>OJQP01000005.1_pt1 | contig 313972 bp, 275 predicted proteins | sample 1598871 | NCBI WGS metagenome assembly OJQP01 (sample SAMN03922520, study PRJEB24848) | human gut metagenome | isolation source: stool sample | host: Homo sapiens | place: Germany | collected 2010-02
TGTTCGGAAGGCATATGTAAACTTATATCAGGACAATATTTTTTGAACCAAAATGCTTATCTTTAATTATCAATCACTGTAAACCTTTTTCAGGACGGGACAGACGGTGACGCTGATGTCCGCCATAAATCGGCAAATGGAGTAATAAAAATCATATTTGCTTTTTTTATCAGATATTTCGTATATTTGTATAGAGTTGTTTGACAGGATGAACCTCGATGTAAGTTTATTCAAGACTTGCGTTTCTAAATCATTACCTCATAAAAAAACAACGCCGTAACTTATTAGGTTACAGCATTGTTTTGTAAATCCCCGGAACCCTTGCGGAGATGCCGACTTGGCGTTTACGCCGAATAAAAAGCGGGTGGTCTGTATTCCACCCGCTTTTTTCGTATATTTGGACGATGATCCGGAAATTGCTGCTCATACTCCGCTTTTATTATTCGGCCATGTTCTTTTTTTGCATGGCCGTGAGCATCGGGTTGGCATGGGTGGTCTCGCGCCACGGCCCGACAATCGTCCCGTGGTGCCTGTTGGGCAAGGCGGCGGTCTATCCGCTTTATCTCTATGTCTGGATCGTCCAGCGTTACGGTGACGAGTTTTTCTACTACCGCAACCTCGGCGTGCGGCGCCGCGAACTGCTGGGCGTGAGTTGCGGCGTGGACTTTATCCTGTGTTATGTGTTATTGAAACTGACGGCCGCCTTCCTTTATGAACCCCTCTGAGAAACATATCCTCGAGATCGACTCCGTGGAGTTGTCGTTCGGCGACCGGCGCATCCTTTCGGGAGTGTACCTCGCCGTTGAAACGGGCGGCGTTACGGCGGTGCTCGGCCGCAACGGGTGCGGCAAGAGCTGCCTGATGAAGATACTGTGCGGTTCGCTGCGGGCGGATTTCCGGTCGATGCGCATCGACGGGGTGTGGCATGACCGTTTTCGGGCCGACGAGGTGCGCTACCTCGCGCAGCAGGGATTTATCCCGGGCTGGCTGACCGTCGACCGGGCACTGCGCGACTTCGGGTTGCCGTGGGATGACCTGCTGGCATGGTTCCCGTTGTTCGGCAAACTGCGCGGTACGAAGATCCGCGCCCTGTCGGGCGGCGAGCGGCGTATTCTGGAATCCTACCTGATCCTGCGCAGTCCGACGCAATTCGTCATGCTCGACGAACCTTTTTCGCAGGTCGCCCCGCTGCACGTGTCGACGCTCAAGGCGCTGATCCGGCAGGAAAAATCCTCGAAAGGCATTCTCGTGACCGACCATATGCACCGCCATGTGACGGATATCACCGACCGCCTCTACGTGCTGGCCGACGGCCAGACCCACCTCACCCGCGGCGAAGAGGATTTGGTGCGCTGCGGATACCTCGCACGCCTGTAAATGTTTTTTCCGGGACGGGACTTATCCCGTGATCCATTTTTTGAACTCCGCAGCCCGGTTTTTGCTCAGGAATACGGGCTCGGGCGTCTCGGTATCCATCGAAACCAGCAGGCGGCTGTTCGACCATACGACGATGCTCGTGATGTGCTCCCTGGCGACGACGTATTGTTTGTTGACCCGGCAGAATGCCCGGGGATCCATGTCGTCGCAGATGCTCTCCAGCGTCCTGTTGTAGGCATAGTTGCTGCCATCGGCGAGGTATACCCTCGACGTCTCCTTGGTCGAATAGAAAAAGGCGATTTTCTCCGTCGGGATCGGCAGCAGTTTGTCCTTGTAGGCCACCAGAATGTTCCTGCGGGAATTCGTCCGCTGGCAGGAAATCATTTCATACAATTTCTCGATATCCGGGAGTACCTGCGGCCGGTTGAGCCGCCGGTATTTTTCCAGTGCGCGTTTCACCTCGTCGATGGCGAGCGGTTTGAGCAGATAGTCCACGGCGTTGACCCTGAAGGCATGGATGGCGTACTCGTCGTAGGCGGTCGTGAAGATCACGGGCGCCTCGACGGCCGTCCGCCTGAATATCTCGAAAGCCGAACCGTCGGACAGATGGATGTCCATGAAAATCAGATCCGGGACGGGGTTCTTTTCCAGCCATGCGACGCTTTGCATGACACTCTCCGTCGTACCCGCTATCCGGATGTCCGGGGCCGATTCCGCGAGGATGCTTCTCAGGTCGTCGAGGGCCCCCATTTCGTCTTCTATGATCAGTACCCTCATCGCGTATGCTTTATGTTCATCTTGACCATCGGCAGGAACACCCGGAACATCCCGTCACCCCCCCCCTCGGTTTTCTCGATGCGTATTTCCTTACCCAGCAGCAGCCTGTACCTGTTGCTCAGGTTGGTCAACCCGATGCCGTTCGATTCGGGCGGCGTGAGCTTCGGATAGACCGGGTTGGCGATCACCAGTTCGTTGTTGTCGTTGAACGAGATCGTGATCCGCATGTGGTGCTCGCTGTCGATGACGTTGTGTTTGACGATATTTTCGAACAGCGGCAGCAGCGAAAGGCTGGGCATGCGCATGTTCAGCGCCTGCTGCGGGATGTCGACCTCGCAGGTGTAGCTTTCGGCGAAGCGTACGTCCATCAGTTGCTTGTACGAATTTATGAAATTCAGCTCCTCGCCCAGGGTCGTCAGCGACGACTCCTTGAAGCGGATGATGTACCGGAATATGCCCGACAGGTTGCCGATGTATTCGAGGCTTTCCTGTTTCTTGTCGCCGCGTACGAGCGACGAGAGGTTGCTCAGTGCGTTGAAAAAGAAGTGGGGGCTTATCTGGTTGGCAATGGCGTTGTACTGGCTGCTGAGGTTCTCTATCCGGAGCATCTCGATCTCTTTTTCATGCCGGCGTTCCTTGTTGATCATCAGTACGATGCTGCCGATCAGTAGGCATATCGTATACGTGATGATCAGATACCCGACTTCGTCGTATCCCAGTGTGAGCCACGGTTTTTCGGACTGCAGCGATATGACCAGCATGGCCGTGAGGATAACTCCCGCGATGACGAGCGTGCCCAGCAGGCAACGTACCGGGAATGGGAACCGCCTGTTCAGGAATATTTCCAGCAGCAGGATGGTCGCCAGCCACAGGACGCAGAACCAGACGACCGATACGGTCGCCCGTTTCGACCACCAGGTGACCGTTACCAGCGTATTCCAGTATTGGCTCAGTTGGATCAGGAAAGCCGTCATCGGGACGGCCCACCGTGAACGCACAGCCTGTTCGAGATAGCCCATGTGTTTTCGTATGTATGAAGAAGGGGTGACGTTGCAGGCAAAAATAGTAAAAAAATGTCACATTCTGTCATTCCCTTTTATCGCCTTGTTTTTCCCGATTATCGGCCTTGTTCGCCTTTTTGGCGTGGTATGAGAACTTTATGGACGATTCGTAGCGATATTTACAAAAACCGATTCGTTCGTTCATACAGCCTTTTCTGGCAATCTTTTTCGGGCTGTATGGACTTTGAATCAGTAGGTTAATGAACTTTTGCAGCAAATATTTTTAAACTTTTTCAGCTATGAAGAAACAACTACTTTTCTCAGCTTTTTTTGTCCTCGGGGCCGCTTTTGCAGGTTGCTCGGATGACGAAAAACCCGTGGATCCCGTTGCTTTGGCCGCACCCGTCCTGGCGGAAGACGCCGTAACGCAGGTATCGGTCGCCGTGACCTGGGATGCCGTGGAGAACGCCGCGTCCTACGCCTGTACGCTCGACGGTGGCGCCGAGACGACCGTAACACAGCCTTCGGTGCGCTTCGACGGACTGGAGCCCGGTCGCAGCTATACTGTCAAGGTAAAGGCTGTCGCGGGGCAGGAGCAGTACCTGGATTCGGAATTCGCCCAAATCACCCTGGCAACCCTGCCGGCCACGCAACTGGCGGCTCCTGTCCTCTCGGCGGGCGACGCCACGGAGAATTCCGCGACGGTCGTGTGGAAAGCCGTTCCCGATGCGGCATCCTATGTATATACGGTCGATGGCGGCGAGGAGCTGACCGTTACGGGGCTGTCGGCAGTCGTGACCGGGCTGGAATCCGGTATGCCGGCTACCGTGCGTGTGAAAGCCGTTTCCGGACAGGTGCAGTTCCTCGACTCCGAATTCGCCGAGCTGACGGTCGCCGCCGCCATGGAACAGAATCCCTTTATGCTTTCGGCTGTCGAGACCGGGATGAACAGCATTTCCGTATCCGTATCTCCCAAAAGCAAGACGCGAACCTACTATTGCGGTTATGCCCTGAAGTCCGACTTCGACAAATACGCTTCGACGGAGGAATTTATCGGGTCGGTGCGCCGCAAGCTCAGCGCTTCGGCCCTGATTGCGGGCGTCAGCTTCGAGGAGTATCTTGCCGCACAACTCGTACAGGGTGACCACCCCTTCGAATTTACCGGGCTGAAACCCGAAACCGACTATGTCGTCTACGCAGTAGGGTGGTACGCCCCGGGCGACCTGCTCACGACCGTCCTCGTATCGGCTCCTGCCACGACCCTTCCCGATGCGTCGGGCGAAGTGACGGTAACGTTCGAGAATGTCGCGTCCGACGGGTTTGATGTCGTCTGTACGCCCGATGCCGCCATCGAGAAATATTACGTCCATGTCACAAAGACCTCTTCGTTGGCTATGGAGGTATTGATGGCCGGGGGACTGGAGGCATTCAAGAAGGAGGTGATGCCCACCAAGGGCGAGTATACCGGGCCGCAGACCATCCGTAAGACCGGACTGGCCGCCGGAACCTCCTATTCGGTCTGCGTGCTGGGGATCAGCAAGAGCGGCTCCGATTTCTGGATCGAGAAGACACAGAAGACCGAAAAGGCCGAATAAAAATCACGTAAGAATTTCAAAACCGATAAATACGAACGACAATGAAAAAGATCAGCAGAATTTTAATGTGTGCTTCCCTGTTGCTGGGTTTTACCGCTTGCAGCGATTCCGATTCCGGTGACGACGGGGATAACGGGAATAACAACGGGACGCAGCTCGCCGCACCCGTCCTCGCCCAAAGTTCGGTCGAGGAGACCGCTTTCACAGTGACGTGGCAGGCCGTCGAGCATGCAAATGTATATGCCTATTCGCTCGATGGCGGCGCTGAAGCGACCACGTCCGAAACCTCCGCCCGTTTGAGCGGCCTGAATCCGGGAACGGAGTATACGGTCACCGTCAAGGCGCTCTCCACCGACTCGAAGTATACCGCATCCGATGCAGCCCAGATCAAGGTGACCACGCTCGCAGAGGATACTTCCGGAATGATCCAGTCGGCCGAGTTCGACGCACTCGTCGGTTCATGGGCCGGCAAGCAGACCGTAAAATACGCTACGGGCATCGACCCTGCGGGCGGTTTCTTCTACCAGACCGAGGAGTGGACGTTCGATGTCGATATCATGGCACAGGTCGGCTCGCGGAAATACCGCAAGGAGAACTATCTCATCTGCCTTGGCCTCGGGGACTTCGAGAAAGAGGGCAGTGCCCGAACCTACGAACAGCTGATCGAAGAGGGCTTTACCGTAGCCCGGGCTCTCGAAGGCTTCGGCCCCAAGTGGTTTCTCAAACTCCTGGAGGACGGATCGATCGTCGTCGAAGCTACTACCAAGTTCAATGTCCTGAGCTGGTTCACCACCGATGAGCTTGGCCCGGTCTACCTGCTCGGCGGTGCCGATGACAAGGCTTTCTCCGATTGCGAATGCGAACTTCCCGTCACGGTCGCCGGCGACGAACTGCGTGTGGGGTCGACCGTGATCGCCGAGAAAACCTGGACACCGTCGCTGTTCCAGTGGCATCCCAAGCAGGGCGCTTATGCGCGCTACTGCCTCGGTGTGTCCGACATCGTGCTGACCCGCAAGAAATAAGCCTTCATCCGGCTGCTTCAAGGCCCGTGTCCCCGACACGGGCTTTTTTGATGCCCGGGCATTTCCAAATAAATCCGGCATCGCCCCGGCTTGCATTATCTTTAACCTTGTTTTAGACAGGCGGCGCCTCGGCAAAATGCAAGTAAACTTGCTTTTGCCCTCGGCTTGCACTATCTTTGCAACCTAAATAATCAAGGTATGGCAGGTTCGAACTTTGTAGATTACGTGAAGATATTTGCCCGTTCGGGACACGGAGGGGCCGGCTCGGCGCATTTCCGCCGTGAAAAATTCGTGGCTTTCGGCGGCCCCGACGGCGGTGACGGCGGCAAGGGCGGCAGCATCGTCCTGCAGGGCGACAGCCAGTACTGGACGCTTATCCACCTCAAATACCAGCGCCACCAGTTCGCCGAGGACGGGCAGTGCGGCTCGGGAGCCCGCTCGTCGGGCCGGGACGCCCGGGACATCGTCATCCCCGTGCCGCTGGGCACGGTCGCCCGGCGTGTGGTTGAACAGGAGGACGGCACCACGCTCACCGAAGATGTCGGCGAGGTGACGGCCGACGGCGAACAGCTCGTACTGCTCAAAGGCGGCCGGGGCGGCCTCGGCAACTGGCATTTCAAGAGCGCCACGAACCAGACGCCGCGCTATGCGCAGCCGGGCGAGGAGGGCGACGAAGGCACCTTCATCCTCGAACTGAAGGTCTTGGCCGACGTCGGGCTGGTCGGGTTCCCCAATGCGGGCAAGAGCACCTTGCTCTCGGTGGTCTCGGCTGCCAAACCCAAGATCGCCAACTATGCTTTCACCACGCTCGAACCCAACCTCGGCATTGTCGAGGTACGTGACCACAAGTCGTTCGTCATGGCCGACATTCCGGGTATCATCGAGGGGGCGCACGAGGGCCGCGGCCTGGGCACACGCTTCCTGCGCCATATCGAGCGCAACTCGGTGCTGCTGTTTATGATCCCGGCCGACAGCGACGACCTCAAACGCGATTATGCGGTTTTGCTGGGCGAGCTTACGCAGTACAACCCCGAATTGCTCGACAAGCAGCGGCTGCTGGCCATCACCAAATGCGACATGCTGGACGACGGACTGATCGAAGAGATGAAATCCCACCTGCCCGAAGGCGTCCCGTCGGTGTTTATCTCGTCGGTTTCGGGGCTGAATATCCCCCGCTTGAAGGACATGCTGTGGGACGTGCTGCAACAGTAGCGAAATCCACCTCGCGGTTGGCGATGCGGAGCGTGTATTTCCCGTTGAAATAGTCGATTATCCCATATACGGAGCCTGTGCCCTGCGGTACGGGCTCCGTGGCATAGGTGCACGTACCTGCCGTGCGGACGATGAATTCCCGTCCCGTGTGATCCGCGATCCACCGTTCGGTCGTCGCGGGGCGTCCGGTCTCGGGATCGGGGTCGCACCAGTTGCCCTGCTGCACGAACCGTACCCCTTCGAAATGCACGTAGGTGTCGGTATGTCGCATGTCTACCTCCCCGAACGTGAGCGTCCGAGGCCGTAGGGGGCTGGTTTCCGCCTGCTTCCGCCGCAGGTACAGCACCGCCTCCGCCTGGGGTATCCTCCCCGGCCCGGCATATTCGTCCGTGGGGCGCGTGCCGAGCATTACCTTGCCGCCGTAGTCGCACAGGAACAGCCCGTTGCAATGGATCGTGACCGCCGTGCCGACCGGGTAGTCGACGTAGAGTTCCGTGGCGTCCACGGCTATCGAAATCCCGCCGCTCGTGTCTTCGACGACCAGCGTTTTGTAGAATTCTCCGTAGAGGTCGTTGCCCGTCACCACGCCTTCGACCGTGATGTCCTCCGTGACGGCGGCCTGTGCTCCCGTGCAACGCGATTTGAGCGCAGCGATCGTGACCATCCCCTGCGGCGTGTCGTCGTCGAATTCCAGCCCCGACGCCTTGTCGCACCCGGCGAGGGCCGTCAGCGCCAGCACGACGGACACGGCCGTGCGGAGTGCCGTGCGGGATATCGCCGGGAGCCGGTTAACGGGTACAATCGTTTTCATCGCGCAGTTTGAGAATGTAACGCCCTTCCCCGGTGGCGTCGTATTGCAGGATTCCCGTGAGCGTACAGCGGCCGACGGGTACCTCGTCGTCCGCAAACCGGGCGTAGCTGCGTACATAGGTGTAGACCGCCGCGCCTACGTCGTCCGTGAAACGTTTGTATCCGGCCCATGTCCCGGGCGTAAGGTCTTCCGGGGTGTAGCTTAGCGCCCCGATCCGCACCAGCGTGCCGCATCGCTCCGGCGTCAGTTCGCCGGGCGACAGCAGGGTAGGGGCTATGGGTTTCAGGGCTTCCCCGTTGCGGGTCACCGCCGCATCCAGCGCCGCTTTCGACCCTATGTAATCGGTTGCGAACCCGCTTCCTGCGGCGGGCATCCGCCCGGCCTGCAATACCCCGTGGCTTTCGCCCAGCGCCAGGCCCCTGAGCCTGAGCGTGACCTGGCAGCCCTCCGGGAAATCGTTGTGCAGGTGGTCTATGCCCGCCATGACCTCTATCCCCGCTCCGTCCTCTTCGATGCAGAACGTGCGGTAGAAATTCTCGTCGTAATCGCTGGTGGTTACGCGCCCCGACACCACGATGTCCCCCGTGACGGGGAAGGTCGTCCCGGCGAATTTCTCACGCAGCTGCCGGATGGTCGCCGTGACGGGCTCGGGCGTGGCGTCGTCGCCGCGTTCTCCGAACCGGGAGTCGTAACACCCCGCCGCGAGCAGGGCCACGCAGAGCAGCGCCAACCGTCGCATGGGGTTATTGTTCGATGCGTGAATCCTTCAGGCCGAGGAAATAGAGGATGCCGTCCAGGCCGATGGTCGAAATGGACTGGCGGGCCGTGGCCTTCACCTTGGGTTTGGCATGGAATGCGATGCCCAGGCCCGCGAGGTTGAGCATCGGCAGGTCGTTGGCGCCGTCGCCGACTGCCACCGACTGGGCGATGTTGATCTCCTCGAACTGGCACAGCAGGCGCAGCAGTTCGGCCTTGCGGCGCCCGTCGACCACCTCGCCGACATAGCGCCCCGTGAGCTTGCCCTGCTCGATCTCCAGCTCGTTGGCATATACGTAGTCGAATCCGTATTTCTGGCGCAGGTAGTTGCCGAAATAGGTGAACCCGCCCGAGAGGATCGCCGTTTTATAGCCCACACGCTTGAGGATCGTCATCATGCGCTCCAGCCCTTCGGTGATGGGCAGGTTACGGGCTATTTCCTCCATGACCGAGACGTCGAGCCCCTTGAGCAGGGCCACGCGCTCGGTGAAGCTTTCGCGGAAGTCGATCTCGCCCCGCATGGCGCGCGCCGTGATCTCGCGCACCGCATCGCCCACGCCGGCACGCTCGGCCAGTTCGTCGATCACCTCGGTCTCGATCAGCGTCGAATCCATGTCGAAGCAGATCAGGCGGCGGCTGCGGCGGTAGATGTCGTCTTTCTGGAACGAAACGTCGAGCCCGATCTCCGACAGATTCATGAACCCCTCCTGCATCGTGCTGCGCTCCTCGTCGGTGAGCGACCCGCGCACCGAAAGTTCGATGCACGATTTGGCCGCACGGTCGTCCTCGCTGAGCGGGATGCGGCCCGTCAGGCGCTTTATGGCGTCGATATTCAGCCCGTGCTGTGCCACCACGCGTGTCACTTCGGCGATATGGCGTGCCGTGACCGTACGTCCCAGGAGGGTGATGATGTAGCGGTTCTTGCCCTGCCGGCCGACCCAGTTGTCGTAGTTCTGTTCCGAAATGGGAGTGAAACGGATCATCACTCCCAGCTCCGATGCCTTGAACAACAGCTCCTTCATGATGTTGCCCGATTTGTCCGACGTAGTCCGGAACAGGATGCCCAGCGTCAGCGACTGGTGGATGTTGGCCTGGCCGATGTCGAGGATGAAGGCGTCGTAGCGTGCGAGTATTTCGGTGAGCGAAGAGGTCATGCCCGGCTTGTCTTCGCCGGATATATTTATCTGGATGATTTCGACGTTGTTTTGCATCTTGTAGCGTTTTTCCTTTTTTCTTTTCCGTAAATTCGTAGACAAAGTTAGTAAACTTCTCTTTTTTTTGGTTATTTTTGCAGACAAACTTTATTTCTGGTATATGTGGCCTCTTTTTTTAGGAACCGATACGCCCGCGCCGCTGATGCTGCCCGACAGTGTGCAGAAAGCCAATTTTGCGGAAACCGTCCATAAAATTGCGAACCTCGATTTCGAGACCGTATTGCAAAACCTCCTGTCCGAGTCGGTCTGGATACTGCTGAAAATAGCCCTCGCGCTGGCGATCTATTTCATCGGCCGTTGGATACTGCGCCGCATCGTCAGGCTGCTCGACCTGGCGCTGGAGCACCGCCGTGTCGATATTTCGCTGCGGTCGTTCATGCGCAACACCGTGCGCGTGATCTTCACGCTGCTGCTGGTGCTGATCGTCGTCTCGACGCTGGGCGTCAACGTCACATCGCTCATCGCCGTCTTCTCCGCCGCCACGCTGGCCATCGGTATGGCCCTGAGCGGTACGGCGCAGAACTTCGCGGGCGGCGTGATGATCCTGTTGATGAAGCCCTACCGTGTCGGCGACTACATCTCGGCACAGGGACAGTCGGGCACCGTGCGCGAGATCAAACTCTTCTCGACGGTCATCACTACGGCCGACAACCAGACAATTTACATTCCGAACAACTCGATTGCCACGGCCATCATCGATAATTTTTCTACGTCCGATACCCGCCGTGTGGACTGGACGATCGGTATTTCCTATGGCGACGACGTGGATGCGGCGCGTGCGGCGATCCTCGCCATCCTTGCCGCCGACAGCCGCGTGCTGGGCGATCCTGCGCCCGTGGTGTGGGTCGCAGCCCTCGCCGACAGCTCGGTCAACCTTTCGGCACGCGCCTGGGTGAAGAACGCCGATTACTGGAACGTGTTCTTCGAAAACAACGAGAAATTCTACAAACAGCTGCCTGAAAAGGGGATCAACTTCCCCTTCCCGCAGATGGATGTGCATGTGAAAAACAATTAATCTGCCTATAAAATGAAAAAATTGCTTATCATGGCCGTGGCGGCATGCTGCCTGGCGGCTTGCAACAAGGAACTCGGCCCCGAGTATAAGGTTGCGCCCGTGATTTCGGGAGTCACTTTCAGTCCGCAGGAAGTCCATGCCGGTGAAAATGTCCATGTTTCGGCAACGGTTACGAGCGAATACGGGTTTACCGGCATCAGTATTCTATACAGCCTCAACGAGGATCCGGAAACGACTGAAGAGCCTAAAGACCAGGTGTGGTTCGGTTCCGAGAAAGACAAGTCGAAAAACTACAAGGCGACGATCGAGGGGCAGAAGGCCGGCACGAAAGTGACCTTCCAGATACTTGCCGTCTCTGCGTACAGCGTGTATACGTTCTCCGAGGTGTACGAATATACCGTGCAGGAGGAGTCCGAACCGGAGCCGATGCCCAACCCCGAAGCGAATTAATTTACCACACTATAATTTAATATGGAATTGAAAGAAATTCTGGCCATTTCGGGCCAGCCCGGACTTTATAAGTATGTAGCGCAGTCCACGCACGGTGTGATCGTCGAATCGTTGCTCGACGGCAGGCGGATGAACGCTTCGGCGACGTCGAAAGTAAGTTCGCTGACCGAGATCTCGATGTTCACCGAGGGAGACGACATTCCTCTGGCCGATGTGTTCACCAAGATCTATGCCCATACGGGCGGCCGCGAGGCCGTCAGCCCCAAGGAGGCCCCCGAAAAGCTGAAAGCCTGTTTCGCCGAGGTGCTTCCCGACTATGACCGTGACCGGGTACATGTTTCCGACATCAAGAAGTGCTTTGCGTGGTACAACATCCTCGTCAAAGCCGGGTTTACCGAATTCAAGCTCCCGGCCGAAACCGAATAACCCCTGAGCCCCGCCCGAGCGGGGCTTTTTTGTTGTGCTGTTTCCCGATTAAATGCATGCTTTTTTTGTAGTTATCCCCGTGTTTGTGTTATCTTTGTTCAACGGATAAAAATATCGCTATGGCTAAAATGACAAAAGTGCTGGCACTGGTTGCCCACGACAATATGAAACGCGACCTGGCCGAATGGGTCGACTGGAACAGCAGGAACCTGAGCCGCCATCATCTCGTTTGTACGGGTACGACCGGCAAGATGGTCGAAAAGACACTGCGGGATCACCGCGAGGAAGACGAATCCGCGGATGGGATCCGGGAATTGCCCGACCTGAAAATCACGCTGCTCAAATCCGGCCCGCTGGGCGGTGACCAGCAGTTGGGGTCGCTGATCGCCGACGGCAAGATCAACGCCCTGATCTTCTTCTGGGATCCCATGTCGGCGCAGCCGCACGACGTCGACGTCAAGGCGTTGTTGCGCCTGGCGACGCTCTACAATGTCCCGACGGCGATCAACCGTTCGTCGGCCGATTTCTTGATCTCGTCGCCGCTCTTCGAGGACGAGGAGTACGAGCCCGTCGTGAAGGATTACAAAGCCTATGTCGAGCGTGTGCTGAAGTAGCCGTTGTATCTGAGCGTATAAACGCCTGATTCCACAGGGGATCAGGCGTATTTTTTGCTGTTTCGCGCAGAGCGGGCAAAACCCCGTTCCATCTCCGTCTCGGCCACCGACCGGAATCAGGCCTTCGTGTGACCCCGTGAAATTACAGGTCGTGCGACAGCGGTTCGGGCACTGTGCCGCTCACGTCGAAATCGCCCCAGCGCTCGGCGATCGAGTCGAGCGTGGCGAACAGCTCGGGGATGTCGAGCAGCGTGACCAGCTTCAGGCGTGTGGGCTTGAAATCGGGCAACCCCTTGAAATAGTTGGACAGGTGGCGGCGCATTTCGAGGATGCCCACGTATTCGCCTTTGATTTCCAACGATTTTCGCAGGTGCTCCTTGGCGATCTCCACCCGCTCGCAGACCGATGGCTGGGGCAGCACTTCGCCCGTGGCAAGGTAGTGTTTCACCTCGCGGAATATCCACGGGCGCCCGTAGGTCGCGCGACCGATCATCACGCCGTCCACGCCGTAGCGGTCGAACATTTCGGCCGCTTTCGGCCCCGAATCCACATCGCCGTTGCCGATGATCGGGATATGTATCCGCGGATTGTTCTTCACCTTGCCGATCAGCGTCCAGTCGGCTTCGCCGCGGTACATCTGGGCCCGTGTGCGGCCGTGTATCGTGAGCGCCGCGATGCCGACATCCTGCAGGCGCAGGGCTATCTCCTCGATGTTCTTCGACTCGTCGTCCCAGCCCAGGCGGGTTTTCACGGTCACGGGTTTTCCGACCGCCTCCACGATCCTCCGCGTCATTTCGACCATCAGCGGCACGTCGCGCATCATGCCCGACCCGGCGCCCCGCCCCGCGATCTTCTTCACGGGGCAGCCGAAGTTGATGTCGATGATGTCCGGGCCGGCCGCTTCGGCCATGCGTGCCGCCTCGACCATCGGTTCGACCAGATGGCCGTAGAGCTGGATGCCTACCGGACGCTCCGCGTCGTCGATTTCGAGTTTTTTGAGCGACTTGGCCGCGTCGCGTATCAGCCCGTCGGAGGAGATGAATTCCGTGTAGACCACGTCGGCGCCGAAACGCTTGCACATGTAGCGGAACGACGGGTCGGTCACGTCCTCCATCGGCGCCAGCAGCAGGGGTTTTTCCCCGAGTTCTATGTCGGCAATTTTCATGATTCGCTCACTTGGTCGTGTGTTACGAGTATTTTGTCGATGCGGACGCCGTCCATGTCGACGATCTCGAGGTCGAAACTGTTCCAGCGGAGCTTCTCCCCCGTGGCGGGAATGTGTTTCAGCTGGTCGAGAACCAGTCCGCTGATCGTATTGTAGGCATTGCGGGGAACGGCGTTCTCCGCGCCGAAGAAGGCCAGGAAATCGTAAAACGGACACTGCCCGTCGATGAGCACGCTGCCGTCCTCGCGCCGTACGATGTCGGGTTCCTCGTAGCTGTCGGGGATCTCGCCGACCAGCGCCTCGAAGATGTCCTTCAGGGTGACGATGCCGCGCGTTACGCCGAATTCGTCGCACACGATGCCGTAGCCGAGCTGTTCGCTGCGCAATTGCTCCAGCGCGCTGTATACCTCGGCCCCCTCGTGGAAGAACTTGGCGGGCGAAAGGTGGTTGCGGATGTCGAATCCGGGGTCGTCGATATGTCGGAACAGGTCTTTCAGGTAGACGACGCCTGCGAGCTTGTCGAGGCTCCCTTCGCCGACGGGATAGCGGTTGTGGGGCTCCCGGTTGACCTGTTCGCGGATCTGTTCCGGCGTCATCGCGGTGTCGATCCATACCAGTTCGCTGCGGAAGGTCATGATCGACTCGACCGTCCTGTCGCCCAGCGAAAATACGCGGCCCATGATCTTCTGCTCGACCTCCTGCACTTCGCCGTCCTCCGCGCCTTCCTGGATGATGGAGCGTATTTCCTCCTCGGTGACCTTCGAATCCGATTTGCGGAGCCCCAGCAGGCGGGTCACGCCTGCGGTGCTGCGCGACAGGAGCCATACGAACGGCGAGGCCAGCTGCGAGAGCAGGCGCATGGGCCGGGCCACCAGTTTGGCGATCTTCTCCGCCGAGTTCATGCCGATGCGTTTGGGCACGAGCTCCCCGAATATGAGGGTCAGGTAGGTTACGACGATGACGATCGTGATCTGCGCCACGACCGTGGCCGTACGCAGGGAAATGCCGAGTGCGGCGAGCTCCCGGCCGAATTTCGAGGCCAGCGCATCGCCCGAGTAGATACCCGTGAGGATGCCTATCAGCGTGATGCCGATCTGGATGGTCGAAAGGAATTTGTCCGGGTCTTCGATAAGCTTCTGCGCCTGCCGCGCCCCGGCGTTGCCCTGCCGCGCCTGCATCTCCAGATTGGAGCGGCGCGCGGAGATCATGGCGATCTCCGACATGGCGAAGAAGCCGTTCAGGATGATTAATAATAGAATGATGAGGAACTCCATTGGGGTGTCCGGTTTGTTTGTCTGCAAAGATAATGCATGGCGTGTGTAATGCCAAATTTATTTGTGCGCCCACCGGTGCCGGGGCAGGGTATTGCACCCTGTCCGAATAATATGGGGCCGGGGATTGAATATTCCCTGAAAAAATACTAAATTTGCGGACAAATTCTTTCACGATATGAATATTGAGAACTTTATTTCGGATGCCGTCCGCCGCTCGGTGGAGGCGCTTTACGGTACGCTCGACGGCGAACAGTTGCAGATTCAGAAGACCCGCAAGGAATTCGAGGGCGATTATACGCTCGTGACCTTCCCGCTGCTGCGACGAAGCCGCAAGTCGCCCGAAGCCACTGCGACCGAGATCGGCGGTTATATGACGGCCAACGTCCCCGAAATCAAGTCTTTCAATGTCATCAAGGGTTTTCTGAACCTCGTGCTCGACGGCGCTTTCTGGGCGGCGCGTTTTGACGAGGTCGCTGCCGATGCCGATTTCGGGCAGGCCCCGGCCACCGGGCGCACGGTCATGATCGAATATTCGTCGCCCAATACCAACAAACCCCTGCACCTGGGGCATATCCGCAACAACCTGCTGGGCTACTCCGTGGCGCAGATACTCAAGGCCAACGGACATAGCGTCATCAAGGCCAACCTGGTGAACGACCGCGGCATCCATATCTGCAAGTCGATGCTGGCGTGGAAACTCTACGGCAACGGTGAAACGCCCGCCACGTCGGGCATGAAGGGCGACCACCTCGTAGGCAAATACTACGTCGAATTCGACAAGCACTACAAAGCGCAAATCAAGGAGTTGATGGCGCAGGGGCAGAGTGAAGAGGAGGCGAAAAAGAACGCTCCCGTGATGCTCGAGGCGCAGGAGATGCTGCGCAAGTGGGAGGCCCGCGATCCTGAGGTCTACTCGCTTTGGGAAACCATGAACGGCTGGGTGTATGAGGGCTTCGACGTGACCTACAAGGCGCTGGGCGTCGATTTCGACAAGGTTTACTACGAATCGCAGACCTACCTGCTGGGCAAGAGCCTCGTCGAGGAGGGGCTCCGCAAGGGTGTTTTCTACCGCCGTCCCGACAATTCGGTCTGGATCGACCTCACGGCCGACGGGCTGGACGAGAAACTGCTGCTGCGCGGCGACGGGACTTCGGTCTACATGACGCAGGATCTGGGTACGGCCTACCGCCGCTTCGAGGATAACAAGCTCGACGACATGATCTATGTCGTGGGTAACGAACAGAACTACCACTTCCAGGTGCTCAAGCTGGTGCTCAAGAAACTGGGGTATGCCGACTGGAGCGACCATATCACGCACCTCTCCTACGGCATGGTGGAATTGCCCGAGGGCAAGATGAAGTCGCGCGAGGGCACGGTGGTCGACGCCGACGACCTGATCGCCGGCATGGTCGCTACCGCACGCGAGATGTCGGCCGAGCTGGGCAAGCTGGACGGCTGCTCCGAAGAAGAAGCCAATGCCGTGTCGACGATGGTCGGGCTGGGGGCGCTCAAGTATTTCATCCTCAAGGTCGACCCCAGGAAGACCATGCTTTTCGACCCGCGCGAATCCATCGACTTCAACGGCAATACGGGGCCGTTCATCCAATATACCCATGCGCGTATCTGCTCGATCCTGCGCAAGGCTACCGAAGCCGGGATCGACTTTTCCGCCGCCGTGCAGGCCGATTACCTGCCCGAGGAGATCGACCTGGTGAAGACGCTCACGGAATATCCGTCGGTCGTGGCCGCCGCGGGCGAAAATTTCGCCCCCTCGGTTATCGGCGCCTATGTCTACGAGCTGGCCAAGCAGTTCAACGGATACTACCATGACCATTCGATCCTCCGGGAAGAGGATGCAGCGACCCGCACGATGCGTCTCCGGCTGGCCGGGCAGGTGGCGCGTGTCATCCGCCGCGGCATGAACCTGCTCGGCATCGACGTCCCGGAGCGGATGTAACCCCTTGCCGGGCTGCGAAAGCTGAGATATGATTTTGAAAAGGGCAGCTCCCCGCGGGAGCTGCCCTTCCTGTATCGTCTGCCGTCCGGGTTTCCCGGCCGCCGCAGGCGTTTTGTGGTGGCCGTGCCCGTTATTGGGCCACGATCCGGTATTTGTAGGTGTTGGTTTTTCCGGGGACGGTCGTGGACTGCTCGACAATCGGTTCGGCCAGTTGTTCGAATTTGTAACCTGCTGCCGGGGTAATCGTCGTGCCGCCCTTGATCTTGTCGAGCCCCATGTCGCCGAAATAGCCGCCTTTCAGCTCGACCGTGCTCGGGTCGGAAGCCGCTGCCGCACCGTCGTCGCCCAGGCGTACGCAGTAGTCGTGCCCTTCGCTGTAAAATTTACCGCCGTTCACGACCGCATGTCCGTCGGCCAGGACGGCCAGTCCGTGGAAATTGTTGCCCGTGCCTGACAGATCGTAGGTCGAGAAGATACCGTCGTTGATCGTCACCTTGCCGCCCGAGTCGACCGCCACGGCTCCCTGTACGCCCGATACCTCGGCGTAGTTGATGACGGTTTGCGTGCCTTCGCCCAACGTGCGGATGCAATATGCCCACTGGCCGTTTCCGTTGTGCGCCGTCGAGGAGAACTTCCCGTTATTGACAGTCAGCGAGCCGCCGCCCTGGTTGGCAACGGCGTAAAAAGCCGCGTTGACGGTGCAGTCCTCGAGTACGACCTTGCCGCCGTTGTTCAGGATACCCGATCCCTGCTGGTTATTGGTCGTTTCGAGTGTCGCGCCCCCGTCGATGGTCAGGTATGCCCCCGCGTAATTCCGGATCAGGCCGTAATCGCCCGTAATGGAGCCGGGGCCCGAAACCGTGAGATCCGAGTAGTTGTTCAGCTTGTTGGACGAGACCGTTATCTTCGTCCCTTGGCCGAGCGTAAGCACGGTGGGGTAGTTGACCTGCACTGCTTGCGCGGCCGTCAGGTCGAGGTCGGCGGTCACGGCGATCTCGCCGCCGCGCGATGCCAGCGTTGCGGCCAGTTCCTCCGGTGTTGCGACCTCCACCTTGCGGCTCAGCGCCTCGCCGTTCAGGGTCAGCGTACTGATGCACAATTCGCCGACATAGGGCTGTATGTCCCACGTCGACTCGTACATCGACCCGAGCCCGTCGAGGTCTTCGCGCGAATTCGTCCCGCTGACCAGCTCCCCGGAGCAGGTGATGTCGATCGTTCCCTGGTTCACGTCGCCCGCGAAATACGAAGAGGCATAAACATACCCTCCGGTAGCCGGATAGCTCGTCTCCCCGTACAGTATCTGGTTCTTATGCCGGATGGTGACGTTCTTCACCGAGCACTCCTCGATACGGGCATTTTGCTGCATCGTTCCCGCGAAACCGCCCAGTGCGTAGCCGCCCGTCAGCGTCACGCCGTCGGCCGTGATGTTCTTGTAGAGTGAAACCTCCGCCGATCCCAGCTCCATCAGGCCTATCACGCCGCCAATGCGGTAGGAGGTGGAGGCACTTTCCTTGCTTCCGTTCGCCGTCAGGCTGATGTTCGTGAGTGCCACGTCCGAAACCGTCGTTCCGGGAAGGGCATACCCGATCAGTCCGCCGATCCATTTCCGCTGGCCTGCCTTCTCCGACGGCAGGTCGCTCTCGTAGGTGAGGTTGGCGACCTTCAGGTTTTTGATCACGGCGCCCGATTTCGTAGCCCCGAAAATTCCCACGCAGGTGTGGTACGACGGATTGACCGTGATGTTGCTGATCGTATGGCCTCCGCCGTCGAATTCGCCTGCGAACTCCTGTGCCTTGGCGCCTTCGGTGTAATTGGTGCCGAATCCGATCGGGGTGTAGATTTTGCCCGTCATGTCGATATCCTGCGTCATTTTATATTTCTTCGCAGCGTCGGTGGCATTCTCCGAAACCCACAGCATGTCCTCGTAGGAGTCGATTTCGTAATACCCCTCTGCATCCTGGGACGGGGCGTCCACCGGGAGCTTGTTGCTGTCCGACATCGTGCATCTGAACGTCCTGCGGATGTCGCGCTGCAAAGATACCGTGGTATTGTCGTTGAAGGTTTTGCGCTCCACGAACTTGTAGCCGTCGGTCGTCCATGCCGTAATCACGCAGTAGCTGACCACCAGCGGATGTACTACGGCGTAAATATAGGTGTCTCCTCCGGCCGCGATGGTCGCCGGGGCGGCGAGCGTCACCGATACCTTGTTGTCCGTTCTGCCCGCTACGGCCGTGGTCTTGTAGTCCGTATTCCCGAATTGGGGGTTCGCCGTCAGGTCTGCCGTATAGAGCCCCGTCAGGGGCTGGTTCCGGGCTGCCTCGAAATCGACCCGGCCGATCGTTACGTCGTTGTCCGTATCGTTTACCAGTCGGATGCGGAGCAGCGCGAATATCCCTGAGAAACTCAGTTTTACCGTGGGAGTATTGTCCGTATCGTTGACCACCGTGGTGGGCACGGCCGCCAGTGCATAGTATTTTGCCAGGTTCGAAAAGTCGTCGCCGGCAACCTGCTGCTGTTCGGCCGGGACTTCGAGGTTGCGCGTACCCGCCCAGTTGCTCGACACGGCCGCGCGCGAATCGGCCGTGCCGTCCGTCGTCCCCGATACCTGGGCTTCGTTTTCTTCGTACGGGTAGTAGGCGTAAACATTCAGCCCTTCCTGGATGGCAAATGTCGAGGAAGACACCTGCTTGAAATCCACCCAGCCTTTTGTCTGCGAGTTCACGGCTTCGAAACAGAGGTTCTGATCTGTCCAGTCGTTGGCCGGATAGTTCAGGTACAGGCCGATCCGGTCGGCATCCTCGGCGCTGAACGAGAACCTCAGCCCGTCCTCCGTCATATCGGCCCTGGTCTGCCCGTCGTCCCCGACGGTGGCGCGTACGATGAAGTCCGCATCGGTTTTCTTCGTCCCCGCCTCTTCCGTCGTGTCCGTCGTACAGCCGCACAGGGCTGCTCCGAGCAATAAATACGATAACTGTTTAATTTTCATCGTTTTATTTTTTTTAGTCATACACATAAGTTTCCCGAACGGACACATCAGTATTCATTCGTGTCGTCATCCGGTTTTTCCACCTGGCTCGCGGCGAAACCTTGTTCGACGAGCACGAGCACCTCCTCCACGGAGGGCATCTCATAGTTTTTTCTTTTCATTTTGTAGGATTGTATTATAAATTAAAGGGAAGTGACAGGTAAACGCAAGAAAGGGATGCTCTTTTGAGAACATCCCTAAATATGGGTGTAATACGTTGGTTGTTAGTTTACTATGAGCCCAGTCCCGTGGGGGGGGGGTAAAATGACCGGCCTTACGGAGCGAATGTTCCGCAGAAGTATGTCTCTGATATGTCCGGCAATCTCCCATTATTTAACAAAAGTAGCAATTTTGGCGTAGAGGGATATGATTCAGGCCTTAAATGTGTGCTTAAAAGACGTAAATGTTTGCGTAGAGGCAATTCCCCCCCCCGTGCGAATGCGATCCATACCTTTATATATAAAAAGGGGAGGATATACGCCCTCCCCTCATGTACCGCCAGCGGGGATTATTTCCCGGCAGGCAATTCCGGGTCATTTCCCGATGTTGATGAACGGTAATGCGCCGCCGCCGCTGTATGTCGGGAGTTTGCCGTCCCATTTGTCGATGGCATCCTGCTGCACGAGCAGCGGGCTCAGCGATTGTGCCACGACGCGGTTGTAATAGGCTTCGCCGTCGCCTTTGATGCGCAGTGCCTGTGCCTCGCCCTGTGCCTTGGCGATTTCGATTTTGGCGTTCGCCTCGGCCTCCTTGACCTTGTTTTCCGCCTTCAGCGCATTCTGTACGGCCTCGTTCTTGGCGTTGATGGCTTCCGCGAGCGATTGCGGAGGGGTGATCTGCGACGTGAATTCCTCCACCAGGAATCCTTCCGACGAGAGGCTCACCTCCAGGCGTTTGCGCACCTCCGATTCGAATTCCCCGCGGTGCGACATCAGGTAGTCCGACGTATACTGGTTGGCACACGTACGGTATGCCTCGTAGATGCAGGTGCGGATGTAACCGTCTTCGATCTCCCCGAGGGTCTTGCGGTATTTGGTGAATACGGCCGTGGCCTTGTCTGGGTCGAGCCGGTAGGCGATCGTCGGATCCATCGTGAATTCCGAGGCGTCCTTGGCGTTGACGCGGAACGGTTCGTAGGTTTTGCGCTGGACGTAGATCGGGTATTCGAAGATCTTTTGCGTGATGGGGTTGTACCACACCCAGCCTTTGCACGTGCCGAGCACGCCTCCGTACTGGCTGGCGTCCGACGACCATTTCTTGAAGCGGATGCCGACCGACCCGCTGTCGATCGTCGTGCAGCTTATGAATGCGATTAACAACAGCACTGCGGGGATGAGTGCGAGCAGCAGATAGCGGGATTTTATCTGCTTGATTTTGGGATTGTCGAGGAGATCCATTTGCATGTCGGGATAGATTTATGGTAAATAAGGTTTTACAAATATAACGAAAAATCCTTATCCGGCTCCGTATCCGGGCATTTAACGTGGTACGAATCTTGCGAATAGCGTGGCAAGAATTAACCAACACCATTATTGCGTGAAAACAATCTTTACAACATTCGCTCTATTCCTTGCGTTGTGTGCCGCTGCCGGAGCGACGGCCCGGGCCGGGAGCGCGGTGCCGGCGCCTGCGGCCGACACCGTGATGCTGTCGGAGGCCACCGACGGCGATTACATCGTCCGCAGGTTCCTTGTGAAGCGTCAGGGCGACACGGATTATTCGATCCGTTACCAGATCAACCTGGCCAGCCTTTCCGCGGCGCTCGACGGCAATTCGCGCGAACTCGACGGGCTGAACGCCTTTGTGGACAACCTCATGCGCGATACGCTGATGCATGTCAAATCGGTCGAAATCACGGGCTATTCTTCGCCCGACGGGCCCCGGGCGTTCAACGAGACCCTCGCTCGGAACCGTGCCCGGGATTTCAAGAGTTACGTTGACAAGAAGTATGGTTTTTCGAAGAAGTACGACGTCACGCTCAATTCCGTCGCCGAGGATTGGGAGATGTGCCGTGCGCTGGTCGCCCGGTCGCCCGTACCCGACAAACAGGCCGTGCTCGGAATCCTCGACGGGAAACAGTCGTCCGATGCCAAGGAGTTGGCGCTGAAAAAGATACCTGCGGCTTGGGAGTATATGATAAAGCATATCCTGCCGCCGCTTCGCCGCGTCGAACTGACGATCAATTACGGTGCGGGCAGCATTGTCGAGCAGCGCACGATGATCCCCAAGCCCAAAATCGCACCCCAGCCTGCCGGGCAGGGTTGCGAGCCGTGCGGATGCGAGGTTGTCGACGAGTCGATAACGGGTATCATCGTCGAGATGCCCGGGGATACCGATTACCGGAAAGACCTTCGCGAAGCCCGGCGCGAGGCAGGTGAAGCGTTGAAGGAGGCCGGGCACTATTCGAAGAAGGAACTCCGTGAAGCCCGACGCATCGCCCGCGAACAGGAACGTGCCGCGCGCAAGATCGCCAGGGAGGAGGCACAGGCCGCCAAGGCCGCCGCCAAAGCCGGCAAAAAGACCTATCGGGAACTCGAAAGGATGTAGCCCGGTATCCGCCGATAAAAAGGATTCCCTTCTTTAGGGAATCCTTTTTTCGTAGGTGCGCATCGGCGGCGGGTGCAATCTATGCCGATGCCGATGCCGATGCGGCTCCGCTGCCAGCCGCAGTGGTTTCCTCCGCTTTCTGATGATCCGATCTCGGGAGCCCCGGTTGGCCTTTTTCCGAACCGCTGCAAATGATAATAAAAGTTTTTAATAATCGTCCCCGCCCGATAAACCTTTGGTAATCCAAAGCTTTTTCGTACCTTTGTCCAGGAAATTTTTAAATACACGATAATATGGCAAATTTAAGGTACCTGAAAAAGGAGATCGACTATCGTCTGGAAGAGGTGGTTTTCGACTGCGATATGGCAATTTGTTTTCAGCCTTCGAAAGAGACGGAGATTTTCGAGGTGATGCAGGAGGCCGTGGCTGTCCGCAACGACCTTTTCACCAAGGCGAACAATCCCGCCGAGCCGCATAACCCCTCGCTTGTCCGCAAGCACTATGCTGCGCTGCGTGTCGAGATGGTGGGTGAGTTCGAAAAACTCTTCGAGAAGCTTAGCAAGATCAACGAGGCGAAAAAGTAAAGCTGGTTCATTCCGATTAGGGGCGGTTCTGCATGGCGGAACCGCTTTTTTTGCCTTCATCCGGCATTGGCAGCTCTCCTGAAAGCCTTTCCCGACAGCCTTTCCCCAGCTGTTTCCTGGGCAGTGCTCCCGGCACCCTTTCCTGCCTGTTACTCGCTCCATCTCTCGTCCTTCCCGCCACTTCTCTCCGCGATTTTCCCCGTTGTATTTTCCTGTACCGCGTCTGTTCCTCCCTTATCCTTTCCCTGCCCCCCCCCGCGTCCTCGCGCGCTCCCTTTTCGCCCCTGTTCCCGTCTGTCCTCCCTCGCATCCTCGCGTGCGCTTTTCATGCCGGTTTCCATATGGATTGCTTTTTATTATTGTGTTTTGTTTTCTTATTTTTGCTTTTTTATGAAAAATAAGTATATTTGTTGGGTTGTAAAAAGAAAATTAATATTTCGTTTGTTGTTCCTTTGTCTACCCGGAGCATCGCGGCTATTTTTATCCGGAATTTTCCGGAAAGGGTAGGGCGCAACGGCGATGACGCCGGAATATCGACGAAACCCCAGACCAGCATAAACCCATACTTACTATGAACCGGACAATTTTCGACAAAATCGGCTTGCCCAAACCCCTTGCCTGGGCGTATTTGGGAATTCTTATTTTCATGATGGGCGACGGCATCGAGCAGGGATGGCTGAGCCCGTACCTCATCGGCCGGGGTTTGTCCCTGGAGCAATCCGCCGGGCTTTTCACCATGTACGGCGTGACCATCGCTATTTCTGCGTGGTTCTCGGGCGTCCTGGCCGAGGCGTACGGCGTCAAACGGACGATGTTCGCCGGGCTCGTGCTCTACCTGCTGGGTACCTGCGGCTTCGTCGGTCTGTCGCTGCCCGGACTGCATTACCCGCTGATGCTCGCGACCTATGCCCTGCGCGGGTTCGGTTATCCGCTGTTCGCCTATTCTTTTTTGGTCTGGATCGCCTATGCCGCGCCCAAGAACGGCCTCGGAAAGGCCGTCGGCTGGTTCTGGTTCGTATTTACCGGAGGACTCAACGTCCTCGGGGCCTACTATTCCAGTTGGGCCATCGAGCGCATCGGCAATATCAATACGCTGTGGACATCCGTATTCTGGGCTTTGCTGGGGGCGTTTTTCGCCTTGGTGATGAACAAGTCGCAGAAACGGCTTGCCGTTGCGGGCGGTACCCGTGAGAAGATGAGGGAGTTGCTGAAGGGTATCACCATCATGAAGCAGGAACCGAAGGTGCTCTTGGGCGGCATCGTCCGTGTAATCAACACCACGGCGCAATTCGCTTTTCCCGTTTTCCTCCCGATGTATATGGCCGACTACGGGTTCACGACGACCGAGTGGCTCCGGATCTGGGGCACTATTTTCACGGCCAACATCGTCTTCAACCTCATTTTCGGCTTTGTCGGCGACAAAGTGGGGTGGCGCAACACCATTATCTGGTTCGGCGGCGTGGGCTGCGGTATCACCACGCTGCTGTTCTACTATTCGCCGCAGTTTTCGGCGGGCAATTTCTGGGTGGTGATGGCTGCCGGCGTACTCTGGGGCGCCCTGCTTGCCGGATATGTCCCGCTGTCGGCCCTGATGCCCTCGCTTGTCAAAAAGGACAAGGGGGCAGCCGTTTCCGTGCTGAACCTCGGTGCGGGGCTTCCGGTTTTCGTCGGCCCCGCCATCGTCGGGGTGTTCTACCGGCTGGTCGGCGGCGAGGGCGTCGTATGGATTTTGGCCGGGCTTTACTTCTTCGGGGCTTTCCTGACGAAATTCATAACCCTGCCCGGGAATGCGAAGACCGTGTAACGGTCTGCGGCGGGTACATTTGGGCGGCGGCTGGCGGAGCCGGCCTTGCCGGCATCGCGCCCCAGCCGCAGGCAGGCGTGTGCGCTGTCCCGCCCCGGATCAGTCGTGGTCGCAGCAGCAGTCGCCCGGATGGTGCTCCAGCACGGTGTGCGGGATATGCCCGTGGGATACGATCTGAATAGGGCAGTCGTAATTGCGCAGCTGCTCCTCGGTGATGACGTTCGAATGGTGGCGGTGCACGCGGCGGTTCACGCAGACGATCTCCTTCACCACGCTGGTGATCGTGCCGATGTCGTGCGATACCATGACGATCGCCATCCGGCTGTTCAACTCGCGCAGCGTCCGGTAAAGCTCGTTTTCGAATTTGTTGTCCACGAAATTCGCCGGCTCGTCCAGTATCAGCAGCTTCGGGTCTGAAATCACCGCCCTGCACAGCAGCGCCCGCTGCATCTGCCCGCCCGAAACCTCGCCGATGGGGCTGCGTGCCGTCTCCCCGATCCCCGATGTTTCGAGCAGCCGGAGGGCTTTCGCCCGGTCTTCCTTCGTGTACCGGGAAACGAAGCCCCGGTGCCCTTGCAGCCCCGACAATACCACCTCCAACACCGAGATCGGGAATGTCCGGTCGAAATTGCTGATCTGGGGCATATATCCGATCAGCCGCTCCTTGCCGCGGAACAACTCCGGGGCGAGCACGACCTCGCCGGTGTGGGGTACCGTCCCGAGGATCGCCTTCACGAGTGTCGTTTTCCCGCCTCCGTTGGGGCCTATTATTCCCAGGAAATCATCCTGTGCGATCGTGAGGTCGACATTTTTCAGCGCCTCGTACCCGTCGTACGCTACGCCGACGTGGTGTAATGTCACCAGGTTCATCTCCGTGTGATTATGCCGGTTATCTCTTCGATGTTTGCGATCACGTCCTCACGCAGCGGGTCTACCTCCGCATACTCGGCGTCGATGTCGCGGGCAATGACCTCCACGGCCGATGCCGGGAACTGGCTCTGGTAGAGGATGCGCCGCACGCCGTCTTCGCGTGCCTGCCGGATAAGCTGTGTCAGTTGTTTTGCCGACGGTTCCTTCCCGTCGGCTTCGATGGCAATCTGCCGTAACCCGTAGTCCCGGGCGTAGTAGGTGAGGGCGGGGTGGTAGATGATGAAATATTCCACGTCGCTTGCGGCGATCCGTGCCGCCGTCCGTTCGTCCAGTGCCTTCAGTTCCTGTTGCAGCAGCCTGTAATTCGTTTCATACTTTACCGAGTCTGGATAGGCTTCCCGGATCGCCTCATAGGCGTTTTCCGCCATCTTCTGCAATGCCCGGGGCGATGTCCAGACATGCGGGTCGATGCCGTGCGTATGCGTATGGCCGTGGCTGCCGTGCGAGCAGGTGCCGGCGATCAGCTCGATGCCGCGGCTGAGGTTGACCACCTTCGCCTGGTCTTCGATCTTTGCCAACAGCGTGGTTTCGAAGTCGATAAGCCCGACATTGAAGACCATGCGGGCTTTGTTCAGGCCGACGAACTGTCGGGGTGTCGGCTCGAAGGTTTCGGGGCTCGCTCCAGGCGGTACGAGTACCTCGATGTCGAAATCGTCGCCGACAATTCCCTGTACGAGGCTCCGGAGCGGCAGGATCGAGACGTACAGCGGCTCGCCGTCCGCCTGGCGGCGTGATGTGCAGCCGCCGCACACGATGGCTATGAGTAGGGCGATGTAGATTTTACGCATCTTGTATCTTGTTGGTAATTAATGTATTGATCTGTATTCGGTGGGTAGTCCCCGTTTCCTCTTGTATGCAACAGTCAGGCCGATTGCCAGAATTATGGTGCAGAGCCGCAACGCGTTGGCCCCTATGTCGCCGACGGCGCCGCTCGTACTTACGCGGAACACTATCCAGGGTAGGTTCATCAGAGTGTGCAGCCAGATTACGCTCCAGAGGTTGTAGTTCCATTCGACATAGAGCCAGCTGAAAAAAATGCTGCCCAGTGCCGTAACCCCGAAGGCCGTCAGTGCCGATACCGGGTCGTGCCCTTGGTAGAGATGCAACGATCCGAATGCCAGTGCCGCCAACAGTGCCGCGGGCAGAAACCCCCAGCGGGCGTACCTGAAGAGCTGTCCGAAGACGAATCCCCTGTATACCAGCTCTTCGAACATCCCGGCAATGAATATCCATGTAAATGCTTCGTCGGCAGAGAGTTCCCGGTCGAACTCGCCGATGACGGCATACCCGGCGATCATCGGCAGCGTCGCCGTTACGGCGAAGAGCAGCCCTGTGCCGAAACCGTGCGACAGGCCCATCGACGAGGCGATGTCCCGGCGTGCGTGCAGCAGGAACAATGCCCCGGACGGAATAAGCCCCGCCAACAGGTAATTCAGTGTATAATGGAGCGTCTGCGAACTGCCGATGCAGCCTTCGAACGGCCTCACGGCTATATTGAAATACCACAGCACGAAAAAAAGCATGAAAGCCCCGAGGATAATTGCCGAGCGTTTTATACAGCAGTCATTTCCAGCCATTTGTTTTGATTTAACCGTTACAAAAATAGCAAAAAAACACGGAAATGACATACGATCGCCATGTGCCGTATTGGTATTTTGTTAAGGTGTTGGTATGTAGGCGGATAAAATTTGTGCTTTTGTGTCTCCGGCGTGCTTGCGCGCGCATATCCTGCAAGGGATTTGGAGCACGACCGAAGCGTAGCTTGATTCCTGCGCAGGCGATATTTGAAACGCCGGATCGCTATTACGTTGCGGAACAGTAACCCGTTAGGCGCACGTTTCCAGTCTCATAGAGGCGCTCAGGGTTTGGGGCGTAATTTTATCGCCGTTTCGGGAGGGTTCGCATTTAGGCGATTGTACCGTTGTGGGGTTTTTATTGAATTAATATTAACATTATGTTAAATAAAGCGGGTTATGAAGACAGGCAATTGTACCGTTGCCAGGAATTTCTCCTTACCTATTAATAAGTAATTGCCAAGTGTTTCGGGAATAGACCACGTACCGTCCGTTTCGAAGCGGAAACCGGGTTGTCCGAATTTTATCTTTCCGAGAATCGAATATTCCGGGCATCTGCCCGCATGGATTATTTCAACGCTTTGTCGATGGCGTAAAACTTTCGAAGGTCTGGTCATCATAGAGCACGACGACGCGTTTGATATTCGCTTTGCCGAACAACGCCGGCGGAAACTGCGTCGCAGATCCGTCATGCCCGTCGGCGTCCTGCGTTTGTTTTTCATCCGCCCGAAGTCCGCCCGGCAGTGTCGGCGTGAAAAGGTCGTTGCCCAATTCGGGGGACGACCTTTGTGCCGCCGTTGTACGGGAGGCCTGCTGGCCCGACGAGGCTGCCGGATATTCATCCCGATACTTTTTGTCGGAATCGAGCAGCAGCCAATCCGGATTGATCCGGGGAAACCTCCTGAGGATCTTTTGCAGCAAATCGAAGCCCGGTTTGTTGCGTCCTGCGAGAATGTGGGATATTCCGGCGGGATTGATCTCGAGCTGCTCTGCAAGCTGGCTCGGCTTCAATCCTTCGTTTTTCATCAAATCGAGCAATTTTTCCCTCATCAGCGTAATTTTTTACAAATATAAAGTTTTTTCTTTTGTAAAACAAGTAAGATCTGCATTTGTAAAATGTTAATAATTGTTGATAATGTTTACATCTGTAAAAGAAATAATATCGTTAAATTCATCCGGGCAGATTGTTATCCATTGTTGGTTGATATAAATATATGTATATTGCTGATAATTAGCACAATTATATGCTAAAATTACTCTTGGGGATCTGTTTTGCACAACCACTCTGTACCCATTCCGATATTGTTTAACTTAATTTGTATATAAATAGTGTAACTTACTGGTATTTAGTGTGTATATGTGTGGTTGTTTAACAATTTAACTCATGTACTTTGCATTGCGGATAGGCTTTGTTTGCACTCCCCTACTGTTTTTACAAAAATATAAATCAACAGGGATTACGCTTCTTGTTGATTAACATTTGTAATTACAATTGGAAAGTACCCTCCCCTTTGATATTTACATTTGTAAATACACTACCCTTTTTCGATAAAAAATTCGATTTTCCCCGGTATTCCCGGTAACAGCAAGTGCTTTTTCGGCAAACTCCTGCTCTCCGCAAGTATTATGTTAAATAAAAAGAATGCGGATAGTGTTAATAACCCACTATCCGCTTATGATATAAGTAATTATATTTTTGTAAACAGCCCCTTATCCGAAGAGTTTTGCTGCAATTTCCCGGAACTCTTCCGGCGTCAATTTGAGCTTTTCGCGGTGGAAATCCACGTCGTTTTCGCTCTGTATGGGAATCAGATGGATGTGTGCATGCGGTACTTCGAGCCCTAAGGCGACCACTGCGACCCTCTTGCAGGCTATTTCCTGCTTGATTTTGGCCGCGACCTTTTTGGCGAAGAGCATCATGCCGGCCAGTGTCTTGTCGTCGAGGTCGAAAATGTAGTCCACTTCCATTTTGGGTACCACCAGCGTGTGCCCTTTGGTCAGCGGGTTGATGTCGAGGAATGCGTAATAGTTTTCGTCTTCGGCGACCTTATACGAAGGGATCTCGCCGGCAATGATGCGTGTAAAGATGGATGACATAGCTTCGTTTTTTGTGATTTCCGTATTTTTTTGCGTTCTTTCGCCGTTTGCGTTTGTTGTCCCCACCCACTCTAAAACAGCTTTTTCCCGGCCAGGAGCCGCCTGTGGTTGACGATGCCGAGCAGTATGTTGGCATAACCGGCGAGCAGTACCACGGCGGTCATCCAGCCGAATGTGTCCCTCCCCGTGCATAACACTACGACCCATGCTCCAGCCAGGACGCTCCAGGCGCCGAGCAGCCAGTATTGCAGCTTCAGCTTCCGCCTTATTTTTTCGGGGGCGTAAACGCTTGCCCGCCATTTAGTCTCCTCGGGTGTCATAGGTAAATCCTCCTTCCCGTTATTCGTCGAATTTTGGCTTGAGTATCTCCGAATAGATGACGGCCCTGCGCAGGTCGAAATCCTCGGTTATTTCGGCTGTAGCATCCTCCTGCGCGTCGTCATACGCGGCGTGGGGATGCTCCGTGGCTGTCATGCGGCCTTTTTGCACGTCGCTGCGCCCGCTGAGGGGTGCAGTGTGCCCGGAACCGGCCGCCGGGGCCGCATCTTCGAATCCGGCAGACGGCGCCATCGTCGGGGTTGCCCCCGGCGCCACGGCCGGCTGCACCTCCTGCCGGACGGGAGTGTCCTCCCTTGAATCCGGTTGCGGCCCCGCAGCCGGATCCCATGACGGCCATGCCTCGCTGCCGGCGTGCCTGTCGCCGGCCTGCCGGGCCTGTTTCTTCGCCTGTTTGCGGCTCTGCGATACCACGTTGAATATCATGGCCGCTGCGATCACTACGATCCATAGGACGGTCGAGAAGTTTTCCATATCAGCTCAGGGTTCGTTTGACACTTTCAATACCTTTTATCTTGCGCAGTTTGTCCATCACGTCGTGCAGGCCCTCTGCATCCTTCACATAGAGGCTTATGCTGCCCTCGAAGATGCCGTCGTGGCTGTGGATGCTGACCTCGCGGATGTTGATGCTGAAATCGCCGCTCACGACCTTCGCCAGGTCGAGCAGGATGCCCATGCGGTCGATGCCCCGCAGCTCGATGGTGACCAGGTACGACATGGCCTTGTGCTGCGACCATTTGATTTCGTCCTTGACGATGTTCTTGCCGAATTGCGCTGCGAGCCTGTCCAGCTCGTCGCAGTTGGCTTTGTGTACGATGATGTTGCCCGTCGCCGGGTCGCGGTACCCCACGACCTTGTCTCCGGGGATCGGCTTGCAGCATTCGGCGATTTCGAACTGGGGTTCTGCCGCCGGTTCCTTTTCCGGGGCGGTTTCGCCCGGGGCGGTGGCGTCGTCGCCGTCTTCCTCCTCCTTTTTGTTGATGAACAGCGTCCAGAATTTGAGGATTTTGCTTTTGGAGTTGACCTTCAGGACTTTTTCGAGGTTGTCGAGGTTGACGATCCCCGCCCCGATCTTGCTGTACAGTTCCTCCTTGTTGTTACTCTCGTAGATGGGTACTATTTTGCGCAGAACGCGGCCGCTGAGCTTGATATTGAGCGACTTCATCTTTTCATCGAGCATGTGCATACCCCGCTCGATGTTGTTCTGCCGCTCGCGCTTGAGGAAACTCTTGATCGACTGCTTGGCTTTGGCCGTAGTTACGATCTCCAGCCATTCGGGCTTGGGACGCGCATTGTCGGCCGTGATGATCTCGATCTGGTCGCCACTGTTGATCTGCGTGGTGATCGGTTCGAGCTTGTGGTTGATCTTGGCGCTGATGGCGCTGTTTCCGATCTTCGAGTGGATGTCGTATGCGAAATCGAGCGCCGTGGCGCCGAACGGCATTTTCCGGGCCTCTCCCTTGGGTGTAAACACCACTATTTCCGAGGTATACAGCGATAACTTGAAGTTGTCCAGGAAGTCTACCGCGTTCTCCGTCGGGCTGTTCAGTGCCGAGCGGATCTGTTTGAGCCACTTGTCGAATTCGTCCTCGTCCTGCGAGATGGTCGCATGCTTGTATTTCCAGTGCGCGGCGAATCCCCTTTCGGCGATGTCCTCCATGCGCTGGGTGCGGATCTGTACCTCGACCCATACGCCGTCGGGCCCCATCACGGTCGAATGCAGCGCCTCGTAGCCGTTGGCCTTGGGCATCGAGATCCAGTCGCGCAGCCGGTCGGGTTTCGGGGTGTAGATGTCCGTGATGGTGGAGTATACCTGCCAGCATTGGGTCTTTTCCGAGGGGAACGGCAGCGGCTTGAACACGATGCGGATGGCAAACAGGTCGTATATCTCCTCGAAGGGGATCTGTTTGCGCTGCATCTTGCTCCATATCGAGTAGACGCTCTTTACCCGCCCCGAGATTTCGTAGTTGATGTTGTCGCGGTTGAGCCCCGCGATGATCGGGGCGTTGAACTTGCTGATGAACTCCTGGCGCGACGCCTCGGTTTCATTGAGTTTCTGTGTGATCTCGGCGTATTGCTGCGGGAACCGGTACTTCATGCAGAGGTCTTCCAGTTCGCTTTTGATCGAATAAAGCCCCAGCCGGTAGGCCAGCGGTGCGAAGAGGTAGATCGTTTCGCCCGTGATCTTGATCTGTTTGTTCATCGGCATCGCCCCCAGCGTGCGCATGTTGTGCAGGCGGTCGGCGATTTTGATGAGGATGACCCGCACGTCGTCCGAGAGGGTCAGCAACACCTTGCGGAAATATTCGGCCTGTTCCGAGGTTTCGGCGTTGAACACGCCCGACATCTTGGTCAGCCCGTCGACCATCGAGGCGATTTTCGGCCCGAAGATGCGTTCCATGTCTTCCACGGTGTATTCCGTGTCCTCCACGACGTCGTGCAGTAATGCCGCCACGACCGATTTCACGCCCAGTCCGATCTCCTCGATGACGATCTTGGCTACTGCAATAGGATGCAGGAGGTATGGCTCGCCGGAGCGGCGCCTTACCCCCTGATGTGCCTCCTTGGCCAGGAAAAATGCCCTTTTTATGAAATTCCAGTCCTCGTCGTTCTTACATATCTTGGTGCACGAGAGGAGCAGATCGTCCCACTTTTCCTTGATTATAACTTCATCCTCGGCAGTATAATCCATACCTTATTGTTTAGGTGCCTTCATGGCCTCGCGTACCTTGGCCTCGATTTCGTTGCGGAGCCCGTCGTCGTTTTTCAGCAGCTCCTTCACGGCGTCGCGTCCCTGGCCGATCTTGCGGTCGCCGTACGAGAACCACGAGCCGGCTTTCTTGACCACGCCGTAGTCGACGCCCAGGTCGACGATCTCGCCGATCTTCGAGATGCCCTCGCCGAACATGATGTCGAATTCCGCACGTTTGAACGGGGGTGCCACCTTGTTCTTCACGACCTTCACCTTCGTGCGTGTTCCCAACTGTTCCTCGCCGTCCTTGATGACCGACATGCGGCGGATGTCGATGCGCACGCTGGCGTAGAATTTCAGGGCATTGCCGCCCGTCGTGGTCTCGGGATTACCGTAGACGACACCGATCTTGTCGCGCAGCTGGTTGATGAAGATGCAGACCGTCTTGGTCTTCGAGATGCTCGACGTCAGCTTGCGCAGTGCCTGCGACATCAGGCGGGCCTGGAGGCCCATCTTTGAGTCGCCCATCTCGCCTTCGATCTCGGCCTTGGGGGTCAGCGCCGCCACCGAGTCGATGACGATGATGTCGATCGCGCTCGACCGGATCAGCGAATCGGCGATTTCGAGCGCCTGCTCGCCGTTGTCGGGCTGCGAAATGAGCAGGTTGTCGACGTCCACGCCCAGTTTCTGCGCGTAGAAGCTGTCGAAAGCGTGCTCGGCGTCGATGAACGCCGCGATGCCTCCGGCTTTCTGCGCCTCGGCGATGGCGTGGATCGCCAGGGTCGTCTTACCCGACGACTCGGGGCCGTAGATCTCCACGACGCGGCCTTTGGGATAGCCGCCCACACCCAGCGCCATGTCGAGCGTGATCGAACCCGTCGGGATGACCGGTACGTCGTTCACCTCCTGCGAGTTCATGCGCATGATCGAGCCCTTGCCGAAGTCCTTTTCTATTTTTTCCATCACTGCGTTAAGCACTTTGAGCTTATCCGCATTTACCTGTACTTTTTCTGCCATTTTGTGTAGTTCCTCGTTATTTGAAATTTTTTTTATCGTTTTTGTTGCCGCATCCTGTCCAGGGCTTTCATCTGGTCGGTGCGCTTGTCGGCTTTCGTGCCGCGCGGCATTGGGAAGCTGATTGTCCGGGCATCCAGCATCCGGTCCTGGAAGGGGCTCCAGTTGTTGACCGATGTGTTGCCTATTCCCCAGAGCCCGGTTCGCCTGTTCAGGTCGTGCGGGTATTTCTGCCGGGATCGGATCAGGGACTCCTCCTGTTGCGCAGCCCGCTCCTGCATGGTGCGGTGGAGTTTGCGGCGTGCGCGCAGGTAGGGGTTTACCTCTTCCTGCAGCCACCGGAGCCCGAACTCCTCGGGGGGAAGCATCCGCAGCGAACTTGCGGCGGCATGCGCCTTGGCCGAGAACTCGGCCGGAAGTTCTGTCGCGGGCACGCCCGGAGACCCTGCTGCGAATTCCGCCGGCTGTTTCCGCCCCGGCTCCGCCGCGGATTCCCGTGCGGGGCTTTGCGCAAGCTCATGCCCGAGTGCTGCCGGCCGCCCTTGTGCCGGAAGCTGCAAGGTGCCCAAGAGGCTGCCTGCCGCAAGTAGTATGCCCGCAAAGAATTTCATGCCTGTCGTCGGTTGGTGCCGTCCTATTTGTAAGCGTCCAGGATTTGCCGGTAGTGGTTTGCGGTGTCGACCTTGGTGAATACCTTTTCGATCCGCCCCTCGGCGTCGATGACGAACGTCGTGCGCAGTACGCCCATGTATTTGCGGCCGTACATCGACTTTTCGGCCCAGACCCCGTAAGCTTCGCAGACGCTGTGGTCGGTGTCGGCGAGCAGCGTGAAATTCAGGTCGTGCTTGGCACAGAAGTTCCGGTGCGATTTTTCGCTGTCGGGGCTTACGCCGATGATCCGGAATCCCATGCGGGCGAGTTCTTCCCTGCCGTCGCGCAGGCTCTTGGCTTCGAGCGTGCACCCCGAGGTGTTGTCCTTGGGGTAGAAATAGAGTATCGTGCGTTGTCCCTTCAGGTCGGCCAGCGTCAGCGCCGCACCGTCCTGGGTCGTGGACTTGAAATCCGGGGCCATATCCCCCGCCTGTAACTGTGTCATACGTTTCCGAAAAAAGGTTCGTTTTCGCAAAAATAGTGCAGACCCTGCGCTGTACCCCGTTTCCGGGGCAAGGCCCGAGCGCTGCCTATTTTGGGTAAAGATAGGAATTTTCCGCGGATTTTCACCCTTCTGTGCCTACTTTTTTGTTGCCCTGCCGCGTGTGCCACGCGCCGCTCAGTCCCACATGTAGGTCACCTCGATCTGTTCGTTGAACTCTTCCTGCGTGGTGTTGAGTTTCTTGCGGCAAGCCGGGCAGCGGATCGCCGTTTCGGTTTCGACATATTCGCCGCATCCCACGCACACCGGCAGTACGCCGTAGCCCGGTTGCATGTGGTGCTCGAACTGCGCCCCGCAGTGCCTGCACCTGATTTTGTAAGCTGTTCCCATAATCGTTTTCTTTTAGGTTCACGGTACAAAGTAACAGCGCCGTAGTGACAACTTGTGACACGGAATTAAAAAACGCATGTTTTTTTGCGAAACATGCGTTTTTTTTGCCGGAACCCTACCCTGTGGTCAGTGGGCGTGTTCGGCCTCCATGGCTTCCTGCTGGGTCTTGTGTACCGTGCCGTGGGGATGCTCCGCCGGGGCGTAGATCGAATAGAGTTTCAGCGGCTTGTCGCCTTTGTTGACGATGTTGTGCCACTTCCCGGCCGGGACGAAGATCGCATAGTCGTCTTCCACGTCGCGTACGAAGTCGAGCTTATCCTGGCTGTCGCCCATCATCACCTGTGCCATACCCTCTTCGATGCGCAGGAACTGGTCGATGCCCATGTGCTGCTCCAACCCTACATCCCCGCCTACGGGAATCGTCATCAGCGTGACCTGCAGGTTGTTGCCCGTCCAGAGCACCGTCCTGAAATTCTCGTTCCCGAGCGTGTAGCTTTCGATGTTCAGGACGGTCGGTTCCGTCCCGTAATCCTGCAGTACGACGGCCGCTGCTGCCGGCAGCGTTTCAGTCGTTCGGGGTGTTTGCCGGCAGCAGGAACCGGCTGCTAATGCCGTGCAAAGCACACCCAGCGTTGCGATCGTGTTTATTTTCATGATGTCGGATGTTTTATGTGTATTACAAATATAGCAAAAAATCTTATAGCAACTTGTTTGCCGCGATATAATCGCGGATATAGGCGGTCAGCTCCGGCGAGTCGACGATGCGGATGTCGTCCAGCAGCCCGACGGCGAAGCGTCCCACGCCGGCAAACCCGGCGACCTGGGTGTCGAGCAGCCATCTTCCCCGCCCCAGCGGCCGGACGTCGCGTTCGGCCAGCGGGTACTCCTCGCATAACAGGTTGTAGGCCAGCAGCCCCAGCTCCAGCCGCACCCGGTGGCGTGCGCCACCGTGCATGCGGAAGACGTCGATGAACCCTTCGCGGTGCTCCGCCCCGTGTTCCCAGGCCTCTGCGGTAAGCTCCACTGACCCGATGCGCGAGGTTTTGAAGAGCTTGCATGCCCCGGCCTCCGGATCGTAGCACCACACCTGCACGTAGTTGGTCGTGAAGGCGAAGGGCTCCACGCGGCGGTCGCGGACTTCCCCGCCGTGCGGCGACTGGTAGCTGTGCAGTATGGCCTGCCGTTGCCGGTCGATGGCCTCGATCAGCGTCCGGATGTTCGGGGCGTTCTTGCCGCGCACGACCGTGTCGGCCAGCGTCTTGTTGTCGTAAACCGAGTAGAGCTTGCGTTTGAGATTCTGTTTCAGCAGGTTCGTGTCGTCGATGTTTTCGATGGCGCTCTTGAGGATCACGGCCTCTTCTTCGGTGAAATGCACGAGCTGCGAGATGTCGCGGAAGTGCGGGGACTCCTTGTCGAGGCGAATGCAGTCGCCCGCTTTTTTGATGACGAAACCCGCCTCGCGGAAGGTGTCTATGTAGCGATAGATGGTGCGGCGCGACATCTGGAGCCGTTCGGCCAGCTGGTCGACGTTGTAGGTGGTGTTTGCCGTGAGTAGCTTCATCAGCCGCAGCAGGCGTTCGAGTTTGGGTTGATCCATGCGGTGGTCGCTTGTTTTTTCCGGTTGCGCCCGTGGCGGGCTTCCGGAGTTTTCAGGATGTTTTGCGGGCGGCGGGTTTGCCCGCCTGCCCAGGCCGCAAATATATAAAAAAAAAGCCGTGACAAAACCTGTCACGGCTCCCTGTTTGGATTTTACGGTATGTGTCCGCAATTGTTCCGGCCCGGGGCTGCTTTGTGCGATGCGCCTTCGTGGCGGGGGCACCCCCTCCCGGCGGAAGCCCCTCCCTGTAACCGGTTATTGCGCAAGCACTTTCTTTTCGATCTCCTCGACCTGTCGGCGGAACGCCTTGTCGGTCTCGATCAGGTTCGATACGGCCTTGCACGAGTGGAGCACCGTGGCGTGGTTGCGGCCTCCGATGGCGGCCCCGATGGTCGTGAGCGGTGCCTTGGTGTGCTGTTTGGCGAGGTACATGGCGATCTGCCGTGCCTGGGCGATCTCGCGCGTCCGCTCCGTGGAGTTGAAGCGAGCGAAATCGAGGTTCAAGTATTCGCACACCACTTCGATGATGTGGTCGAGCGTGATCTCCTTCTGGTAGAGCTGCACGTAGACCTTCAGGATCTCCTTGGCCAGCGACGTGGTGATCTTGCGCCCGAGGAACGAGGCGTTGGCCACCAGCGACGAGAGCGCTCCCTCGATCTCACGCACGTTGGCCGAGATGTTGTCCGCCAGGTAGGCCACCACGTCGTCCGAAATCTGCGCCCCGAACTTCTGCGCCTTTACGCGGATGATCTTGAGCTTCGTGTCGTAGTCGGGCGTGTTGAGCTGTGCCGACAATCCCCACTTGAAGCGCGTCAGCAGGCGCTGTTCGATGTCTTTCAGCTCCACGGGCGGCTTGTCCGAGGTGAGAATCAGCTGTTTGCCCGCCAGCTGCAGGTGGTTGAAGATGTTGAAGAACGCATTCTGCGTGCCCGTCTTCCCGGTCAGTTCCTGGATGTCGTCGATGATCAGTACGTCGATCATCTGGTAGAAATGGATGAAATCGGGGATTTCGCCGTTCTTGTACGCGGTCTGGAACTGCGCCTGGAATTTGTTCATCGAGACATACAGCACCTGCAACTCGGGATGGCGCTGGCGTACCTCGTGGCCGATGGCCTGTACGATGTGCGTCTTGCCCAGTCCCGAGTCCCCATATATATATAGGGGGTTGAAGGGGTTGTTGCCCGGGTTTACGGCCACGGACATGCCCGCCGAACGTGCCAGGCGGTTGCATTCGCCCTCGATGAAGGTCGCGAACGTGAGCCCCGGATTCAGCTGCGGGTCGATGATTATCTTCTTGAGCCCCGGAATTACGAAGGGATTCTTTATATTTGCGGTGTTGGTCTGCGTGTTGAAACGCGAAATGGCCGTGGTGTCGGCATCGGCGGTAACGGGTACGGCCGGGGGTGTCGAACGCGGCACGGCATAGTGCAGCCGGGTCTGCTGTCCGTAGAGCTGCGAGATGATCGGACGCAGGAACGGGATGTAGTTCTTTTCGATCTGGTGTACGTAGCTCTCGTTGGGAACACGCAGGCGCAGGTTGGTGCCGTCGAACTCGAGCGGTACGATCGGCTGGAACCACTTCACGAACTCCTCTTCGGAGGTCTGTGCCTTGATCCGGTCAAGGCAGTTCTGCCACATATCGCTATATGTCTGCGTGTTGTTTAACATGATAAGGGTTGCACTGTTTTTGATGTGACAAAGTTGTGAATAATTTTGCAAAAAGATTTCCAAAAAGGTGTTGTATTTTCACTTTTTTTATATATAGAAAAACAACGGTTTCCGGACATTCAATTTTAACTCCCTGATAGTGAATAATAGAAATAAATTTCGTATATTTGCATATCAATTTTTTAGGCAGTCCTATAATCAAGTTATAAATAAAACCAATAAAACTTATGGCTAACGAACTGGAACAATTGGTGCTGAAAAAAGCGCAGGCATGGCTTGACGGCCACTATGACGAAGCTACCAAAAAGCAGGTTAAATACCTGATCAATAACGATATGAAAGAACTCACCGAGAGTTTCTACAAAGACCTCGAATTCGGTACGGGCGGCCTGCGCGGCATCATGGGAGTGGGCACCAACCGCATGAACGTCTACACGGTGGGGGCTGCTACACAGGGGCTTTCGAACTATCTCAAGAAGAACTTCGCGGGCGAGCAGATCCGGGTTGCGATCGGCCACGACAGCCGCAACAATTCGCGCATGTTCGCCGAGCATGTGGCCGACATTTTCGCCTCGAACGGATTCACCGTTTTCCTGTTCGATACGCTGCGCCCGACGCCCGAGCTGAGCTTCGCCATCCGCGAGCTGAAATGCCATTCGGGCGTGGTCGTGACCGCCTCGCACAACCCCAAGGAGTACAACGGTTACAAGGCCTACTGGACGGACGGCGCGCAGGTTACCGAGCCGCACGACAAGAACATCATCGCCGAGGTGGAGAAGATCACCGACGTGGACATGATACTCACGGGTAAGAATCCCGAAAACATCACGATCCTCGACGAGAAATTCGACGAGATCTATTTAAATAAGGTGCACGAATTGTCGCTCTCGCCCGAAAGCGTGAAGAAGCACCGCGACATGAAGATCGTCTACTCCCCGATGCACGGCGCAGGCGTCCGCCTGGTGCCCGCGTCGCTGCGGAAATTCGGCTTCACGAACATCATCATGGTGAAGGAGCAGGCCGTCATCGACGGGAACTTCCCCACCGTCGAGTCGCCCAACCCCGAGGAGCGCAAGACCATGTCGATGGCTATCGACCTCGCGGCCAGGGAGGGGGCCGACCTCGTCCTGGCTACCGACCCCGACTCCGACCGTATCGGCGTCGCGCTGCGCAACAAGAAGGGCGAATACGTGCTGCTGAACGGCAACCAGACGTTGGTGCTGCTGATGAGCTACCAGCTGACCCGCTGGGCCGAGCGCGGCGAGCTGGACGGGAACCAGTACGTCGTGAAGACCATCGTCACCTCGCAGATGGCCAATGCCGTGGCCGACTATTTCAAGGTGAAGTGCTACGACTGCCTCACGGGGTTCAAGTATATCGCCAAGATCATCCGCGAGAACGAAGGCAAGGCCAAGTATATCGGCGGCGGCGAAGAGTCGTTCGGCTACCTTGCCGGGGATTACGTGCGTGACAAGGATGCCGTATCGGCCTGCTCGCTGGCTGCCGAAGCCGCTGCGTGGGCCATGGATACGATGGGTCTGACGCTCTACGAGTGGCTGCAGGAGCTTTACGTGAAATACGGTTTCTACCGCGAGGGACTCGTGTCGGTCGTCCGCAAGGGCAAGGAGGGTGCCGAACTGATCCAGAAGATGATGGTCGAATTCCGCGCGAACCCGCCCAAGACGATCCTGGGATCGCCCGTCGTGAAGATCAACGATTTCCTGACGCTCGAAACGACCGACGTGAAGAGCGGCGCCATGACCCCGATCGTGCAGGATCGCAGCAACGTGCTCCAGTGGTTCACCGAGGACGGCACGACCGTGTCGGTGCGTCCGTCGGGCACGGAGCCCAAGATCAAGTTCTACTTCGGCGTGAAGGCTCCCCTGGCGTCGGTTGCCGATTTCGATGAGGTGCAGGCCGAGCTCGACGCCAAGATCGAAGGCATCAAGAGAGACCTCAAGCTGGAGTAGCCGCGCTACCCTGCTGCATAAGGCCCCGGCAATTTTGCCGGGGCTTTTTCATGGCCGTTTCCAACTATTCCCAGGCCGTTATTTGCCCCGAAAATTTGTATTTCTAAATTTTTAGTTTTATTTTTACTAAAATTTTAGTAGCGTAAAGCGATTGTAGCATGAAAAATCTGTTTATCCGGCTGGTCGCCCTGTTGGGCGCCGCGATGGCCGTACATGGCGTGTCGGCGCAGGAGCCGCAGAAGCACGAGGCGGAGCTGCGCTTCGACCAGGCGCAGCGCGAGGAACTTGCCGATGAGCCCTTCCCCGCCGTCGCCGTAGATTCTGCCGTCGCAGGCCGCCCCTTTGCCTATAAACTCAACCGGAAACGCACTACGGAGGCCGCGGCTTACGACGCCGTGACCCTGTGGAACGTCCGCAAGGTCAAAATCCGGGATCGCCGCATGAAACTTACCGACTCCACCCGGCGCGAAAAGGTGCGGCTGCTGAAATTTTTTACCGAGCGCGACCGGAAAAAGGGCGCCCGCCCCCACCTGCTGGGCAATGTCGCGGGGTATACCTGGTCTAACCGCATCTATGACGAAACCGCGCGGACACGGCGCACGGTGCCCAAGCACATTGCGACCTATACCCTGCGCGACGAGTATGATTCGGTACGTCGAGCCGGCGGTGATGTGTCCATGTTCCAGGTGCCCGAGGAGCTGTGGCGACGGTTGTCTCCTAAAGCCGTCTATGTGCTCGACGGGGTACGTGTCCCGGGCAGCGTCTTCCAGTTTATCGACGGGCTGTTCCTGCGTACGCTCGAAGTCCATACCGACCCCGGGACAATGGCACGTTACGATACCGACCAGGGGGTTGTCATCGGGGATGTATACCCCGACCGGATACCCCTGGTGGTCTTCGGCGGCCAGCCCTCGACGATCGAATCGTGGCTGAAAATCTGCCATACCGATGCCTTTTCGGTAGATGCCGCAGTGCCCATGCGTTATTTCTACATGCTGCCCGTCGAGGCCGTGCAAATCTACGGGCTGGCGGGTAAATACGGTGCGATCTGCGTCGAGTTGGCTGAATAGCCCCGGGGCTGCCCTTCGCCCGATACTCTGTCCGCATTGCATTGCGGGCAGTTTTTTGTTTTCCGGCAAAATAATTAAAAAAATAGTTGTATAACTAAAATATTAGTTTTATCTTCGTTGCAGACAAATCAACTAAAAGTATAGTTATGACAGGAATAGTAAAGAACCGACCGCAGGAACTGACCCGTGCCGAACTGGAGATCATGCAGGTATTGTGGAACAGGGGCGCCGCCGTCGTACACGGCATCCTCGACGAGATGGACGAACCCAAACCCGCCTACAATACCGTTTCGACCATCGTCCGCATTCTCGAAAAAAAGGGCTTCGTCGCACACAAGGCCTATGGCAAGACCCACGAATACTACCCCGTCGTCTCGAAGGACGACTATGCGCGCCGCTATATGGACACCGTGCTGAATAATTTTTTCGGCGGTTCCGTCAGCCGGCTGGTTTCGTTCTTCTCCGAACACAAGGCCATTTCGCTGGAGGAGACCGATGCCATTCTGGACATGCTCAAAAACCGCAAGTGATGAAATCCCCCGCTCTGTACCTGCTCGAAGTGTTCTTTTGCAGCGGTATGCTGCTGGCATTCTACCGGCTGCTGCTCGTCCGCAAAGTCTCTTTCGCGGCCTGTCGCCGTTACCTCGTGGCGGCAATGCTGCTTTCGGCGGCGATCCCCGCGCTCGATATCCCCCTCTACCCCGCCCGTACGGAGGCCGATCCGCTGCCGCTGGTTGCCTCACAGGCCGTCCCGCCTGCTGAAGAACCTTTCGTCGCGGAGGCGGGCCAGCCGGCCGCCGTTGTGCGCACAACGGCCCCTGCCACCGACTGGGGACGCGTGGCACGCATCGCCGTGGCCGCATTGTACCTGCTGACCGCCGCGGTGTCGCTTGCGATCCTTGCCGTGCGCATCCTCGGGATCAGACGTCTGCGCCGCCGTTCGCGGATCACCGATTGCGGCGCATATGCCGTGGCGGAGAATCCTCGCGTCGGGACGCCCTTTTCGTTTCTGCGGACGGTATTTCTGGGCGAGGGTTACGAAGGCCGCCGCCGCGAGATCGTGGTCTGCCACGAGGCGAGCCATGTGCGCCACCGCCACTCCGCCGAACGCATCGCGCTCGAACTGGTGCGCAGCGTCTTCTGGTTCAATCCCTTTGTCTGGATCGCCGGGCGCTGGCTTTCGGAGGTGCAGGAGTGGGAGGCCGACCGCGACGTGCTCGATGCGGGGTACGGCCTCACGGAATACAGGACGATCATTTTCCGTCAACTCTTCGGTTATAATCCGGATATAGCCTGCGGGTTGAATCATTCACTCACAAAAAAACGATTTGCCATGATGACACAATTCACAAGGCGCCGGTTCGCATTCGTGCGCTTCGGTGCGGCCATCCCCGTGGTGGCCGGGATGATGATGCTTTGCAGCTTTACGACCAAAACCTCCGGATCTGCCGAGCCGGGCACTGCCTCCCGTATCCATATCTCCGCCGACGGGACGGTGACGTTCAACGGGCGTCCCGTATCCATCGACCGACTGGCGGGCTATGTCGCGGCCGAACGCGCCAAACTTCCCGAGTCCGACCGTGCGGACATGCAGGTGCTCCTGACGTCCGACGTATCCGGCAGCCCTGCTGCCCTCGTCGGCAAGACCGTGACCTTCGGTGCCGCGGGGCAACTGGAGGTGCTCCGCTCTGACAGGGCCTATCCGTCGGATGTCCGGACAATGATATTCGCCGGTAACGTACAAGCCCGCTTCCGGGATGAAACGCCCGACCCGTCCTTGAAGGATGTGCTTACGGAAATACGCTGCGACAGCCTGGTCGTGAACCCTGCCGGCCGGAACTTCGAGTGCTTCGATGCCGGTTTCAGCAATGCGTCCATGCTTTCCTTCGGTAAATGGTATCGTTTTCTGGCCGGCGATTCCGGCCTCGGCTGGAGCCGCGAGATGGAAAATGTTGTGGAAACATCGCTGAATACCGCCCTGATACAGGTATTGCCCGACGGCAATATCCTGCTGAACGGAGGCCCCGTATCCGTTGCCGAGCTGGAGCCGAAACTCGTGGCTTGGCGTGGCGAGCGTTCGCCCGCCGATGTCGGTGCCTGGATTATAGCAGGGAAAGAGGCGAAGATGGGCGTTGTGACCGACATAAAACAAGCTTTGCGTGCTGCCAATATCCTGCGGGTCATGTATAACGGAACCGATGAACGCATGGTTATGCGTATGCTGCCGCCCCGCTCCGCCTCTTCCCCGGGCGTAAATGTGGTTGCCGACGTGCTGGCGGTCGTGCCCGGCAGTGCCGCGGGGGAAGATAGCTCTACGGTACGGTCTGAGATCCGGGTCAGGGAGCGCAATGTTTTTCTGGTGCTGCTAAACGGGAACGGGAAGATGATGGTCGGGACGGCTGACGCATTGGAGCTCATCGACCCCCGTGAGCTCACGTCGCGCGTCGGGGCGTTTGTACGCAATGTGTCCGACGACCCCGGGCTGGCCGAGAAGGTGGTGACGGAATTCGACCTACCGGGCGGCGGAAAGATGGAATACCCCGTGAGCCAGGGGATCGTATCGTTGCAGACGGCGAGCGACACCCCGTTCGACAGTTATCTCGATGTTCAGAATCGCATTGCGCAGGCATTCGACGATATCCGTACCCACTTGGCGCAGCGGCAGTTCGGGAAGCCTTACGGGGAGCTTTCCGATGCCCAGCGCCAGGTGGTCATGCGGGCCGTTCCGCTGAAGATTTCCGAAGCCGAACCCCACGTTTCCCGGTAGTTGGACACCCCACCGCCGCCGGTTGGCAGTTGGCAGTTGGCCGGTGTTCGGTATCCGGCACCCCGGATCGCCGCGTCAGACGGACACCAGCCGCCCGGCATCCGTTATGCCGGATCGCCGCCTCAGACCGCCGGCAGACCGCTTTCCGTCCTCCGTTATTCCGGATCGCCACCCCAGACCGACGCCAGCCAACGCACGGCTGACAACGGCCGGTTTACCGATTTACCATAAGCGGACACCCCGTACGGAGCCCTTGGCCTTGCGCGGGGTGTTTTGTGCCGCGGTGCGGCCGTGGTTTCGGAATGACTCCTGGGACAGGCGGTTTTTCGGGGTCAGAGCTTCGGATTGTGCAGGTGCCGCTCTTTGTCGCGCGAGGTTTTCTTGGCGAAATTCGCCTCCACTGCCGCCGTGAGGTCTACACCCGTCTGGTTCGCAAGGCATACCAGTACCCATAGTACATCGGCCATTTCGTCGGCGAGGTCGCACTTCTCCCCCTCCTTGAACGACTGGTCGCCATATTTGCGTGCCATGATGCGTGCCAGCTCCCCCACCTCTTCGGTGAGCACGGCCATGTTCGTCAACTCGCTGAAGTAGCGCACGCCGTACTGCCTGATCCATGCGTCTACCCGTTGCTGCAATTCGCTCAGTTCCATCGTTGCTGATTTTTCCCGAAAGGTACGAAAAAATCCCGCTCCCTGCTATTTCCCGGCTTATTTTACCCGTATCAGGTTCAGCCCGTCGCGCAGGGGGATGATCACGTTTTCGACCCGCGGGTCTTCGGAGACCATGCGGTTGAACTCCACCACGGCCTGCGTGTGGCGGTCGCTGCGGGCTATGGGCTGCACGACTTTGCCCGACCAGAGGATGTTGTCCGCGACCAGCACCGAGCCGCTGTGAACCAGGGGGGCGGTGCCGCCGTCCCCCATCAGCATCCGGTAGTAGTCCGGATACTCGCGTTTATCCCCGTCGATGAATACCAGGTCGAATTCCATGCCCAGCGCCGGGGCGATGTCGAGTGCCGAACCGATGTGCAGCCGGATCTTCGCGCCGTGCGGGCTGCGGTCGAAAAAGGATTGCGCCAGTTCTTCCAGCTCGTCCTCCACCTCGATGGTGTGCAGTTCCCCGCCCTCTTCGAGCCCTGCGGCCATCGAGAGCGCCGAATACCCCGTGAAGGTGCCGATCTCGAGGATGCGCTGCGGCCGGAGCATCCGCACGAGCATCTCCAGCAGGCGCCCCTGTATATGGCCCGACAACATGCGGGGCTGTACGACCCGCAGGTTGGTCGCACGGTCGAGCTCGTGCAGCAACTCCTCTTCGGGCGAGGTGTGGTCGTGGATGTATTGTTCGAGCGCGTCCATTATCTGCCGCAAAATCCCTCCTTGTTGAACTTGTACGACGCTTCGATGGCCTCGGGGGTGTCGGCCGAGAGGGCGAGCAGGCACTCGCGGGTGAATTCCAGTTGTCCGGTGCCGTTGGCCGTTACGACGTTGCCGTCGCGCACGGCCTGGCGCTCCTCGTAGAGCTCCTCGCCCGTGTAGTTCGCCCCGCCCCACTTTTGCAGCATTCCGAGGGTGTTGCCCGTGTGCCGGACACCGTTCAGGAAGCCGTGTGCGGCCATGAACGACACGGCATTGCAGATGGCGCCGACGACGATCCCGCGTGCCAGCGCCTCGCCCACGAGCGGCACGATCCGTTGCGCCGCCTCCGACTGCCACTGCATACCCCCGACGAGGATCAGCCCTGCGCACGCTTCGGGCAGCGCCGAGGCGTCGCAGTCGGCCGCGGCCCGCAACCCGCCGATCGACCGGACGGGACGGCCGTCGGGTGTCATGTATTTCACGCCGTAGGATGCCGGGCGTCCCGGCATCGTGCCCGCCCGCAGCGCCGGGGCGAGGAATGCCGCCTCCCAGTCTGCGAAATCGTCGAGCAGGACGAATACGATCTCCTTTTCCATATCTCTATTTATAGATGAGTCTCGACATGCCGGAGAAAACCTCTTCGGCGACCTCGGTGAGCTGTGCGGCGGTCAGTGCGCGCACTTTGGCGTAGACCTGTTCCATGGTATCCACGTCGTCGTGCGTCAGGAAACTTTTTCCGGCCCCCAGCATGTACCCTTCGTTGCTCTCGCTCGATATGGCCAGCTGTGCGATGAACTGTTTTTTCGCCATCGACAGCTGGCGTGCGGTGAGCGGCGTCGTGCGCAGCCTGTGCAGTTCCCCTTCGATCAGGTCGATGCACTGCGCCGTATTGCCGTTTTCGGAGCTGAAGTAGATCGCCACGATGCCCGAGTCGCTGTACGGCGTGTAGCTGGCTTCGATGTTGTACGACAGCCCGTTCTTCTCGCGCACCACGACGTTGAGCAGCGAGTTGGCGCACGGGCCGCCGAGGATGTTAATCAGCAGTGCCAGCGGCAGCCGCTTTTCCTCGCCGATGCCGTAGGCGCGGTTGCCGATGATGCAGTGCGTCTGGTGCGTGTGCTTCACGACCGTCTTTTCGAAGGCCGCGCAGGGTGCCGGGGCTACCCTGCCGAAACCGCGTGCCGAAGCCGCCTGCCCGGCGAAATAACGTGCCGCGACGGCTTCGGCGGTTTTGGCCGAGAAGTTCCCGATCGACGAGAATACCATCTGGTCGGTGGTGTGCGTGCGGCCCGTGAAGGCGCGTATCGCCTCCCCGTCGTAGCGTGCGAGCGCATTCTTGCGCCCCAGGATGTTGTGCCCCAGCTCCGACCCTGCGAAGAGCATGTCCTCGAACGTATCGTAGATCAGGTCGGCAGGCGAATCCTTGTAGGTGTTTATCTCGTCCGCGATCACCTCCTTTTCGCGTTCCAGTTCCCGCTCGGGGAAGGTCGAGCGGAAGGCTACGTCGGCGATCAGTTCGGCCGCCCTGGGGAAGTCGCCGCGCAGCGTTGTGGCGTGTATGGTCGTGTCCTCCTTGGTGGTGAAGGCGTTGAGTTCCCCGCCGAGGTTTTCCAGCCGGCAGTTGACCTGCCAGGCCCGGCGGCGCTGCGTGCCTTTGAAAAACGCATGTTCGGTCAGATGCGCTAGCCCGTACTGGTCGGGATGCTCGTCGCGGCTGCCGGCGTTGATGACCAGCGCACAGTGCGCCACGTTGCTTTTCACCTGGCGGTGGATGCCCCTGATGCCGTTGGGGAGTCGGTATGTGAAGAATTCCATTGTTGTTGCTTGTCGGGGAAATTCCGCCTTTACAGGGGCGGTGTTCGTTATAATTTCGTACGCAGGCGGAGGTATTTTCCCGTGTAACTCGCCGGGCATTGCTCCAGGTTGCGGGGCGTGCCCTCGAATACGACCCTGCCGCCGCCCGTGCCGGCCTCGGGCCCGAGGTCGACGACCCAGTCGGCGCATTTGATGACGTCCATGTTGTGCTCCACGATGACGATCGTATGCCCCCGTTCGATCAGGGCGTTGAATGCCGCCAGCAGCTTGTTGATGTCGTGGAAATGCAGCCCCGTCGTCGGCTCGTCGAAGATGAACATCACGCCGCCCTGGGCGCTGTCCTTGGTCAGGAACGATGCCAGCTTCACGCGCTGGCTCTCGCCGCCCGAAAGGGTCGACGACGACTGCCCGAGCTTGATGTAACCCAGCCCCACGTCCTGCAATGGTTTGAGCCGTTCGACGATGCGTTTGCAGGTCGGGTCTTTTTTGTCCTCGCCGAAAAACGCGATGGCGTCGTCGACGGTCATTTCCAGCACGTCGTAGATCGACTTGCCGCGGTATTTCACTTCGAGTATCTCGTCGCGGAAACGCTTGCCGCCGCAGGCCTCGCATACCAGTTCGACGTCGGCCATGAACTGCATCGAGACCTTGATGACCCCCTCGCCCTGGCACTCTTCGCAGCGGCCTCCCGCGATGTTGAACGAGAAGGACGACGCCCCCAGTCCCGTATGCTGGGCGTAGGGCTGGTCGGCGAACAGCTTGCGGATCTCGTCATAGGCCTTGATATAGGTCACGGGGTTCGACCGCGATGACTTGCCGATCGGGTTCTGGTCGATCATCTCGACCGACCTGAGCAGCTGCACGTCGCCGCCGATGCCGTCGAAGTCGCCAGGCTTGACGCCCGTGTCGAAGAGCAGGCGCCGCAGCGCCGGGTAAAGGATGCCCTTGGCCAGCGACGACTTGCCGCTGCCGCTCACGCCCGTGATGCAGGTCATGACGCCCAGCGGAATCCGCACGTCGATGTTGCGCAGGTTGTTCTCACGCGCCCCCTGGATGAGGATCGAGTTGCTCCAGCCGCGTTCGGTGGCGGGGGGCGCTATCGCGCGGCGCCCGGTCAGGTAGTCAGCCGTGAGGCTCTTCCTGCTTTTGAGCAGTTGGGGCAGCGTGCCGCTGAAGACCACCTCGCCGCCGTTGTAGCCCGCCTTGGGGCCGATGTCGACGATGTAGTCGGCGGCGCGGATCACCTCCTCCTCGTGCTCCACGACGATCACCGTGTTGCCCAGGTCGCGCAGTTGCTGCAAGACCTTGATCAGGCGGTTCGTGTCGCGCGGGTGCAGGCCGATCGAAGGCTCGTCGAGGATGTAGAGCGACCCCGTGAGGTTGCTGCCCAGCGACGTCGAGAGGTTGATGCGCTGGCTTTCGCCGCCCGATAGGGTCGACGAAAGGCGGTCGAGCGTCAGGTAGCCCAGCCCCACGTCGGCCAGGTATTGCAGGCGGTTGCGGATTTCCACGAGGATTCGCGCCGCGGTCTTCGTGTCGTGCCCGTCCAGTTCCAGCCCGGCGAAGAACGCGATCAGTTCGTCGACCGGCATCACCACCAGGTCGGCGACGGTCTTGCCGCCCACCTTCACGTAGAGTGCCTCCCTGCGCAGGCGGCTGCCGCCGCATTCGGGGCAGGTGGTCTTGCCCGTATAGCGGGCTTTCATCACGCGGAACTGAATCTTGCGGCGTTCCGAGTCGATGTAGGCGAAAAAGTCGTCCAGCCCGTGGAAATATTCGTTGCCGCGCCACAACAGGCGTTTCTGCTCCTGCGTCAGTTCATGGAACGGCGTATGGATCGGGAAATCGAACTTGTAGGCGTTCTCCACCAGCTGCTCCTTCCACTTGCGCATCGTCTCGCCGCGCCAGCAGGCCACGGCGTCCTCGTAGATGGTCTTGCTCTTGTCGGGGATCACCAGGTCTTCGTCGATGCCGATCACCTTGCCGTACCCCTCGCACCGGGGACATGCCCCCAGCGGGTTGTTGAAGCTGAAAAGGTGTTCCGAGGGGTGCTCGAACTGGATGCCGTCGGCCTCGAAGCGCGACGAGAACTCCGTGGCGCCCTTGTCGGTGATGACCGTGCAGATCCCCTCGCCGTAGGAGAACGCCCGGGCTACGGAGTCCCGCATGCGGGTCTGCGTATCGTCGTCTGCGGCGATGCGTGCCCGGTCTATGACCACGAGGATCTCCTCCGCCCGGGTCTTTTCGTCGACCTGGGGCAGGATATCCTCGATGAGCCGCGTTTCGCCCTTCGTCCAGACGCGCATCAGGCCGTCGGAGAGCAGCAGCGTGAGTTTCTCGATGATCCCCTGCCCCCTGCCCAGCGTGAGCGGCGCCGCGATCACGACGCGCCCGCCCTCGCCCTGCTGCTGGATGTAGGCCGCCACGTCGTCCACGCTGTAACAGCGCACCTCCTGCCCCGACACGGGCGAAAAAGTGTGCCCGATGCGGGCGTAGAGCAGCTTCAGGTAGTCGTATATTTCGGTCGTGGTACCCACTGTCGAACGGGGATTGCGCGTGTTGACTTTCTGTTCGATGGCGATGGCCGGCGCGATGCCCGTGATGATGTCCACGTCGGGCTTGCTGATCTTCCCGAGGAACTGGCGCGCATAGGCCGAGAGGCTCTCGACATAGCGGCGCTGTCCTTCGGCGAAGATCGTGTCGAAGGCCAGCGTCGATTTTCCCGAGCCCGACAGGCCCGTGACGACGACCAGCTTTTCGTGCGGGATCTCCACCTCGATATTCTTGAGGTTGTGCACCCGCGCACCTTTGATATAGATGGATTTTTCGTGTGCCATTTATTGCTCTTCGGGGACGGAGCCCCCGGCTTTTTTCAGTTTTTCAATCAGTTCCGCCGCACGGCCTTCGCGGATGGCGAAGACCATCGTGCACAGGTTGTCGAACTCCTGCGATACGATTTTCGGCTGCTGCTCCTTCACGACGCGCATGATGTTGTTCAGGACGATGTAGGGGAAATCCACGCGGACGGTGCGGTCGACGGTGCGCTCCACGATCCGGGCGGCCCCGATCGCCGCGGCCGCCGACTCCCGGTAGGCTGCGATCAGCCCCGGGACGCCCAGTTTCGTGCCGCCGAAATAGCGGACGACCACCACCAGGCAGTCCGTCAGCGAGTTCGCGAGCAACTGTCCGAGGATCGGCCGCCCGGCCGTCCCCGAAGGCTCCCCGTCGTCATTGGCGCGGAAATGCTCACCCCCGGGCCCGAGCCTCCACGCATAGCAATGGTGTGTGGCGTCGTAGTATCTCTTGCGCAGGGCGTCGAGTATTTCGCGTATCTGTCCCTCGTCCTGCACGGGATAGGCATAGGCGAGGAATTTGCTGCTCCGCTCCCTCGATGCCGCCTCGGCGGGCGCCGCGATCGTCAGATAGCTGTCCCCTGCTTCCACCCTTTAGCGTACTTTCTTGAAGAGGCGCTCCCAGCGGATATTCGACGGGAACGACTTGTTCGCGTCGAGCGACAGCCATACGAACGAAGCCTTGCCGACGATGTGGTCTTCGGGCACGAAGCCCCAGAAGCGCGAGTCGGCCGAATTGTGGCGGTTGTCGCCCATCATCCAGTAGTAATCCATGCCGAACGTGTAACTGCCGGCCTCGGCGCCGTCGATGTAGATGCGCCCGTCGCGTTCTTCGAGCTCATGCCCTTCGTAGGTTTCGATGATGCGGCGGTACAGGGGCAGGTTTTCGGCCGTGAGCTGCACCGTGGCGCCCTTCTGCGGAATCCAGATCGGCCCGTAGTTGTCCTGGCTCCAGCGCGGTTCCGCCCACTGCGGGAAAACGTCCGTGTTGGGCGTGTAGATATAACGGCGCACGGAGAGCACGTTGCCGAGCGCTCTGACCTTTTCGGCCGCCTCGTCCGTGAGGAACATGTAGTACATCGAGCCGTTGCCCGTGTATTCGGTGATGCCGAGGTTGTCGAGGGCATATTGCGTCAGGGGCGAAGTGACCTGTACGACATACTGGTACTGGATGCCGGGGAACGGCTCCTGAGGCGATCCGTTGACCCACACCTGCCCGTCGCGCACTTCGAGCGAATCGCCCGCGATGGCGACGCAGCGCTTGATGTAGTTCTCGCGCTTGTCCACCGGGCGGCTGACGATGGTGTACTTCTCCGCGAGGCGCTTGCGTCCCTCCTCCTTGCCGAACGACTCTTCGTAGCCGCGCAGCACGTCGTAGTAGGTTACCGCCTGGTTTTCGAGCAGTACGGTGTCGCCCGCCGGGAAATTGAAGACCACCACGTCGTTGCGTTTGATCCTGCGCAATCCCTTGAGCCGGTGGTAGGGCCACTTGACCGCCTCGGAAAACGATTTTTTCGTCTGCGAAAAGGGCATCGTGTGGTGTACGAACGGGAACGACAGCGGCGTGTTGGGCATCTGCGGACCGTAGGTCACCTTGCTCACGTAGAGGTAGTCGCCGATCAGCAGCGACTTTTCCATCGACGAGGTGGGGATGACGTACATCTGGAAGATGAAGATGTGCACCAGCGACGCCACCACCGTGGCGAAGATGATGGCGTTGACCCATTCGTAGACGGTCTTGTAGGTCTTGCTCCGCTGGCAGAGGCGCACGTTGTGGCACCACACGTAGCGGTAGAAGAACTTCGAAATGTAGAGGTCGAAGATCACCACCAGCCCCAGCAGCATCCATAGGTTGCCCGTCCATACGACGAACCACAGCGTGTAGAGCAGCGAGGCGAGCGTGAAGCCGACCCATTTGTTACGGAAGAATGCCTTGATCTTTCCCATGTCCTAATCTTATCTTATTTCAGCAGGTCGTCCATCGAGTAGACGCCCTGTTTGCCGCAAAGGAACTCGGCGGCTATTACGGCCCCCATTGCTAACGTGCGGCGGTTCTTAATCGTATGTTTCAGCTCGAGAATATCGTCCTCCGACTCGTAGGTCACGGTGTGTATGCCCGGTACCATGCCCTCGCGTACGGAGCCGATCACGACTTGTTCCGGCGTCGCTTCCGCGGGGCTTCCGATGCGGTTCGCGGCGTGTTCGATCCCCGGGGCGTAGTTCACCCACTCCGTCTTGGCGGGCAGGCCGGCGATGACGCCCTCGGCCAGCGTGATGGCCGTACCGCTCGGCGCATCCTTCTTCTGGGTGTGGTGTACCTCCCCGATGCGTACGCCGTAGCCGCCCACGCGGCCGATCATCTCCGCCAGTTGGCGGTTGAGGCGGAACATCAGGTTTACCCCCAGGCAGTAGTTCGAGGCGTAGAACAGCGCCCCGCCCTTCTCGCGGCACAGTTCCTGGAGCTCCGGCAGACGATCCGTCCAGCCCGTCGTGCCGCTCACCACGGGGGTGGCGTTCTCGATGCAGGTGCGGATATTGCCGTAGGCGGTCGTGGGCATGGTGAATTCCAGCGCCACGTCCGCCTGTGCGAGGTTGGCGGCGTTCAGGTCGGACGCGTTGTCCGTGTCGATCACGAGCGCTACGCTGTGGCCGCGTTCGAGGAGTATCTTCTCGATCTCGCGCCCCATCTTGCCGTAACCTATGATAGCTGCTTTCATATTTTTCCGGATTATAAAGTCGTGCAAATCCCGTACGGGGGCTGCGGAGCCGGGCGCAGGTGCAGACTTTGCCTGCACGCTGCCGGGGCCGCCTGCCTAAGCGGGAATTTATTGTTCGCAAAGATAATACAAGCTGCGCCGACTGCCAAATTTATTTGGCGGTTGTGGTCGTGCGGTTTATTTTTCGGGGGAATCGGCGCCCGCACGGCATACCTCCGCCCTGCTTCTCCTCCGTCCTTCCCGTCGATTTTGGCACGAAAATGCGAAATACTTCTTTATTTGAGAAATAATTGTTAACTTTCTGCTGCTTTCAGCTTTTAATGTGAAATAGAAACAAGTCGAAATATTTTTATATTGTAAGGGATATGAAAAACGAATCAAAGAAAACACGCACCGAATGCGACCTGCTCGGTTGTGTAGAAGTGCCGGACAACGTATTGTACGGCGTGCAGACCATGCGCGGACTGGAGAATTTCGCCATCAGCAAATTTCGCCTGTGCGAATACCCGCGTTTCATCGAGGGGCTGGCCATCGTCAAACTGGGTGCCGCCATCGCCAACCACGCGATGGGGCTTCTCTCCGACGAACTTTTCGGAGCCATATCGCAGGCCTGCCGCGAAATCATGGCGGGCAGGTTCCACGAGTTTTTCCCCGTGGATATGATTCAGGGCGGCGCGGGCACCACGACCAACATGAACGCCAACGAGGTCATCGCCAACCGTGCGCTGGAGATCATGGGGCACGCGCGCGGCGAATATCAGTACTGCTCGCCCAACGACCACGTCAACTGTTCGCAGTCGACCAACGACGCCTACCCTTCGGCCATCCACCTCGGGCTCTACGCCACGCACCTCGAACTGCGCCGGCACCTCGAAGCGCTGATCGCAGCCTTTGCCCGCAAGGGCGACGAGTTCGCCCGCGTGCTCAAGATGGGGCGCACGCAGTTGCAGGACGCCGTACCCATGACCCTCGGGCAGACGTTCCACGGTTTTGCGAGCGTCCTGCGGGGCGAGGTCGACAACCTCGACCACGCGGCGCAGGAATTCCTGTCGATCAACATGGGCGCCACGGCCATCGGCACGGGCATCTGCGCCGAGCCGGGCTATGCCGAGCGCTGTACGGCGGCCATCCGGGAGATCACCGGCTGGGACGTGACGCTGGCCGAAGACCTCGTCGGGGCGACGTCCGACACGGTCTGCATGGTCGGCTACTCCTCGGCGATGAAGCGCATCGCGTCGAAGATGAACAAGATCTGCAACGACCTGCGGCTGCTGTCGTCGGGGCCCCGCTGCGGGCTGGGAGAATTCAACCTCCCGGCACGCCAGCCCGGTTCGTCGATCATGCCCGGCAAGGTCAACCCCGTGATCCCCGAGGTGATGAACCAGATCGCCTTCAAGGTCATCGGCAACGAGTTGTGCGTGACGATGGCCGACGAGGCGGCGCAGATGGAGCTCAACGCCATGGAGCCGGTGATGGCGCAGTGCTGTTTCGAGTCGGCCGAACTGCTGATCAACGGCTTCGACACGCTGCGCATCCGCTGCGTTGACGGCATTACGGCCAACGAGGAGAAGTGCCTGCAATATGTCCGTAACAGCATCGGCGTGGTGACGGCGCTCAACCCGATCATCGGCTACAAGAATTCCACGAAGATCGCCAAGGAGGCGCTGGAAACCGGGCGCGGCGTCTACGAGCTGGTGCTCGAACACGGCATCCTGAACCGCGACGAACTGGACGAGGTGCTCCGGCCCGAGAATATGATTCATCCCGTAAAACTGGACATAAAACCGCGGCGCTAACCGATTTTTTTGTATTTTTGCGCAAACCACTCCGATCGCGATGCGCTATTTTCTGGAACTCAGGTACAACGGGGCCGCCTATTGCGGCTGGCAGCGGCAGCCCGACATGCCGTCGGTGCAGCAGACGCTCGAGCGGGCGCTCGCTACCCTGTTGCGCGAGAAAATCGAGGTGACAGGGGCGGGGCGTACCGATACGGGTGTCAACGCCTCCTATTATGTGGCGCATTTCGATTGTGCGGCGCCCGTGCCCGATCCGGCGCAGACGGTCTACAAACTGAATTTCCTGCTGCCGGGGGACATTGCCGTGGGAAGCATGACGCCCGTGGACGACGGTGCGCACGCCCGTTTCGCAGCGCGCGAGCGCGAATACCGCTACTACATCGAGCCGCGCAAGAACCCCTTTACGCGGGGCACGACGTGGCAGTATTACGTGCCGCTGGATGTCGGGCGGATGAACGAGGCGGCGGCCTGGCTGCTGTGCTACGACGATTTTACGTCGTTCGCCAAGCTCAATTCGAACAACAAGACCAACATCTGCCGCGTCATGCACGCGTCATGGACGGCCGACGGGCAGGGCGTGCTCTGCTTTACGATCCGTGCCGACCGTTTCCTGCGCAACATGGTGCGGTCGCTGGTCGGGACGCTGGTCGACGTGGGGCGCGGGCGCTATACCCCGCAGCAGTTCCGCGAGATCGTTGAAAGCCGCGACCTGTCGCGCTCGAGTGGCGGCGCCCCTGCGCAGGGGCTTTTCCTGAGCGATGTGGTCTATCCGGCGGACGTGTTTGAACGTAAGGTATTTTACTGATTTTAATAAATAAATATTATCGACTATGATTGGGACTATTATTTGGCTTATCGGTGTCTTCTGCGCAATATGGTGCGTGATGGACATCTTCAAGAAAAACATTTCGACCGCGGGCAAGGTGATCGCTTCGATCGTGGTGCTGCTCACCAGCTGGCTGGGTTTTGCGGTGTATTACTTCTACGCCAAAGACCACTTGCAGGAGTGGTTCAGGTAAAAAACTGAAAGGATTCGAAATGAGGGAGGTTCCGCCAGGAAACCTCCCTCGTTTTTTTGATATTGGGAATTAAATAGCTATATTTGGAAGCCAATTCCAACTTGTATGAAAAAATCCCTGTGGACGCTGTTGGCTGTCGGATGGATGGCCGCTTCTTCCGCGACACCTCCGGCGCATCTCGTAGATTCGCTGAAATCTGCTTGCCAATCGGAGCCGGATGCCCGCAAACGGGTCGATATCCTGCTGAACCTGAAAGACCTGAACGACTCGTCGGAAGACGAATTGTATTACAGCCGCAAACTGTTCGACGAGGCCGCCGCCGTCGGGGACGGATTTGCCGTCGGGGCGTCGCTGGGGTCGCTCGCTTCGTATTACATCTCTTCGCCCGGTGCCGGGGATTCGCTCGCCCGGGTGCTGGCGCAGGCGGAGCCGCTGATGCAGGGCAGCGGCATGGAGGGGCTCGGGGCTTATTACCGCATGGTGGAGCTGGCACGCAGGATACAGGTTGCCGGGGCGGAGGAGTCCGCGCGGCTGTGCCGTGAATACATCGACTCGGTACGGACATTGCCCCCGGGCGATGTATACGAAGAGGCGTCGCGGCTCTTCCTGAAAGGCATAGCCGCCTTCAGGCTGGTCTCGGCCGAAGGAAACCTGCAGATGGAGCGCGGCCTGCCTTTCTGGAACGACGAACTCGCCCTGCTGGGGCGGATGTGTCCCACGGCACGCCGGAATTTCCATGCCAACCTGATTACCTGCCTGATCGCGGCTTACAGTAGTGTAAAGGATCAAAGCGGGCTGGTGCATGCGGCCGACGGTTACCTTGCGATGCTCGACGATTATTACCGCGATCCGGAGATCGTGCGGCGCAGGCCTTATATTTCCAAGGAGATGTCCTATTTGGTCTGCTATTACACGATGTGTACCTCGCCGCTGCTCGACGAGCGCAATTTGCAGGCGTATTACGAGCGTTACCGCCGTTTCGCGGACTCCGCGGCGGCGGATGCGGGCAACCTGCTGACCAACAGGCAGGGATTCTATACGATCAGCGCAGAGTATTACAACCGCCGGGGCGATTACCCCAGGGCGCTGGCTTACCTCGATTCGCTGACGGTACAGTTGCGTCCGGGCGGTGTTACGTCGCAGTTGGTGACGATATACGCCAACAAGGCCAAGATCCTCGAGCGCATGGGACGCTACAAGGAGGCATGCGGGGTTTATAACGAAGTGGTCGGCCTGCGCGACTCGCTCTCGTCGCACAGGTATGCCGAGAAGGTGGGCGAACTGGAAGTGCAGTACGGACTGGACAAGGCGGAGCGTGATAAAGCATTGCTGTTGGCGCAAAAACGGCAGAACTCGCTCTACTTCGCCCTGACTATCCTGCTGCTGGCCGTCATCGCCGTTGTCTACCTGTGGCGGAACCTGCTGCGCATCAAGCACCTGCAGCACAACCTGTCGGTCGAATCGCAGCGCGCGCAGGAGAGCGAGCGGCTCAAGCGGGATTTCATGGGTTCGATGAGCCACGAAATACGCACGCCGCTCAATGCCATAAGCGGCTTTGCCGAGCTGATTGCCGGGGAGGACCTCACGGAGGAAGAGCGCCGGGAGTTCGCACAGATCATCCGCGACAATACGCAGCTCTTCACTTCGCTCATCAACGATATGCTCGAAGTGTCGCAGCTGGATAATACGAGTGCCGAACTGCCCCGGAAGCTGCTCGACATCAGCAAGATCATCCGTGCCGAAATGGAACACCTGCCCGTAAAGGAGGGCGTGGAATACCGGCTGGAACTCGCGACCCCGGAGATCGTATTCCCGTTGCACCGGAGTTATGTGTCGCTGCTCGTACGCGAGTTGCTGAAGAATGCCGTCAAATTCACCGAACAGGGATCCGTGACGGTCGAATGCGGCCTGACGGGGCCGGATACGCTGACCTTGTCGGTCACCGACACGGGCTGCGGCGTGGAACCCGGGCTGGCGGAAAAGATTTTCGATCGCTTCTACAAGGGCGATCCCTTTGCGCAGGGGCTGGGATTGGGCTTGAGCCTCTGCCGGCTGATCGTGGAGAAATTGGGCGGTACGATCGCCCTCGACACCTCCTATACCGGGGGTGCACGGTTCGTGGTGACGCTCCGGGATGCCTGACCTGCGGTTCCCGGAACGGGTTTCTGACGTCGTACGGCGTTTGTGAACCTGCAGCCGGATCGGTGTGTCGCCCTGTGGAAATACCGTTATAACAAAACGCCCCTCGTTACCGGAGGGGCGTTTTGTCTGCCATGCGGGTTAGAGGTGTATCGCCTCCCCCAATGCCGCCTCGGCCGCCTCCATGACCCCTTCGTTCATCGTGGGGTGTGCATGTATCGTGCGGGCGATCCGGTGTGCCGTGGCACCCAGCATCCGAGCCAGCGTCGGCTCGGCGATCATCTCGGTGACGTTCTGTCCGACCATGTGCGCCCCCAGCAGGGTGTCGTCCTCGCCGAAGAGGAGTTTCACGAAGCCGTCGCGGTCGCCCGCGGCGGTCGCCTTGCCCGAAGCCGTGAACGGGAAACGCCCTACCTTATAGGCGACACCCCGCTCCTGCGCCTGCTGCTCGGTCATGCCGACCGAAGCCACCTCGGGCGAGGTGAATACGCACGACGGGATGGCCGAATAATCCACCGGTGCGGGATCCAGCCCGCAGATGGCCTCTACGCAGCAGATACCCTCGGCCGAGGCCACGTGCGCCAGCGCCGGGCCGCCCACGATGTCGCCGATGGCGTATACGCCCGGAACATTGGTGCGGTAGAACCGGTCGACGAGCACTTTGTCGCGCTCCACGGCGATGCCCAGCTCTTCGAGGCCGATCCCCTCGATGTTGGACTTGATCCCCACGGCCGAGAGCACGATGTCCGCCGTCAGGGTTTCGGGGCCCTTTTTGCCCTCGGTCTCGACCTCGCAGCGCCCTTCGGCGTTGACCCTGACCGATTTCACGGTCGTCGAGGTCATCACCGCCGCCCGCAGTTTGCGGAATGCGCGCTCCATCGCCTTCGACACCTCCTCGTCCTCGAGCGGCATCATGCGGGGCATGTACTCCACCACGGTGACCTTCACGCCCAGCGCGGCGTAGAACCACGCGAACTCGCTGCCGATGGCGCCCGAGCCTACGACGACCATCGTTTCGGGCAGCCGGGTGAGCGTCAGCGCCTGGCGCGACGAAATCACGTGCCGGCCGTCGATGGGCATGAACGCCATTTCGCGCGGGCGCGCCCCCGTGGCGAGGATGATATGGTCGGCTTCGTAGTGCGTGCCGTCGACCTCGAGCCTGCCTGCCGCCGTCAGGCGCCCGAAGCCCTGTATGAGGTCTATGTTGTTTTTCTTCAGCAGGAAGGCCACGCCCTTGGACATGGTTTCGGCCACGCCGCGCGAGCGCGCCACGATTTTTTCCAGATTGGGATGCACCTCGCCCGTGAGTGAGATCCCGTAATGTTCGGCCGATTTGCAATAAGTGTAGACCTGTGCGCTTTTCAGCAGCGCCTTGGTCGGGATGCAGCCCCAGTTGAGGCAGACGCCTCCCGGTTCCGAACGCTCCACGAGCGCCACCTTTTTACCTAACTGCGCAGCGCGTATCGCCGCTACATAACCGCCCGGGCCGCTGCCCACGATGATGATGTCGTATTTCATGGAGTCTGTGAGGTTTTATTAAGTGATATCTTCATACTCGTTTCATGGAAATCCGTGCGGTTTTAAAGTATATGGCGTTCCCACTCCTGCCATGCACCGTTTCCCTCTCCCGGATCTTTTATCGGGTTGTGAGGCCCGGTATTAACAGTCGAATGCATAATATGACCGGCCTACGCATTTTACGATTTGAGATTCGTCGGCTTTCGACGATAAGAACAAGACTACGCATTTGGATTCGTAGTCGTCCGAAACATCGAAGACGAAGTCCGGCTTTGCGTCGGCATCCAAATCTCCGATCCAGAGAATGAGCGCTTTGGTGTCCCAGAATCCCGGCATGGCGATCAATAATTGCTCGTTTCCCGACCCTGCTTCCGACAGATAGAGTTTGTAGTTTTTTACCGTATCCCACGAACTTTCATCTCCCTCTGGTTGGTCGCCCGTATTGACTCCGCTTGCACGCAGCCGATACTTCCGGCCGTGAAATTCAAATTCCATTTGCTCGCCTGCCGGAACATTGTCCTGTTCCGCTTTCATGGTTTCCACACCGCTTGCTGCAGGTTTTATCCCCTTTATCAGCAGCAAACCGTCTCTGGCGGAACCGACATACGCGACCGAATCCCCAATGCAGTCGTCATAGGAGTTTCCGATCTCTAAATCCGCTTTTTTCAGGTCGAAATAACCAGCGCCGTCCTCATAAAAGTCATACCAAGATTCCGAATACATATGGTCGAAATCCGAGGCTTGCGAACCCCTGTATCCCGCCGGCAGCAAAATGTCGATTTCCGTCTCTTCATCGACGGGTAACCGGGTGTAGTCCTGTTCGAATACCGAATCTGCATGCAGTGAGTCCGGCGTAGGATCGTCGCATGCGCTTATCCGGTTAGCGTTTTCTGCAGGCCGATTTGAGACGGCGTATAAAGATGCAGCGATGAAAACGGTTGTTATTAAAAACAGAGCGACGAGGATCGTGGTTCTCCTGTTTATTTTCTCCTTCATTTTCTCTGTGGAGTTTTAGTCGATGACTTTCAGTACTTCACCGTTATCGGCCGCCACGGCACGCTTCCATTTCTCGTTGTAACCCGGGAACTGGATCTTGTCGGGGATCTGTTTGCCGTTGCCGTTGTCCACGAAATGCGCCGGGCCGCCCTTGCCGTCGAGGTATTCCAGCACGCCCGCATGTTCGCTTTTCACGTTGCCGTCCATGTATTTCACCAGCAGGTACTTGTCGAGCTTCGACCAGCGGTCGAACAACTGCTGCGCCGTGGCGATGCTGAACTCCGAGAGGAATTTGCCGCGGGCCTTGGGCGAGAGCGTCATGGCCTCGGCATCGACGTCGCGCACCAGGCGGAGCGCCTCGTTTTCCCATTTGTCCACGACCTTGCGGATGTCGCCCGCGATCATGTCGTAACGCATGTAGGCGAAGTTCGAAACGCGGTTGAAGAGCCAGAACGCCGACGTCGGCGAATATTCGAGCATCGAACCGTTGCCTTCGCTCAGGCACTCGGGGACGCCCTGCGTGCAGCAGTAGATGGGCGTCAGGCACGACGTGGCCGCATCGTCCACGCCGAACCAGAGGATGCCCATGTTGTCGGGCACGTCGGGGCGTGCCTGTGCCACGAACCAGAAGCCGGTCTGCTGCGTGGCCGTCGCACGTTCGTTGCAGTATTCCACGCCGTCGACCTCGAAATACATCGGCCGCCAGCGGTAGGGGCAGGCGCTGCCCCCGGCGCCTATGTCGGTGGTCATGTCCATCGGCGTGCCTTCGTAGTGGTCGCGCATGCAGTCGAAGACCACCTTGGGCGACACCTTCGTGCGGGGTTTCACCCACAGGGGCATGCGGTTTTCGGCATTGTGCCCCATCGCATAGTCCACGTATTTGTCCATTCCGTCGGCCACCGTGCGGAAGAATGCCCACACGCGGGCCTCGCAGCCTCGCAGCGCGCCGAAATCGGCCGGGGCGTAGGCTTCGCAGAAACTGAAATCCTCGTCCGTGCCGTCGTAGTAACCCATCTCGCGGGCGAACGCCACCACGTCGGGCGAATAGAGGCAGTTCTCGGGGTCGTCCTTCGGGAAGGTCGTGATACGCGCCTGGTTGGCGTGCGCCGAGACATAGCCGTCGGGGATGCGGCGGGCTACCCATACGATGCCCTTGCGGGCGTTGCCGCCCTTGCCGTCGTCCTTGTAGCCCTTGCCGATCAGCTCCATGATCCACGCCTCTTCGGGGTCGACGATCGAGAACGACTCGCCGCTCGAGGCATATCCGTAGGTGTTCGCCAGCTCGGCGATCGTGAGGATCGCCTCGCGGGCGGTCTTGGCGCGCTGGAGCGTGATGTAGATCAGCGACCCGTAGTCGATCAGCCCTGTCGAGTCCTCCAGTTCCGGGCGGCCTCCGTAGGTCGTTTCGCCGATGATGAGCGAATGCTCGTTCATGTTGCCGACGGTCGAATAGGTTTCGCCCGCCTGCGGGATGTCCGTCAGGTAGCGTCCCGTGTCCCACTCGTAGACGGGCAGCATGGCCCCGGCCCTGAATTTCCCGCCGGGGGTGTGGTACAGGGCGCCGTAGAGCGCGTGCGAATCGGCGGCATAGGAGACCATGGCCGAGCCGTCGGTCGATGCCCCTTTGGTTACGATGAAATTGGTACAGGCTGCGGCTGCGCCATAGGCGAAGAGGGCTGCCGCCGCGAGGCAATACTGGAGTTTTCTCATAGGTTTTCCGGTTTTGATCCCAAATGTACGAAACAAATCCTAAACGGCAAAACGCAGCGGGTACGATATGTCGCATTTTATTTGGATATTAGGGCTTTATGTCGTATCTTTACGACGTATGCAAGCGCATTGCATTCCGGCGGATACCCCCCCCCGGTGCGGAGGTATGTAATTGTTATATAGTAGGTTATATGAAGAAACTATTGTTTTTATCCTTTTTCGGGCTTTTCCTGCTGGCATGTACCACGGACGAGGGCGATGGTGCGCCGTTCGTCACCGACGTGGTGATGCCCCCGTCATCGCAGCTATTCGCGCCCGGCGACGAGGTGACCGTTGCGGCGCGCGGCTTCGAGGCCGACGACGACATCATGCTGCGGATCGCGTGGCCCCTGTCGCAGGCGGCTCTCCCGGAAGGATATGCCGACGGTGTCTGGGCCGTCGTGACGGAACGTACCGAATCGGACATCACGTTCCTGGCCCCCGGAGGCTACCCCGCCTCTACGACCGAGGTGAAGCTCTTCCGCCGCGGCAAGGCCATGACGCTGGGTAAAATATCCGTATCCGACGGCCGCCCGCCCGAGGAGCCGTCGCTCTACGGCGTCGCACAATGCCTTACGGGCGAAACGGCGATCGACCGCATCGACATGGCGACCGGCGGGCTGACGCGCATCGAAACCCTGGGTGTCCCCGAGGGGATGCGGTGCGTGGTGAATCCCCCCGGTTCGAACCGTATCTACGGCCTCGCGCCCGGCGGAAATATCGGTGCTGCGGCGTTCTACGACCTCACGATGCGTTACTTCCGGGATTCGGGCTACGACAATGTCGTCGTCGCGGGCACCCTCTCCGATTTCGCCGCCTTCCTGCGCCATGAGGCCGGCCGGCTCGTCCTCATGGAATTGAATATGACCCGTACCAACGTCGCTCCTGTGCCCCCGTCGTGGACGCTGCCTTCGGACATTGCGCCCGAGATGCTGGGCGAAAATCCTTTCGTGACCGTCTACGGCGGTTACCTTCTGCTCGCGGCACACACTGCCCCGGATAGTTATACGCCGCTGGTGCTTACCGGCCGCAGCGGCGAGGGATACGCCGTAAAAACGGGCGATGCCGAACAGGCCGACGCGATGGTGCCGTTCGGAGTGCTGGACAAAGGGCAGGACGGAGAGACCTGTTACGCCGTCGGCGGCTATGCCGTAGCGAAGGGCGGTGTGACCGAACTGCGTCTGTATAACCCCGTGTCGATGGAGTTCGACAGGACGCTGGCGACGGTGCAGGGCACCGTCCGCTCGATAGCTGTCCGTCATGGCGGCGGGAAGACCCGGGAGCTGTTCATGCTCTGCGACACCGGGGATGGCGGCAACAGGATCCGGGTCTACGACATGGAGTCCGGCTCGGAGCGGGTCTTGGACGGAGCCGTCCCCTGCTCCGAAATCGTACTGGCTCGATAGCATGTCCGGGATTCCGGACGGATAAAAACGGTATGCAGGCCCGGAATTTTTCCGGGCTTGTTTCGTCTTGTACGAATTTTGCGTATTTTTACACACCAAAACCGAACAGATTATGTCGATAGCATACCAATTGTCCTTCGTGCGCGGCACCCTGCCCGAGGATGTCACGCTGGTCGCCGTGTCGAAGACCCACCCCGCCGGGGCGATCCGCGAGGCCTACGATGCCGGGCACCGCATTTTCGGCGAGAGCCGTCCGCAGGAGCTGCGTGAAAAATACGACGTGCTGCCCAAGGATATCGAGTGGCACATGATCGGCCACCTGCAGACCAACAAGGTGAAGTATATCGCCCCGTTCGTGTCGCTGATCCATTCGGTCGACAGTGCGCGGCTGGCCGAAACCATCCAGCGCGAAGCCGCCAAATGCGGCCGCACGATCGAGATACTGCTCGAAATCCGCGTCGCCGACGAGGAGAGCAAATCGGGCTGGGAGCTGGATGACCTGATGCAGTACCTCCGCACGGCGCCTTTCGCGCAGATGCCGAACATCTGCGTACGCGGCGTGATGGGCATTGCGACCAATACCGACGACGGGGAGGTGATACGCCGCGATTTCAGGGAACTGAAACGCTGTTTCGACCTGTTGCAGCCCAATTTCGGGGCGCGGTTCAACACCCTGTCGATGGGCATGTCGCACGACTACCCCATTGCCGTCGAGTGCGGCTCGACGATGGTGCGCGTCGGGTCGTTGATATTCGGGGAGAGAGATTATTCCAAACAATGATGATATGAAGGTAGGATTTATCGGATTCGGAAACATGGCGCAGGCCCTGGCCGCGGGACTTGCCGCATCGGGGGCCTTGCAGCCCGGGCAGATCGGCGCATGCGCCCGCGACCGGGCGAAGCTGCACCGTAATACGGAACCCCACGGGTTCCTCGCTTTCGACGATGCCGCAGGAGTCGCGGGGTTCGCCGACGTGGTGGTCGTGGCGGTGAAACCGTACCAGGTCGAAGCTGTGCTGGCCCCCGTCAAAGGGATGCTGGCGGGCAAGGTCGTCGTTTCGGTAGCCGCCGGGATGACGTTCGACCGCTACGAGGAGATCCTCGCGCCCGGGACGCATCACCTCAGCACGATTCCCAATACGCCCGTGGCAGTCTGCGAGGGTATCGTCGTCTGCGAACGCCGCCATTCGCTGTCCGAAGCCGAGTGGCAGTCGGTGCAGGCGTTGCTGTCGCATGTGGGGCTCGTGGTGACGGTGGATACCGCCCAGCTCGGCATTGCGGGGACGGTCTGCGGTTGCGGCCCGGCCTTCGTGGCGATGTTCATCGAGGCGCTGGCCGACGCTGCCGTCAAGCACGGCATCGTGCGTGCCGATGCCTACCGCATGGCCAGCCAGATGGTCGTCGGTACGGGAAAGCTGCAACTCGCCACGGGGCAGCATCCCGCCGTGATGAAGGATGCCGTCTGTTCGCCCGGCGGTACGACCATCGTCGGTGTGGGGGAGCTGGAGCGCAAGCGTTTCCGGGGAGCCGTGATCGACGCCATCGACGCCATCCAGGATAAGAAATAGGTTCGCCCGGGCGCTGCTTGTTACCCGAATTTGGTTGTCGCCCGGGAACATGCCGTTTTCCGGAGGCTTCCTGTCGCATAAACGGCACCAAACCGTTTTACCGGAATTCCGCATTGCTCTCCTCAGGGACGAGTAAAAAAGGCCGGGGCCCCAAAGCCCCGGCCTTTTTCGTCTATGTGTGGGAGCAGCCGTGCCGTATCCCATCGGCACTTCGCTGCCTACCGCACCCGCAGCGAGCGTCCGATGCGCAGCGTCGTGGTCGACTTGATGCCGTTCAGTCGGCAGATGTTTGTCACGGTCGTACCGTACTTGCGGGCGATGGCGCCCAGCGTGTCGCCCGACTTGATGCGGTGGTACTTCATGGCTGCCTTTTCGGCCGCCTCCTTCTTGTCCTGCTCTTCGTTTGCGATTTCGTCGTCGAAGTCCTGCCCGGCGTTCGAGTAGATGCTGAAGAACGATTTTTTCAGCAGGAAGGTCTCGCGGCACAGCAGTCCGTTCTTGAAGTCGATGAGCCGCTCGGGGTCGAACGACTGCCCGTAATAGCGGGTCTCGAAATGCAGGTGCGGCCCCGTGCTGCGCCCCGTCGAGCCGCCCAGACCGATGATCTGCCCGGCCTCGACCCACTGGTTGGGCTCGACCATGCGCTCCGAAAGGTGCCCGTAGTAGGTCTCGAGCCCGTTGTCGTGGCGGATGATGACCAGGTTGCCGTAGCCGCCCTTGTTATATTCCGAAATACGCACGCGGCCGCAGAACGTGGCGTAGACCGGGTCGCCCGCCTTGAGCGGCAGGTCGACGCCCTGATGCTGGCGCCGGCGGCGCGGGCCGTATTTGCCGCGCGGGTGCACCGAACCCTGGTAGGGGCAGTGGTAGCTCGTGACCGAGTCCACCAGGTCGATGACCACCGATTTGGGCATCGACGACATGTCCACCTCCTTGTAGGGGAAGAGCGTTGTCGTATCCCAGTATTTCTCGAAGATGGTGCTGTCCTTGGCTATCTCGCGGTTGCGGACGTATTTCCACGTGTTGTTGCTGTAAAGCACCACCTGTATGGCGTCGTTGCCCGAGTCGAGCGTGTCGATGGCCACCACGTCGTTGGTGTCGAAAATCGACTCGATCTGCTTGGGCTGGAGCCGCACGCGCATTGCGACGATGGAGTCTATGGTCGCAGCCTCCCTGGGCGAGAGGGATGCGATGTGCAGCGAATCGGTTTTGCGTTCGGCCTGCGGCGCTGCGGCCGATGCCGAGAGTGCCGCAATGGCGGCCATATAGGTGAGGCAGTATTTTTTCATCTGTATTTTATTGTTGTCGGATAAATTCTTCGGCGGCTTCCAGCGCCTTGTAAAATTCCTCGCCGAAACGGCGCACGATCGGTTCGCGCAACGCCTTGTAGACCGGGATTCCCAGCCTGCGGCCGCATTCGCGCGCCGGGGCGCAGACCGACCAGCGGTGGTAGTTGAGCCCTGCCGTACCGTTCGAAAACCGCACGACGCGGATCGGATAGAGGTGGCATGAGATCGGTTTGCGGAAGGCGGTCTTGCCCTCCAGCCACGCCTTTTCGATGGCGCAGAGCGTGATGCCGTTCTCCTGGTAGGTATAGGCGCACTCCGCATCGCCGACCAGCGGCGTGGTCAGGTCGCCGTCTTCGTCGATGACCATGAAGCCCTGCCGCTCGACGGCCTCGATGCCCTCGGGCGTCATATAGGGCTTGTAGGCCGCATATTCGCGTTCGAGTATGCCGACCTCCTCCGCTTCGAGCGGCGCCCCGGCATTCCCCTCGACGCAGCAGATACCCTTGCACTTCGCGATGTCGCAGGCGAAACATTCGCGCAGCAGGTCTGCGCTCACGATTTTGTCATCGATTTCGATCATTTGCGGCAGGTGTCGGCGATTATCAGGTCGAACATCTCTCCCAGCGACATGCCCATGGCCCGTGCCTGCTTGGGGACGATGCTCCCGGCGCTCATGCCGGGGATGGAGTTGATTTCGATCAGGTAGGGTTTGCCCTCGGGCGTGACGATGAAATCGACGCGTACGACACCCGAGCAGCGGCATGCCCTGTAAGCGATGCGGGTCATGCGGTGCAGTTCCTCCGCAATTTCCGGGGCGATGTCGGCGGGGGTTATCTCGTCCGAATAGCCTTCGGTGTATTTGGCCTGGTAGTCGAAGAAATCCTTTTTCGATACGATCTCCGTGATCGGGAACAGGTATTCCCTGCCTCCGGCCACCATCATGCCGCAGCCCATTTCACGGCCCGCGATGCACTCTTCGATCAGCACCTCGTCGCTTTGGGCGAAGGCCGCCTCGATGGCGGGCAGCACCTCGTCGCGCGTATGGACTTTCGTCACGCCGAACGAGCTGCCGCTGGCGTTGGGCTTGATGAAGAGCGGCAGTCCGAACTCCGCGACCACCCTGTCCGGGTCGGCCGTTTCGCCCTTGCAGAGGAAAATCTCGCGGGCGAGGTTGATGCCCCGTCCCGCTACGGTGCGCTTGGTGGTGATCTTGTCGAAGGTGATGACCGACGAGGTCATCGAGCACGACGAATAAGGGACGCCCATCATGTCGAGGTAGCCTTGCAGCTTGCCGTCCTCGCCGGGCGTGCCGTGGATGATGATCAGGGCGTAGTCGAATGCTTTGCGCTCGCCTTCCACCGTGAGCGAAAAATCGTTCTTGTCGACCTGCCACTCGCGTCCGTCGGGGGCCGTGTAGTGCCAGTCGCGGTGGTGGAGGTCGATGACCGTGATGTCGTATTTCGTATGGTCGAGCGCCGCTTCGATCTGTGCGGCGCTCTGGAGCGCGATCCCCCGTTCGGGCGAATCTCCGCCCGCCATGAGGGCAATCTTCAGGCGTGTCATTGTCAGGGGTTGTATATGTCTTTATATCTGAATTCCAGTATTTCCTGTACCATTTGTGCATACTGCCGCGCCTCGGCGTGGCTGTCGTCTGTTTGCAGTACGCGGTTGAAGTCGTTGAGGGCTGCACCCCACTCGTTGAGGCGGTAGTGGAGCTTGCCCCGTTCCATGTAGAGCGCCGTGTTTTCCGGATCGGCGGCGATCTGTGCCGTCAGGGCCGATTTGCGGGCCGTCGGGTTCCACAGCCCCTTGCGGCGGATGTGGTCGGCGACGCCCTTGTCGAGCATCTGCGAGACATCCTCGCCCCGCCCGATGCGTTCGCGGATTTGTGTCGCGGAAAAATCCTGCAGCGGCGCGTCTTCCAGCACCATGATGCGGCCGGGGAACCTGTCCACCCTTTCGCCGCGGCGGGGATAGACGTATACCGGGTATTCGAGGATGCGGTCGTACTCTTTCCAGCCGTCGAGCCGTTCTATCTGGTCGGCGCCCATGAGGATCGAGAACTCCATATCCGCGCCGTGGTTCTCGGCCAGGTAGCGCAGCGTGTCGATCGTATACGACGGCTTGGGCAGCAGGAATTCGACGACCGAGGGTTTTATCCGGTCGGGATAGCGCGACGCCGCGCAGGCCGTCTCGGCCATTTCGAACCGATCCATCTCGGGGGCCAGCTCTTCGGCCTGTTTGTAGGGGCTCTGGGGCGAAACGACGAGCACCAGCTCGTCGCACAGTCCTTTTTCCACGGCGTATTCCGCCAGGGCGATGTGCCCTTTATGGATGGGGTTGAACGACCCGAAATAGAGCATGACGCGTTTCATGGCTGCCGTGCGATGAATTGGTCGATGATCGCAGTCGTTTCGCGGATCGCCTCGTCGAGCGAGTCGTTTACGACGATGTGGTCGAATTCGGGGGCTTTCGTCAGTTCGAATTCGGCCTTCGCCACACGGCGGTCTATCACTTCCGGGGCGTCCGTGCCGCGGCATACGAGCCTGCGGCGCAGCTCCCCGATCGAGGGCGGCATGACGAATATCGAGCAGGCGTCGTCGCCGAAGATGCGTTTGAGGTTGATCCCCCCGATGACGTCCACGTCGAAGACGATGATGTTGCCCTTGGCCCAGATGCGTTCCACCTCCGAGCGCAGCGTGCCGTAGCAAGTGCCCTGGTAGACCTCTTCCCACTCCACGAAACGGTTTTCCGCGACGGCGCGCATGAACTCTTCGTGCGTCATGAAGTGGTAGTCGCAACCGTGGCGCTCGCAGCCGCGGGGTGCGCGGCTGGTCGCCGATACCGAAAATTCGAACTGCGGGAACCGTTTCAGCAATTCGCGTACGATGGTCGTCTTCCCGGAACCGCTCGGGGCGGAGAATATGATAACCTTGCCCATTATAATATGTTCAGTACCTGTTCTTTGATCTTCTCCAGCTCGTCCTTCATCTTAACTACGAGTATCTGGATGTTCGATTCGTTGGCCTTCGAGCCCATCGTGTTGATTTCGCGGCCCATCTCCTGTGCGATGAAGCCCAGTTTGCGGCCTGCGCCCTCCTCTTGGGAGGCCACCTCGCGGAAATACCTGCAGTGGTTGGCCAGGCGTACCTTCTCTTCGGTGATATCGAGTTTTTCGAGGTAGAAGATCATCTCCTGCTCCAGCCGGTTGCGGTCGACGTCGACCCTCAGTTTTTCGAGGTTTTCCAGCAGGCGGGCCCTGACCGTCTCCGTGCGGGCCTTTTCGAAAGGCACGACCTCCTGTTTGTAGCCTTCGATCTTGTCCACGCGGCCCAGCAGGTCGGCGATCAGGATCGCGCCTTCCTGCAGGCGGAACGCGTCGAGCTGCGCCACGGCGGATTCGGTGGCGGCGACCAGCGCCGCGTGTTCCTCGTCGGAGATGCTCTCCGTTTCGGTCGATACGACATCCGGCAGGCGCATGATGGCCTGCAGGGCAGCGCTGTCCCACCCGATCCCCGCATAGTTGAGCCGGGCGTTTTGCGCCGCGTCGCGCAGTTGCCCGGCATAGGCGGCGAATACCTCTTTATTAATACGCGCCGGGGTCTCCACGGTCTGCGATTCGACGGTCACGAAGACATCGACCTTGCCGCGCTGTACCGTGCGGGTGATGATATTGCGGATTTCGTATTCCGACTGGCGGTATACGGCCGGAAGCCGCAGCCCGAGGTCGAGCTGTTTGGAGTTGAGCGAACGGATTTCGACCGTGATCTTCTTATTTTGCAGCGTGGCTTCGCCCTTGCCGAAGCCCGTCATGGATTTTACCATTTGCGGAGGATGTTAAGTTTGGGCAAAAGTAATAAAAACAATTCAAAATGCCGAGCGTTCGGGACGCCGAGTGAAATTTCTTTGAACAAGTTTTGCACAACTGTTGTATTCTCCGGAATATTTTATTTATATTTGTGTTAGTAAACTAACAGGCTGGAGTCCGAAACACTAAATTCACATCCGAATATTATGAAAAAGCACAATTTCAACGCGGGACCCTCGATCCTCGCAGACGAAGTCATCCAGAACGCAGCAAAAGCTATCGTAGATTTCAACGGTTCGGGCCTTTCCCTGCTTTCGATTTCGCACCGGACGAAGGATTTCGAGAACGTGATGGCCGAGGCCGACGCGCTCTTCCGTGAGTTGCTCGGCATCCCCGACAACTACAAGATCTTCTATATCGGCGGCGGTGCCAGCACGTTCTTCTACGAAGTGCCCGCCAACTTCCTGGGCAGGAAGGCAGGCTATGTGAATACCGGTGTCTGGGCCAAGAAGGCCATCAAGGAAGCCAAGCGTTACGGCGAGGTCGAGCTGCTCGCTTCGTCCGAAGACCGCAATTTCACCTACATCCCCAAGGGTTTCGCGATCCCGGCCGATCTGGACTATGTGCATATCACCTCCAACAATACGATCTACGGCACCGAGTACCACGAAGACCTCGCTTCGCCCGTGCCCCTGATCGCCGACATGTCGTCGGACATCCTTTCCCGCCCGGTCGACGTTACGAAATACGCCATGATTTACGGCGGTGCGCAGAAGAACCTCGCCCCGGCCGGCGTGGCGTTCGCCATCATCCGCGAGGACATGCTCGACCGTGTCGTGCGCGACCTGCCGACGATGGTTGCGTTCCGCACCCATGTCGAGAACGGCTCGATGTTCAACACGCCCCCCGTATTCCCGATCTACGTGCTCATGGAGACCCTCCGCTGGCTCAAGTCGATCGGCGGCGTACCCGAAATCTACCGCCGCAACAAGGAGAAGGCCGCCCTGCTGTACGACGAGATCGACCGCAACCCGCTGTTCCGCGGTACGGTCGACAAGCAGGATCGCTCGCTGATGAACATCTGCTTCGTGATGGCCGACGGCTACGAGGAACTGGCTCCCGAGTTCATGGAATTCACCAAGGAACGTGGTATCGTGGGCATCAAGGGCCACCGCCTGGTGGGCGGCTTCCGCGCATCGTGCTACAACGCACTACCCATCGAGAGCGTCAGAGTCCTCGTGGAGTGCATGCAGGAGTTCGCCGCCAAACACGCGAAATAACGGACGGCCATGGCGCATTTCTTTACGTTCACTCCGAAGAAAAAGGCGGCCACGGACATCGATTTTATTCATCTGATAGAAAGTACAGGTATGAAAATATTAGTTGCGACCGAAAAGCCTTTTGCCAAGGAGGCTGTCGACGGCATCCGCAGGATCGTCGAGGACGCGGGCTATGAACTGGCCCTGCTTGAAAAATATACCGACAAGGCCCAATTGCTGGCCGCCGTGGCCGATGTCGATGCGCTCATTGTCCGCAGCGACAAGGTGACGGCCGAAGTCATCGGGGCGGCGAAGAACCTCAAAATCGTGGTTCGTGCCGGTGCGGGTTACGACAACGTGGATCTCGCGGCCGCCACGGCGCGCGGTATCGTGGTGATGAATACCCCGGGGCAGAACTCCAACGCCGTGGCCGAGCTGGCGCTCGCCATGATGGTCTTCATGTCGCGCAACCGCTTTACGCCCGGTACGGGTTCGGAGATACAGGGCAAGACCCTCGGCATCCACGCCTACGGCAATGTGGGCAAACTCGTGGGGCGCAAGGGTAAGGCGCTGGGCATGAACGTCATCGCCTACGACCCCTTCATCACGGATGCGGCGGTGTTCGAAGCCGACGGTGTGAAGAAGGTGGATTCCCTCGAAGATTTGTACAGGCAGGCCGACTTCCTGTCGCTGCACATCCCGGCTACGGAGCAAACCCGCGGCTCGATCGGCTACGAACTGCTGATGTCGATGCCCAAGGGTGCCACGCTGGTCAACACCGCCCGCAAGGAGGTGATCGACGAACAGGGTGTCGTGCGTGCGCTGACCGAACGCGAAGACCTGAAATACATTACCGACATCGCTGCCGGGAACCAGGCCGAGCTGGACGAGAAATTCGGCAAGCGGGTGTTTGCCACCGCCAAAAAGATGGGGGCCGAGACCGCCGAGGCCAATGTCAACGCGGGTCTGGCCGCAGCCACCCAAATCGTCGATTTTTTCAGGAACGGCAATACGCGGTTCCAGGTGAACAAATAGCGGATAACGGCGCGTGAAAGGCGGGAGCGAAGGCTGCGCCCGCCTTTTTCGCTTTAATACATTAATTCATATGGTGAAAATCAAACCTTTTTGCGGGATACGTCCCCCGAAACAGTATGCGTCCGAAGTGGCGTCGCGCCCCTATGACGTGTTGAATTCCGCCGAGGCCAAGGCCGAGGCCACCGAACGCTCGTTGCTGCACATCATCAAGCCCGAAATAGATTTCGAGCCTATTGCCGACGAACATTCGCAGGAGGTTTACGACAAGGCGGTCGAGAATTTCCGTGCATGGCGTGAGAAGGGCTGGCTCGAACAGGATCCCGGGGAGTATTATTACATCTATGCGCAGACGATGGACGGCCGCACGCAATACGGACTGACCATGTGCTGCCATTACGAGGACTACCTCTCGGGGGCGATCAAGAAACACGAACTGACGCGTCTCGACAAGGAGGAAGACCGCATGATCCACGTCCGCAACCAGCAGGCCAATATCGAACCGGTGTTCTTCGCCTATCCCGACAACGCCGAGATCGACGCCATCGTGGCCGACGTGGTGAAGAACAACGACCCGGAATACGATTTCACGGCTGCCGACGGCTTCGGCCATAAGTTGTGGGTTATCCGCGACAAGAAGACCAACGACCGTATCACGGAGATTTTCGCGGGCATCCCGGCGCTCTATGTCGCCGACGGGCATCACCGCACAGCCGCCGCGGCGCGCGTGGGACAGGAGTGCCAGGCAAAGAACCCCGGCCATACGGGCAACGAGGAGTATTGCTATTTCCTCGCCGTGACTTTCCCCGCGGGGCAGCTTCGGATCATCGACTACAACCGTGTCGTGAAAGACCTGAACGGTCTGACGCCGGAGCAGTTGCTCGAAAAGCTCGCCGAAAGTTTCACGGTCGAGGACAAGGGCACGGAGGAGTACCGTCCGACCGAACTGCATAATTTCTCGATGTATCTCGGCGGGCACTGGTACAGCCTGACGGCCAAGCCCGGGACATACGACGACAACGACCCGATCGGTGTGCTGGACGTGACGGTGCTGTCGAACCTCGTGCTGGACAAAATACTGGACATCAAAGACCTGCGCACGTCGAAGCGGATCGACTTCGTGGGCGGAATCCGCGGTCTGGGCGAGCTCAAACGCCGTGTCGACAGCGGCGAGATGAAGGCGGCGTTCGCCCTCTACCCCGTTTCGATGCAACAGCTCATCAACATCGCCGACACGGGCAACATCATGCCCCCGAAGACGACGTGGTTCGAGCCGAAACTCCGCTCGGGCGTGGTGATCCACTCGTTCGAAGAGTAACCGCCCCCGCGACGGTCGGGGGCCGGTAAGTCATTCAACCCTCGGGGAACCGCCTGTCCGGCGCGTTTTCGACCCCTGTCCGAAGGCGGAATAAAATGGCGGAAATATTTTGTACGCAGTGCGTTCGGGCGGGTTATTCCGGGCGCACTGCTTTCATTTATCCGTTTTTCATGATAAGATTTGTTGCATTCGTTTAGAATTTCCGGGATTTTTTCTTATATTTGTAAGGAACTTAACAATACTACGGCTTATGGCTAAAATAAAAGGAACAATCGTTGTCGACAAGGAACGGTGCAAAGGGTGCGGGGTCTGTGTGGCTTCGTGTCCGTGCGACGTGCTGGAATTGTCGGCAGAGGTGAACAGCAAGGGCTATCCCATATCCCGGATGGTGAATCCCGATGCCTGCACGGGGTGTGCTTCGTGTGCGGTGATTTGCCCCGATAGCGTCATCACGGTTTATCGTCAAAAATTCGAGTAGCTATGGCAGAGAAAGAGGTAAAACTGATGAAAGGCAACGAGGTGATAGCCCATGCGGCGATTCGCTACGGTTGCGACGGATATTTCGGGTACCCGATCACTCCCCAGTCGGAAGTGATGGAGACACTGATGGAACTCAAGCCGTGGGAGACCACGGGCATGGTCGTGCTGCAGGCCGAATCGGAGATCTCGTCGATCAACATGGTCTACGGCGGCGCATCGACCGGAAAACGGGTGATGACCTCCTCGTCCAGCCCCGGCATCAGCCTGATGTCCGAGGGGTTGAGCTACCTGGCGGGCGCCGAGCTGCCCTGCCTGATCGTCAATTGCCAGCGCGGCGGCCCGGGCCTGGGTACGATCCAGCCTTCGCAGGGCGACTATTTCCAGGCCTGCAAAGGCGGCGGCCACGGCGATTTCCACATGATCGTACTGGCGCCCAATTCGGTGCAGGAGATGCACGACCATGTGGCCGAGGCGTTCGACCTCGCGTTCAAATACCGCAACCCGGCGATGATCCTCGCCGACGGGGCGATCGGGCAGATGATGGAGAAGGTGGTGCTCGCGCCGCAGCGTCCCCGCAAGACCGACGAAGAGATCGCTGCCGAGTGCCGCTCGTGGGCTACCTACGGCAAGCCTGCCGACCGCAAGCGCAATATCGTGACGTCGCTGGAGTTGCAGTCCGAGAAGATGGAGATCATCAACAAGCGCCTGCAGGAGAAATACAAGGCGCTCGAAGAGAACGAGGTGCGTTATGAGGAGATCGGCTGCGACGATGCGGATTACGTGATCGTGGCGTTCGGTTCGTCGGCCCGTATCTGCTCGGCCACGGTCGAGATGGCGCGCGCCGAAGGGCTGAAGGTCGGCCTGCTGCGTCCGATCACGCTCTATCCTTTCCCCAAGAAGCCGCTGGCCGAACTGGCCGCGCGCGGTGTCAAAGGCTTCCTTTCCGCCGAGCTCAATGCCGGCCAGATGGTCGAGGACGTGCGGCTGGCCGTGAACGGCGTAGCTCCCGTCGAGCATTTCGGCCGTCAGGGCGGTATGATGTTCGCGCCCGACGAAGTGCTCGCGGCGCTCAAGGAAAAACTGATTAAAAAGTAAAGGCTATGGCAGAGGTTGAAATCAAAAACGAAAACCTGGTTTACGCGAAACCGAAGCTCATTACCGACAACGTCATGCACTACTGCCCCGGCTGCAGTCATGGTACGGTACATAAACTGATCGCCGAGGTCATCGAGGAGATGGGCTTCGCGGAAAAGACCGTAGGCGTTTCGCCCGTGGGCTGCTCCGTATTCGCATACAATTATATCGACATCGACTGGATCGAGGCCGCCCACGGACGCGCCCTGGCCGTAGCTACGGCCGTGAAGAGGCTCTATCCCGGCAACCTGGTCTTCACCTACCAGGGCGACGGCGACCTGTCGGCCATCGGCACGGCGGAGTCGATCCACGCGGCCGCACGCGGCGAGAACGTCGTGGCGATCTATATCAACAACGCCATTTACGGCATGACGGGCGGCCAGATGGCCCCGACTACCTTGCTGGGTATGAAGACCGCGACGACGCCCTACGGCCGTGACCCGCGCCTGAACGGCTATCCCTACAAGATCGCCGAGATGATGGCGCACCTCGACGGTGCCACCTTCATCACGCGCCAGAGCGTGCATACGCCCGCCAACGTGCGCAAGTGCAAGCGTGCGATCCGCAAGGCGTTCGAAAATTCGATGGCCGGCAAGGGCTTTTCGCTCGTGGAGGTCGTTTCGACCTGCAACAGCGGCTGGAAACTCTCGCCCGTGGCCTCGAACGAGTGGCTCGAACAGAACATGCTGCCCTACTATCCGCTGGGCGATATCAAGGACGTAAAATAAGGGATGCTATGAAAGAGACTTTAATTATCGCAGGGTTCGGGGGCCAGGGCGTCCTCTCGATGGGGAAGATACTGGCCTACTCGGGCGTAATGCAGGATTTCGAAGTCACGTGGATGCCCTCGTACGGCCCCGAGATGCGCGGCGGTACGGCCAACGTGACGGTAATCCTTTCGGACAGGAAGATTTCTTCGCCGATCGCCCACGAGTTCGATACGGCCATCATCCTGAACCAGCAGTCGATGGAGAAATTCGAGCCGATGGTCAGGCCCGGCGGCATCCTGATCTACGATACGAACGGTATCACGCGCCATCCCGTGCGCGAGGACATCGAGGTCTATGCGATCGACGCCACGGCCGAATGCGCCCGGATGGGACAGGCCAAGCTGTTCAATACGATGATTCTGGGCGGGTACCTCAAGGTGCGCCCCGTCGTCGAGATGGAGAACGTGATGGTCGGCCTCAAGAAGTCGCTGCCCGAACGTGCCTGGAAGATGCTTCCCGCCAACGAGGAGGCGATCCGCCACGGCGGCGAGATCATCCGCAAGGTACGCTGACGGATCCGGGTTCCGATGGGTTCCCGAAGAAAAGAGCGGCAGGCCGGAAGGTCGCCGCTTTTTTCTATTTGGCAGGGAAGGAACCACCCGTTTTTCCGCCTCTGTTCCTTCCGTTCGTCTTGTGGTATTTCCTTTGTTCGTTTTTTAATCTTGTTTTCTGTTTTCTGTTTCCTGTTCCCTGTTCCCTGTTCCTTCTGCCCGTCCCTTCTGCCTGTCCGCCGTGTTTTTCCCGTCACTCGCTTTCCACCCCCGTTGGCTGAGCCTGCCCCCGTATTCCGGTTCCCCCCCCCCATCGGTGCGATGTCCTTTCCGGACGCCGCGATCGTCCGGGGAAGCCGTGCCCTACCCAAAAGCGCCGTTTGTGTATACGCTTCCGTATTTCCGCGCAAACCAGAGGGTTCCGGATTAGGACTATTCCTGTAAAAACCGTAATTTAGTAGAAAGATCCCCGGTTCGCATCCATCGGCACCGACTTTGCGGGCCCCGGCATAAAACTAATATTTCGGATTATGGAAAAGAACGAACAGCAACTGCCGCGCCTGGGGGAACCCGTCCCGGCATTCGAAGCGATGACAACACGGGGAAAGATCAGCTTTCCCGCCGACTACAAGGGCAAATGGGTGATCCTGTTCAGCCACCCCGCCGACTTTACGCCGATCTGCACCTCCGAGGTGCTCACGTTCGGTGCCCGTACGGCCGAATTCAGGGCTTTGAACTGCGAACTGATCGGATTGTCGGTCGACAGCCGCAACAGCCATATCGCATGGCTGCGTACGATCCGTGAGAAGATCGAATACCGGGGCATGAAGGATATCAAGGTCGAATTCCCGATCATCGACGACGTGTCGATGAAGGTGGCGAACCTTTACGGCATGATCCAGCCCGGTGAAAGCCAGACGGCAGCCGTGCGTGCCGTATTCTTCGTCGATCCCGAGGGCAAACTGCGCGCGATGATCTACTATCCGCTGGCTCTGGGACGCAATTTCGAGGAGATAAAGCGTGTCCTGGTAGGTTTGCAGTCCATCGACGCATTCGGGGTCGCCATGCCGGCCGACTGGCGTCCGGGCGACGAGGTGATCGTCCCGATGCAGGGCGAGGATATGGACGACCAGCCCGAAGGGGTAAAATGCTACGACTGGTTCTTCTGCACCCGTCCTCTCCCGAAGGAGGAGATCGAGAAAAAACTCGGCAAAGGCATAGCTATCAAGGGATAGTCCGGTTCCGGCCGGCAATGCAAAAGGGGGCTTTGCAAAGCCCCCTTTTGCATACTGGCAGCAGTTGCCCTATTCGGCGCTTTGCCGGGGATTGTTTCTGACACATAATCCATATTTTTCGGGATGAGTACTGTTTTGATTTTTTTTGTTATATTTGAGGATTAATATTAAAATATTAAATATTATGATTGGTATTTAAATCTGATTTTCATTATTGCCCGGGAGGTTGTAATGGAACGGCTATTACGGAGTTAGTCGCACAATAATCCGGAATCGTTTGTGGAAGGATAAAAAACTTATTCAATACCAAAGATGATTCATATGAAATGGTTATTATATTGTAATATCCTGATGATCCCTTTGTTTTCCGGGTGCGACTCCTCTGAAAATAATAACGACACCGGAACATACCGGATTTATAAGGAGTATCTGGTCGACGCTTATTTGGAGGTCGAAAAGATGTATGGCCGGCAACTGAATGCAACGACCCTGGAGTTGTATTTCTCCGGTAAGAAATATGGTATAACGTCGGAAAATGCTTCGGAGGTCGCTAAGTTCAAGGAGCTGGCTGTTAAGCACAACGATGATTTCAGCGATTATATCACGGTAGATTTCGGATATACCGTAGGAAACTACGTAAGCTATGCGGAAAATTTTACCGGGATCGAAATCAGGAGCAGTATTTCATGGGGCGAGGGGCATTCCGCCGGAAGTACGTTGAATGACTTGTGCTATTTCACGGCTTACTCTTTTGCGCCGACATTGAAAGATCATGCAAAGGGTGGATTGACCCATATCCGTAAACATGCCGATGAACTGACTGCCGCAGATATGGAATTGTTGCAGGATGGGTTTTTACGACTCGATTTTTCAGACGGAAACTCCCGGTTGTCCGAAGCCCAGGTAATTACGATTTCTTTATCGACCCTGAGCGGACGGGTTTTAAGGGCTGATCTGAAAATCGGAGAGTAAGAATAACGCAACGCGCTACGGGAAAGGGAGGCTTTACAAAGCCCCCCCCTTTTCGTTGAATACGCCGCGCCTCCCGGATCGGAAGCCCAACAGCCGGTTATGCTCCGGGAGCCTGTCGTGTGCCTGCTGACGGCGGTTCCGCGGCCGTGGCTTTCGCTTCGGCGATCCTTCGGCGGTAGAAGGCCCGCAGGTCATCCCATTTGTAGTACGGCGGCCTTGCGGAAGCGAGCGGAAAGTACATTTCATGTTCGTTGTGGAGTATCCTGACCAGGATGTCCGCCGTCCCCTCTTTCCGGTAAAAGATCATCTGGATGTTGGCCGCCATCGGTGAAATACGGTAATCGCGCCATGCGTCCGCGATCAGATCCGGATCGGAAACCTCGGCCGTGCAGCCGTCGAAAGCCATCAGGCAGGTCAGGGGCATGAGGTTGCCGTCGTGCCCGAAGCGCAGGTCGGCCGAGGGCGCGCCCTGCACCAGCGCACTGTCGGCGCGGGCGATGATCTCTTCGAGCAGCGCCGTCGCATAGCGCAGGGCATATCCCCGGTTGAACGCCCCGGGGCCGCGCTGGTGGTAGAAACGGTAGTTGACGCACTCCCAGACGGCATACAGTTCTTCGGGGGTGAACAGGTCGCGGAACGTGATTCCGCTGCGGGTGTCCTGTTCGTTTACGGCCAGGGCCCAGAGCTGTTGCATCAGCTCCCGCGGGTCGATGTCCGCCGGAGCTTTCCCGCCTGCGAATAACCTGGCCATCAGGCGCTCCGGATGCATCCGGATTTTACGGAACCTCTCTTCGGCCTGTATCCAGCTCTCGCTTTTCAGCAGGTTCAGGTACTCCGGGGCGAGCCCGGGGTTTGCCGCCGTGCTGAAAAAGTTCAGGTATCGGGTCGTGCGGTTGTTGGCCGTCCGCGTGATTTCCAGTTCCGGGTTCATTCTTCGCAGCCGGTCGCAGAATGCCGCCATGCTCAGCACGCAGCGTACCACGATGGTCGATTGTGCGTCGACACGTGCGTTGCCCCGGAAGACCTCCGGGTAGGATTCGAACATCCGTTCCGCAATCCCGTAATGCTGTTCGGCCCCCAGCGGCGTGAGGTCGCCAGCCCTGCCCTCCCCGTCCGAGCAGGCCCGTTCCACGCGGCGTAAGACATCCTGCCCGAACTCCGACAAAGCGCCCTCGCGGGCGGCCTTGCCGAAAGTTTCCAACACCTCCGTATATTCCGACGCCCTGAGCAGCCAGCGTGAGCCGTGGCGGCCGTAGTGGCTGATGTAGAAAGGTTCGTAACCTTCGGGCGCGGGAGTCCGGGCCGGATTGTCGTACGTGTAGGCATAGTATACCCCGCCGGCTTTGTCGGGGTTGGCATAAATCTCCTGGCGGGCGTTCTGTCCGGACGAGGGCCCTGCACAGGCCGCCAGAACGAGGCCGAGCAGCAGTTTCGTAAACCGCATGATCCGCACCGTCATCGGAGGTAGGCTCCGGTTCGTTTCAATTCGCAGCGCAGCTTCGCCACGTCGGCCTGCGACGGTTTCACTCCGTCCCGCAGGGCGATGCGTGCGGCGCGTCCGGCGGCTTCGCCGAGGGCCATGCAGGTCGACATCACGCGTGTCGAGGCCATCGCTTCGTGGGTGAACGAGGCGCAGCGGCCTGCGACGAGCAGGTTTTCGACCTTTTCGGGCACAAGCACCCGGTACGGGATGTCGTAGCAGTCGCCGCAGTATTCCAGCGTGCAGTCCCCGCCTTTGGGATGGTGCAGGTCGACGGGATAGCTGGCTACGGCAATGGCGTCGTCGAAGTGTCGGCAGGCCAGGATATCCTCGGCCGTGAGGACGTATTTCCCGACCGTGACGCGGCTCTCGCGGATACCCATGAACGGTGCCACCCGATCCATCCACGCGTTTTCGAACCCCGGGACGAACTGCCGCAGGTATTTCCGGATTTGGTAAACCTGCTTCCTGGCTTCGATCTCCCCACGGGTGTAACTCCCGGGATCGGTCGGGTCTACGCCGTTCACACGCGACATGTTGACCCATATTTCGTCCTCGGACATGCCCGTGATAAGGATCGTGCGGGCCACCGGGAGGTCGATCCCCGCCTCGCGTGCCTTGGCGATCTGGTTGCGAAGCCCCACGGTGATGAACTTCTCGTTGCGGAACGACTCCGCAGGCATGATGTCCATGTCGTAGATGTCCGGGTGCTCTGCGATCGCGTCGCGCAGGCGTTGCGTGGCGACACCGCGCATCGAGAACATCAGCGTCGGGGGCTGCATGCCGCCCTCGGCATCGCCTTTGCGGCACTCGACGCCGGCACGGAAGGCCACGTCGGCGTCGCCCGTACAGTCGATCACGGTGCGGGCGAGGATCGCCTCGCGCCCGGCCTTGCTTTCGATGACCACCCCCTTTACCTCGTTGCCCTCCCTGATGACGTCGGTGCAGAAAACATACATCAGCACCTCGACGCCGGCCTCCTCCATCAACTGCTGTGCAAGGGTCTTGCTCTCCTCCGGGTCGATGATCGTCAGGCTTACGTGGAGCTTGCAGGGTCGGTGTCCGCTCGCGGCGCCCCGCTCCTGCAGCCGGTCGATAAACCGCTGCGGGAGCCCCTCGATGATCTGGTTGCCTTTCTGCCCCAGGAATCCCAGGATCGGGAGCCCGATCGTGAGGTTCCCGCCCAGGTAGCCGCGGCTTTCGATCAGCATGACCTTCAGCCCTTCGCCCGCTGCGGCCTGTGCGGCCATGAGCCCCGCGGGGCCCCCGCCGACGATGAGTATGTCCGCCGATGCGCGTACGGGGATGTCGCGGGCGGGTTCGCGGACGGTCGTAATTTTCTTTTCCATGGTTTCGGTTTTTATTTTTGTACAGCTTGTTTTTCCTGCGGGATTTCAGGGCGTGTCATTTTCCAGAGTATCACGACGGCGATCCAGTGCAGGACGCCCATTACGAGGAAAAGCGACGGCCCCATGGTGCTCAGCAGTTGCCCGACGTAGTAGTTGAAGATCGCCCCGCCCACGGCCCCGAAGCCTGCCGTGATGCCGACTACGCTGGCCACGTTGCGTACGGGGAATGCCTCGGCGATCACTACGCAGATCGTGTAAAGCCAGCTCAGGCACATGATGGCGATCAGGCTGAACGAGGCGATGATGGCCGCGACGTTCCAGTACGGCGGCAGGGCGTTGAAATAGGGCGTGAAGATGCACAGGGGTGCCGCGACGGCCACCAGCGTCATCATGCGCTTGCGCGCGCGCAGCGGATCCATGCCCCTTCGTACCATTTTGTCCGACCATGCCGAGGTCAATACGCCGCCCACGGCGCCGAACAGGAACGGGATCCAGCCGACCCATCCCACCTGTATGAGCGTCAGTCCCGAATCCTCCTGCAGGTAACCGGGCAGCCAGAAGAGACAGAAATACCAGACCGGATCGCTGACGAAACGGATGAGCAGCACGCCCCACAGCGTGCGCGTCTTCCAGAGCCCGCCCCACGTGAAGGCTTTGCCGTGGTGCCGGTTGGCGGCGCTTTCGCTGAGCGTGACGTCGAGTATCTCTTTGGGCGGGTCGGCGTAGACGGCCATCCAAACGATGGCGATCAGGATGCCGATGGCCCCGGCCAGGACGAAGACGTCGTTCCACGGAAAGATCGTCGAGAGCCATGCGATGACGATCGGGGCCACGACCGTGCCGATCGACCCGCCCGCCGTGCAGAGGCTGTTGGCCGTGGCGCGCTGGCGTTTTTCGAACCAGACGGTCACGGCGACGATCTGCCCGGCAAAAATCGTGGGCTCGGCCAGCCCCAGCAGCCCGCGGAAAAATGCGAACTGTTCCATATTGGTCGAAAGGCCGCCTCCGATGCAGGCCGCCGACCATGCCAGGATGCCCAGAAACATCACCTTTTTCGGGCCGAACCGGTCGACCAGGATGCCCGATATGGGATACATGACGGCGTAGCATATCAGGAAGATGTTGACGATGAAGGCATAGCCGTCGTCGTTCATCTCGAAGGCCGCTTTGATCGTCGGCTTGAGGATCGAAAGCAACTGGCGGTCGAGGTAATTGCAGATGATGGCGATGAAGATCGTCACCACGATCATCCATTTCCGTTTTTCCGGGTTGTTCAGCAGGTTCATGCGTGTCGTCGGTTGTATGGGTTTGCGTGTCGGTTAGCGTTGCGGGAGCCCTCCCTGGGCTTTGTAGCGTTCGTATCGCTGCATGAGCAGCGGGTGGCGTTCCGCGCGGGGCGTATAGCGCCGTGAAGGGAAGTTGCAGAGCGCCCGCTGCGCCTCTTCCACCGAGCCGTAGCAGCCCGCGATGACCGTGGCGTAGACCACCGAACCCATGGCGCAGGCCTGTTTGCAGTCGATGACCGAGATTTCCCGGCCGGTTACCTCGGCCAGCAGCTGCATGACGAAGGGCGATTTCTGCGATATGCCGCCGATCCCCGTGAGGCGCTCGATCGCCACGCCGTTCGCTGCGAGGTGGTCGAGGATCGCCTTCGTGGCGAACGCCGTCGCTTCGGCCAATGCGTAGTATATTTCGGGCGCCGTCGTCGAGAGCCGCAGCCCCGTGAGCGTCCCGGTCAGCTCCGGTGCGGGGTACGGGTTGCGGCGGCCGTTGAGCCAGTCCGTCGCCAGCGGCATGTCCGCCCGGAGCTCCAGCCGCTCAGCCTCTTCGGCGAGCCTGCCCATGATTTTGTCGCGGCACTCTTCGGCCAGCCGCTGCCGGGCCTGCGCGTCGGGTGCCCCAGGCTGCACGAGCAACTCTTCCAGGGGCCAGCACAGCAGGTTCCTGAACCACGCATAGACATCCCCGAAGGCGGATAACCCGGCTTCGAACCCGACCATGCCGGGTACGATCGAGCTGTCCACCTGTCCGAATATCCCTTCGACGAGGCGTCCGCCCATCTCATCCGAAGGCATCAGCGCCATGTGGCAGGCCGAGGTGCCGAGGTTGAGCACGACCGTGCCGCAGCGGATTCCGGCGCCTACGGCTCCCGCATGGGCGTCGATGTTGCCCACCCCTACTACGACCCCTTCGGGAAGTCCGAGCGTCTGTGCCCACGCGGGCGTGATCGTCCCCGCAGCGTGGTCGCACGTGCGGTTCGTCTTGCTGATGTTGCGCACGATGGGTAGCAACGCGGGGTCGAGTGCTTCGAAAAACGCCTCCGGAGGGAATCCTCCCCAGGCCTCGGCCCACATCTGTTTCGACCCTGCGGCGCAATGGCTTGCGCGTATCGCGGAGGGATTGTCCGCCCCGGTGAGCACGGCGGGTATCCAGTCGCAGAGCTCGACCATGGCATATGCGTCGCGGCGGAGCCGCCGGCTGCCGCGCAGCAGGTGCAGGCATTTGGCCCAGAAGCATTCGGCCGAGTAGTGGTTGCCCGAATGACGGGCATAATTGACCTCGCTGCGGGCGCACAGGGCGGTGATTTCCTCCGCCTCCCGCTGCGCCGTGTGGTCTTTCCACAGGACGAACATCGCGTCCGGATCGTCGGCGTATTCGGGGCGCAGCGCCAGCGGCGTGCACGTGCGGTCTACCAGGCACGGCGTGCTGGCCGTCGTGTCGACCGAAACCGCCCTGATATGCGGCGCCGCGTCGGGCCGTGCGGCCACCACTTCGCCGATCACGTGGCGCAGGCCGTCGAGATAATCCTGCGGATGCTGGCGGAAGCACGCTTCCGCCGGGGAGCAGTATTCCTGTCTGCCCCAGCGCGGGTAGCTGAATACCGAGTCGGCGATTGTTTCGCCTGTCGCGGCATCCACCAGAAGGGCACGCACGGAATCCGTGCCGTAGTCGATGCCTATGACGTATGTTTCCTTCATGGTTTGTTAGGTGTGGATCGTGTTTTTTTTGCGGTTGGTTCCGGCTCCATTCCGGCGGGCCGGTAATGCAAAGGTAAAATTATTTTATTCTTTTTGTGCTTATTTTATGCTTTATTATTTCTTTTTTTTGTATTATTGTGTGTTTTATCGTTTCTGTTTGTTTTTTATATGCTTCCGTGTGTGTTTCTAAAATACCCGTTGGGGCAGTCGTAATTTAATAAAGGTAAGATCGGTATGAGACGGATTCTGATCGTATGTGCCGCGCTGTTGCTGTGCGGCATGGCCGCCGCCCGGGGGCGCGGCGTACACCGCGTGGCGTCGTGCAATATCCGGGTGGCCCTGCCGCAGGATGAGGAGGGCGGAAACGGCTGGTCTGCGCGTAAATATGTTTGCGAGCGGGTGATGAAGCGCTGCAAAGCGGATATCTATTGCCTGCAGGAGGTGACCGTCGGCCAGTACGAGGACATGTGCCGGATGTTCCCGGGGTATTTCGTCTTCGGCTACCCGGGCCCCGAGACGGATGCCCTGCCCGACCGGGAGTACCACGGTATCGCCAAGAACCTCGTGATGTTCTCGAAGAGGCGCTATGAAATGACGGGCGCCGGGGTTTACTGGCTGTCGGACACCCCGCTCGTGGGCGGCTCCTCGTCGTGGGGCACGGCCCGCCCGCGCCATGTCAATTGGGTACGGCTCAGGGATCGCCGTTCGGGGCGCGAGTTCCGGGTGTTGTCCCTGCACCTCGACCATATTTCGCACGAGGCGCGGCTTGCGCAGGTGCGGGCCGTGGAGGAGGAAACGTCGCAGTATCCTGCCGGTGTGCCGCAGGTGCTGGCCGGGGATTTCAATTCCAGGCCTTCGAACCCCGTTGCCGGGGTGCTTGTCGGTGCCGGCTGGGTCGATGCGTTCGTCGAGGCCAATGGCGAAGATGCGGAGCATATGTCGTTCCACCGGTTCGAGGGCGATGCCTATAAGCCGAAGAAGGGGACGCCCGGGCGTATCGACTACATTTTCCTGAAAGGCACGGGTATCCGGGTCGTCTCCTCCGCATTTGTAAAAGACTGTGTCGGCGGCAAGTATCCCAGCGACCACTATTTCCTTACGGCGGATATCGTGATCGAATAGCCGTCGCGAAGGGGCGCATTGCGTATGCTTCGGCTGCGAATCCCTGGCTCGTGCAGTGGCTTCCGGCAGTTGTTGTCCCGGGATGGTTCGGGCGCATGACATCGTTGTCCCGGAATGAAACTCCCCGGCATACGGTCAGACTCCGGCAGTTGTTGTCCCGGGATTGTTCGGGCGCATGGCGGCCGTTGTCCCGGAATGAATATCCCCGGCTCGATTCACGAGCCGGGGAGTTTCGTAATGTCTTTGTCGGAGCGGGGCGTCTGCAGCCGGGCATTGCAGGCTGGCGGGCGTCCCTGCCCTCGCCCTTTATTCCCGGAACCTGTACCGCCCTATGTCGCGCAGGCCGAGCAGCAGTTCGCGTACGGCGAGGCGTTTCTTCCCGGCTATCTGGATCTCCCCGAGGGCGATCCAGCCGTCGGCGCAGGCTACGCGGAGCAGCGTGCGGCCGTCGCTTTCGATGCTGCCGGGTTTTTCGCCGTGGGCGGCGGGTTCGAAAGCGGCCGAATATATCTTGGCCGCCTGCGGCATCTGTGAGCCTTCCCTGTATAGTTCCGTCCAGGCTGCCGGATAGGGCGACAGCCCGCGTACGAAATTCACGATCCTGCGTCCGTCCCACGACCAGTCGATGAGGCAGTCCTCCTTGAATATCTTGGGCGCCGGGTGCAGTGCCGATTCGTCGACGTGCTGCTGTTCGATGGGGCTGATGTCGCCTGCGGCGATCCTGTCGACGGTTTCGGTCACCAGCGACGTGCCCCTGTGCATCAGTTTGTCGTAGAGCGAACCCACGTTGTCTTCGGGCAGGATCGGCACGCGAACCTGTCCGATGATGGCGCCTTTGTCGATCTCTTGGTTCAGCAGGAAGGTCGTGACGCCCGTTTCCGTCTCCCCGTTGATGACTGCCCAGTTGATGGGCGCCGCACCGCGGTATTGCGGCAGCAGCGAGGCGTGGAGGTTGAACGTCCCCAGGCGCGGCATGGCCCAGATTACCTCGGGCAGCATCCGGAATGCGATGACGATCCCCAGGTCGGGCCGCAGTGCCTGCATCGCCGCGACGAATTCCGGGGCCTTGAGTTTCTCGGGCTGCAATACCGGCAGCCCCAGTTCGAGTGCGGCCAGTTTCACGTCGCTCCGGTGGAGTTTCTGCCCGCGGCCGGCGGGTTTGTCGGGCGTGGTGACCACGCCCACGACGTTATAGCCCCCGGCGACCAGCGCCCGGAGCGACGGCACGGCGAATTCGGGCGTGCCCATGAATACGATACGCAGTTCTTTCGGGTTCATCGTTGTCTGACGTTTTTTCCGGCCTGCATCCCGCCTCCGGGCGCGGCCTGTTTCATCGCACGGGTTTATTGCTTGTCCAGCCCCAGCGTGTGGTGCATACGCTGCTCCTTGGTCTTCAGGTAGCGCAGGTTGTGCTCATTGGGGGCGATGACGATGGGCACGATCTGGTCGATCTTCAGCCCGTAGCCCTCCAGCCCCGCGCGCTTGAGCGGGTTGTTGGTCATCAGCCGCATGTGCTTGATGCCCATTTCGCGGATGATGCTCGCCCCGACGCCGTAGTCGCGTTCGTCGACGCCGAAGCCCAGCCGGACGTTGGCGTCGACCGTGTCGAGCCCTTCGTCCTGGAGCTTGTAAGCTTTGATTTTATTGCAAAGGCCGATGCCGCGTCCCTCCTGCTGGAGGTAGATGATGGCACCCTTGCCCTCCCGTTCGATCATGCGCATCGCCTCGTGCAGCTGGTCGCCGCAGTCGCAGCGGCACGAGCCGAAGATGTCGCCCGTGGCGCACGACGAATGCACGCGTGTCAGCACCGGTTCGTCTTCCGTCCACTCGCCTTTGGTGAGCGCCACGTGCTCCAGCCCGTTGCTCTTCTGCCGGAACGGCGTGATGCGGAAGTCGCCCCATGCGGTCGGCAGGTCGACGGTCTCGCCCTTCTCGACGATGGATTCTTCGCGCAGCCGGTATTCGATGAGCGATGCGATCGAAATGATCTTGAGGCCGAACTTCCGGGCGATCTCCGTCAGTTGCGGCAGGCGCGCCATCGTGCCGTCCTCGTTCATGATCTCGATCAGTGCGCCTGCGGGCTGCAGGCCGGCCAGCCGGGCGAGGTCTATCGCGGCCTCGGTATGCCCCGGACGGCGCAGCACGCCTTTCTGGCGGGCACGCAGCGGGTTGATGTGCCCCGGGCGGCCGAGGTCGGTGGCCCGGGTCGCGGGGTCGGCCAGGGCGCGTATGGTGGCGGCGCGGTCGTGGATCGAGACGCCCGTGGTGCAGCCGTTGCCGAGCAGGTCGACCGTCACGGTGAAGGGCGTGCCCAGCAGCGAAGTGTTGTTCTCTTCCATCATGTTGAGCCCCAGTTCGGCGCACCGCTCCTCCGACAGCGGGGCGCAGAGCACGCCGCGTCCCTCCTTGAGCATGAAGTTCACGATTTCGGGCGTGATTTTCTCCGCCGCGACGATGAAGTCGCCTTCGTTCTCGCGGTCTTCGTCGTCGACGACGATCACTATCCTGCCGTTGCGGAAATCTTCAATAACCTCTTCTACACTATTCAGAATCGTGCTTTTTGCCATTTCGTTTGAGTTTTATCGCGTTTTTCAATTTGTTGATCGCAGGTCGCATGCGCTCGTTCAATGCCTTGAGTCTTCCGGCATACCAGTCCGTGTCGAGCAATGCCGAGTCGTTGGTGGCCTTGTAGGTCAGGTATACGGCGATCGGCGTGAGGATGAACGTCGAGAGCCAGATGCCGTATACGGCTTCCCAGCTGCCCTCCTTGGCCAGTTTCTCGCCCGAGAGGCTGATGATGTAGTAGATCACGAAGAAGATGATCGACACCACGACCGGAAGTCCCAGGCCGCCCTTGCGGATGATGGCGCCCAGCGGAGCCCCGATCAGGAAGAAGATCATGATCGACACGGGGAGCGATATTTTCTTGTGCCACTCGACCTTGCTGCGGTACAGCTGGTTGAGCGCCTCCTTGGCGGCCGACTCGTCGAACGAGAACATGTTGCGCGAGCTTTTGGCCAGCGTCCGCGCCTGGTTCCATATCCGCGCCTTGTCGCGGAGTTTGAGTGCCGAGAGGGAGTCCATCGCTTCGAGGCTGCCGAAGCCGCTCTTGTCTTTGCGCAGGCTGTCGGGCTGCGGCAGCACGGAGTTGTCGCGTGAGAATATCTGTTCCTTGAGCAGCGGTTCGTACGAACGGGTCGTGGCGTTGTTCACCAGGATTTCCAGCGAGTCGATATCCTGCTGCAGCTCGTTGATGTTCTTGGTCTGGCTGTTCGAAAATTGGTTGGCGTCGCTGCGCTGCATGGCGAAGCCTTCCATGGGGATCGTCTGATCCTGCTTGTCGAAGATGTGGTGGCGCAGCCTGCTCTGGGTGAACCACTGGCTGTTGCGGGTCTGCTCGTACATCTCGCCGTTGAAAAGCGTCACGAGCAGGAACCGCTTGTCGTCCGACAGGCGGATGTAGCCCGAGTCGGCCACGATGGTGTTCATGTTGCCGTCGGCGATGCGGTTGTCGTAGATCAGCACGTCGCGCAGCAGGTGCGTTTCGGGTTCCTGCCGGCTCACGCGGATCGACATGTTGTCGATGCCGTTGAAGAACAGGCCGTCCTGGAATTCGAGGCTCTGTTTCTGCTGGCGGATATCGTAGATGATGCTGTACACCTTTTTGTTGGCATACGGCACGAGGTTGTTGCCGATGAAGAAACTGCCCACGGCGATCACGCTCACCAGGATGATGAGCGGCTTGGTGATGCGGACGAGCGACATGCCGGCCGATTTCATCGCCAGCAGCTCGTAGTTCTCGCCCAGGTTGCCCATGGTCATGATCGCGGCCAGCAGCATGGCCAGCGGCAGCCCCAGCGGGATCATGTTGGCCATGAAATAGGTCATCAGCTCGATGATGATGCCGGCGCTCAACCCCTTTCCGACCAGCTCGTCGATGTAGCGCCACACGATGTTCATCATCAGGACGAACATCACGATGAAGAACGTGAGCACCATCGGCCCCAGGTAGGCTTTCAGTACGAGTTTGTGGATGGTTTTCATGCGGCGGCTCCGGCTTTTTTCTGACGCAAAGGTAATAGTTTTACTGTAATAAGCGTAAGGGTGAGGGTAAATATTATGGCCGCCCCGGGCGGAACTTCGAAATTGTAGCTTGCGACCAGTCCGGCCACATTGCCGGCCACGGCGACCAGCGGGGCGCCGAGCGCGATGGTGCGGTAGGATTTGGAGAGGGCGTTGACGATGGCGACGGGCATGGTGAGCAGCGAGATGAGCAGCACGATGCCCATGATGCGGATCGAGAGGACGATCGTGACGGCGACCAGCGCCGCCATGGCGTAGGAGATCACGCGCGTAGGGATGCCGCGGCTGCGGGCGAAGTCGCGGTCGAAAGCCACGTACATCACGGGGCGCAGCCACAGCAGAGCCCCGGCCATGATGGCCGCGGTCAGGATGGCGAGCGCCACGACGTCGCCGTGCGTCACGGTGACGATGCTGCCGAACAGGTAGGCCGAGAGGTCGCCGGAGGTGTAACCCGGCCTGAGGCTCATGAAGAGCGCCCCGACGGCCATGCCCACCGACCAGATGATGCCGATGGCCGAATCCTCGCGGATGCGCCCCCGGCTCCCGGCCCACTCGATGCCCAGCGCCGAAAGCACGGCGAAGACCATCGCCCCGGCTATGGGGTTGGCTCCCGCGTAGAAAGCTATGCCCAGCCCGCCGAACGAGGCGTGCGTGATGCCGCCCGCGAGGAAAACCATCCTCCGGCATACGACGTAGGTGCCTACGACGCCGCACGTTATGCCCGAGAGGACACATGCCGCCAGCGCATTCGACAGGTAGCCGTAATGGATCAGATCGCTGAAAAATTCCATCCTCGTTCTCTTTATTTGCGCGCAAATTTACGTTTTTTACTTGGATAATTTAGTTCTTGGATATAGAAAAGCATTCGATTTTTTTTATATTTGCGGTTGGATGCCTGCTTGTTTTTTCGGTATCCGCACGATTAACCCCATTTATTTTCAAATTTTTTACATTTTTACATTTATGCGTACATCTTTATTTCTCGGCATGACCGGATTCGCATTCCTGACGACGTTTGGTTTGCAGGGGTGCAGTGATGACGATGGTGGCAATGGCGGCAAAATCCCCCCCCCCACGATTAATGTTGAGGTGGGTGATGTAACCCGTACAACCGCATCATTTACAATTACTACGAACGGCGCAGCCGACTATGCTTACGCCGTATTGCCGGCATCGGAAACGATTGCCGATGCAGAGGCTCTCTTCGAAAACGGTACCGTAGCCATGTTCGAAGGTGCCAAAAAGGCCGAGGTCAAAATCGAAGACCTTTCTGGCGACACCGAGTACAAGCTCTATGCCGCCGCACGCAACCTCAACCCTTTCCTTTACAGCGAACTCGTATCCGAGTCGATTGACACGCATGTCGCCTACACCGACATGATTACGCTCGAAAGTGTCAAGACTACTTCTTTCGCCTATCATATCATGAAGCCCGAAGGCGTGGCCAAGTACAAGCACGTCTGCCTTTCCAAGTCCGACTACGATTTCATTGCAAACCTTGTCGGTGCTACCCCGGATTCTTATGCAAGTGCTTTCGGTACGGAAGCGACCGAGGACGAAACTTACGTTTTCGAGACCACCTTTTTCGACACGAGCGGCTATCGTCAGGATATTTACTCCGATATGGAGTTTATCATCATAGCCGGTGAAATCGACGGCGAAGGGCAAGTGGCCAAGGATGCAGCGAAGACGCTCGTTTTCAAGACCAAAAAAGCCGGTACCGCCCCATATGGTATCGATGTCTCTGTGAGCAATATCGCCTCGATGACGGCCGATATAACCATTAAGCCCGAGGAAGGAATCGAGCGCTTCCGTTATCATGTGAACACGAAGGCGGAGTTCGATTATACCGCTTTTGAGGGCGAGGCTTCCGTTCGCCGTATGATTATCGGCCATTGGGACGATGTTTCGAACGAAAGTTCGGGGGCTATCACTGTCAATGCAAAGGGCCTTAAGCCCAATACCGAGTACCAGGTCGGGATCGTAGGGTTCGATAAGGACATGCGCGAGAAGTTCCTGCTCTACGACTTTACGACGGGCGAACCTACCGGGCCCCTGCCCGAGCTGACTGCCGAGCCCGTAACCGTCGAAACGCCGTGGAACAAAGCAGCCTTCAAGATCAAGACGACCTATACGGTCTCGATGGTGGCCGGAGTTTTCCCGAGGGGATCCATCGAAGACGTTCTCAGCCGTCCCGGTAACGAGGCGCTTACGGCCGGCGATGTCATCGCTGCCAACGGCACTTCGTTAACCCCGGAGCAGGTTGCTGCTGCTATGAGTGAAGAGGGGCTTGTCATCGAGAGCGACGTGCTCACGCCGAATACCGAGTACGAGTTCGGTGTTTATGCGACGAATGAGGAAAGCGTGGGCGTTTCCGTAGTGAAGGATTTCGCGACAGTTTCGTTGCCGCAGTTCGATGGGAATGGCGTGCGTGCGAAACTCCCCGGCAAATACACCGCGACGACCAAGGATCTCGAAGGCAAAACGGTGACCTTCTCCGTTACTATTGCCACGGGTGTGAACGAGGCGACCGAAAAGGCTTACCACGATATGAACCGCCTGGTCGTATTGGGTTTTGCTCCGTGCGGTGTTGAGTATGCGGATCCTGAGAAGTTGCTTGCGAACGGCTGGGTTGCGAACAAAGAGGAAGCCGATGCCGGTTACGGCCCGAAGTGGTTCATCGAATTCAACAGTGACAACACGATTTCGACGAGCGCCCCGAGCGACGGGATGCTGGATTACACGATGGCGAAGTTCAACGGTAAGGAACTCTATTTCCGCGGTTATGCCAAGCGCCCTACCAGCGATCGCTACACGGACACGGCGATAAGTTTCCCTATCGAAGTGGCGGACGATTTGACACTGACGGTTAAGAAAGTGGTCGATGAGTCCGAATTCGGCACCTTTATCTATTATCCCGGTGTGATGTCGGGTACCAGCCAATGGTATGGCGATATGGCTTTTGCGGCATCGGACGAGATCGTCCTGACGCGCGATGCCGACCAGGGCGCCGAGCCGGCAGCCGTGAAGAACGTGCGGCAGGTTAGCCTGCCCGAACGGGTGACCGTGAACCTCGATGCCGCTCCTGTGGCCGACAGCCGTCGTATTGCGGCAGAACGAATGATGCGTTAATCCTTAATAAAATACTTTAGACATGAAGAATTTGTTTGGATGGATGCTGGCGGCACTGCTGGCCTTGACGGTCGGTGTGTCGTGTAGCGACGACGATGATTTGAATGAAGGTGCGGGGATTGCCTCTCCCGCATGGAAGGCTGAGAACCAGGCCGTGATCGAAGGCGAGACGCTCGATTTCGAATTTACCGCCGAAGGCCGGTGGACGGCTGTGAGCTCGGCTGACTGGTGCGAGGTGAAGACTCCCTCGGGTGTGGCAGGCGAATCGCTGCTGAGGTTGAAGGTCGCCAAGAACAACCTTGCCGAGGCGCGTACGGCCACGATCACCGTCCATGTGAAAGGATACGCCGCATCGGCCTCTTTCGTGGTGAAGCAGGCCGAAGGTACAACCGAGCAGGGGGATGGTAAATACCGCTCCGTGAACGAATGGGTAGCGGACTATATGAAGAACTTCTACTTGTGGAATCGTCCGATCGAAAACCTCTTCCTCGATTACAGCCTTAGCTACGACCGCTTTTTCACCTCGATCCTCGACGGCGTAGCTGCCCAGGATGACGTGAACCACGACGACGGCTTCTGGCAGGGGCAGAAACGCATGTACTATTACTCTAATTTGCAAAGCGATGCTCCCGTGTCGCGAGCTCCGGGACAAACGCAGTCCGGGTCGGGTATTTATCTGTTGCAAGCCACCCGCCTCGGTACAGACTATATCGGGTTTGCGGTTATGGCGGTCGTTCCTGGGACGCCGGCTGACGACGCGGGACTCGTGCGCGGCGATTTCATCACGTCGGTCAACGGCGTGGAGGTGACCGATGCCAACTACAAGACGCTGGGCCAGTATGTATACGACGGGTCTGTCGAGATTGCGGTTAGCCAGGTGACCTGGGAAGATAACGGAAGCACTCCTGTGCTCAGCTCGAAAGGCAACATCCAGCTCGGGGCCGCTTCCTTTACCGATCCGGCCATCTACATGGACAAGGTGGTCGGCATCGATGGCACCGAGAAAAAAGTGGGATACCTGCTCTATATGGGCTTTAATATCGACTATGACGATGAGTTGATGGCGGCATTCGAACGTTTCCGCCAGCAGAACGTCACCGACCTGATTCTTGATTTGCGCTACAACAACGGCGGCGATGTGCTTTCGAGCGCCGTGCTCGGTACGCTGGTTGCGGGCAACGACTACAAGGGACAGGTTTATGCACATACCACGTTCAATGAAGACCGCACGGAAGCCGGTGAAGGCGGTGACTACAAGATCGGCGTCAAGGAAACAGTTGAGCGCATATACGAACCGCTCGAAACGGCGCTTCAGCATGCTGTGGGGTTGAAGAAGATATATGTGCTGGTGAGCCAGACGACCGCTTCGGCCAGTGAAATGGTGATCAATGGCCTGCGTGGTCTGGACATCGAGGTCAACCTCATCGGGCAGACCACCAACGGCAAGAACGTAGGTATGGAAGGAGTGATGCGGTCATTCTACAATCATGAGTTCCTGCTCTACCCTGTTACCTTTTACGTTGAGAACGCCAAGGGGTTCCGGGATTATTCGACGGGTTTTGTCCCCGATGTCGAGATTGACGATTCGGCGATCTACCCGGGGGAGTTCGGTACAATGGAAGATCAGCTCGGCTATATTGCGCTGGTGTGGATCAAGAGCGGCAAGAAGCCGGAACTCCAGGCTTCGTCGTTGACACGCGGCGGGGGCAGTCCGATGAAGCCTTTCGGCGACTTGTGGGATATCCGTCCCATACGACCGATGGGCGGTGCCGTCATGCGTCCCCGGACGGACGAGTAGTGTTCCGTTTTTCTTATGCTGCAGAGGCGTCCGTACAGGGCGCCTTTGCTCTATTTATCTCGGTCTGTAATTTTTTTGTTGAAAAGACGCCCCTTTTCGTACGGTTTTCGTAATTTCGCCCAGCAAAACACATATTTTATGCAACAACGCCGAGTCAATTTCCATACCCTGGGTTGCAAACTCAATTTTTCGGAGAGCTCCACCCTTGCCCGGGAGTTCGAAGAGGGCGGTTTCGTCCGCGTGGCGCCCGATGCCGAAGCCGATATATGCGTCGTCAACAGTTGTTCGGTGACCGAACATGCCGACAAGAAATGCCGTAACCTGATCCGCAAGCTGCACCGCCGCAACCCCGGTGCCATCATCGCCGTCACGGGGTGTTACGCGCAACTCAAACCGCAGGAGATCGCGGCAATCGAAGGTGTGGATATTGTCTTGGGTAACAACGATAAGGGCGATTTATATAAACGTGTGCTCGAACTTCCGGGCAAAGGCCGTGCGCAGGTTTACAGTTGCGATGCCGATTCGCTCACATCGTTCTTCGCGGCCTTTTCGAGCGGCGACCGCACGCGGGCCTTCCTCAAGGTGCAGGACGGCTGCGACTACAAGTGCGCATACTGTACGATCCACTACGCTCGCGGCGGCAGCCGGAACATGCCGGTCGCCGATCTGGTCGCCGAGGCGCGCCGGATCGCGGCGGCCGGACAGAAGGAGATCGTCCTGACGGGCGTCAACACGGGGGATTTCGGCCGGACGACGGGCGAGAAGTTCATCGACCTGCTGCGGGCGCTGGACGGCGTGGACGGGATCGAGCGTTACCGCATCTCCTCCATCGAACCGAACCTTTTGACGGACGAGATCATCGCCTTCTGCGCCACTTCGCCGAAATTCCAGCATCATTTCCACATCCCCCTGCAGAGCGGTTCGGACAAGATCCTGGGGCTGATGCGCCGCCGTTATACCACGGCGCGCTTCGCCGACCGGATCGCCGCCGTACGCGCGCTGATGCCCGACGCCTTCATCGGCATCGACGTGATCGTCGGTTTCCCCGGTGAGACGGAGGAGGATTTCCGCACGACCTACGACTTCCTTGCCGGGCTGGAACCGGCCTTTCTGCATATTTTCCCCTTCTCGGAACGTCCCGGTACGCCGGCCGTGGAGATGCCCGGCAAGGTGCAGGCTTCGGTGGCGACGCGCCGCGCGGCCCAGCTGGAGGCGCTGTGCGCGAAGCTGCACGCGGCATTCTGCGCCCGTGCCGTGGGGAGCGAGGATTCCGTGTTGTTCGAAAGCACGCGGCGCGGGGGCATGATGTTCGGCTTTACGGGCAACTACCGCCGGGTGAAGGCTCCCTACGACAAGGCCCGCGTCAACACCGTTTGCCGCGTCAGGCTGGGGGCTATGGACGAATCTCACGACCTGATGGGTGAAATTCGGGATTAAATCATTATATTTGCCACTACAAAATTCATAAGGAGTATGACGGGTTTGCGCAAAAGGGTGACGGTGGGCTTCCTGAGCATCGTATGCCTGCTGTTTTTTTCGGGCATGGTCTCGTTCGTGGAGCTGAGCCATCTGAGCCGTGACACGGGCGAGATCCTCAAGGCCAACATGCGTAATATCGAGCTGGCCAAGGAGATGCTCGACGCTGCGCACGAACAGAACGTGGCGCTGATCCGCCTTTCGGTATTCGGCGACCGCTCGTGCGACAGCCTTTGCCGCCGGAGCCTCGAACGGCTGGAGAATACGCTGCTCGTGGCACAGGACGAGGCGCTCGAAAAGTCGTTCCTCGACTCGCTCGCCTTCGCGACGACCGAGCTGCGCCTGCTGACCGACAACTATCTGGCCTTCGGAACCGCTGCGCCGGAGGTGCCGGGGCCCGTTTTACCCGATTCCGTGGGGGTCAAATGGTATAACGACGAGTACGTGGCGCTCTACGGGCGCCTCACGTCGGCCATCAAGAACTATATGACTTCGACGCAGAGTTCGCTGGCGCCGCGTGCCGAGCAGATGAAGAAGAACGCCTACCGGGCCGTGACGCCCGTGCTGATCTCACTGGCGGTGATGATCGCCATCGTGCTGATGCTCTATTATTTCATGTCCGTCTACTGTGTCAACCCCATCCTGCGCATGAACAAGGGGCTGGGCGATTACCTTTCGTTCCGCGTGCCGTTCGTCGTCAAGACCGACTGCAAGGACGAAATGCTGGAGCTCAAAGAGAAGATCGAGACGCTGATCACCATTTCCAAGCAACCGAAAGCCTGATGCGATGCGAGTAGACGTGGTATTGCGATATGTCGGGGTCGTGATGATATTCATCGCGCTGTTCATGCTCCTGTCGGCGGGTATCTCCTACGTCAGCGGCATGGACTCGGCGTTCTACCCGCTGCTCCTGTCGTCGTTGCTCACGGCCCTGCTGGGGGCTTTCCCGCTGATTTTTGTGGAACGTACGGAGCAGATCACCAACAAAGAGGGCTTCTGCGTGGTGGTCGGCTCGTGGCTGGTGGCCTGTGTGGTCGGGATGTTCCCCTACCTGATCTGGGGCGGGGAGTTCAGCCTGGTGAACGCCTGGTTCGAAAGCGTTTCGGGCTTTACGACCACCGGGTCGACGATCCTGAACGATGTCGAGACGCTGCCCCGCGGGTTGCAGTTCTGGCGCTTTTCGACGACCTGGGTCGGCGGTATGGGCGTGGTGATGTTCGCGCTGCTGATCCTGCCCTCGCTGGGCCGCAATAAGTTGACGCTCTCCAATGTGGAGCTGTCGACGCTCGCCAAGGACAATTACCGCTACCGCACGCAGATCATCGTCCAGATACTGCTGGTGGTCTATGTGGGGCTTACGGTGCTTTCGACCGTGCTGCTCAAGATGTCGGGCATGAACTGGTTCGATGCGCTCTGCCACGCCATGTCGGCCTGCGCCACGAGCGGATTTTCGACCAAGAACGCCAGCGTCGCCTATTTCAACAGCCCGATGATCGACACGATCCTGATTTTCACGATGGCCACGGCGGGTATCCATTTCGGACTGATCTATGCCACGGTGACGGGCAAGCGCAGCAATATTTTCCGTTCGGAAGTGACGCGCTGGTACCTCGGCATGCTGTTCGCGGGCGGGCTGCTGATCGCCGTCAGCCTCCGTGTCGCGGATATCTACCCCGCTTTCACGTCGGCTTTCCGCCACGGGCTTTTCCAGTTCGTGTCGGTGGTGACGACGACCGGGTTTGCGACGGCCGATTCCAACCAGTGGACTTCGTTCGCGGTCATCCTGCTGATTTTCGGTTCGATCGTGTGTGCCTGCGCCGGGTCTACCGCGGGCGGTATCAAGACCAACCGGCTGGTGCTGGCCATGAAGATGATGCGCGCCCGCCTGCGGCAGCAGCAGCATCCCAATGCGATCATCCGCCTCCGCCTCGACGGCGTTATCCAGGAAACGGAGGCGCTTCATTCGGTCATGATATTCATCGTGGCGTACCTGATGCTGATACTTGCCGGCACGGTCTTCGGGACGATGTTCGGCGTCGACCTGATGACGAGTTTCTCGGGGGCCGTGGCGTCGATCGGCAACGTCGGCCCGGGTTTCGGCGAGGTCGGCTCGATGGACAATTTTTCGGCGCTGCCCGGGGTGTTCAAGCTCTCCAATTCGCTGCTGATGCTGTTGGGGCGTCTGGAAATATTCGGATTCATACAACTCTTTTTCATTAAATGGTGGAGGTAACCGAGATGGTATTTCGTAAGGTTTATATAGTGTTATGTGCGGCGCTGCTGGCGGCGGGAGACCTCTGTGCGCAGCAGGTTCGCGTGGAACCCCGTATCGCGGGGCTCGAGGGCAACCGGGAGTATATGTCGCTTCTGGAACAGGATGCGCAGTTGCAGATCCGCGAGGACTCGATCGTCAATGCCGTGGAACGCGCCCGGCAACAGTTGCGCGAAGACCCCGCGAACAGGCAGCGCTATTCGCAGGAGATCCTGCAGCTCGAAAGCCGGATATTCGAGGTGCGCAATGCTAAGGGGCGCCTGATCGACAAGATCAACACCATCGAGCAGGAGTGGGTGCTCGCCAACCTGAACGGGGCGGCGCAGCAGCCGGCGGAGCCTGTCGCGGAAAGTCCCGCAGGGGCGATCCCCGACTCGCTCAAGGTGCGCAACCTGGTTTTCAACCCCTATTTCCGCGAGCAGCTGCCCGAGGCCGATTATGCGGCCCTGCGCAGGGCGCAGGGGATGGAGCTGGACGCCGTGGACTATGTGAACCGCTATTTCGCCAACTACGGGACGATCCGCGAACTGGCCGAGGCCTATGCCGCGGCGCAGACCGAGGCCGAGGCGGGCGAGATTTACGACCGCTACAATACGTTGCAGGGTTTCAACCGCGTGCTGGCCGATTCGCTCGCCGAGGCGTGGAATTATATCGCCGACAACAAGGGGTATGCCTATGGCTATCTGATGGACAAGCTGGGGCAGGATGCCATCCTGGCGCGTGAGGAGGAGCGGCTTTCCGGGGCTGCCCGGGAACTTTCCGCACTGCGCGGCGAGGTCGCTTCGGATGCCGTGGCCGATTATTTCCTGCGCAAGAAAGTCCTCGTGGGCTACGAGACGGCCGTGGCCGGCCTGTTGGGGCTCACTTCCGCCCGCGACTCGCTGCGCGGCGTGGCTGCGCAATTGGATGGCATCGACTTCCGCCTGCCCCGTATCGACGTGGCGCAGCGCTATTTCCTCGACTACGACAGTATCGCGTTCTCCGCGACGCCCAAATACAGCTACCAGCACCCGATCCCCGAGTGCAGGGTCTACGAGCACGGGACGATCTACCGTATCCTGCTGGGCACGTTCAATACCAAGCGTGCCGTCTCCACGTTCCGGGGGGCGTATCCGCTCTCCTATCTGGTCGGCGAGGATAAGAAATGGTGTTACTATGCCGGGGGCTTCGCAACCCGGGAGGAGGCCGAGGCCGCGCAAAAACTGTTGAAATCCAAAGGCTTCGTCCGCCCCGAAATCGTGGTGTGGACGGACGGCGCCTACCGCAACCTTTCGCGTGACCCCGAGGCGCAGCAGATTGCCTACCGGGTCGAAATCACCGGTACGGAGGCACTGCCCGACGTTGTCAAGACCGTTATCACCGAGGCGGCCGAGGGGTGCGAACTCTCGCGCGTGGGACAGCAGTTGTTCGTGGTGGGGATGTTCGACGACAAGGCCGTGGCCGACCGCGTGGCCGCCGCAATAATACAGGCAGACCCGTCTTTGGAAATAAAAGTCGCCGAAATTGCGGAATAATTGAATTTATTGCCTATCTTTAGTGCAATGTTCAACAACTCCTTATGACGATGTTCTATATCATACTCCTGATCGTATTGGGACTGCTTTTCCTGGTGGCGGAATTGGTGCTGCTGCCCGGCGTGTCGATCGGTGCCATCCTGGCGCTGGTTTGCTACGGCAGTTCCATCTACCTCGCTTTCCGCGATTACGGCACCGTAGCCGGGGTCGTAGTCATCCTGGCTATCCTCCTGCTTTCGCTCGTCGCCACGATTATTTCCCTGCGCGCCAAGACCTGGCAGCGCTTTTCGCTCAAACAGAGGGTCGACTCGTCGAGTATGCCCTCGACCCCCGACCAGGAATTGCAGGTGGGCGACCGCGGCATGACCCTTTCGCGCCTTTCTCCGATGGGTACGGTCGAGGTCGGCGGCAAGGTCTACGAGGCCAAGTCGCTGACGGCCTATGTCGACCCGCGCCGGGAGGTCGAAGTCGTGGGCTTCGAGAATTTCAGCGTCATCGTAAAGACCGTGAAGGATCGGCACGCTTAGCCGGATAATCGGACGGGGATGGGATATCTCAGATTCTTTGCATTGCTGGCCGTCGTGGGGATGGCTTGCGATTCCCGGGCGCAGGGAACGAAGGAGGTCTGGCTGGACGAGCTGGATCTCTCGTGCTGCATTCAGGACTGGGGCTTGCCGCAGGCCGACCGCTCGGTGCTGGATACTCCCCTCACGGTGGGCGGCGTCGTTTACGGCCGCGGCGTGGGAACCCATTCGATCAGCCGTATGCTGTTCGGGCTCGGCGGCGATGCCGTCTCCATCGCCGGGGCGGTGGGCGCGGATGATAAAAACCTGTTCGCCGGGAAACACCGGTTCAAAATCCTCGGCGACCGGAAGGTGCTGTGGGACAGCGGTGTGATGCGCAAGGGCGATGCTGCCCGTGCGTTCGACGTCGACTTGTCCGGCCTGGACAAAGTCCTGCTGCTGGTCGAGGAGGCCGGCGACGGGATCATGTACGACCATGCCGACTGGCTGGAGGTGAAGATCACCACGCGCGGAGAGGTGGAGCCCCTGTCCGTCTGGGCCAGGCCAATCTCCAAGGGTAAATATATCCTGACCCCCGCGAGCCCCGAAACGCCGCAGATCAACAATCCGCTCGTATACGGCGCCCGCCCGGGCAATCCCTTTCTGATGCCTGTCATGGCCAGCGGCAAACGCCCGATGGCGTACGGGGCGCAGGGGCTTCCCGAAGGGCTGGAGCTCGATCCCCGTACGGGCCTGATAACGGGCCGTGTGCCCGCCGAAGGGGATTTCAGGGTGCTGCTGACAGCGGAGAATGCCCTCGGGAAAGCCGAACGGGAGATATTGCTGAAAATAGGGCCGCAAATCGCCCTGACTCCGCCCATGGGCTGGAACAGCTGGAATTGCTGGGGGTTCTCGGTCGACGACGCGAAGGTGCGCGATGCCGCCCGCGCCATGCACGAAAAACTCCTGGCCTACGGATGGACGTATGTCAATATCGACGACGGATGGCCGGCGGATACGCGTTCGGCCGACGGCAGGCTCCTCCCGAACGAAAAATTCCCGGATTTCAAAGGCCTCAGCGACTACGTCCACTCCCTTGGGCTCAAATTCGGCATCTACTCCTCGCCCGGGCCCACGACCTGCGGAAATTATCCGGGGAGCTACCGGCATGAACTCACCGACGCCCGGACTTGGGCCGAATGGGGCGTGGATTACCTCAAACACGACTATTGCGGCTACCTGCAAATCGAAAGGGACTCCGAGGAAAAGACGATCCAGGAACCCTACGTGGTCATGCGCAAGGCGCTGGATCAGGTCGACCGGGATATCGTCTACTGCGTGGGCTACGGGGCTCCCAACGTGTGGAACTGGGGCGCCGAAGCCGGCGGCAACCTGTGGCGTACGACCCGCGACATCACCGATGAATGGAACGTGGTGACGGCGATCGGCTGTTTCCAGGACGTTTGCGCGCAGGCCACGGCCCCGGGCAGGTACAACGACCCCGATATGCTGGTGGTCGGCCGGCTGGGACACGGCTGGGGTGCCGATGCCCACGAATCCGAGCTGACCCCCGACGAACAATATGCCCATATTTCGCTGTGGGCCATCCTCTCCGCCCCGCTGCTGATCGGTTGCGACATGCGGGCGATAGACGACTTCACGCTCGGGCTGCTGACCAATTCCGAAGTGATCGCCGTGAACCAGGATCCGCTGGTCGCCCCCGCCGTCAAACGGGTCGTTCCCAACGGGCAGGTGTGGTACAAAAAACTCTGCGACGGTTCGTATGCGCTGGGATTTTTCCAGTTGGATCCCTATTTCGTGCTGTGGGATCAGGACGAGGCGGAAGCCATCCAGGAGCAGAACTACGAATTCGAATTCGACCTGCGGGAACTCGGGATCGGCGGGAAGGCCGAAGTCCGGGACTTGTGGCGGCAGCAAGACCTGGGTACGTGCACGGGCACGCTCCGGGCGCTTGTACCCTACCACGGGGTTTCGCTGGTCAGGATAACGCCCGTGGAGTGAGCTCGGGCAGAAAGGTGTAATTCAAGGATAATTTTCTAACTTAATAGCATTCGATTATGGATTTTCAAGCAGGATTGATCGTATTGATCGTATTCGTGAGCCTTTTTGCGATCTGGCTCATCTTCTATTTCATCCCGGTGGGACTGTGGTTCTCGGCATTGGTGTCGGGCGTAAGGATCAGCCTGCTGCAACTCATTCTGATGCGCTGGCGCAAGGTGCCGCCCTCGACGATCGTTTCGTCGATGATCGAGAGCACGAAGGCCGGGCTGGAACTCAACCCCAACGAACTCGAGGCGCATTACCTTGCGGGCGGCAATGTCACCAGCGTGGTGCATGCCCTGGTATCGGCACAGAAGGCCAATATCATGCTCGATTTCAAGATGGCTACGGCCATCGACCTGGCGGGCCGCGACGTGTTCGAGGCCGTGCAGATGTCGGTGAACCCCAAGGTCATCAACACGCCTCCCGTAGCGGCCGTGGCCAAGGACGGCATCCAGCTGATCGCCAAGGCGCGCGTCACGGTGCGTGCCAATATCAAGCAGCTGGTCGGCGGTGCCGGTGAGGAGACCGTGCTGGCGCGTGTCGGCGAGGGCATCGTCTCGTCGATCGGTTCGGCCGCATCGCACAAGATCGTGCTCGAAAACCCCGATTCCATTTCGCGCGTCGTGCTCGAAAAGGGCCTCGATGCCGGTACGGCGTTCGAAATCCTCTCGATCGACATCGCGGACATCGACGTGGGCAAGAATATCGGCGCCCAGTTGCAGATGGATCAGGCGCAGGCCGACAAGAACATCGCCCAGGCCAAGGCCGAGGAGCGCCGCGCCATGGCCGTCGCACTCGAGCAGGAGAACAAGGCCAAGGCACAGGACGCCCGCGCAAAGGTGATCCTGGCCGAAGCCGAGGTGCCGCTGGCTATGGCCGAAGCGTTCCGCAACGGTAACCTGGGGATCATGGACTACTATAAGATGAAGAACATCATGGCCGACACGTCGATGCGCGAGACGATCGCCCGGCCGGAGAAAAAATAACCAGTTCGGGGGATTTTTCGGGGGTACGGTCGAAACCGTACCCCTTTTTTCGTATATTAGATGCCGAATAGAGTTGTATCATTGCAACATCCCGGAACCGGAAGCCCGTTCCCCGGGGTGTGGTTTGAAAAGCAGATTGCCATGAAGAGATTTTTCCTATTGCTGTTTCTCGGTGCGTGCCCGGCCGTGTCGGCGCAGGTGCGCTTCTCGGACTATTTCCTCGAAGAGACGATGCGCTTCGACTATTACCACAGCGGCGACAGCCGCTCGGAAGAGTATTTCTTCGACGCCCTGAAGGCCGAACCCTACTGGGCGGGCTCGCACGTGTCGCTCCTCGATACGACGGGCTACGGGAACCAGTTTTTCCGCATCGTCGACCGCGCTTCCGAACGGGAGATCTATTCGCGCGGCTTCTGTACGCTCTTCAACGAGTGGCAGAGCACGGCCGAGGCCGACAGCGTGCGCCGTTCCTATCCCGAGTCGGTCGTATTCCCCTATCCCAGGCGCCCGTGCCGCATCGAGATCTTCGGCCGCAATGCCGGGGGGCACTTCGAAAAGCGGTTCAGCCAGAATATCGACCCCGCATCCTGCTTCGTCGCGCAGTTCACGCCCCGCTACGAGACTTTCGAGGTGGCATATAACGGCAACCCCGCACATCGTGTCGACATCGTGCTGCTGCCCGAGGGGTATGGCGCCGGGGAGCGGGCGAAATTCGAAGCGGCCTGCCGTGAATTCGCACGCGAATTTTTCAGTTATTCGCCTTTCAGGGAATACGCTTCGCGGTTCAATATCCGCGCCGTGTGGGCGCCGTCCGCCGATTCGGGCGTGACGATCCCCGGCGAGCGCGTGTGGCGCAACACGGCCTGCGGGGCCTCTTTCTATACGTTCGGCTCGGAGCGCTACCAGATGGTCGACGACTTCCAGCGCCTGCGCGACATCGCGGCGCATGTCCCTTATGACTATATCTATGTGTTGTCCAACACCCAGAAATACGGGGGTGGCGGTATCTTCAACTTCTATGGCATCAGCGCCGCACACCACCCTACGCGCACCGGGAAGATTTACGTCCACGAATTCGGGCACCTGCTGCTGGGGCTGGGCGACGAGTATGTCGGCACGACCTCCTACGACGACATGTATGCCCGGGACATCGAGCCGTGGGAGGCGAACCTGACAACGCTCGTCGGGTTCGAGGACAAGTTCTGGAAAGCGATGGTGCCGGCCGGGACGCCCGTTCCGACGCCCGACACCCCTGAGTACGAGGGGGTCGTAGGGGTTTTCGAGGGCGGCGGTTATGCTGCGAAGGGGGTCTATCGCCCGTGGCGGAACTGCCTGATGAACAACCTGCACCGGACGGACGAGTTTTGTCCCGTTTGTACGAAAGCCATCTGCGATTACATCGAGTTTTTGTGTAGGTAAACTTTGCAATGTGTTGTAATACAAGAGGGACGCGTGTGCGTCCCTCTTTCCGTGTGCAGCAGGCCCGTTACCCCTGCCGGCACAGCTCTGCCGTCGTTCCGGTTGCGCGGTGCCGTGCTGCCTGTCGCAGTGCCGTGCGGCGATCTCTCAGTATACCTCTTCGGGCAGGGTTTCGCCGACGGGTTCGCCTGCCAGGTCGTCCTTCCACTTGATCGAGGCGTGGGTGCCGTCGCAATAGGGTTTGTTGGCCGACTGCCCGCAGCGGCATGCCACGACGCGGTTCCGGATCTCGTAGGTCTGCCCGCCCTCGCGCCGCATGGGTATCCCGCCCCGTATCCACAGCCCTCCGCTGGCGCCGATCGTGATGTCCTCGATCAGCCCCAGGCTCGGTTCGAAACGGAACTCGAAGGGTTTCATCGTCTCCTTGTCCCACGCCATCAGACGGCCGCTGGGGCACATCGAGGCCTCGCGGATGGCCAGCTTGCGGGCTTCGGGATCGTCGGATGTCTCGGTCAGTGTCCACGCATCGCCGTGCGGGTGGCAAAAACGTGCGAAGACGCAATATTTCTCGTTATCCGTCATCTGGAGCGTGCCCCCGTCGATCACCTCGGCATCGTCGAGCAGGGCGTCCGGACGTGCCGTGAGGCGGGGATCCCAGTCTGCCTTCTCGTGCGAACCGTCGCAGTAGGGCTTGCGGTGCGATGCGCCGCAGCGGCAGATCGCCGTGGGTTCCGCCTCGGTCGAAAAAAGCCTGCCCTGCTGGAAATACCAGCTTTCGTTGGACTCGTTGGGCATGATGAACTGTTCGGCCAGCGGCGGCCTTCCGTAGACCAGGTAAGGGCCCTCTTCGGTCACCGTGATGCTGAAACGCTCCCCGGCGGGCGAACTTCCCGTTTCAATTTTCAATTTGGACATACTATTTGCATTTATAATTCGTTAGGGAGTAGGCGACAATAATTATTCCCAAATGAATAATTTGGGATGTCCTTGTAGGATTTATCCCGCTTTTTGGTATCTTTGCAAAGATTTTTTAAATTGAAATTCGGTAAATTTGAGTAATATGAAAGGATTCGTAAGGCTGATGGCTGTGGTCGTGACTGCGGCGGTTTTCGTCGTGGCATGCAGCAAGGATAAGGATTCGGGCAAGATCACGCTCGATTCCCCGGCGGTGTTCTTTGCGCAGGCCGGAGGGTCGGCTACGGTCGGTTTCACGGCACAGAACATCAAGACACTGTCCGCGACGAGCAAACCCACCGGTTGGGACGAGGCGGTCGTTGACCTGGCAGGCGCGATGATCTCCGTCAAGGCTCCTTCGTCCGAGGACATCGAGAGCGGGGATGCCGTCAAGACCGGCTCGTTCTCCTTTACGGGTTACACCCCCGGCGGGACGCTCGTTTCGGCGACGCTCTTCGCCGGTATCGTGACGACGAAGGACATCAGCGCCGAGGTGGCCAACAGTTACATCGTCACGGAACCCGAAACGAACTACCTGATCGACGCCACGCGCAAGGGCGACGGTTCCCAGCTGGCTACTTCCTATGTGGACGTCGTATGGCAGACCGCATCGGGATTCGTGCAGTATGCCGACTTCGAGGACGGCAAGGCGTCGTTCTACATCGGTGCCGACAGCGACGACGCCACCAAGATCAAGCAGGGCAACGCCGTGATCGGGGCTTATGATGCTGACGGCGAACTTATCTGGAGCTGGCATATCTGGGCGACTGATTACGACCCCGATGCGGAGGGCGGTACGGTCGATTTCAACGGCTATACGCTGATGAACCGCAACCTTGGAGCCCTGGCTAACGACAATTCGACGACGGACAAGATACTCGCTTCCTACGGGTTATATTACCAGTGGGGCCGCAAAGACCCGTTCATCGGGCCGAATACCTACCAGGGTTCGGAGGGCTCCGGTGCCTCGATGTACAGCGGCAGCGGCAGTCGCGTCTACCTGAAAATGTCCGAGTCGAGCGCCGAGACCGGAACGATGGAATATGCCATCCGGAACCCGCTCGTCTTTATTACGGGTGTGGCAGACACGGACAACGACTGGCTTTGGAGCGGCCGTTCCGACCAGTTGTGGTCGGCGGACGACAATGTGGCCGACAAGAGCGTTAACGACCCCTGCCCCTACGGCTGGCGCGTGGCTCCCTCGGGCGCGTTCGACAACCTGGCGATCGTCGGAACCCCGGCCGTGGGCGACGAGGCGAAATACGGCTGGACGCTGACCGACGGAAACGCCGAATCGTTTTTCATCGGTGCCGGACGCCGCCGCTACGACAACGGCAAGATCCTGAATATCTACAATCCGCTGCCCAAGGTGCGTTCCGACGCCATGGAGGCGCAACCCTGGGAAGGCCTTTACTGGACGACCGCCGTGTCCCGCACGCAGGCTGCGGCACTCCATTTCTGGTTCGAGAAACTCGACACCTCGGCCGGCATCGAAAATTCGGTGCCCTATGCCCGCGCCAACGGCCTTCAGGTGCGTTGTGTGAAGCAGCAGGGCAGGTAGGTACATCCGATACGACAGGGCGGGCCGGCAACATGCCGGCCCGCCCTGCTTTGGTATAACACTTGCTGTGTGGGCGTGTAAATCCACTGGCAATGAAAATCAAGACAGGCAAAGGTACGATTACGCTCGGGGTGCTGCTGGCGATATGGTCGGTGTCGGCAATCGCCTCTCTGCCGGGGCTGGCGATCTCGCCGATCCTCGGCGACCTGAATAAAATCTTCCCGAAGGCCACCGACCTTGAAATACAGATGCTCACGTCGCTGCCCTCGCTGCTGATCATCCCCTTCGTCCTGCTTGCCGGCAAGCTCTCCGTCGGCAAGGACAAGCTCAAGATCCTCGCCGTCGGACTGTCGGTCTTCTTCCTGAGCGGCGTGGCATGCCTCTTCGCCCGGAGCATGATGTGGCTCATCGTCATCAGCTGTATCCTCGGTATCGGCGCCGGTATGGTAATCCCCTTCTCCACGGGGCTCGTGGTCGACTACTTTACGGGCGATTACCGTGTCCGGCAGCTGGGGTACAGCTCGTCGATCAACAACCTGACGCTCGTGCTGGCGACCGTCGTGACGGGCTACCTGGCCAACGTCGACTGGCACCTGCCCTTCCTGGTCTATACCCTGCCGGGTATTTCGCTCGCGCTGTCGTTCCTGCTCAAGCGGCAGCGCTCCTTTCCCGAGCCGGAACAGAGCATCCAGCTGCGGCACAAGATGATCGACCGCCGTAAGCTCGCCGGGCTGATGGCGTTCTATTTCTTCGTCACCTACGCCGTGCTGGTCGTGACGTTCTATGCCTCGTTCCTGATCGACGACTACAAGATAGACAACTCGTTTTCCGGGGTGCTGATCTCGCTGTTTTTCCTTGCGATCATGCTGCCGGGGCTGTTCATCGACAAGATTATCCGTTCTTTGAAGCGGAACGTCAACCTCGTGGCGCTCGTGCTGGTCTGTGTGGGGCTGCTGTGTGTCGGGGTTTTCCACGGCAAGGCGATGCTGGCCTTCGGGGCGCTTTGCACCGGGCTGGGCTATGGGATCATGCAGCCTGTCATTTACGACAAGGCGGCGACCATCGCCCCGCCGCGTTCCGCTACGCTGGCCCTTTCGTTCGTCATGTCGGTGAATTACCTGGCCGTGATGGTCTGCCCTTTTATCGTAGACCTCTTCCGTCATGTTTTCGGGACGCACAGCGACCGCTTCCCCTTCTTTTTCAATGCGGCACTGGTGCTGGCCGTGGCTGTTGTCACACTCCTGCGCCGGGGCAGCTTTACGCTCGGACTCGACGAATCCTATTACCGGAATTGATTGTAAAAACTGTTCGAAAGTGTTGTGAATGACGTAAAAAGGTTTAAATTTGTGCTGAAAAGTCACACCTTATTACGATTATCGCGAGATGAAAACAACACTTCTGACGGCTTTGGCCGCCGCTGCCCTTGCGGCAGGCTGCTCAAAGTCCGACACAGGTACGCCTTGTGTGAAAATCGCGCCGACGATCCAGACCCGTGTTACGGGATTGCATTTCGATACCGGCGACCGCATCGGGCTGAGCATTGCCAAAGGTTCGGAAACCTATGCGCAGAACGTTCCGATGACCTACGACGGTACGGCCTTTACGGCCGTGGATTTGCTGTGGTATAACGATTCGAATGAAAAATCGACGCTCACGGCCTACCATCCTTACTCCGAACAGGGAATGCCCGCGGAGTTTTCCGTTGCTACAGACCAGACGTCGGGAGGTGCATCGTCCGACCTGCTGGTCGCGGTGAAAAAAGAGGTTACCCCATCTTCGGCACCTGTCGGGATGCTCTTTTACCATGTGATGTCGCAGCTGACGATCGTCCTTACCAACAATTCCGACGCCCCGGTTACGGGGGTTACGGTCGGCGGGCTTGTCCCGACGGCCGTGGTCGATTTCACGGTGCCCTCCGCCGCGGCCAAGAGCGGGGCTGCTGCTGCCGACGTCGAGGCGTTCGAAGTGACGGCCGATGCCGCCTACCGTGCTATCCTCGTGCCGCAGCAGGCCACTCTGACGGTTACGGTAGCGACCGGTGACGGAAAGAGCCGCAGTAAAACCCTCTCTTCGGCACAGCTCGAAAGCGGGAAACGCTACGACATGTCGGTCGTTGTGACCAATATCGACATCGACGTGGAACTGAGCGGCGAAGTCGTCGACTGGGGCGACGGCGGTTCGCTCGATGGCGGCGGCGATGGCGGCGGTGGCGAAGGCGGCGGCGAGGGTGGTGATCCCGGGACGCTTTCCTACGGGGGTGTGGACTACCCCACCGCGACGATCGGCGGACGGGTTTGGATGACCCGGAACCTGCGTTACCTGCCTGACGGTGCCCAGATCGGAACCGGTATCTGGTACCCTTGCCGCGGTACGGCGGGATCGAACGACGCCGAATATGTCGCGGAACGGGGGTTGCTTTACAGCTTCACAACGGCCCTGGGCGGTGCGACGGCTGCATCCGGCACCCCGGTGCAGGGGATTTGTCCGCCGGGCTGGCATGTCCCCACGGGCGCCGAGATCGAGCAGATGATCGCCAGCCCCGAATACGATGCCTCCCTGCTCCGTAGCGCCGGGATGTTGGTGTCGGATACAGGTCTGTATATTACGGAAAAGAAGGGGTATCTGATGAGCTGTACCTCAGAAGATAACGGTGCGAATTATCAAGCCATGCCTTATTCGTCTGGCGGTATCGTAGCCGGGCTTGCTCCGTTTCCGGCCGGAAACGGTGTTTCGCTGCGCTGCGTGAAGGATATATAGCCGTAGCCGAGGATGCGGCAACGGAACGATCCCCGGTCTCGGATGAGCCGGGGATCGTCTTTTTACTGCGGGTTTTACCCTCCTGAGGCAGGCCGCCGTGCGGTTTTCCTCGGGGCTGCGGTGAGCACAGGCCATTGCGTGATGACCTTTTGGTGGCGCAGCGAATGCGTGTCCCACCCCGCAGGAGCCCAGTGCCCGCGTCGTGTCAGTTGTCGCGGTTCAGGAAGAAAATCGGGATGTTGGCCAGGAACACGTCCTTTCCCCGGAGCCGGTCGCGTTTGGCGAGCAGTTCGCTCAGCTGGATGTCGCCGATGACGTAGTTGCTGTCTTCGCTGGTGTACTGTTCGTGCACCTTCGTAAAATTCAGGATGCCGTGCACGTCGGTCTCCTTGTACCGCACGTAGACCTTCAGCGTGATGTCCGTCGTGTAGTCGGGCTTCTGCATGTAGTTCTGCTTCTTGTACTCGTAGCGGTAGTTGTTCAGGCGGGCCATGATGTCGCTCAGGATCGACGATGCCGTGGGCAGGCTCCCGGCGCCCTTGCCGAACATGAACTGCCGGTCGTAGCACTCGCCGCGGATCACTACGCCGTTGTACTCGTCGTCGACGCTGTAAATATACTTCGAGGGCGTCACGAATTCCGGCATGACGAACATCGTGAAGTGTTCGTCGCTCACCTTGACGACCTGCGCCACGAGTTTGATTTTGACGTTCTTCTCGCGGGCATACCGGATGTCCGAATCGTGGATGGTCGAGATACCGTAGGTGAAAATCTTTTCCGGGGCGACGTAGGTGCCCAGCGCATGTACGGTGATGATCACCAGCTTGAAGAGCGAATCGTAGCCTTCGATGTCGAACGACGGGTCGCTTTCGGCGAAGCCGAGCGCCTGCGCCTGCGCCAGGGCGCTGTCGTAACTCTCGGCGTGGTCGAAGACGCGCGAGAGGATGTAGTTCGACGAGCCGTTCAGGATGCCCTTCACCTCTAACAGCAGGTCGTTGTCGTAATACTCCTCGAGGTTGCGGATGACGGGGATCGAACCGCACGACGAGGCATCGTACAGCAGCGCCACGTTGTGCGTCTTCTGGATCTCGATCAGTTCCGGAAGGTGGTGCGCCAGCATGGTCTTGTTGCCCGAGACGACCGGGATGCCGCGCAGCAGGGCCCGCTTGACGATGCTGTATGCAGCATCGGCCTGGTCGATCACCTCCACGATCAGGTTGATGTCCCTGTTGTCGAGTATCTCGTCGGCCGACGTCGTGAAGAGGGATTTGTCGACTTCGACCTTACGCGGCTTTTCCGGGTCGCGGACGCAGATCTTCACGATCTCCGCGTGGGCGTTCTTCGATTTCTGCACTACCTGGTAGATTCCCTGTCCGACGACGCCGAACCCGAACAGGCCGATTTTGATTTTGCTCATATGCTGCTTGTTTATTGATTGTTCATGAACGGATAGAGGATGTCGTTCAACTGCCCGTGCTCGACGAGGAACCCGTCGTGCCCGAACGGCGAATCTATTTCGTGGTACGTGCTTCCGGCGATCATGCCGTGCAGTTCGCGCATCTCTGCCGGGGTGAAAATGATGTCGGTCGTGATGCCGACCACTGCCGTGCGGGCTTCGATGCGTGCGAGGGCGGCTGCTACCCCGCCGCGCCCGCGCCCCGTGTCGTGGGTGTCGAAGGCGTTGAGTATGGCATAGTACGAGTAGGCGTTGTAGCGCCGGCAGAGTTTCTCGCCCTGATATTGCTGGTAGGTCGATGCGCGGTGTACTGCGGGGAGTTCCTCCTTGTCCTGCTGCGTGAGGTTGTATCCCAGCGAACCCCGGTACGTGAGCAGCCCCAGGGCGCGTGCGGCAGCCAGTCCGGCCATCCCGGCGTCGTCGCGCGGCTCGCCGAACGTCGTGTCGGCCTCGATGGCCATGCGCTGGGTCTGGTCGATGGCGATCGTCCAGGGCGAGGCCTTGGCCGCCGTGGCGATCAGGATCAGTTTGCCGATGCGCTCCGGCTCCAAGACCGCCCATTCGATGGCCTGGAATCCCCCGACCGAACTTCCTACGAGCGTGTCGATGCGGCCGATGCCGAGCGCGCCGGCCAACAGGCGGTGTGCACGGACGATGTCGCGGATCGTGAACGGCGGGAAATCCTTGTAATAGGGGCTTCCCGTTTCCGGGTTCACGTGCAGCGGCCCCGTGGTGCCGTAGTGCGACCCGAGGATGTTGGCGCAGACCACGAAGTGGCGTGCCGGGTCCAGGAAACACCCCGCCTCGACCGTGTGCGGCCACCAGTCCGCCACGTCCGAGTTTGCCGTCAGGGCATGGCATACCCACACGACGTTGTCATGCGCCGCATTGGGCTTGCCGTAGGTGTGGTAAGCGATCCTCAGCTCGGGCAGCGTATGCCCCGTTTCGAGCACGAACGGCCCGGGTGCTTTGTAAATGCTGGGTTCCATTATCCGATGTGTGCGAAAGCCTGTTCGAAGTCGTCGATAAGGTCGTCGGTATTCTCCAGCCCGACGGAGATGCGCAGCATGGTCGGCGTGACGCCTGCTGCGGCGAGGTCTGCGTCGCTGAGCTGTTTGTGCGTGGTCGATGCCGGGTGCGTAACGACCGTGACCGAGTCGCCGATCATGACCATGTGTGCCGCCAGGTTGAGCGATTCGACGAAACGCACGGTGCTGTCGAGCGTGCCTTTGAGTTCGATGGTGAAGACGGCCGACGAACCGAACCGGAAATACTTCTTCGCGTTCGCGTAGCTCGGGTGCGACTCGAAGCCTACGAAGCTCACGCGCTCCACTTTGGGATGGTTGCGGCAGTATTCGGCCAGCCTGCGTGCCGACTCGACTTCGTGCCGCACGCGCAGCGAAAGCGTTTCCAGCCCGAGCGTCATCAGGTAGGAGTCGAACGGCGAGGGGCAGCAGCCCAGGTCGCGGACACCGTCCACGCGGCATTTCACGATGAAGGCCGCCGCGCCGAATGCCTCGTGGAAATTCAGTCCGTGATACCCTTCCGACGGGCCGTCGATCTGCGGGAACTTGCCGTTGGCCCAGTTGTAATTGCCCCCGTCGACGATCACCCCGCCCATGGCCGTGCCGTGGCCGTTGATCCATTTGGTCGCCGAGTCGACGACGATGTTCGCACCCCATTCGAAGGGGTTGCACAGGTAGCCCGCGGCACCGAACGTATTGTCCGCGACGAAGGGCACGTCGTAGCGTTTGGCCAGTTGTCCCAGTGCTTCGAGATCGGGCACCGTACAAGTGGGATTGCCCATGCTCTCGGCGTAGATCGCCTTCGTGCGTCCGTCGATCAGCGCCTCGAAGTCCTCGGGGCGTTCGCTTCGGGCGATGCGGCAGTCGATGCCGAGCCTGCGCAGCGAAATGCGGAACTGGGTGAAGGTGCCGCCGTAGAGGAACGGCGAGGCGACGATGTTGTCGCCTTCGGCCGCCAGCGAGAGCACGGCGATGAGTATGGCCGACATGCCCGAAGAGACGGCCAGCGCCCCCACGGCACCGTACAGGGCGGCGATGCGTTGCTCGTATACGGTCGTAGTCGGGTTTTGCAGCCGGGTGTAGATGTTGCCCCCTTCGCTCAGGTCGAAGAGGTTGGCCGCGTGTTCGCAGCTCTTGAAACGGTATGCTGCCGTGGGATATATCGCCACACCGCGGGCACCCGTGGGATCGTCGGGTTGCAGCCCTCCGTGGATCTGCAATGTCTCGAAACGTAATTTTTTCTCAGCCATGCTATCTGTTTTTTAGTCGTTACAAAAAAAATCCGACCTCTCTGAAGCCGGATTGTGTCGTTCGTATACACGGAAAATCTACACCCGGCGGAATCGGTTGCGCATGTACATCATATCCATGGTCATACTGCGGAGCGAGCCGCCGTATGTGTCGTGGTATGTCGTCGTGGCAATCATTTTCTGCTTTCGGATGTTTTCCTGTGTGCAAATATAGGAATTTTTCGGCTCATGCTTGCGGTCGGCCCGATTTTTTTGCAAAAAACTGTTTAGCGGCCGGGGTTTTGCATGCCATAGTTGCTACCTCGACCTTTTTTGTTGAACAAAAGGGCGGAAAAGTTTTGGTTTGAAAAATTAATGTTTATATTTGTGTCGAAGAATATGCACTATGCACAAGGGATAGATTAAAAATATCAATTTATGAAACGACTTTACGCTGTTGCAGCTATTGCAACGACGTTTTTGGCCTTTTCGTGCCAGAAAAACATGGGCACCGGCAGCGGCGAACCGCAGGAGCCCTCGTCTGCAGTTCCCGCCGACTTCAAATGGGAAACGACCCGCGACCTGGATATTTCGGTCGGTATGCCGAGTGTTACGGGCAATACGCCCCAATATGCCGTTATCCGCGTGTATTGCTCCCCGATCCTCTCGGACGGCAATATCGTGGCGATGGGTGTGGTGACGCCATCCCGCCCCGTGTTCGGAACCGCGGTGACGATCCCGGCCGGGATCGGGAACATTTATGTCCAGACTACCCTGCCCGACGGTACGGTGGCCGTCTCCATGGAACCGGTCGCAGCGTCGGTGAACGTCGCCGGTGCGCGGATGAAGGCCGCAGCCGGGACGCCCTTACTCCGGATGGCCGGGATGGCGCGCGCCGCGGCCGACAGTTCGATGCCCGACTACCCGCGGCTCGCGGCGAAGGCCGAGGGTGATTTCGCCGAGGGGGCCATCATCCGGAGTACGCCTGCCGGCAAGATCGACCTGGGTGCGAGCTGGGCCCCGTTTGCAGCTGCGGAGTATTATATCCCGGCAGGAGCCGAGGTTACGGGCAATATCGGCCTGAACGGAACCTTTAGCCCCAACCCCTCGCCGATCCTCTACGTGGCGGGCAAACTGACGCTCGATTCCTCCGTTACGATCGGTCAGGCGACGCTCGCAGTGCTTCCGGGCGGCGAGGTGTACATCCGTGAAGCAAGTGCGAACATGCAGCAGAACGCACCCAACCCCGCGATTTTCGTTTTCGAAGGCGGTAAGTTTACGGCCGGGAAAACGAACTTTTCCTGCAAGGCCGTGGTCAACGAAGGGAAATTCATCGTCGACGGGACGTTCGACATCAATAATTCCTGTGCATTCTACAACGGTGCCGCCGCAGAATTGGAGGCCGATGACATGGAAATCACCAACCGGGCGAAACTTTATAACGACGGCAAGATAGAGAGCGATGATTTGGAGCTCAACTCCTACGCCGAACTGTCTAACTGCGAGAATGGTGTCGTTGATGTCGACGGGACTTTCTATTTGACCAACAACTCGGTCGTTTACCAGAAAGGTTTGGCCTCGATGGAGAAACTCGAAGCCCGCGGCGGGGGGACACTCTATGTGAATTGCCATACCGTAGCCGAGGAAATTGCCGCCGAAGGTGCCCGATTCTATATTGCATCCGGCGCGGGGCTCGATGCCGAGGAGGTCTATTTCAACAGCAATACGGAGTTGTACGCCGCTGCCGGCTCGATCTTCGCCATGGACGAGTATAATGCCGGTAAGTCGGGCGGCAATGTCCGTATCGTGAGCCAGGCTGCCGCCGACCAGCTCATGGCCGTGGTCGTGATCCGCGAGAAAGGCGTGAGCTCACGCTATTACGGGACGAAGTTCGACGGGCTGATGGAAGTCGTGTACGACAATGCAGCCGATTCGAAATACGTTATCGACGAGCGTAGCCTCACCGGCGGCGCCGTGATGCGTGCCAGGCAGACGGTCGTGCTCCCCGAAGCCAAATGCAACGGTGGCCGGCAGCCCATACCGCCCGATCCGGAACCGGAACCCGAGTTTGTCGAGGTCAACGGTTTACCCTATACCTACTGCTTTGAGGACGGCTGGCCGTGGATCGGCGACTACGACATGAACGATGTCGTGGTGGTCGTAAGCGTCGACCGCCGCAGCGACAAGGAGACCGGGAAGGTCGGCCTGATCCGCATCAACTGGGAACTGAAGGCCGCAGGTGCCGCGCACCTGAATGCCTTTGCCATCCAGTTGGACAAGGTTCGTACCTCGGAGGTCGCCGGCGTGGAGACCACCAATACGACCTTCGGCCGCGGTGCGTTTGCGGGCTCCGGCCCGGAATCGGGCAGCGAACTGGCCGTGATCCCGCTTTTCAACACTTCGCAGGAGATCCTGGGCGAAGGGACTTACATCAATACGACCAAGGGCGTGGCCATACCGACCGTGAAACACACGACGACGGTGACCTTTGCGCAGCCGGTCGACCCCGCAGCCGTCCGCGAGTCGGCGCTCAATGCGTTCATCGTCGTGAACCAGAAGAGTTCGGGCACCTTCACCCGCGAGACGGAGATCCACATGCCGGGGCGCAAGCCGACGCAATTCGCGGTCGTATCGGGCAATACCTTCCTGGAGTCGGATCCCTACCGCTATTTCGTCACCAAGGGCGACGGTGTGAAGAACAACTACATGATGTGGGCGCTGTGTATCCCGGGTGAGTTCCGCTATCCGCTCGAACGCAGCGATATCCGGGACGTCTATACCTATTTCAACGCATGGGCGGCATCGGGCGGCCGGGAACATGTGGAATGGTATCGGGACGAAGCCGACGAAACCCTGCTCTATTAGTCAGAGGTTAAATATGATGGTTGAAAAGGGCCGTACTTCGCAAGTGCGGCCCTTTTTGTGCGGATGCCCGACGGCGGGATTTGCGTCCCTCCCCTCTTGCCTTTCCCGTATTCCAACCGTATTCTCGTTCTGGGTTTTGCCTGCCGCCCGCCATTATGACAGAAAAAATCCCCGCAGGAGAGAGCCCTGCGGGGATTTTCATTGTATTACAGAATAATTATCGGTGGCTGTCGATTCGCTCGACCCCTTCGCGGGTTGCCGCACCGCGCAGGATCGTCCTGCAAAAGAGGTAGGACTCCTCGCGCGTCGCATTGTTTATCCGCATTTCGAAGATCGTTTCCAGAATCCGGTCGGCAAAGCTCGACGCATCGATTTCGGGCAACAGGAGCTTTTCTTCGCGGCTCCCGTTCAGGTGTACGGTCAGTTCGCTGCGCCAGAATTCCCGGTGTTCGTCGAAATGTTCGGCATAGGCCACCTTGTGGCGCAGGTCGGACAGAAAGCTGCTTTCGACCGTATACAGGTGTTCGATGTATTCGTATACCAGTTTGAAAGCCCGTTGCAGCGAACTCCTGCTGCGGCGTTTCCTGTAAGCCGTGATGCGCTCCTGCTGTTGGTGGCACATGAAATCGAGGCAGGCGCTCACCAGGTCTTCCTTGTCAGCGAACATTTCATAGAGGGTGCGCTTCGAGATTCCCAGCGTCTGCGCGATCTCATCCACCCGGACGGCACGGATGCCGTTCCGGGTAATGAGCTCCTGCGTGATGCGGATGATCTCCTCTTTGGTCGCTCCCCTTTTCATTATTTCGCCTCCGCTGCGATGTCGCGTCCGCCACCTAGAGCCTGGTAGAGGTTCACGATACCCTGGATTTCGTCAAAACGATCCGCAATCTGGTTCAGCTGAGCAGAAAGCAGCGACTGCTGGGCGGTCAGTACTTCGAGGTAGGTCGTGCTGCCGTGTTGCATGAGCAGTTCCGTGCTCTCCACGGCGCGTTCCAACGCCTCGATCTGTTGTGTCCGCAGGCCGGTTTTCGCGCGGGCCGACTGGCACTGCGTGAGGGCGTTGTTGACCTCGGCGCCCGCGTTGAGCAGGGCCTGCTGGAATGCCAGCTTGGTTTCTTCCTGCTGTGCCTTGGCGATTTTCACGCGGGCGCGGTTGGCGTTGGCATTGAAGATGGGTTGCAGCAGCGAAGCGGCGGCCGACCAGAGGAATTTTCCGGGGTCGACGATCCGGGCCCCGCTGTTGTTCGTCCATCCCAGAGTCCCGCTCAGCGTGATCGAAGGATAGAGGGCCGAGCGTGCCTCGCTGGTGGCATAATAGGACTGCATCAGCGAGTATTCGGCGCTGCGGATGTCGGGGCGGTTCGAAAGCATCTGCACCGGTATGCCGACAGTCAGGTCGTCGGGCAACTGCTGGCTTTCGAGGCGGCCGCGCTCGATGGGGTGCGGGCCTTCGGCCAGCATCGAGCAAAGGCTGTTCTCGGCCTGGCGGATCTGGTATTCCAAGTCGTGCAGCGAAGCCTCGATGGCGAGGCAGTTGCCTTCGTACTGCGCTACGGCAGCCTCGTTGGCCATGCCGGCCTCTTTCAGCGCGCGCATCGTGCGGACGCTCTCGCGCCATTTCCCGGCGGTTTGCTCGGTAACCTCGTATTGCCCGTCGAGCATCAGCAACGTGTAATAGAGATTTGCGATGCCCGAGATCAACTGCGTTTTCACTGCCTGTTCGTACTCCTTGCTCTGGAGGTAGAGCGCCTTGGACTTGCGTTTGGCGTTGGTCAGGCCGTTGAAGATGTCGATCTGCCAGCTTGCCGTGACCGGGATACTGTACGTTTTGCCCGGCGTGGCCCAGTCGAAGCTGCTCATGCTGCCCTGAGGTGCGAAGTTGAACGACGGCAGGTAAGCCAGGCGCGCCGACTTAAGCGTCGCCTCGGCTTCCTTGATCCTCCATTGCGCCGATTGCAGGTCGGTATTGTTCTCCAGCCCCTGGCGGATGAGCGTCCGCAGGTAGGGGTCGGTGAACATCTCTTCCCAGCCCATGTTGCCGATCGTCGTCGTGTCGGCGGTCTCGGCCGTGCCGTACAACCCGTCGGTTTTCACCTCGGGACGGGTGTAGGGCTTGTAGATGCCGCAGCCGGTCATGGCCGCTGCGGCCAGTATGATAATAAGCTTTTTCATCTTGTTACTCCTCTTTCTCGTTTTTACACTCCTCCAGTTCCGCCTGTACGGCCCACTGCGGATCGGGGTCGAACTCTATGGGCTTGACTTTCTCCTGCAGGGTCTGGAAGGCGATGAACAGCGTCGGTACGAGGAACAGCAGGGCCAGTGTCCCGACGATCATACCGCCCACGACGCCCGAACCGAGGGTCATGTTACCGTTGGCGCCCACGCCGTGCGAGAGCACCAGCGGGATCATACCGAATACGCAGGTGAGGACGGTCATCAGGATCGGGCGCAGACGGACTTTGGCAGCCGATACGGCGGCCTGTGTCAGGGACATTCCCGCACGGCGCCGGTCGGAGGCGTACTCCGTGATCAGAATGGCGGTCTTCGAGAGCAGGCCGATCAGCATGATGATACCCGTTTGCAGGTAGATGTTGTTCTCCAGCCCCAACATCTTGGCGAAGAGGAACGAACCCAGCAGGCCGCACGGTACGGAGAGGATGACAGCGAACGGAAGCAGGAAGCTTTCGTACAGGGCACTCAGGATGAGGTAAATCAGCAGGATACAGATCCCGAAGATGATCGTCGTGTTGCTGCCCGTCTGCGCTTCCTCGCGGGTGATACCGTCGAAATCGTAGCCGTAGCCCTTCGGCAGTACCTGGGCGGCCGTTTCCTGGATGGCCTTGATGGCGTCACCCGACGAATACCCGGCGGCCGCCGTGCCGTTCACGGCGATCGAACTGTACATGTTGAAGCGGTTCAGCACCTCGGAGCTGTAAACCCTTTCCAGATTCACAAACTGTCCCAGGGGAGCCATCTCGCCGTTGTTGGAGCGTACGAAGACGTTGTTGAGCGATTCGGTGTCGAGACGGTATTTCGGGTCGGACTGGATCGTCACGTAGTACATCTTCGAGAACCGGTTGACGTTCGAGACGTACTGCCCGCCGTAGTAACCCGAAAGCGTCGAAAGGATCGCGTTGGGCGAGATGCCGGCCCGTTTGGCCTTTGCCGCGTCGATGCTCACGATGTACTGCGGGAAGTTGATGTTGAAGGTCGAGTAGGCGCGTTCGATCTCCGGGCGCTGGTTCAGCGCCCCGATGAACTGCAGGTAGATGTTGTAGAAGTCCGTCAGGCTGCCGTCCGACTTGTCCTGAAGGTTCATAGTGAAACCGGTCGAGGTACCGTAACCCGAGATCATCGGCGGTGCCACGGCGAAAATCTGTGCATCCTTGATGTCGGCCGTGCGTCTGTATATCTGGCCGATTACGGCGTTCACCGCATCCGCCTTGTCCGGTCGCTCTTCCCAGTCCTTGAGCTTGATGATACACATACCGTAGGAGGAACCCTGGCCGGCGATCATACCGAAACCTGCCACCTGCATGAAGTCCCTGATTTGGGGGATCGTCTGGATGCGGTCGGCAACCTGCTCCATGACCATGTGCGTTTCGGCGAGCGAAGTACCCGGTGCCGTGGTGACGTTCACCATGATCGTACCCTGGTCTTCGTCGGGCACCAGACCCGTCTTGGTGCTGTTCATCAGCAGGACGAGTGCGGCGAATGCCAGGCCGAGCGTCGACCACATCAGCCATTTGTGCTTGATGAAGAGCAGCACGCCGTGCTTGTATTTGTTGATCAGGGTGCTGAATCCCGAGTTGAATGCCTTGCGGAAGCGGGCCGCGAAGTTGTCGCGCATCTCGCCGTTTTCGTCGAGGTAGGGTTTCAGGATGAGGGCGCACAGTGCGGGCGAGAGCGTCAGGGCGTTCAGCGCCGAGATGCCCACGGCCACGGCCATCGTGATACCGAACTGCGTGTAGAAGATACCCGACGTACCGCCCATCATCGACACGGGGATGAACACGGCCATGAAGACCAGCGTCGAAGTGATGATGGCCGAGGTGATACCCGACATGGCGTCGATGGTCGCCATATAGGAGGACTTATATCCCACGTCGAAACGCGCCTGGACAGCCTCCACTACGATGATGGCGTCGTCTACGACCGTACCGATCGCAAGGACGAGCGCGAAGAGCGTCAGCAGGTTGATCGAGAAGCCCGCTACCGAGAGGAAGGCGAACGTACCGACCAGCGATACGATGATCGAAACGGTGGGAATGAGCGTCGAGCGGATATCCTGCAGGAAGACGTACACCACGAGGATCACAAGCAGGATGGCCTCGATCAGCGTCTTGATCACCTCGTTGATCGAGGCGTAGAGAAAGTCGTTCACACTGTGCAGGTGGGCGATGGCGACGCCTTTCGGCAGTTCCGCCTCCACCTCGTCGAGCAGTGCGTTGATGTTGTTCACTACCTGGGTTGCGTTCGATCCGGCGGTCTGGTAGACCATAGCGCTGACGCCCGGGTGGCCGTTGGTGTAGCCTTTGTAGGCATAGGACTCGCTGCCCAGCTCGATGTCCGCGACATCCTTCAGGCGCAGGAGCGTGCCGTCGGGCTTGGCCAGGAGCACGATCTCCCCGAACTCTTCGGGAGTTTGATAACGTCCGCGGTATTTCATCGTATACTGGAACGCATTGTCCGAGTTCTCACCCAGCGTACCGGTTGCCGATTCGATGTTCTGTTCGGCGAGCGCCGCCGTCACGTCCGACGGGACGAGTTTGTACTGGGCCATCACGTCGGGCTTGAGCCAGATACGCATCGAATAGTCGGCACCGAGCGTGAAGGCCTCGCCGACGCCTGCGATACGGAGGATGCGGGGCTCGATGTTGATCTTCAGGTAGTTCGACAGGAACGTTTCATCGTAGGTGTCGTCGGGACTGTACAGCGAAAAGATCTTGATCATCGAGGTTTGCCGCTTCATGGTCGTCACGCCGATCTGCGTGACTTCGGAAGGCAACTGGCCGGTGGCCCGCGAAACGCGGTTCTGCACGTTGACGGCAGCCATGTCGGCATTGATTCCCTGGCGGAAGTAAATTGTCACCGAGGCACTTCCGACAGCGGCGCTGGAGGTCATGTAGGTCATGTCTTCCACACCGTTGATAGCCTGTTCGAGCGGTACGATGACCGATTTCTGGATCGTCTCGGCGCTGGCGCCCGGATACGAGGCGCGCACCATCACCGTCGGGGGTGCGATGTCGGGATACTGCTCCACGGGCAGTGTCACCAGACCGATCAGACCGCCGATTACGATTACGATGGATATGACCGACGCCAGTACGGGTCGTTCGATAAAATGTTTCAGTGTCATAGGTTATTCCTCCTTTTCGGTTTGGGTTTGGGCTGCGGCTGCCGGTGTGGCCTGCGCTGCGGCGCCCTGCGTCTTGGCTACGATGGGCGTACCCTCGCGCAGCAGGCCGACGCCCTCGGCTACGATGACGTCTCCCGGGACGAGGCCCGACTTGACGATATATTCCCGTCCGTTGTTGATTTTCTCCACGTCGATCATGGACGAGGTAGCCTTGCCGTCTACCACTTTATATACATATACTTTGTCCTGCAGTTCGAACGTCGCTACCTGGGGAACCACGATGCAATCCGTGTAATTGACGGGCAGGATAATGCTTCCTGCGCCGCCGCTGTGGAGCAGGCCTCCCTTGTTGGGGAATGCCGCGCGCAGCTGCACGCTGCCCGTCGAGGAGTCGATAATACCGCTGATCGACTCGATGCGGCCTGTCTGGTCGTAAATCGAACCGTCGTTGAGCTGCAACTGTATGTCGGGCATGTTCTTGAGCGTGTTGGCGATCGAGCCGTATTTACGGGTCAGATTGAGCAGCTGGTTTTCGGTCATCGAGAAATAGACGTACATCTCCGAATTGTCCGAAACGGTCGTAAGCGGCTGCGGCATCGACGCGCTCACCAGTGCGCCGACACGGTACGGCAGCGTACCTACCATGCCGTTGGCCGGGGCCTTCACGACCGTGTAGGAGAGGTTATTGGCGGCATTTACGCGCTGTGCCTCGGCCTGTGCGAGCTGCGCCTTTGCCGTCAGCAGCGTGTTTTCGGCTGTCGAGAGGTCGTACTGCGACACGACGCTCTTTGCGAAGAGTTCCTTCTTGCTGTCATATGTCAGCTGGGCCGTTGCCACGCTGGCCTTTGCCGCTGCGACATTGGCTTCTGCTGTCTGGAGCGCTGCCTTGTAAGGTACCTGGTCTATGATGAAAAGGGTCTGTCCTTTCGAAACCGACTGGCCCTCGGTGACACGCAGTTCGGAGATGGTTCCCGAAACCTGCGGATAGATGTCGATGTCCTGGCGTCCGCGGATCGTTGCCGAGTAGTTGCTCTGGATTTCGCGGTCGGTAGTGGCAATGGTCGTCACGCCGTATTGCGCGGGGCCTTGCTCCGTGGGTGCCTGACCGCACGAAACGGCTGCCATGAAGCTTGCCATGATAGCAGCTTTCACAAATGTTTGCTTCATACTTTTCTCCTGTTTTAAACTAAAAAAACTTTTTTCGTTGCAAAAGTACCCTAAAAAGGGCGTGATCGTGCCTTTATATTGCGAACAGTGTTGGTATTTTTCGGAACAAAATTTGGGAAAATATCGGAAAATGCGCTAAATTTGTTCGAAAAACGAATTCATATGTCTGCCATAAATCCTATAATTACTACTGCCGAAGAGCAATTCGTAGTCGGGGAATCCGATTTTTCCTATTTCAACAATTATGCGAACCGCTGTGAGGGAGGGGCCATTCTGTTTTGCCGCAAAGGCAGCGCCCATGTGACTGTAAACCAATACGGAGGTCTTGTGAAACGGAATACCCTGGTGCTCGTACTGCCCGGTTCGATGCTGATGCTCACGGAGCGAACCGATGACTTCCGGATGACGTTCTGCGCCTTTTCGCACGATATTTTTTCCGAGGCGGCGTTTCGGCTCCGGCTCGAGCCCTCCTTTTTCCGCACCCTGCGCGAGAATCCGATCGCCTATCCCCCGGCGCGTATCGTCGAGGGGGCTGCCATCTGGTTTCAGATGGCGGCTTATACCTACCGCGACCGGAATAATATTTTCCGCAACACGATCATCCGCAACCGTTTGCAGAATGTGCTGATGGAGATTTACGACAAGTTGCAGCGTTTTGTGGGCATGCAGCGCCAGGTGCCCGAATCGACCACGCGGCAGACCGAACTGTTCCACAGGTTCGTGGCCTTCGTGCACGAGTTCGGTTCGCAGGAGCGCGAAGTGTCGTTTTATGCCGACAAACTCTGCATTTCCACCCGTTACCTCTCGACCATCGTGCGCACGATCGCGCACAGCACCGCCAAGGAGTTTATCGACCGGTCGGTCTTGCTGGAGATCAAGATGCTCCTGCAATCGACCGACTTGTCGGTGCAGGAGATCGCCTACCGCCTGCATTTCCCCGACCAGTCCTACCTGGGGCGTTATTTCAAGAAACATACGGGTGAATCTCCCACCGAGTACCGCAATTCCAAGAAATAAGCCGCCCCGCCGGGCGGCTTTCGTTTTGTCGCGGGGCGCCGGCGTGTTTGGAACCCGAATTGCAGTAAGGAGCTTCGAATCGCTTAATATCGCAAAATTATGAAAACCATTGAAATTCTCGGGGGAAAGGCCGAATACTACCTTTCCCATGTCTGCCGGACGATCGACAAGCGCCTGCTTTACCTGCCCGCACCCGATACGGTCGACAAGGTCTGGATCGAATCCGACCGTAACATCCGGACGCTCGGCAGCCTGCAATGGATCCTCGCCCACGGGCGCCTGGCCGGTACGGGCTATGTCTCGATCCTGCCCGTAGATCAGGGCATCGAACACTCCGCCGGGGCGTCGTTCGCCCCGAACCCGGCCTATTTCGACCCGGATAATATCGTCAGGCTGGCCATCGAGGGCGGCTGTAACGCCGTGGCTTCGACCTTCGGCGTGCTGGGCGCCGTGGCACGCAGATATGCACACAAGATACCGTTCATCGTCAAGCTCAACCACAATGAGCTGCTCACCTACCCCAACACCTATGACCAGGTGATGTTCGGCACCGTGCGCGATGCCTGGAACATGGGCGCCGCCGCCGTGGGGGCTACGATCTATTTCGGGTCGGAGGAGAGCCGCCGCCAGCTCGTGGAGATAGCCCAGGCGTTCGACTATGCGCACGAGCTGGGCATGGCTACGATTCTGTGGTGCTACCTGCGCAACGAAGGTTTCAGGAAGGACGGGGTGGATTACCATGCTTCGGCCGACCTGACGGGGCAGGCGAACCACCTGGGCGTGACGATCAAGGCCGACATCGTGAAGCAGAAGCTGCCCGAGAACAACGGCGGGTTCCGCGCCGTCGGCTTCGGCAAGACGCGCGACGAGGTTTACACCAAGCTGACGACCGAGCATCCGATCGACCTTTGCCGCTACCAGGTGGCCAACGGTTACATGGGGCGCGTCGGGCTGATCAATTCGGGTGGCGAGTCGCACGGGGCATCCGATTTGCAGGAGGCCGTGATGACGGCCGTCGTCAACAAGCGGGCCGGCGGCATGGGGCTTATCAGCGGCCGCAAGGCGTTCCAGCGCCCGATGAAGGAGGGCGTGGCGCTGCTCAACGCCATCCAGGACGTATATCTCGACCCCGAGGTCACGATCGCATAATAACCGGCCGTGCAAAACCGTTTTCTGTACGATAAAAGAGGAAAAAAAGTGCATTTATGAAAATAACATTCTTCGGAACCCAACCCTACGACCGCGAGTCGTTCGACCGCGCCAATGCGTCCTGCGGGTTCGAGTTCAATTACCACCGCAGCCACCTGAACGGCAACAACGCCCTGCTGGCGCAGGGCGCCGACGCGGTCTGCATCTTCGTCAACGACACGGCCGACGCCGGCACGATACGTCAGCTGGCCGCGATGGGGGTGAAGCTGATCGCACTGCGTTGCGCCGGCTTCAACAACGTAGACCTGAAGGCCGCGGCCGAATACGGCATCCCCGTCGTGCGCGTTCCGGCCTATTCGCCCCATGCCGTCGCGGAACATGCCGTGGCGCTGATGCTGGCGCTCAACCGCAAAGTCCACCGTGCCTACTGGCGCACGCGCGACGGGAATTTCTCGCTGCACGGCCTGATGGGGTTCGACATGTACGGCAAGACGGCGGGCATCGTCGGTACCGGCAAGATCGCCCGCGAGCTGATCCGGATACTCAAGGGGTTCGGCATGAAGGTGCTGGCTTACGACATCTTCCCCGATGCGGAATACGCCGCGCAGGCGCAGGTCGAATACGTGACGCTCGACGAGCTTTACCGCCGTGCGGACATCATTTCGCTGCACTGCCCGCTGACCGACCAGACGCGCTATATGATCAACGGCGATGCCATCGGCAAGATGAAGCCCGGCGTGATCCTGATCAATACGGGGCGCGGCCAGCTGATCCATACCGAGGCGCTGATCGAGGGGCTGAAGGAGAAGAAGATCGGGGCAGCCGGGCTGGACGTTTACGAAGAGGAGGCCGCCTATTTCTACGAGGATACCTCCGACCGGATCATGGACGACGACATCCTGGCGCGCCTGCTGTCGTTCAACAACGTCATCATGACCTCGCACCAGGGTTTTTTCACACGTGAAGCGTTGGATAATATAGCGCATACTACATTGCAGAATATTAACGATTTCGACAAGCACCGCAAATTGGTGAACGAGGTGCGTGCCGAACCTGAAAAAGCGATAGGATGAAAAAAGTAGTTTTGCTCCGCCACGGCGAGAGCACATGGAACAGGGAAAACCGTTTTACGGGATGGACGGATGTCGATCTGAGCGAGAAAGGCGTTGCCGAAGCGGCCAGGGCCGGGGAGCTGCTCCGCAAGGAGGGTTTCCTGTTCGGGCATGCCTATACCTCCTACCTGAAACGCGCCGTCAAGACGCTCGACGTGGTGCTCGACAAACTGGATCAGGACTGGATCCCGGTCTCGAAGAGCTGGCGGCTCAATGAAAAGCATTACGGGATGTTGCAGGGGCTCAACAAACGGGAGACCGCCGAAAAGTACGGCGACGAACAGGTGCACATCTGGCGCCGCAGTTACGACGTCGCCCCGGCGCCGTTGGGCGAGGAAGACCCGCGCAACCCGCGTTTCGATCCCCGTTACCGCGATGTCCCCGAGGCGGAACTGCCCCGCACCGAATCGCTCAGCGACACCGTCGCGCGTATTATGCCCTACTGGAAATGCGAGATCCTGCCGGCGCTGGCGCATCACGACGCCATCCTGGTCGTCGCCCACGGCAACAGCCTGCGCGGCATCATCAAGCACCTGAAAGGCATTTCGGACGAGGCGATTTCGGAGTTCAATCTCCCGACCGCCGTGCCTTATGTCTTCGAGTTCGACGAGGGCCTCAACTACGCGGGGGATCATTTCCTGGGCGACCCCGACGAGATTGCCCGGCTGATGGCCGCCGTCGCCAATCAGGGGAAAAAGTCCTGAGGCGTAGCGGATCGCCCGCCCGATGCCGCACGGGAGGTACCGCTGTGGAAATTGCTGCCGGCTGGCTGGCATCCGGTGTAGTTCGGGACTGGCCGGGGCAGGGAACCGGTTGGCCGGATATGCCGCGAAGCGCCCCGGAATTTGAAATCCCCGTACACTGGGGTAAAGTGTGCGGGGATTTTCGTATGCTATGCGGAAGCCTGTGTTTTGTCCGGGGCAGAAACTGGGTTTTATCCGGGCCGATCGTACCTGGCGAGCTGTTTGTGCCGGCCTGTTTTTACCGTTTAGTCCGCCGTTCTCTCCGGTTTTCCCGTCCGCCTCTCCTTTTGCCGGCCGTGCCGCCGGGTCAGTTTTGTGTCCGGTATTCGTTGGGCGACTGCCCCACGCATTTCTTGAACAGGCGCGTGAAGTGTTGCGGATACCTGAACCCGAGCTCGTAGGCGATTTCGCTGATCGACTTGGTCGTGTCGAACATGCGTTCCTTGGCGATGTCGATGACTTTCAGCTGGATGTATTCCTGCGCCGATTTCCCGGTCTCCTTTTTTACCAGGTCGCCGAAATAGTTGGCCGAAAGGTGCAGCTGCTCGGCGCACCAGCGTACCGAAGGCACCCCGTCGCGCTGCGGCGCGTCGTCCCGGAAATAGTCGTTGAGCAGCCGTTCGAATCCCGACAGCGCATCTTTGTTGACGTCGCTGCGCGTGGTGAACTGCCGTTCGTAGAACCGGATGCTGTAATTGAGCAGCAGCTCGATGTTCGAGACGATCAGCGTCCGGCTGTGCTTGTCGATGGAGTGCTGCAATTCGCCCGCGATGTTCTGCAGGCAGTCGATCACTACGTGCCGCTCCTGCTCCGAGAGGTGCAGCGCTTCGTAGGATTCGTAGGAGAAGAAGGTGTAGCGGCCGATGTTGCGCCCGAGCGACGTGCCGCGGATCAGGTCGGGGTGGAACAGCAACGCCCAGCCTTTGGGCTGGAAAACCTCGCCGTTATCCTCGACGCCGACCACCTGTCCCGGGGCCGTGAAAACGAGCGTCCCTTCCTGGTAGTCGTAGTAGTTGCGCCCGTAGCGCAGGTCGCCGCATTTGACATCTTTCAGGAAGATGCAGTAGAACCCGTACAGGCGGCGCGAGTGACGCATGCGCGGGCATTTCGACATGTCGATGACGCTGACCAGCGGGTGCAGGGTTTCGATTCCCATCAGTTCGTTATACTGGTACACATGATCCAGCCTTGCGATCTCTTCCATAGTTGTTCCGGTTTGTTTGACACAAAGTTAGTGTTTTTTTCTTCGCTTGCCGCACCTGCTGCGGCGGATCGGTAATAATGGTATGACGAACTGTAATCCGGGTAATGACGGACAGTGCGGAATACCCTACTTTTGCAACATGATAATTTGTTAAGGCGTCAAAACTATGGAAACGAGGATTTTAAACAATGGTGTGGAGATGCCGGTGCTGGGGTTCGGCGTCTACCAGGTGGACGGGGCGATTTGCGAACGGTGCGTGTCTGATGCCCTGGCGGCCGGTTACCGGTCGATCGACACGGCAGCCGCCTATATGAACGAACGCGCCGTGGCGCGGGCCGTCCGCCGGAGCGGCATCCCTGCGCGGGGCGCCGGAGGATATGGTACGGATCGCCGCGCTCGACATGAAGCAGAGCTGTTTCCTCTCGCACCGCGATCCGCAGACGGTCGAATGGCTCGGGACTATGAAGTATGACCTCGATAAATAGCGGACGGATGAAAAAAGGAATTCTTGCGGCGTTTGTCGCGGCGCTGGCGCTGACGGCGGAAATTTACGCACAAACCAACGATACGGGTAACATGGAAACGAAGGAGAGAATATACGGATCGGTTTTTCCCCGGGGGGAGAAGCTGCCGGAAATGTTTGCGAAGTATTTTACCGGGCAGGCCTATCTTGCGCGGCTGACGCGTGACGAGGCCCTGAACTGCCCCGTTTCGAACGTCACGTTCGAGCCGGGTTGCCGGAACAACTGGCACAGCCACACGGGCGGGCAGCTGCTCGTCGCCGTGAGCGGTCGGGGGTATTATCAGGCGAAGGGCGAACCTGCGCGGGAATTGCTGCCGGGCGACGTGGTCGAGATCGGCCCCGGCGTGGTGCACTGGCACGGCGCGGCCCCCGACAGCTGGTTTTCGCACCTGGCCGTCGAGACCAACCCGCAGACGAACCGCAATACGTGGCTGGAGCCGGTCGACGACGCGCAGTATGCCGCGGCGACCGCCCCTGCGGCTGCCGTCGTTCCGCAGCTGGGCGCCGAGGCGCTCCGCAACCGTGCGGAACTTTTCTCGGGCGATGCCTCGGGACTGGGGGCGACGGATCCCGAATTAATCGAAATTTTTGATAACTTTGCATTCGGCGAAGTCGCCGGTTACGGCGACCTCGATACCCCTACGCGGATGATGTGCATCCTCGCATCGTGTATCGCCGCGCAGGGGCAGTCCGAGTTCCGGACGATGCTCGCAGGGGCGCTCAACGCCGGCGTGACGCCCGTCGAGGCGAAGGAAGTCCTCTACCAGGCGGTGCCGTACGTGGGGATGGCCAAGGTGCTCGATTTCGTACATATCGCCAACGATGTGCTGGTGACGCGCGGCGTGGCGCTTCCGCTCGAAGGACAGTCGACGACCTCGCCGGGGACGCGGTTCGAAAGGGGACTGGCCGTCCAGAAGGCCATTTTCGGCGCAGGACATATCGACGCCCTGCGCGAAGCGGCCCCCGAGGGCCAGAAACACATACAGGATTACCTGTCGATGAATTGTTTCGGTGATTACGTCACCCGCGGCGGGTTGGATGCCCGGACGCGCGAGCTGCTGACGTTTTCGATGCTGCTTACGCTGGGCGGCTGCGAACCGCAGCTCAAGGGACATATCCGCGGCAACCTGAACCTGCGCAACGACAAACGGACGCTGCTGACCGTCATCACGCAGCTGCTGCCCTACGTGGGCTATCCGCGGTCGCTCAACGCGATCGCCTGCCTGAATGAAGTGGCGCCCGGGAATGAATGAAGATGAAGATTATGGCGAAAAAAGTATTGGTACTCTCCTCCAGCCCGCGGCGCGGGGGAAATTCCGACCGGCTCTGCGACCGTTTCATGGCGGGGGCACAGCAGGCCGGACACGAGGTCGAAAAGATTTTCCTGAAAGACCGCAGGATCGGCTATTGTACGGGTTGCGGTGCCTGCTACGGCGGTGCCGGGCCCTGCCCGCAGAAAGACGATGCGGCCGGGGTGATCGGCAAGATGGTCGAAGCGGACGTGATCGTGATGGCTACGCCGGTCTATTTCTATACGCTCAGCGCACAGATGAAGACCCTGATCGACCGCTGCTGCGCCCGCTACCTGGAGATGAAGGGCAAGGAGTTTTATTTCATCCTGACGGCCGCCGAAGAGAGCGTTCCGATGATGGAACGCACGGTGGAGTGTTTCCGCGGTCTGCTCGACTGCCTCGAAGACCCCCGCGAGAAAGGCGTGGTCTACGGGGTCGGGGCATGGCGTGCCGGCGACATCGAGGGGATGCCCGCGATGGACGAGGCCTATGCCATGGGGCGCGGCGTATAAACGGATTGAAAATTACGGATTATGAGATTATCGGTTTTAATAGCGGCCGTCGCGGTTTTATTCCCGGCCATGGACATGCAGGCCCAGACGGCCTCCGGCAAAAAGGTGCTCGTCGCCTATTTCTCACATAGCGGCAACACGCGCGAAATGGCGCGGCAGATTGCCGAGGCTACGAACGGGGATCTTTTCGAGATCGTCCCTCAGAGCGCCTACCCTGCGCAATACGATGCCGTTACGGCCCAGGCCAAGCGCGAGATTGGCCGGGGATACCGGCCCGCGCTGAAGGGGCGCCTGCCCGACATCGGCGCATACGACGTGGTTTTCGTCGGCTCGCCCTGCTGGTGGGGCACCGTCGCGCCGCCCGTGGCGACGTTCCTTGCCGCGTACGACTGGTCGGGAAAGACCGTTGCGCCGTTCATGACGCACGGGGGCAGCCGCATGGGCCGCAGCGAGGACGACATCGAAAAGCTCTGTCCCGGGGCTACCCTGCTGGGCGGGCTGCCGGTGCGCGGCAGTGCCGTGAAAGGCTCGCGGGATGCCGTCGGTAAATGGATCGGGGGAATGAATTTGTCAAAATAAACGAAAACGGATGTTACGCAAAATCAGAATCACGGCTGCGGCCGTTTTCTTCACGGTGATCACGCTGTTGCTGCTCGATTTCACGGGGACGCTCCATGCGTGGTTCGGCTGGATGGCGAAGGTGCAGCTGCTGCCCGCCGTCCTGGCCGTCAATGCGGGCGTGGTCGCGGCACTCGTGCTGCTGACCCTGCTTTTCGGACGGGTCTACTGTTCGGTCATCTGCCCGCTGGGCGTCTTTCAGGATGTCGTGTCGCGGGCGGCCGCCCGGCGGCGGAAGAACCGCTTCCGCTACTCGCTGGCGCTGTCGTGGCTGCGCTACGGCATACTGGTGCTGTTCCTCGTGGCGCTGGCCGCCCATTTCAAGCCCGTGTCGAACCTGTTGGCGCCGTACAGCGCCTACGGGCGTATCGTGTCCAACCTTTTTGCGCCCCTTTACCTGTGGGGCAACAACCTGCTGGCCTATCTGGCCGAGCGAGCCGGCAGCTATGCGTTCTACACGGTCGATGTCTGGGTCAAGGGCGCCGCGACGCTGGCCGTGGCGGCCGTGACGTTCATCGTGCTGGCCGTGCTGGCATGGCGCAACGGCCGAACCTATTGCAATACGGTCTGTCCTGTCGGCACGATCCTGGGACTCGTGTCGCGCTTCGCGGTTTTCAAGCCGCGTATCGACGCCTCGAAATGTAACGGTTGCGGCCTTTGTGCCCGCAACTGCAAGGCGTCGTGCATCGACGCGAAGGCGCACCGGATCGATTACAGCCGCTGCGTGGCCTGCATGGACTGTCTGGGGAAATGCCGCCAGGGAGCGATCTCCTTTTCGCGCAAACCCGCTGCCGGCCGCAAACCCGCTGCCGTGGAACCTGCGACCGTGAAGGCGGCCGTTGCGGCGGGGGAACCGGCCGATGCTTCGCGCCGCAAGTTCCTTTCGCTGGTCGGGGTCATGGCCTGTGCGACGGTCAGGGCGCAGGAGAAGAAGGTCGACGGCGGCCTGGCCGTGATCGAGCAGAAGAAAGTCCCCCGGCGTACGACGCCCATTACCCCGCCCGGATCGCTCGCCGTGCGTAATATGGAGGCGCACTGCACCGGATGCCAACTGTGCGTGGCCGTGTGTCCCAACCAGGTGCTGAGGCCGTCGGGCAAGCTGATGTCGCTGATGGTACCCGAGATGTCCTACGAACGGGGTTACTGCCGCCCCGAATGTACGAAGTGTTCGGAGGTCTGTCCCACGGGGGCCATACGCCCGATCACCAAGGAGGACAAGTCGTCGGTGCAGATCGGCCACGCCGTATGGATCGCCGCCAACTGTGTCGTCAATACCGACGGCGTGGAGTGCGGCAACTGCGCCCGCCACTGCCCCGCCGGGGCTATCCAGATGGTGCATAAGGAGCCCGGGAAGCCCGACTCCCCGCGTATTCCGGTCGTGAACGAGGCCCGCTGCATCGGCTGCGGCGCCTGCGAGAACCTCTGTCCGAGCCGTCCGTTCAGCGCCATTTATGTCGAAGGGCACCAGAATCACCGTACCGTTTAATGCTTCAAACGTATGAAAGAGAAGAAAAAGATAGGCCGCCGGGAGTTCCTGAAAGTCGCAGGTACCGGTGCCGCCGTAACGACGGCGGCGTTGTATGGCTGCAAGCCCCGCTCTGCGGGAAGCGCCTCTGAGGCAGACGGCGCACAGCAGGGGCAGATGACTTACCGTACCAACCCCAAGACGGGCGAACGGGTGTCGCTGCTTGGGTACGGCTGTATGCGCTGGCCGACCGTCAGCAGCGGCAGCGCCCGTGACAGCGGCGACGAGATCGACCAGGAGATGGTCAACGCGCTGGTCGACCATGCCATTGCCCACGGGGTGAACTATTTCGACACTTCGCCCGCCTATTGCCGGGGGCATTCCGAACATGCCACGGGCGTGGCGCTGAGCCGCCATCCCCGCGACAAGTATTTCATAGCCACCAAACTGTCCAATTTCGCGCCCTCGACCTGGAGCCGCGAAGCCTCGATGGCCATGTACCGCAATTCGTTCCGGGAGCTGCAGGTCGATTATATCGACTACCTGCTGCTGCACGGCGTGGGCATGGGCAGCGGCATGGAGGAGTTCGAAGCCCGCTACATCGACAACGGGATGCTGGATTTCCTGCTTGCCGAGCGTGAGGCCGGCCGTATCCGCAACCTCGGGTTCTCCTACCACGGGGACATCGCGGTGTTCGACCACCTGCTTGCGCAGCACGACCGCTACAAGTGGGACTTCGTGCAGATACAGCTCAACTACGTGGACTGGAAACACGCCAAGGAGGTCAACACGCGCAATACCGATGCCGAGTACCTGTACGGCGAACTGGAAAAGCGCGGTATTCCGGCCGTCATCATGGAGCCGCTGCTGGGCGGGCGCCTTTCGAATGTCCACGACCACATCGCCGCCCATCTCAAACAGCGGCGCCCGTCGTCGAGCGTCGCTTCGTGGGCGTTCCGTTTCGCGGGGTCGTTCCCCGGGGTGCTGACCGTGCTGAGCGGCATGACCTACATGGAGCATTTGCAGGACAACCTGCGTACCTACTCGCCGCTCGACGAGCTGACCGATGACGACAAAGAGTTTCTGGAACAGACGGCGCAGCTGATGCTCCGCTACCCCACGATCCCCTGCAACGACTGCAAGTATTGCATGCCGTGTCCCTACGGGCTGGACATCCCGGCCATCCTGCTGCACTATAACAAGTGTGTCAACGAAGGGAATGTCGCCACCTCGTCGCAGGACGAAAATTACCGCCGGGCGCGCCGGGCGTTTTTGGTGGGCTACGACCGCAGCGTCCCCAAACTCCGCCAGGCCAGCCACTGTATCGGCTGTAACCAGTGCGTGCCGCATTGCCCGCAGAATATCCGTATCCCGCAGGAACTGCACCGCATCGACCGGTTCGCCGAACATCTCAAACAGGATAATTTATAGGCCTTCCGGCCCCGCAGCCCGTTCCGGCCTGCGGGGTTCTTTTTTCGGCTGCCCTCCTTCTGCGCGCGCCGTGTATCCGGGTTCGTTGCGGAATGCCGCTTGCGGGCGTCGTGTATCCGGTTTGCCTGCCGAATGCCGCGCGCCCGCTTCTGCCGGGAATCCCGCAGCAAAGCCTCCGGCGATGAATTAACCGGCTCCGAATTGCGCCGGACGAGGGATTTTTCGTACCTTTGAAGCCGATCCGCAAAACTTGCCTGACCCATGGAAAAAAACCTTTGCCGCCCGGGCTTCGCACTGCCCCTCCTCATGGCCCTCCTGTTTGCCGCCGCCCCTGCACATGCCCAGGAGCTCGGAATCGAAACCGTGCCTTCGCAACCGAGGGCACTCCAGGAATTCGAGGTGTGGTATACGGCCGGCGGGGAGATCGAGTCGATAGAAATGCCCTGCTGGGGCTCCCTGACCCTGGTCAGAGAACTCGGACGGACGAGCGGCACGCAGACTTCGGTACGCGACGGCGTCATGACCCGTTCCGAAACCCATGCATACCGTTACCTCGTCCGTTCTGCGGTCGGCGGAGAGCTGGTTATTCCCGGAACGACGGCGGTTGTCGGCGGGCAGACGTGCCGCTGCGACGGCTTGCGCGTTAAGATACTCCCCGCGCTGGTGTCCGTGCAGCCGCAATGCCGGATCGTATACGACTCGGTCGTCTCGCGGCGGATGGGCGGGCATATCCTGCGCCTTACGTGCGACCGCCGGCCCGACCGCAGGGTGCCGCTGCTGGCCGTGAACGGTGAGGATGTGGCGCCCCTGATGTCCGGTTATTCCGAGAAAAACGGCCTCGAAGAGTTTGTTTACCACTACCGGGTCGCCGGTGACGGCCCCGGCACGTATTCCTGTGTCCCGCGGTTGTCGTTCGGCGGCCGGGAGTTCGCCGCGGAACCTTATGTCGTCACCGTAAAACCCGCTTCGGCCGCCGTGTCATTCGGGCGGTGGTGGCTTTATGTGCCGGTGGGTGCGCTGCTGGCGCTCTGGGGCGCGGTGTTCGTACGCGACCATACGGTCGCGGCCGGCAGGAATGCCGTCGTGTCGCGGTTTTCATGGCGCGGGTATATGCTCCTCGCCCTTGCCCTGCTCTTCGTCGGGTTCAGCGCCGTGTTCCTGTGCCTCCTGTTCGCCCCGGGGGCAAAACCATTCGCGTTGTACCTGGCTGCCGCTGTGATGCTTTTCGGCTCCTGCTGGCTGGTGTTCGGGGAGTTGCGGCGCTCGGCCGTGAGGTTGTGCCTCGATGCCGGGACGCTCTGCGTTACACCTTATATGGGGCTGGGCATGACCCGCAGGTACGATATGCACGACTTCGACGGTGTCACCACATCCGTCCTTGTCAGCCGGGGCGAAGTGTACGAATACCGTTACCTGCTGAAAGGCGGGCGCCGCGAGGTGCGCCTCTCTTCGTGTTACCTGAAGAATTACGCGCGGCTTTCCACGGCCATCGGCGCCTGTTGCCCGGACAGGGGCGAACGCCCGAGGGACTTCTGGCTGGAGCTGAAGGAGCTTTTCCGGTAGCCGCCACTCCTGCTTTGGCGGGGTGTCGTCCCGATAGCCGGCGGCCTGTCCGTATAGTGTCGTACTGCGGGGTATCGGCCGCATGCTGCCCGATGGCGCCCTGGTCGCGTGGTTTTGCCCGCACGGTGCCCGTTCCCGGCCGTCGTGATGCCGCTTACTGATCCTGTGCCCTTCCGGAACCCGTAGCGCCGGTTTGTGCAATGCCGGAATAAACGATGCCGGGCTTCACAGGAAGCCCGGCATCGCCTTGTCTTGGCGGGTGGCGCCTACTGCGCGTCCGCCTTCGAATACTCCGAGAATTCGCACCCGAAGCGTTCCACCAGCATGTTGTCCATGGCGTCGGCCCGGAAAGCCAGGTCGACGATGTTCTTCCGGATCTCCTCCTCCGATTCGTCGGTGATGTCGGAGAGATGGATGCGGTATGCGATGTAAATCTGGCGGCCTTCGATCCCCAGTTTATAGGGGCCGAAATCCTCGCTCAGCATGTAGTCCAGCACCGGCTCCACCTCCTTTTTGGGCAGCAGGTTGATCGGCGAGGTGGAGAACAGGTAGCTGTTGTCGTAGACGAAGATGCGTATCTCCGAGCTGCCCTTGTGGAAAAGCCACGAGTCGTAGCCGTCGCGTGCCAGCACCGGGTTGACCCCCATCTGTTCGATGGCCGATTCGACGAACCCGCCCAGGGGCGACTGTTCGCGTTCTTCGAAGACGCCTTCGGGCAGCTTGTCGCCGCACGACGGGCAGTACTCCTCCTCTTGGGCGATCAACTCCTCGCAGCTGCCGCACTGCACCTGGAACACCGTGCGGTCGAGGTCGCCGATCGTGTCCAGCAACGCGTGCAGCGTCTCGACCCGGATGCCGAAGCCCATGTTGTCGGCCTGCGTGAACTTGCTCACCGTGACGCCCACCACCCGGTTGTCTTCGTCGAGGATCGGGCCGCCCGAGTTGCCCGGGTTCACCGCGGCGTCGGTCTGGATGTAGTATTTGCCGTCCATCAGCTGCTTGGGCGACGACACCGAACCTTCGGTGATCGTGAAGGGCATGCCGTAGGGATACCCTGCGACGTAGACCTTGCGGCCGATCGTCAGCGTGTCGTCCTCGGCGAGCGAAATGTCCGGCAGCGAGGAGAAATCCCCTTCGGCCGCCAGCAGGGCGATGTCCATCGCCGGGTTCGCCAGCACGACCTTGGCCAGGTACGGGTTACGCTCGTTGTCGTGGATGGCGACGGTGCGGAAACCCTCGGTCACGTGGTAGTTCGTCACGAAAAGGTCATAGGCCTTGAGGTAGAAACAACTGCCCGAGCCGCCCGAATGGGTTACTTTGAATACCGACTTGTAAATATTGTTCTGTTCCATAGGATATACGGGTTTAGAGCGGTTATTTTTGTTGCCCGAGGGCTTGTTCCATCATTTTTTGCTGGAATTCCTGCGCCAGCCGCATGTATTCGGCCATGTCGCCTTTGGCCAGCGCCTCCTGCATCGCGGCCTGCATCTGCACGACCTCGCCCTGCATGGCGGCGGCCATCTGCTGCACCTGCTCCGCGGCGGCCGCACCGGCGATGCCCAGCTCCCCGGCGTCGAAATCCCCGTCGTCCGCCGAGAGGTCGTCCTCCATGATTTTTTCGAGTGCTTCGTACAGGATCTCCGAAGCCTCCTCCATCGTTTTCCCGGCCGACTTGCCGAGCGCCCCCGCCACGACGGCGTTCAGGTCGTCCTGCACGTCGTTGTAGTAATACATTTCGTAGAACTTGTAGAGGATGCGCACGGTGCTGCGCTCGAAATTTTCCGATTCGATGGCTTCGGTAGCCTCCTGGTACACCTCCTTGAAGTTTTCCTGCACGTTGTTGAGCGAGGAACGGCGCTTGGTCGAAACCAGCGTGTCGACCAGGTAGAGGTCGCGCGCCATCTCCTCGCGCGGCATTGCGAGCAGCCGTTCGAGGAACGCCTTGCCCTTGGCCACCAGTTCAGCCACGGGAAGCTCCTTGTCCATGTCGTCGACCGCCTTGTCGAGGTCGTTGAGCAACTGCCCCTGCGGGTGCGCGAAGTAGGCGATCTTGTAGAGCGCGATGTCGATTACGTTCCACGAATAGCCGTACTTGCGTTCCGTCTCGTATTCCTTCACCGCGTCGAGCGTCTCGCGGCATGTCTGCCGGACGGCTTCGTGGATGCGCGCCACCTCCTCTTCCGGATAGGGCGTCACCTGCGGTTCGTAGCTGCGCCGGGCGCCGAACTTCGTGCAGAACTCGTCGTCGTAGCGGTCGCCGACGTGGCAGATGTTGCGCAGTATGAAATACAGTTTGTGCGGATGGCTTTGTGACAGCGGGCAGGCGTATTCCATCATCAGCCTGTCGCCTTCCTTGCGGAAACGCGGCAGCATCAGCCGGTTGATGTTCAGGTCGGCGACCTGGCGCAGCATGGCCACGCGTCCCTTTTCGGGGAGTATCAGGAAATCGGCGCTGATGTGCAGCCTGTCGTCCGCGATGCGGATGTGCACCAGGATAGATCCGTGCGGGATATGGAACTCCGTGCCGTTGGCATTGCCGTACTTGGTGCGGAATTCCGGGTTCAGGTGGTCGAGCAACTGATAGAACGCCCCGAGGTAATTGCCCTCGTTGTATTGGTCTATGGCCTGCTCGTAGGCCTCCATGTTGACCTTGCTCTGGGTCGAGCCGAGGACAGGAGCGACGAATGGGTGGGTAGTTTTCATGTAGTTTTATTATGGCGATCCCCGGTTGTCGGGGCATCTGTCCTGTAAATTTAGGAAAAATCGGGAGAAAACCGCGCTCCCGGGCGAAAAACTTAATTTTCTTCGATCGAAAGCGTGCCGTCGGGTTCCACGGTCACCTCGGCCTCGTAGTAGATATACGACGTTTTGCCCGCGCTGCTCTCGGTCTCCTTACCGTCCTCGGTGAAGCGGACGACGAAGGACGTGTGCTGCTTCCCGAATGTCTTGTTGCGGTTGAATACCGAGTTGCCTGCCGGGACATCCTCCTCGATCTGGTAGCTTCCTACCGACTTGAACGAGTGCCCTTCGGGGAGCATGGTCTTGGCCTGTGCGATCTGTGCGGCGATTTGCGCGGCGTCGAGCTTCGTAAGGTCGATGCCGACGGTGGTTTCGTATTCGGGGGCCTCGAACGTGCGCTGTACGTCGCTCAGGGCGGTCGGTTCGAGCCCGGTCATGTAGTAGGACTGCGAAAATGCCTGGTTGTCCTTGTTGACCAGTTTTACCGAGATGAGGAACAGGTTGTCCGACAGGGGTTCACCCTCCATGAACGAAAGCGAATAGACCTTGAACTTGTCGGTGTCGACGCTCTTTTTTGCGATTTCGATGGCTTTGGCATAACTCGCCTCGGCATCCGTCGGATAGCCTGTGAGCGAGGAACAGGAGCAGATCGTTGCCGCAGCGACGCTCGCGGCGAGCAGTTTGAAAATGTGTCGCATTGTCTTTTCGGTTATAACGTTAATTGATAAAATGTTTTGCTTAGCGGACGTGTCGTGTATTGCAAAACGTTGTTTGTTCGTGGTGTATATTCTGTTATTTGAAGGTGGACTTGAAGGCGTCGAACGCATCGGAGCTTTCGAAGAATGCGCCGCGGATGACATGGTGGGCGGCCGGCAGCGAGATGGTGAATTCGTTTTCCTCCGCATCGAATTTGGTGTACTCGACGTCCGGGAGCCTGAACGACTCGTTGGTTACGGTGCCCTTTTTCACCACGGGAATCGTGACCAGGTCGCCGTCGACGGTGATTTCCCCGCCCTGAGCGATGAGCTTGCGTGCCTGCATGATCTCGCGCACGGTGAACGTCAGCAGGGCGAGTCCGCCGACCACGAAGATGATCGTCGTGGCAGTGGCGCCCAGGATGGGCATGCGGCCGATGCGGATGCCGAAAGGATATACCAGGGGTACGATGACCATGCCGGCGCCGATGGCCAGCGATGAGAGCGACCCGCTGAAGGGGTTGGTCGGGGTGTAGCTGAATTTCTGCATTTTTATTTTTATTGTAAATTTGGATGAATGATGCCCGTTCGCGTTATCCGGCGGACTATGCGCGGGATGTTCCTTTACGGCAGTCGCGGCACGACGGTCGTATTCGGTGCAAAGTTAATTGCGGGGCACCTGTTCCGAATGGGTATACAGGGGTATATTGCGGGGGGGGATTATTTTCCAACCTACTGGTTATCTTTTCGTTCCATGTTCGAGAGGCGGGACAAGAGGGGGACATTTTATAATTTGGAGAGGACATCTTCCAGTGTTGCGCCCTTTGCCGAGGCCAGTTTTTCGGTGCGGATGCGCTTCAATCGTTTTTTTACCGAGTCCTTCTCCAGGCAGACGACGCCGGCGATCTCGGCCTGCGACAAATGCATGCGTACCATGCAGCAATAGCGGATGTCATCCTCGTTCAGGGACGGGAACCGGTGGCGGAGCCGAACCGTGAAATTATCGAACACGGCGTCGGCGTGGGTGTAGATCGTCTTCCAGTCTTCATCCGACATCCGGCATTTCTTCGACTCCCCGGCCTGCTTTACCTGCGCGATGAAGCGGCTGTTGAGCTGGCGGAAGAAAGCCGTGCGCAGCTGTTCTTCCTTGCGGCGCATTTCGTCGAGCTCGTTCGCCTGCTTCATGAGGCGTTTTTGCTGGGCGATTTCCCGCAGTTTTGTCCGGTGCCATATGCGCATCCCCAGCCATGCCCCGAGCAGCAGTATCGCGCCGCAGGCCAGCATCGTCCGGTATGCGAGGCGTTCGCGGAACTGTTTCTGCCCCTCGAGGGCGGTGTTCCGGGCTTTGAGGTGCTCGTACTGCCACAATTCGCGGATGTGGAGCACATCGGCGCTGTGTATGTTGTCTTCGAGCGAATCCCTGAGGCTGCAATAATATTTCAGCGCTTCGAGGCTTTTCTTCGCCTGCCCCAGTCCCTCGTAGGCTTCCGAGGCGTGGAACGCCCACAGCGCCCGTGCGGTGAGGTCGGATGTGTCGGGGCACATCATCCGCGAACTGTCGATTAGACGCAGCGCCACGTCGTAGCGCCCCTGCTTGTTATATATTTCTGCCTTGGTCTTGATCCACGAAAAGCGGGCCCGTTCGGGGGCGAATTCGTATCCCCGTTCCCAGTACTCCTCGGCAGCGGCATAGTCCCCGCGCCGGAGGGCGTTTTCGATCAGCATGGCCCATTTCTGGGAGGTATTTTCGGTGATCCCCTTCTCCTCGGCCAGGCGGAGCGCCTTCAGCGCATAGTATTCCATGCTGTCGTATTTGCCGAGCCCCATGTACGCATGTGCGATGTCGCCGAGCGAAATGCAACGCCAGCCGTCCCTGTCGAGGCTGTCGGCGTAGGCATAGGCCCGCATGGCGTGGCCGACCTTCTCCTCGTAGAGCCGTTGCTTGCCGCAGAAGACGCCCAGCCATGTTTCCACCACATAGTGCCTTTGCCACTCCCCCGCCGCGGGCAGCGCCTGCCGGCTGTTCAGCAGCAGTGACATGGCGATTTCGGGTTGGTGGCGGCGATCGGCGATCTTGGCCGCATAGTAATAAGCCTTGTGCACACGGACAAAATCCTTCGTGTGGGTGCTGTAATAGGCGAGTGCGACGTCGGAAAGCGTGTCGCCGGTCAAGTTTTCGCCCGCGAGCCACCGCGCCTGGGTCAAGATCAGTGCGTAGCGGGCATAGTTGCGGCGGGACAGGTTCTTCGCGGGGGCGGGGATTCCCCGCAGGAGCCGCACGGCGCTGTCGGGATGCTCCATGACGATCGCCTCGGCTTGTGGAATGGCTTCGGGAATGGTTTGGCAGCCGATGGCCGGCAGGCACAGGAGGAATACGACGGTAAAACGGACGCAATACATGGGTAGAAGTTATTTGGGGCGGGTAAACGACTTCGGCACCTTTTGTCCGGTCTGCCTCAGTGCCGCTCCGGGTCGCAAATATAGTGTTTTTTGCGGTGGGGCGTACGCTGTACCTGTTTTTTTCTTGTCCGGGAGAGCTGCTGAAAAAAGGTTTCGAAGGCGCCCGCACCACGTAGATCGCGGCGGGCCGGGGTGAAATCGAACGTGTGGACGTACGGCACCTCATGCTGGATATCCTTTCGCTCGATATCTTCACGTTCGTCACCTACCCCATTATCCGCCCGCTTATCGGGGAGCTCGCGGCGGACAGGGCCGATTTCATCACCCAGTGCAAACGCGAGAATATCGCGACCCTCATGCGGCGCCTCGGAAAACACCCGGTATCAGGCAGTACGACCGATCCGCCAGACTGCCGAATATACTTGTCGAATGCCGGCCGTACCCTTACCGCCCCGTGACGCGCATGTATTTCGCGAGCGAGGTGTGGTAGGCGGCATAGGCCGAGGTGAGGTTGTTGCGGCTCTGGGTGTAGAGCGTCTCGGCGTCGAGCAGGTCTGTGAGGGTAGCTGTCCCTGCGTCGTAGAAATTGCGGTTCTGCCGCAGGTTTTCGGTGGCCGATGCCACCGAACGCTGCATGAGCAGGATCTGTGCGTGGGCCTCCTGCACCTCGCTCCATGTCCGTTCGATCTCCACGGCGAGCATTTCGCGGGCTTCCTGCCGGTCATTTTCGGCCTGCATCTCGTCGATGCGTGCCTTTTTCAGGGCATGTGCCCCGCCCCACCAGTCGGAAATGGGGATGGATACCTGTGCGAAAACCATCCCGTCGTCCACGTCCTTGTCGGTCACATTGTAATAGAGGTACCCGGCGCCCACGGCCACGGTCGGCAGCCGTTTGCCGCGTTCCATGCGTTTGCGGTATTTCTGCGCCTCGACGTTCTTTTCCGAGAGCAGGTATTCCGCGCGGCGGTCGAGCGCCTCGTCCACCGGTACGTAATAGGCTGCCGGGGCCTCCGGTTCGCCGAAGTCTGAGGCCGCGATGTCGAACGTATGCCAGTCGGCGCCGATATGCTGTGCGAGCAGCATCTTCGACACCTTCAGTCCGTTTTCGACCTTCAACCGGTTGGAGGCTACTTCCTGCCGGCGCAGTTCCACGCGCAGCAGGTCGTTCGTGGTCACGAGCCCCGCCTTGATCGAGAGTGCGACCTGGCGGTGTATCTCCGCCAGTTGCCGCTCCACGGCTTCGATAGTCGAAAGGTTGTCCCTGAGCGATACCACCTGCCAGAAATAGGTGTCGGTACGTTCGCGCACCTCGGCCGCGGTCTTTTGCAGTTGCAGCTGTGCGACCTCTTCGCCCAACCGGGCGAGCTTGTTGCCGCTGACGATTTTCAGCCCTGCGAACAGGGGCTGTACGGCCGTGACGGAACCCAGGATGCCGCGTTTTACCAGCGACAGGGGCAGTGACCCCATCTGCGGGATCGCGAAATCGGCCTGCACCAGCCCGTGCTGGGCCTGGAATACGCCGCCCGAGGCCGAGACCTGCGGGAAATAGGTGGTAAATGCCTCGCGGCGCGCCTGGAGGGCGGCGTCGAGGTCGAGGCGGCTGGTTTTGAGCGTGCGGTTATGCTCCTCGGCCGCGGCACGGCACTCGTCGAGCGTGAGCGTCTGGGACAGGCCCGGGGCGGCGGCCATGCACAGCAGGAGGAATAGGACGGTCTTTTTCATCATTTGTAAATTTTGGAATAGAGTACGGGCAGGATCGTGACTACGAGGATCAGCGAACCGATGCCACCGGCGAAGATCGTTACGCCGACTGGTGCCCAGAACGTACTGCCGCCGAACATCATCGGCACGACGCCTACGGCCGTGGTTGCGGTCGTGAGGAAGATCGGCACCATGCGCCGCTTGCCGGCGTCGTAGGCCGCCAGGCGTGCCGACCAGTGGCAGACCTTGCGTTTGTCCTCGGCGTGCTGGTACATCAGGATGACGTTGCGCACGATCATGCCCAGCAGCGTGATGAATCCCAGCACCGACGTGAGGCCGATGGTGAAGTCGGCGATCCGCAGCCCGACGACGGCGCCGAACAGGCACAGCGACATCGAGGCCATGACCACCAGCGTGATGCCGAACTTGCGGAAGTTGACGAGGATGAAGAAGAAAATGATTACCAGCGAGATCGACAGTCCCGATGCGATGGGCGGGATGGTCTCCCAGTCGAATTCATGGGCGCCGCCCAGTTCCGTGGTGACGCCTGCCGGGAGCACCAGCTCCCGGTCGATGATGTCGCTGATGCGCGAAGTCATCCGCATGGCGTTGGCGCCGCGTTTGAGGTCGGCCGTGACGGTTATGCAGCGCATGCCGTTGCGGTGTACGATCTTGCTCTGGCTCCAGACGGGCTCCACGTCGGCGATCTGGCGCAGGGGCACGCTGACCGAAGGCACCGGCGATGAGATGTAGGTGTCCCCGATGCCGGAGAGCGAGCGTTCGCCCTGCCGTGTGTCGTTCTTGAGTACGACGGGCAGCCGGTAATCGCCTTCCCAGACCGATCCGACCGGGACGTCGCCCGAAGCCAGCGCCAGGTTGACCGCGGCCAGCGTCCGCGTGACGCCCAGCTGCGATGCCGTGACGGGATCCAGCCGCACGTCGATGACCGAACGGGGGTCTTCGTAGTCGGAGTGTACCCATTGCAGCTCGGGCATCCGGCGCATCTGCGCCATCAGGCCGTCAGCCGCGGCGCGCAGCGAGTCGATGTCGCTGCCGTAGAACCGGAACTCCAGCGAGGGAACGTTCTGGTAGTCGAGCTGCTTGAATTTGACATAGGCCTCGGGGAAACGGTCGGCCCATGCGTCGGCATACTGGTCGAGGATATCTTCGGTGTCGTCGACCGAGGTGGTGTTGATGATGAACTGCGCGTAGTTCTTACCTGCGATCTGCGGGGCGTAACTCATCTGGAAGCGCGGCGAGGAGCACCCGACGAACGAGGTGACCGATTTCACGCGCGCATCGTCGTGCAGCACCCGGTAGACCGAGTCGGCTACGGCGGCGGTGCGTTCCAGCGGCGCGTCGGGGCGCAGGTAGATCTCCACGGCGAACTGGTCGCGGTCGGCGAAGGGAACCATGCGCAGCTTGAGTTGCATGGCGATCAGCAGCGATACGATGACCGAAGCGATGCCCATCGAGATCGTCAGCCAGCCGTGGCGGAACGTCCACGCCAGTACGCGGCGGTAGAGGTCGTGTACGCGGTCTGTGACCGACTTGCCCGATTTTTTCGGTTGTACGGCGGGGATGATGAGGATTTCGAGGAATGGGATCACCAGCACGGCCAGCAGCAGCGAGACCATCAGGTTGATCGTGATCGTCCACGGGAAATAGGTCAGGAAGTCGCCCATCATGCCCGTCATGGTGAAGAGGATCGGATAGAAGATCATGCAGATGCAGACCGTGGCCAGCAGCAGCGACGGGAAGAACTCCCGGGCGCTCTCGACCGCCGCGAACCAGCGCGAGTGGCCGCGCCCGAGGTAGTCGAGGTAGCCGTCGATCACCACGATCGAATTGTCGACGATCATACCCAGCACCACGACCAGCGCCGCGAGGGTCACCGTGTTGAGCGGGATGCCGCACAGGTACATGATTCCCACCGAGATGAAGGTCGACAGCGGGATGGTGATGGCCGCCACGATGGCCGACCGCAGCGGGAAGAGGAGCATCATCACCAGGATGATGATGGCCATGGCGACGAACAGGTCACGCAGGAACGAGTGCACCGAGTCGCCCACGACCTTGGCCTGGTCGGCGATGCGCTGCACCTGGACGTCCGCGGGGAGCTCGGCCGCAATGAATTCGTGCAGCACTTCGTCCACGTCACGGCCGTATTGCACGATGTTGAAGCCCGCCTTCATCTCCATCGACAGCATGACGCAGCGATGGCCGTTGTTGCGGATGTAGCTGTCCGGGTCGTCGTATTCGCGTACGACGCGCGCCACGTCCTTCACGCGCAGCACATTCCCCTGTGGGTCGCTCCAGATGATCTGCTCGGCGACCTCCCGCTCGCCGGCCAGCGACGGCGCGATGTGGATGGGCGTTTCGGTCTCGGCGTTGCTGACCGACCCGCCCATCGGGGTCAGCCCCTGCGAGGCGAGCGCGGCCGAGAGGACTTTTTCGCCGATGCCGTAGGCCGCCAGCCGTTCATGGTCGGCGTAGATCGAGATTTGCTCCTGCTGCACACCGTACGGGCGCAGGTTCGAGACCGACTCGATGCGGCGCAGGCGGTCGCTCAGGTCGTCCATGTAGCCTTTCAGTTCGCGGTACGACCGCGTGTCGGATTCGAGCGTGATGAGCAGCGCCGAGGTGTCGCCGAAGTCGTCGTTGGTGACCACGGCCGCAACGCCCGGCGGCAACTGCGACTTGAATGCCGCCAGGCCGTGCTTGATCTTTGACCACACTTCGTCCTTGTCGTTCACGTGGTCTTCGAGTTCGACCATCACGTAGCACATGCCGTTCTGCGACGTGGAGGTGGTCTTCGACCGTTTGACCTCCTTGTAAGTCATCAGGAACTGTTCGAGCGGCTTGGCGAGCTGCTGCTCGACCTCTTCGCTCGTGGCGCCGGGATAGACGCCCACCACCACGCCCTGGCGGATCGTGTATTCCGGGAACTCCTGCTTGGGAATATGCACCAGCCCGTAAATACCGAAGGCGAACAGGCAGCCCACGATGAGAAAGGTGATGCGGAAATTGCGCATCGACCACGATATTATATTGCTTTTCATTCCGCTATGACTTTACTTCCCTGGCCGATTTTCTGCATCCCGTCGGTCACGATGCGGTCGCCCGCTTGTATTCCTGCGGTGATCGTGACGGCGTTGTTCACCAGGCGTCCCGTGGCGACAGCCGTGCGGACGACCGAATCCCCGCTCACTTTCCATACGAAGCGGCTTCCGTCGCCGGCCTGCTGCACGGCGCGTACCGGCAGCGCGATCTCTTCGGCCGCCCCTGCCGGCGATGCCTCCACGCGGCATACCATGCCCGGGAGCAACTCGCCGTCGGCGTTGGACAGCGTGGCGCGTACGTCATAGGTGTGTGTGGCGGGGTTTGCCACGGCACCCTTTTCGATCTTCCCGGCCGGGAAAGCACGGTCGCCGAGTGCCGCGACGGTTATCCGCAGCCGGCTGTCCGTGCCCAGGCGTGCGATCTCCTGCTCGGGTACCGGGAAGCGGACTTTCACCATCCCGATCCGCAGCAGGGTCATGGCCGGGACGCCCGGCAGAACCGTCTCCCCCGCTGCGGCCTGCCGTTTGCCGATGACGCCCGTGAAGGGCGCGTACAACTTGCAGTCGTCGAGGTTTTTGCGGGCGATGCCGTATGCCGACTCGGCCTGGCGCAGTCGGGTCTGTGCCTCGACCCACTTGATCTCGGGCAGGCTTTCGGCGTCGTAAAGCTGTTTGAGGCGCGCGCAGGCATCTTTCGCCTGGTCGAGCGCCGCCTGCGCGGCATCGAAGGTCTGCCGGGCCGACGTCGGGTCGAGCTCGGCCAGCAACTGTCCCTGCTGCACGCGCTGCCCTTCGTCCGCGTAGGTGCGCGCGAGGGTTCCGGCGACGGGGAAGCTCAGGGCGGCCGAGGTCTCCTCCTCGATCGTGCCGACGTAGAGCGCGGCGTCGATGTCCGACGACGGGGTGACGACGATGGTGCCCACCCGCAGCGGATCGGCCGTATGGGCCTTTTTCGGTGAAGTGCAACCTGTCGCTAACAGCAGTATTGCGCAAAAAGTCGTTTGTTTCATCAGTTCCGTATTTTTCGATGCAAAGTTGCCGTTTTAGCGGCCGTAAGAAAAGACCATCGTGTCGGATGAATTCGTCGATTGGTTCGATTTTGTACTATTCAGTGAAAAGCTCCCGGGATTTGCGTATATTTGTCCGCATAATTATCGGTAAAATGAACAAAAAGGAGATTCAGAGCTTCTCGCTCGCCACATTGCTCGACATCTGCGGCCGCAGGCCGGAAGACCTCTATTACGATGGATGCCTGATCGCTTCGCGTGTCAATGTGAAGGATGAATTCAACATCGACCTGTTCCGGTATCCGACACGTCTCGATGCCTTTGCGATCATTTTTTGTTCTAAAGGTTCGATTGTTTCCACTTCGGGCGTGACGCGCCACACGATTGGCGAGAGGACGCTTTTCGTGCACCTGCCCGGCAGCATCCTGCAGGTCGAGTCGGTGGAGGACGCCAGCGTGCACGCCATTCTCTGCGAGGAGGAATTCATCCAACGGATCAATATCGACCTCAAATTGCTGACACAGCTTTTCCTGCAGGTCGAGAAGCATCCCAGCCTGCCGCTCGACGGCGAGGAGTGGGACGGGGTCATGCGTTCGCTGGACGGGATCCGCATCGAGGGGGCACGGCAGCGCAACGACCCCTACTCCGCCGAGATCATACGTTCGATGATCCGGACACTGGCCTACAAGGTCTGCCGGATCATCGCCCGGCATGTCGAGACGGGGGCGTCGGACGCCTCTTCGCGCAGCCGCAACGAGGAGTATTTCAACCAGTTCATGGGGGTGCTGGCCAGGCATTACATGCAGCAGCGTTCGGTCGGTTTCTATGCCGGCCAGCTGAACCTGACGCCCAAATACCTCACGACGATCATCCGCAAGACCAGCGGGCGCACGGCCGTGCAGTGGATCGACGACTATGTGGTGCTCGAAGCCAAAAACCTGCTGAAATACTCCACGATGAGCATCCAGGAGATCTCCTACTACCTGAATTTCCCCAACCAGTCGTTTTTCGGGAAATACTTCAAGAACCATACGGGCATGACCCCCACCGCTTACCGGCTGGGGAAATAGCCCGCCCCCGCGATCCGGAATGAAAATTACCCGGGCAAGCGCTCCGGGTAATTTTTGGGTGCATCCACCTGCGGGACGGTATATCTCAGGGCCTGTTCAACAGGTGGTTGGCGGCTATATATATGCAGGCCGGGTTTGCCGCTATGGTCTTTTCCGCGAAGGCCCGGAAGTCTGACTCGGACACATATCCCGGCCGTCCCAGCATCCTGTTGAGCGACTCCCAGTTATATACTCCCGGACGCCTCGAGAACCTGCGGAACCATTTTCCGATGGGAGTGCCCTGCCTGACCCTGCTGCTGGAACTGTTTTCGGAATTGTCGCTTGTCTTTATCTGCAGCAGCGAGCCGTCCGCCTTGCAAAAGTCTACCGCGTCGATCGTACTCCCCCAGCAGCAATACCATCCCAGGGGAGATAATTTTACGGACAGGTACTCTTCGAGCAACTCGCCGATATTGTTTTCGATCGTCATCAGCAGGGAGTGCCTGGCCACTATTTTATCGGCCAGATTATCCTCGAGCCCGGATATCCTGGCTCTGAGGATCGTTTTTGCCATCGGATCCGGATGTGTCCCGGAGCAATTCCCGGTTCTGACCGAGGGCCTGTTGTTATATCCGGCCAGGTATGCTCCCACCCACTTTTTCATGTAGCCGGATAGAAGTATGGTGTCCGAACTCTTCAGGCGGAACGTCGGCAAGTTGCGTTTTTCGCTGAAGGCGACTTTCAGGACGGTCTCCATGGCGGGGGAATAATTTTCCCCGGCGTATATTTTGGCATAGGCGATTGCCTGTTCCGTACTCGATTCGTCGAATCTGTATGCATCCGTCATGGCTTTTTTGTTTTAAAATTACGGATTAATCGAATTCGATCGTCAACTGGGACGATGTTTTTTTTCGTTTTCCCGATAAAATTCCGGTTTCGAATTCATGATCCGATGTGCCCTTGTAGCGGGAATAAGGAAAGCCTTCCGGTGCCGCCGTTTCGACTCCCTGGCGGTGGGCGGCGATTGTCCTGCCGATTGCCCTGCCCAGCCCGACGGGAACCGCATTGCCGATTTGCTTGTATTTGTCCAGCAAACTGCCTTCGATCACCCAATCGTCGGGAAATTCCTGAATCCTTTTGTATTCTTGTATGGACAGGGGCCTGTTTTCCGTCGGGTGCGCCAGTTCCGTTGCGGGCATGGCGGGATGGGTGACTACCGTGGGGGACGGCGAATCCCAGTCCAGCCTTCGGTAAAAGCCCGTTTTCCCACCGCCCAGATGGTAGGAGTTTCCCATGGCTTCCGGCTGGAGTTCTTTGGGCAGATTCCGCCAGTTTTCCCCCGGTTTCAGCATCTTAATGTACTTCAGCCGCTTCTCGGAAAAGTCGATGTGGTCGCATCGGGCCGGATCCAATCCGGCTACTGCATCCCTGAAAGTCCTCCACCTTTCAAGCCCGAATACCTCTTCGTTCGAATGGGTGGGACGGAGGTACGGAACCGGGTTCGGGGATTTGGTGCATGTTATGACGACCCTCTCCCTGATTTGCGGGGAGCCGAAATTGGCCGAATTGTAAAGGTTGAAAGTTACGTTGTAGCCTGCGGCTTCCAGCTTCTTTTTGATATAAAAGAGTGTCGACCCCGGTGTCTTTGCCCAATCGAGGTCGTAGCTGCGGATAATTTCATCGTCGATGTCTATCGAAAGTGCGGACGAAAACAACCCTCTTACGTTTTCTATTACGGCGTACTGCGGTTGTATCTCCCGGATGACTTCTATGTATTTCAGAAAGACATTGCCCCGCTCGTCCTGGAAGCCGAGCCTTTTCCCGGCCGTGCTGAATGCCTGGCAGGGCGGCCCGCCGACGACGATGTCGACCTGCCCGTTTTCCCGGAGGTTGGCGTATTCCAGGATCTCCCCGACCGTGTAGTCCCTTATATCTCCGATCAGGCCGATGCCGGGTTCGTTGGCGACGATCGTCCGGCGGCATGCGTTATCCGTTTCGCAGGCCAGCAATATGTTGATGCCCTCCTGCTCCAGTCCGATGTCCAGCCCCATCGCCCCGGAGAAAAAGGAGAGGCAATTCAGCGCGTCCTGTTTTGGCGCTTTCTTGGATTTCCGATCCGGAACGTCATTTTTTTTCATCCGCAGATCCTTCCTGTCGAAAGATTCCAATGTATCGTCGTTTAAAATCCAGGAGTCCCCTATTTTCTGGCCGGCGAGGCGGCCTTCCCTTAAAAGTTTCCTCACATATTGGGCGGAGCATCCCAAGGTCTCCGCCGTTTCAATCACACTCAGCAACATGGTTTGATTATTTCGTTTGCGAAACACTGCAAATATACCCTTTTCCCCGCAAACGGCCAAAAAAACTCCCTCGGACCGGAAGTTTTTATCCCGATACGTTCGACCCGTGCCGGACGGGGAGTCGCATGAGCCCGTAAGACGGACAGGTTATTTCACTGTTACTGGTTTCCTGCGTTTGTCCCGGGGACGCAAGGGGCATAACGGGGGCTTATTGACCGTGTCCTTGCCGGGGTATTTGTTCTAAAGCCGTTGTTTTGCATCGTTTGACGCAGGAGGGAAAATACGTTTCTAATGGGGAGTTTTATGGAGAGACAATGGGAGCCAGGCCCCTGGAAAGGCGCTTTTGCCTCTTTCCCGCCGCAGGTAAACAAAAAATCAGCAACTTCATTTCTGTAAGTTGCTGATTCCCTGAGCGGAAAACGAGACTCGAACTCGCGACCCCAACCTTGGCAAGGTTGCGCTCTCAAGCCCCCAAAACGCTGCGCGTTTAGGGGTAACCAACTGAGCTATTTCACGTTACACACTCTGCCGAGTGTTCCACTCGCATCCTAAAATCGGTCTGTAACACACTCTGTATCACATTTTGAGGCTTGCAAGTTGTTTGTAATTTGCAGATTTTTAGCTTGTTAAGAGAAAATCTCCTTGTTGTGATACATAAATCTTTCAACTCGTATTATCCATAAGCATTTATTGAACTAAATATTAAACAATTATATCAGTTAATTCGTTGAATTTCCAAAGCAACCGACCCCAACCTCGGTGCAAGAAAAAGAGAAATTTTCCCCTCTCGCCGTTCGTCTGTTTTCAGCAATTTTCAGTAGCTTTGATTGCTATAAAGAAAAATCCCCGACCGTATGGCCGAGGATATATCTTTTATATAAACTGCTCTAAATACTTTTCATTGAATCCAGTCAGCGGGAAACGAAACTCTTTCTGCTTGCCCTCTAATGATGTGTAGCCAAATACGACTGCATCGCTCTTGATATGGGTTTCAAACAAATTGAGGGTGTGGTTGGACTTGGGAAATGTTATAAGATTAGATAACGGAAGTACAAAAATGCCTGTCTTTCAATCTTGCGGGTCTAACTGAAAGGAGAAACCTGCTATATCCTGCCCTCGTTTGCAGAATCGAATCGCCATATCCTTTTCAGGGTCGATGTCAAGTTCAAAATAATAAGTGAATTTCAATGGTGTAGGTTCTGCTGTTTTGCGTCCTACGAATAGACAGACATTGCAATCCCGTGCGTAAGTTACGGCTTTGGCAACATAGGAGTACTGAATATCATCGACAGTCTCGGTCTTTGCCTCTCATTCAATTTTTGGTGTTTTTCTTTTCATTTTAGCTAAAATTTATATTGTTATTAAATGTTTGATTATGATGTAAATATAGTAAAAATTTATGAAATATGCAAGTAATATAAAAAGGACAAACTTGTGTGGAGGGTCTAAATGTTAACCCTTTTGCACAAGTCTGTCCCTCTGACTATTTTGTTTAGTAAATCAATTCATAAGACCAAGCACCACCGTCTATTCTTGCAACAGTACCATCGTTATTTAATGTGTAGACGCCAAGATCATCGCTATCCGATTCTGATCCCCAAACGACATCAACCTTATCAGGTAATTTAGCACTTTGCCTGCCACAGAATCCGAGCAAATCAAGTGGATAAATATCAACAGGAACATAGCCCGAAAAATAAAGTAGGTCAATATTAATGGGTGTAGCTGTTTTAGAATAAGAGATTTTGGCCGTCTCTATTTCGGTATCATCTTCATTGTAATCCTTTGCAGTATATTCTACAAGGTTTCCGTCTCTCCATGTACATTCGCTCACACGTATCCGAGATTCATTATAACTATAACGTTTTTCAACATGTTGCAAATAACCGTTTTTATCATATTCAAGTTTATAATAAATTGCTCCATCCTTTTCATCATTATCCTCTGTAACTTCTGTTACATAACCATATGAATTCAATTTGCATGTATAATTTATGTCGCTACCTTTTACAGTTAACGAATTTCCATTGTAGGTAAATTCATAAGAATCATTTCTCAAACCGTCTACTTTTTTAACACGATTCTCGGAATCATAGGTTATAGAGGTTGTCCATGATTCGTCCCATTCAGCACGAAAGACGATCTGTTTAACCCATTTTTCGGGAGTAGGCGCTTTCCCGCCATTGTCATCATCATCGGAGCAAGCCGAGAAAGAAACTGCCACAAACATAGCGGCCACAATAAAAAACAGCTTTTTCATAATAGTTTATTTTTGTTAAAGGGTTAGTTTATTCTTGGTGAAAATAGAGATCACATACGTGTTTAGTTACTATTCGTCCATCAGGGCGTTTATAGTCTGCATATATTGTTCCGCAAATACCTCTTGAGGAAACTTGAAAAAGTAAGGCTGAACAACTTACAGACAGAGTTTGATTTCGCCCAGTCCATTCCTTCGGCATAAACTGAAATTTAGCTAAACTGGCATCAACATAGCATCGTTCAAATTTGCCCTCTGTACATTGACAAGAGAATAGTGCGTTTCCGCCCTGTTTCTCGAAATTGAACATTGTCGGTGTTACAAGAAATTCAGGTTCTTTGAATTGCTGTTCATCAGATTCCGCATCCTTGCCACAACCGAATAGCAATAAGCCACACACCAATAGAGATAGTAGTTTCTTCATATAGGTAATAAGTTATAAATTGTTTAATATCTGTTTTATCCGTTCTAACTGCTCTTGTTGGGAAATATCCGTATTTATGACTTCATTTATATCTGCTAAAGTTTTGCAGATATCATAGTCTGCCCAATCTTTACACTGAAAAATCAAAGACGATTGAATAAAATCAGATAAATCATCAATAGGGTTTTGCCGTGCTCTTAACAGTTCAATATCTTTACAGTTGTAAAAATATTTTTCTATTCGCTGAAAGTTCTTGGAATCAGTAATCGCCAACTCAAAGTAATTGTCGTAATTATATTTATAATGACTTATTTGGGGTCCCCCGACTTTTATGATTTTGGATATAATCCACCCATTAAATTCAATATCCCGCTCAAATACATATGTCGAGTCAGCATGGTTGTAACCTAATGTTAGAATACGATTATTAGGTAGCGGAATATTCAGATACTCCATAGAGCTACGATATTTTGTACCGTGTCAACTCCTACTGCGGTGGATTAATACAAAAAAGAAAGTGTGGAGTTGTTCGCTTATCCACATAGAGGTTCTGACAAAACCTTGGTACAAATAAGCAAATCCCCACACTTGGCAGTATATATCGGGAATGATATATAGCTACACAAATGAAGAGTGTCTGCCTTGCTTACTCCCGTACCTTTTGAAACTGTCAGATTTCTATGTGAGAGTAAACGCGAAACACTTTCACGTTACTAATATGTCTGCTACCTGTTCGGTAACGACACAAAGATAGAAAATGTTTCTGAAAGACAGAACACTCTATGAAAATTTGCCGCACTTTTATTGTGCAAAGTTCTCTAAAACAAAGTTCCCATGCAATAGTTCGCCTTATGGATTCAAAACTTTGTTCTTTATAAATTGGAGTAGAAGATTTTGTTGTTACGCCTGCATAAACTCTATAATTGTGGGTTGCAGGTCGTTTGATTCTGCATTTATCGACCTTATGCCAACATAAAAACAGAAATTAGAGGTTGCAAAATCTTCTCGAAATTGCAAAACCCCTAATCTCTGTAATTTACAAAATTGCTATGTCGATATGCAGGCCGAGTTTCATTCACCTGCAATCTTTTGTATCACGTCGTCCATGCAGATTGCTTGTCCGCTCGCTAACCTGCCCCACCAACAGCAACCGTATTCCTCAATGATAACCTCTCCCGCACGTTTCAGTCGTTCGGCCAGCCAGCTGTCAATCAACCACCATTCCATGACATCACCCAAGAACGGATAGATATATTCTTCTGGTAACAAGTGCTTGTTAAGCATTTCGTCCACGACTGCGGTTTGATTCGTCAGTACGCAGTTCTCTACCAATCGTTGTGCTGTCATAGGATTCCTTGTTGTGCGGCTATGTTACGGAGCCATTGATTAGCGAATGTGGTGTGTTCTGCTTGCAAGCGAGGATTCAACGCTATTCCATCTTCCGACCATCTGACGCTGTTCTGCTCGATGCCGCAGTAGTCATTACGATAGTAATACGGAATGAATTGCTGTGTTTCTTTGTGCAGGGCAAAGAGCATTTCAGGGTCACGCATGGCATCTCCGTTCTGCTCTCCATAATGAGCCAGCGAGAAAAAGTTGTAGTTGTCGATACGGCCGATCAATTCAATGTAGACGGGCATATAAGTACCGTCCGAGTTGTCGATTTTGGTTGTTTGCAGAGCCAACAATGCGCGGAAAATCTCTGCCGCCTTTCTGTCAAGTGTTTCCATATTATAAAACGGTTTTACATTTGACAATGGGGAGGGGGCTTTGATCTGGAGTAGCTTTATATGTGGGGTATATAAACAAAAACAGGCATTATAGCCTGTTTCTGATGAGCGCCTACGGCGCGTATGTAAAGAGAAAAATCGGTGACGTAATTTTTCAGCGGGTATATAAATATGAAATTCCCGAAATATGTCACACTCTCTTATTAGATGCAAAAAGCCCTCGTGCGTAAGCACGGGGGCCGTATATCTAAAATGCAAAACCGCTGAACTCTTCCTTAAACTGTTTTGCTTGTTTGGCTCGTTCCGCAACTGCCTTATACTGTTCCTGCATATCGAGAGCCTTTACAAAGTAGGCCAACGATACCTTTTCAGGCAGGTTCTTGCACCGTTTGTTCAGTTGATAGGTAATTGTTATCGGTTCTGATGCTGACAAACCGATCGAATTGTATTTTGTAAGCAACACGGACATAGCCCGCTTATCCCAAATTGGCGGTGTTATGCCCTTTGATTTGCAGAAATCGCATATCTCCTTATAAATCCCAGCATCGGTCTTTCTGACTGCTGAATTGATAAAACAGCCTGCTGTCAATTCATAGCCTTTTGTAATTTGCTTTATAAGCCCTAATTGCTGGCACTCTTTAATGAGGACTGTGGCTGTGTTCCTCGATAAACCGATACTCTTTGCAATTTGGCTGTTGCTTCATTGGATGGTATCCGTATTATTAAGGCATACCGACTTTAATAATAGCAGAAACCCTGCAATTTTGGCGGGATAGTGCTGTTTGAAGAAACTGTTATCGAGGAAGAAATAGTCTTTGTTTGCTGGTTTTATATAGTAGGCATTTCGCTTTATAAAACCTCTGTCTGCATCTTCTTTAACGGTAGTTTGCACGGTCAGATAACCTGCATCTTTCAGCCGTTTGATAACACGGCGGATGGTTCGTTCATCCAATCCTGTCAGTAAGGATAGCTTTTCTTCTGTTACATGGGAAATGTTCGTCTTGTGATTGGAGCAACATTTAATGATCGCTCACACGTAAATATCGACGGGTTTACTGTTTCCCGTCTGAAAGTTCACGATTGATTTGGGGATTACGGTATAATTCATCGTTGGCAATGGAATTTTGATTGTTCGTAAATATGATTTCTTTTAGATGCAACAATTTTCGGAAACAGGCAATGCCGTAATGGTCTTTGGCCTGCTTGCGATTGTCGAATCATTTATGGTCTTTGATATGGTAATACATGGTCTGAAAGACTTATTAGGTTATGTATAAGTAGGTAGTGTATATATAGGACACTTTTGAGCAGTTTGCACAGGACAGATTTGAGCAACTCTCTATCCCGTCATTCAAAAACCTACTATCTCTTTAATTGGAATCTTCCATATTTTTTGATTCTGAATAGATATTTATATAGGAAATATCAATTTCGTACTCAAAAAATGTGGAAATAGGAAGCAAAAACAAGGACAGCAAATAATGCCGTCCTTATCCATCCTATAAACTTATTTTCTATGGTAGCAGTAGAATTTCCCTTTTCTCGGATTTGCTATTACAAATATAATAAAAATCTTTAATAAATACAAGTTTAAGGGCTGGTTGTTCAAAGGAATTTCAGGCGAATTTTCCTATCTTTGTTTAACCGAATGTTACTGCTATGGACCCGCTTTACGATTATGTTTCCGAGATTGCCAACCGAATGTACCCTACATGGGAGTTCGACGACAGTTGTGGAGAGTATTTTCAAACCGATTCTTTCCGCGGATGGGATTTCGTGCATCAGTTGGAGGACGGGCGGTTGAAATGCCCCTTTACGAAAGAGCAGTATTTGGAGAACGCTCCGATTATCCGCTCCCTGCGGGCCATGGGTATCGACACCGAGAAATTTTGGATGGCGATGCTCTTTGTCTATGATGTGGTACAGGAACGGACGGAAAATGTGCAGCAGGTTCCGACCTCGGTATTCGAGGAGTTTCGGACTTTCGCCAAGTACCTGCAAGAAAATCCCGATGCCAAAATCCGTGCATGGCGAGGGCGCGAGCACGGCGCGACCCTTGAATCCGACCTTGCAAAGCGGATGTTGGGCAAGTTGTTCGCTGACAACGTGGCAGAACTCTATGCCAAGTTGTCAAACACCCGTTCTTTCGGATTGGACGGATTTTCGGTGAATCTCAAAAGTTGTTACAAGATAACGCTTGCCGTCAAATGTTTTTTGCCGCTTTTGGAAAAGTTCAAAGAGGAAGATAACCGCAGTACGAATCCCAATAAGGTTTCCTATAACAGGATGCTGTTGATTTCGCGCATCGTCTATTTCTTCGGCTATACGGACAATCCGAAATTCCTTGATAATGACGAGAGTATATCGGGAATCTGGACATCTTACAAGGATAAGGAGTGGACGACGGTAGGCGCGAATTTCAGATAAATCCAATTACATATCGGATGATAAGGGACGGCATGAGCCGTCCTTTTTTATTCTGTCGATAAGGGGTAGTAAAAATCATGCACTTTTCTACTATCCGACAACTATTTCTGCCACAATGAGTTATGTATGATTTTCGTAGTATTCAACATTGAAAACGCAAACGCAGGTTCTTTGACATACACTTCGCTTCTCGGTAGGGAGAGAGAATCCGAACCGAAAGGCCGCAGGTCGAATCGCACGGCAGGACGATGACGGGAGTTTGCCCAAGCCATCATCCGACCGCCGCCAGAGCTGGCAAGAGCTCACCAGTAAGACCTAACGCCGAGAAAATGAGATAAATACCTATTTAATAATATTCGTTTAATTAAAACCTCGCGGGTGGTATGAGGTAAACCCGCACAAGTTAATATGAAAAAGATGAATGCAATTTCAGTAATTGTAAACCGTAATTTCGCCTTTGTAAAAGGCAACCGCCCAACCAACTCCAAAGCGGTGACGGCAAAAATGAAATCCATCGAGGAGTACGGGCTGTTATCGCCGATTACGGTTGTGGACGGTGAGCAGGTAATCACGTCGGGCGGGCATTTGGTAGACCTGAACGGCAAGGACATTCCCGACAGCCAGTCGGTGAACTATTACGCCGTGCTGGACGGTCAGCACCGATTGATTGCCTATATTAAATTAGGTCTGAATCTGAACGATCTCGTGATTACCGAGCCGCTGAATGTGGATATGTCGATTGCGGCGTTGATTGCCGAAATGAATATCTGCACGACCACGTGGAAAGGAACGGACTATATGGCCGCACCTGCCATGACGCTATCCAAGACGAATGATGTCTTTGAGTTTGCCGTACAACTCCGCAGCAAGGGGTTCCCGCTGGCAACCATATCCCAATGGTGCACGGGAACAAATTCACTCAAACCCAAAGACTTGGTGAACTGCGTGAAAAGCGGGGAACTGCCTAAAATTCTGCAATCCGAAACATGGTATCAGCGGAGTATCAGATGGTATGAGGCCGCACAGGGGAAGTTCTCGGATTCGTTCCTGTCGAAAAAGTATCTGATTACCTATATCATCATGCAGTATAACAACGCCGCAGACCCCGTGGCCTACTGCCATCAGATAGAGCAGGCTTTGAAGAAACTCACACCTGCACAAGCGACGGAAATCATGGAAGCCCGCAAGATAGGGTTAAAATCCCGTGAGCAGGTAGTCGTTGAACTGCTGGAACAATACCTCGGATAGGATGGTCGGAAAGAAAAAGGAGGTCGGATGCCATCAAGGCCGCCGACCTCCCGATTCCTACAATAAGTGTTGCATTGCCGCGTCGATTTGGCTGTTTTCAAATGAATCGAGGTAGATTTGTGTAGTCGATAAGTCAGAATGTCCCAGCGATTCGGAAATCAAGGCTACGCTTACACCTGACCGTTTTAAGACCGTTGCGTATGTATGCCTCGCTACATAGGTCGTTAAGGGCGTATGCAGTCCTATTTCCTCACTCAATTCGTGCAGGCGTTTGTTGACGTGTTTCAACGTTTTCTTAACGCGTTCCAAGATTTGTTTCTCGGTCGTGTGAATTTGGCGGTTGAGAATAGGAAACAGATAATCTTCCTCCACTTGGTCGGTGTGGTACTTGTCGATGATTTCCTGTGCCTGTTCCGTAAGACAGCAGTTCATCATCTTACCCGTCTTGCGTCTTGCATAGTAGATTCTGCCGTTCTCAATGTCACCGTATGTCAGCAGGGCAATGTCTTTGAAATTGATTCCAGCCATGAAATACGAGAACAGAAAAATATCTTTGGCAAGTTGGGTGTAAAAGTCCCTATCCGATAAATCCAACTCAATCAGTTTGTGGATGTCCTCTTTCGTGATAGCACGCTTGCGGGTATTCGTCCATAGGCTACCCACTTTGAATTGCTGAAAGGGATTCGATTTTGGGACAAATACGCCCTCTGAAACAGCCTTATTATAGACCGCTTTCAATACGCTGAACTTGGTCGCAAGGCTGTTATTGACATTACCACGCTGACGCAGGAAGATTTCAAACTCCCTTAAATACGTCAAATCCAATTCATCAAAGCGCATATTGACCGAGCGGAATTGCGACATAAGGGCAAGTGTTACCTTGTGTTTGCTGGCGGAACCATACTTTTCGACCTTTTCCAATCTGCCGATTATCTGTCTGAAAAAGTCCCCTACGGTGCAGTTGATTCGTTTGCCGTTCTCTTCAAAAAGCGTATCGAATGTAACGGGAATTTCCAGCACCTCCAACTTTTTGATTTTCTTCTCGTATTCACGTATTTTGGAGGTGATTTGAAACTGAATTTCTGCTCCATCGGGGCAGTCGGTGGTCGGTTGTTGTTTCTCAAAATCCCAATGCTCCAGCACAACGGATATGCCCAATCCTACGAACTTACGGCGGCGGTCATGGGTGAATACAAGAGCAAGAGGGGCTAAATGGTTTCTGTTGATAGCGTCTTTGCGACATACGACGTTGATTGTCATAATCTTTACGGATTACGCAAGCAACAAAATACAATACGTGTGTTACACGATTTTATGTATCACACTCTGTATCACAAACGGCGATTTCAGGGCATTTTGTGTTACACAACGGACATCTGTAACACACGGCAGAAAAATAAAAACGAGCGATAATTCATTGATTATCACTCGTTTATCGAGAGCGGAAAACGGGACTCGGACCCGCGACCTCAACCTTGGCAAGGTTGTGCTCTACCAACTGAGCTATTTCCGCATGGCATGTTTCTCAATTGCGAGTGCAAAGGTATATAAAAAATCCGAATCTCCAAATTTTTCAGGGCTATTCTGCGGAATTTTTGTCCTGAAGCCGGGCTCCGCCCCCTTTATCTGAACACCCTGATGCGTTCGTCCAGCGGTTTGAACGTCTTTTCGCCCGGTTCGCCTGCGGGTGTCCCGAACGGCATTTGCGCGACGAGTTTCCACTCCCCGGGCAGGCTCCAGCGCTTGCGCACCTCGTCATCGATGAGCGGGTTGTAATGTTGGAGCGATGCCCCCAACCCTGCGTCTTCCAGCATCGTCCAGACTGCCAGCTGGTGCATGGCCGATGTCTGCTCCGACCATACCGGGAAATTCCCCGCATAGGCCGGAAACTGCTGTTGCAGGCCGCGGACGACATCCGTGTCTTCGAAGAAAAGTACGGTGCCGTACCCGGCTGCGAAGCTGTGCTCGATCTTCTCCTCGGTGCGTGCGAATGCCCCTTCGGGGACGATTGCCCGCAGGGTGCGCTTTACGATTTTCCATAATTCGTCGTGATGCTCGTGAAGCAGCAATACGGCACGTGTCGATTGCGAATTGAAGGCCGAGGGTACGTGTTTTATGGCAAAACGCACGATTTCCTCGATCCGTGCGTCGTCGATGGGCGATTCCGGAGCTAAGGCGTAGTAGCTGCGGCGGTGGCGGAGTGCCTCTCTGAATGTTCTTTCCATAGTCTTTACCGGTTTAAGATCCGTCTATGCAAATATAGCACAACTTCGGATAAAATGTGCATATTCCATTGCGAAACGCTATCTTTGCACCATGGAAAATGCCATCGGACTCTTTTCCCGGCTTGGGTGCCGTCTGCGCGGTTTCGGCGACGACGCCCGCACGCGGGAGGTAATCGGGCGTGCGTGCCGGGAAAACGGCTGGTTTACGCCCGCAGACATTTGCCGCGCCGTTGCAGCCGTCGCAGACGGGATGCTCCGGCGCGATGCGCTGGCGGAGTGGCTGGCGCCCTACCCCGTTCCTGTCGCCGAACCCCGGCGCGTGCTGGTCGTCATGGCCGGGAATATCCCGCTGGTCGGATTTTTCGATATGCTGTGCGTGCTCGCCGCAGGGCACAGGTGCCTCGTAAAACCATCGGCCAAAGATACCGTCCTGATGGAATATGTCATCGGGTTGCTGCGCGGAATCGACCCGCAGGTTCCGGTGGAATTTTACGACGGCAGCACATCGCCCGATGCCGTGATCGCTACGGGCAGCGACAATGCCAACCGCTATTTCCGGGCGCAGTATGCGGGCATTCCCGCCCTGCTGCGCGGTAACCGCCAGTCGGTCGCCGTACTCGGCGGCCGGGAAACCCCCGCGCAGCTCACTGCATTGGCCGACGACATCTGGGCTTATTCCGGACTGGGCTGCCGCAGCGTGTCGCTGCTTTTCCTGCCCGAGGGCTATGACCTGCAGCTGCGGATGCCGGAGGTGAACGTGAAATACAGGAACTCTTACCGCCAGCAGAAAGCCCTCCTGACGATGGGCGGACAGCCGTTCCGCGACCTGGGAGCTGCCGTGGCCGTCGAAGAGCGGGCCTTTCCCGCGGCGTTGAGCCGGATCAATTATTCGTTTTACAAATCACCCGCCGAGGTCGGGGCCTGGCTCGCAGCACACGATGCCGGACTGCAATGCGTCGTTTCGGAGTGCATTGCCTGCCGCCGCCGCGTGGATTTCGGCCATGCACAGTCCCCTGGGCTGACGGATTACCCCGACGACAGGGATGTCATCGAATTCCTTACGACATCTTGTTTGTAAATTAGGTCATGCTGTGTGCTTTTTATTGATAAATAATATTATATTTGGCTGTGTTTATAATAAATAATATTATATTTGAGGCTGAATATAAAACAAATGGTTTATCATGAAAAAGTTCGCCTTATTAGTCGTTTCGTTATTTGCCGCCGGCTCTGCGCTGTATGCCCGCAAACCGGCCCCCGTAATCCCCGACTTCATACATGCCGCCTATTCGGTGGAGAGCCTCCTGAGCGAGGCGGAACTCACGAACCCGGGGTACGATGCCTTCCAGTTCATCTACCTGATGGCTACGCCTGAGTGGGCCGGGCTGGATTTCGACCGGCCGCAGGATGCCGTTGACGCCTATGCCACGCAGTTCGACTACCTGAAGCAGGGAGGCAAGATGGCGCTCGCGCCCTCCATGATCGAAAAGGCGCATGCCGCCGGGGCCAGGATACTGTTGTGCTTCGGCGGGCAGCAGGAGTTCCTTCCCCTGCTGGAGAATCCGGATCGGATAGCCAAGTTTGTCGGGTATATGGTGCGCCTGGTCGAAAAGAACGGTTACGACGGCATCGACATGGACTGGGAGATCACGCTGGACAAGGAGTTGCATGCCCGCATGATGGCCCTGCTGCGCGAACGGTTCGACGAACTCTCGGAACGCACCGGGCGTTATTACTACCTGACCACGGCCCTCAGCATCGACCACGAGTACGATCGGGCGCTGGCCGACAGGCTGGCCGGGGCGGTCGACTGGATAAATATCATGTCCTATGACATGTGCGACGGCGTATGGGGCAGCACCCCTTCGCACAACACCTCGATGGAGCGTATGCGGTCGAAGCTGGAACACTGGAAAGTCTTCGACAAGCGGAAGCTCTGCCTCGGGCTGGCCAACTACGGGTTCTATTACAAAGGGTTGAAGCCCGGGCAGAAAGCCGACGGGCCGCTGCGTGACTACGGTTCGTATATCACCTACAAGGAGTTCCTGCCCCGGCTCGCAAACGGCTGGACGGAGGAGTACGACCCGGCAGCCGAGGTGTCCTACTATTTCTCGCCGGACAGAACGGAGTTCGTGACCATCGACAACCCCTCTTCGATACGCAGCAAGATCGAATGGATCAAGGCCGGCGGCTACCTGGGGGCTTTCTGGTGGGAATTCCACCACGACTACGTAGCTCCCGGGGCGGAGAACCCGCAGGGCAGCCACTACCTGATCGACATTGTTACCCGGTACCTCGGTCGGAAGTGACGCAGCCTGTGGTTTTGCATTTTCCCTTTTTGTACTATCTTTGTAGTAGGAAATGCAAAAATTACAAGCTATGTCAATGGTTTTCCGATTCCGGATGCTGAGCGATGAGAACGACAACTTCGTGCGCGATTACGAAGTGCCGTACGACATGACGTTGCTCGATTTCCATAATTTCATCCTCCGTTCGCTCGAATACGAGGAGTGCATGGCGTCGTTCTTCACGGCGGACGAGCGCTGGGAAAAACTGCGCGAGTTCACCCTCATGGATATGGACGACGGCTCGGAAGGGGCTCCTGCGGCGATGGAGAGCGTGACCCTGGGGCAGATCATCCACAACAACCGCGACCGGCTGATCTACCTTTTCGACATGTTCGGCGACCGGGCCTACTTCCTCGAACTGACCGGAGCGTACGAGATGCCCAAAGACGGCTCCTATCCGCGCGAGATATATGCCCAGGCCGATGCCCCCGACCAGTACGACCCGTCGAAGACGGCCACCGCGGGCGAAGGCTCGATTTTCGACGAGGTGATGGGGGAATTCAACGATTTCGAGGGCGACGACAATTATGACGACGAGTACTAAGCGGCTCGTCGTCATTGTCGGCCCGACCGGTTCGGGCAAGACGGATCTGAGCATCCGCATCGCCCTGCACTACGGTGCACCCATCCTTTCCACCGACTCCCGCCAGATGTACCGCGGCTTGCCGATCGGTACGGCTCAGCCTACGGCAGACCAATTGCAAGCCGTCGAACACCATTTTATAGCATCGCACGACCTCGCGGATAACCTGAGTTGCGGCGAGTACGAAACGCAGGCCCTCGCCTGCCTCGAAAGACTGTTCGCCGGGCATGACTGCGTCGTTGCCGTCGGGGGCTCGGGGCTTTATGTCAAGGCGTTGTGCGAAGGCATGGACGACCTGCCGCAGGCCGATGAAAACCTGCGCCGCGAATTGGCGGCGCGACTCCGCACGGAGGGGCTCGAAGCCCTCGCCGGACAGTTGCGGACGCTCGATCCGGATTATTACGCGGTGGTCGACCGCAGCAACCCGGCGCGCGTCGTTCGGGCACTGGAGGTCTGCCTGCAAACCGGACTGCCCTACTCCCGCCTGCGGACTGGGCGGCGTCGCAAGCGCGATTTCGACATCGTGAAGGTCGGCATTGACATGCCGCGCGAGGAGTTGTACGGACGCATCGACCACCGTGTCGGGCAGATGCTTGCCGACGGCCTCGAAGCCGAGGCGCGTGCGGTGTATCCCTACCGCGGTCTGAATGCCTTGCAGACGGTCGGCTACCGGGAGTTCTTCGACTATTTCGACGGCCGCATCTCCTACGACCAGGCCGTGGAACTTATCAAGCGCAATTCGCGCCGATATGCCAAACGGCAGCTTACCTGGTTCCGCCGCGACGCGGAAATCCGCTGGTTCGGCCCCGACCAGACGGGGGCGATTATAAATTATATAGATTTTGGCGAATCGTAAAATTTTCGTACTTTTGCCGACGCCTTTCGCCGAAAGGCAGTGGCTCGGATGGTGGAATAGGTAGACACGCCGGACTTAAAATCCTGTGACCAGCAATGGTCGTGCGGGTTCGATTCCCGCTCCGAGTACAGGGCCGTCTTTGCGACGGCCTTTTTTCGTGCCCTGCGGGATCCGGTCAATGCCCGAACCTCGACGTGTCGACCGTCTTGTGCCGCTTCTCCTTGTATGTGCCGAAACGGTAGGAGAAATGCACCGTCACCGAACGGGTGTACGTGCCGGAATCCATGTCGAGGTACTGTCCCTTGTAACGGACTTTGGCGAACGGGAGCGAACTTTCGAAAATGTCGTTGCAGCGCACCGAGAGGCTCGCCCGGCTCTTGTCGAACGTCCACTTGACACCCGCGTTGACGCTCCACGAAGGGGCGACGTCGTAAGTCCCCTGGATGGCCGCGCTCTGATAGTAGCCCGAGAGGTCGAGCGTCAGGTCGGGTTTGCGGCTCAGACGGATCGTGTTGTCCATGCGCACCACCCCCAGCCATTTGGAGCGGTCGAACGCCAGGTCGTGAAAGGCGTCGCAGCGCTGGGTCATCCGCATCCCGGTCAGCGTCAGCCGGGAATCGAGCCATTTGCCCGGGCGCAGCGGTACGATGACGTTGGCGCCCCACTGGCGGTTGGTGTTCCAGTTGAGCGTCTGGTAGACCAATGCCAGGCGATCAGGGGCCTGCCATGCGGTTTGGTCGAAGTAGTCGGGCATCTCGTTCCAGAACAGCATGAAGATATACTTCTGCTTATACATGTACATTGCCTGGCCGTTGTAGCTTTTCGACGGCCGCAGTCCGGGCGTGCCCCGGATCTCCGAATAGCCGTCGATGTAGGAGGTCGACTGCTGCATCTCCCAGTACGAGGGATAGGTCTTGTCCGACGAGAGCGAAATCTGTACGAGATGTTTCTCTGCGGGTGTCAGGAGCAGGGTCGCCTGCGGGTAGAGCGACCAGTTGTCGTAGTCCCCCGCGCGGTAGTATTCCCCGGCCAGCGACAGCGAGAAACTCCCCTTGGCGAACTCTTTGCTCACCCCGGCGTAGAGGTTGCCCGTGTATTCGTCGAGGTGCGAATCGGTATCGACGGTGGCGATGTCGCCCTCGCAGAGCGTGTATCGCTGGTAGTCGTGGTCGCCCGCCCAGCTGAAGATGCCCCCGTAGGTCATGCCCCAGCCATTGCCCAGGTCGTGCGACTGGTCGGCGCTGACATTTACCCGGTCGACGGACTGCCCCGAAACCACGTCGAACGCTGTCCGGCTGCCGTCGGCGTACCTGTTCCGCATGGCGGCCAGCTGCCACGAGCTGTAATGCGTGTAGTCCGCCGAGAGGTCGAGCCCGGAGGCCGACGTGTAGCGCAGCGCAGCGTTGTGCATCGTGTTGTCGCCCCCGGGCGAGCTGACCGAGTTGACCAGGTTGCCGTCGGCACGTACGAGGCCGCTCGTATGCGGGGTGTATGCGCCCGTATAGGCAATGCTCAGGCGTCCTTTGCCCTGCGGGGCGTATTCTGCGGCGGCCCTCAGCCGGTGCCATGTCCCTTTGCTGGTGATATTCTGCCTCTGGGCGATTTCATGCTCCCCGTCCGCGAGCGTATGCCGCGAGTAGAGGTCGATGATCCGTTTGGTCTTGGCCTGCCCGGCCGAATAGGTTACCTCGGCCGACCACTCGGGCGAGGAGAAGGCGAAGTTGCCCCCGGCATCCCAGTTGCTGTAAAACCGGTTGGTATAGTTGGCGTGTACCTCCCCCGAAAACGAGTAGTCGTGGCTGCGCCGCAGGACGAGGTTGATCGCCGCGCCGCGCACATGGTACTGCGGCGGCGTGCTGTACATCACTTCGGCCTTCTCGATCCGTTCGACGGGTGTCGAGCGCAGCAGCGACGCCAACTGCTCGGCGCTCATCGTCGAGGGCTTCCCGTTCAGGATCACCGTGACACCCCCGGCGCCGGCAAGCGTCAGCCCGCCGTCCTGTTCGCTGACGCCCGGCAGCTGGGTGAGGGCTTCGTAGGCATTGTTCACCGCCTTGCCTTTCGATACGGCTTCCAGGTCATAGGCCAGCCGCCCCTCTTCGACCCGCACGATGGGTTTTTCGCCCTCTACGACCACAGCGTCGAGCGCATTCGTATATTCATGCAGGACGACCTCGCCGGCTTCGTCGTGCTCCGACGTAAGCGTTTGCATCTCATAGGCGAGGTGCTGGAACAGCAGCCGGTAGGGGCGTACCTCCGATGCGATGGCGAAACGCCCGTCGGCATCCGATGCCGCGGCCGCGAGGTAGGTCGAGTCGGTGTCGAGCATCACTACCGCGACCCCGACCACGGGTTGCCGCTCCTGGTCGACCACCCTCCCCCGCACAATTTGCCCGCAGGTCTGTTTCACGGAAAAAAGCGCCAGGGCGCATACGAGTAAAAGAAATGTCCGTCTCATAACTTTGCTTGGTTTTTTCATTTGGTTTCCCTGCAAAGTTAAGCCCCGATGCGGCTTGCCGGTACGGAATAATTCTTGCTTGTTTGTGTGTAAAATGTTGATTTACAGAGGGTGCGATCCCGCGGATTCTTGCCGGCGCGCCGGGCGCCCTTGCTATGCGAAAAAACGGGTGAAAAACTCCCTGTCCGCAGCCCCCGATTCGGCGATCCGGCGTTTGAGTTTCGATTTGAGCGTGTAGACCCCGTTCAGCGTCATGTCGAGCATCACGCTGATCTCCTGCGCCGAGAACCCGGCGACGACCAGCGCTGCGAAATCGTAGTTGCGCGGCGTCCACCCCGGCAGTTGGCGGCGCAGGCGCGTGACCGCCCGGTCGTTGTAGAGGTCTGCCATGCGGACGATGTCCGCGAGCATCGCCGGGCTCAGTGCCAGCTCCTTCACCTTCCTCGCCAGCCGTTCCCCTTCGCCATAGGTGTAGTAGGTTGCGGCGATGTCGCGCAGCAGGGCGAACCGCCCCTCGAGCGAAGCCTTGACGGCGGCCTCGCGCTCGTTCGAGGCATCGAGCCGCGAGGTGAGGCTGTCGTGCGATTCCCGGTAGGATTCCAGCAGCGTGAGGTATTCGCTCAGCTGCGCGTCCCGGTGCCGGAGTTTGCGCCGGTAGCCCACCACCGCCCCTGTAACGGCCGCGGCCAGCAACAGGCATGCCAGCGTGGCGATCCAGATTCGGTAACGCAGCCCCGCCTCGCGGAGCGCCGTTTCGTTGGCCGTGCGGTATCTCTTTTCCAGCTCGGCCACCGATACCCCCTGCCGTGCCTTGTCGAGCGAATCGCGCTTGCCGATGTACTGCATGGCACAGGCATAGGCTTTGCCGTCCTCCCCGCGGCGGTGGTGTATGGCCGAGGCGATCGTGTAGAGCCCTATGTTGTTCTGGTTGAAGCGTTTGATGTGCGCCAGCGAGCGGTCTATGTAGTATTGTGCCGAATCGGGCTGCTCCGCCCGGTAAAAAATGATGGCCGAAGCGATGTCGTAAAGCGTGCGGTCATCGTCGTCGGCCGATGCGGGGCCGTGCGTCAGCGGGGCTGTCCATAGTTCGTGCATGTCGATGCGCGCCCGCTCCTCGAGCAACTGCCCGGTGCTCCAGTCTTCGGCGAAGGTGTGGTATATCAGGTTTTGCAGGGTGATCTGCTGGGCGAAGAAACGGAATGCCATCGTGTCGCGTGCCCCGACCAGCGGGGAGAGTGTTTCGATGGCCTCGGCATAGCGGCCGTTGGCATACTGTGCCGACGAGAGCATGTAGCGGCTGTATCCCTCCAGTTCCGCACTGCCGGTCTCCTGCGCCGCGGCGACGGCTTTCGAGAATGCATCTTCGGCCTCGGTGTCGTATCCCTGTTCGAGGTACAGCAGCCCCAGCGTGTGGTACAGTGCCATGAGCAGTTTTGTGGTTCCCGCCTTGTCGCGGTTGCGTTCGGCGTAGAGCATCGCCTGTGTGTAGCCTTTGATCGCCCGTCCCAGGTCGCCGGCATTGTGGTGTACCTTTGCGTCGAAATACCAGGCATAGGCACGCTCGGCCCCGGAGCCGTGGCGCTCGTAATAATCCAGTGCGGGGGCGGTCAGCGAATCGTTGTCAGCCTCGGCACCTGTGCGGGAGTAGGTTTGCGCGAGCAGCAGGCGCCGCCGGGCGTCGGCCGCCGGTGAAATGGCCGAGGGGTCTATCTGCCGGAGAGCCAGCAAGGCGCTGTCGGGATGCTCCTCTATCAGCACCGAAGCCTGGGTCATCAGGTTGTCCGCGGCCTTGTCGCCGCATCCGGCAGCAAGCAGGCCGAAGAGTATGGCGGTTAGGTATCTCATGCCTGCAAAATTAATATAACTTTTATTTCCTCGGGTATTTTGCCGGATAAAATTATCCGGCCCGATCGGTTGTCGTGCCCCTGCGCCGCACGCAGTGCTCCCCTGCAGACCCCGGCCTTGTCCCTTAGCGTTTAGCCCGGATTTTTGTGCGGCCGAAACGGCCGAAATACATCTTTGCCGCACTGCCGCAGGACGGAAAACGGGCTTGCAGCGACTGCAAGCCCGTTCCCTTTTATTTTGCACCTACGGTCAGCGGTAAATCTCGTTCAGCAGGCGTGCCAGCCGGTAGCCGCCCCGGACGAACTGCTGCTCGATGACGGGCGTGTATTTGTCCACGTAATCGTAGGATATTTTCGTCCCTTCGGGGCTGTCCTCGTAGATGCCGACGCAGATCGCATGGGTCTCCTTCAGCCAGTCCTGCGGCTCCCCGGCCTGTACCAGTGCCGCCTCGTCATCCGTCAGGCGGTCGATCTGTTCCTGCCACTCGGTGTAGCTCCACTTGTGCCCGGCTTCGAGGATCGCCGAGTCCCAGGCCGAGTGGAGGTTCGTTCTGCGTCCGAACATCAGCACCGGGCGCTGATTGCCACCGATATCCGACAGGCGCCCCGTGTGCATCGGGCAGTGCATGTCGCCGACCAGGTGGATCAGCATCTTGAGCTTCTCGGTCTCCGCCTCGGGTGCCAGCCCGCCGGCCTTGAGCTCGGCGACGAGCGTCGTGACGGCCGTCAGCACGTCGCCTTTGGGGTTCCGGGGCATCGTTTCGAGGGTTTGGCCCTCGTCGATGTTCAGGTAGTGCCACGTCTTGGTGTAATTGTATTCGGGGGTGTGGCTGGCAATGTCCATCCAGTTGCAGTAGTACACGGGCGAATGGCCGTTGAGCACCTTGTCGATCTTTTGGGCGGCTTCGGGCGTGAGGTGGCACTCTGCGATGTAGGCCGTGACGTCGTGCCCCTTTTGTCCCCATCCGTATACGCTGCCGGCGAACAGCAGGCATGACAGCAGGATAATCAGGTTTTTCATTCTATCAGTGGGTTTTGTGGTTGTTTAATGGTTCATCGTGGCGAGGAACTCCTCGTTGGTGTTGGTCATTCCCATCTGCTTCTGGAGGAACTCCATGGCCTCGACGGGCGTCATGTCCGAAAGGTATTTGCGCAGCACCCACGTGCGGTTCATCACGTCGCGCGGCAGGAGCAGGTCTTCGCGGCGCGTACCCGATGCGATGACGTCGACCGCCGGGTAGACACGTTTGTTGGCGAGCTTGCGGTCGAGCTGGAGCTCCATGTTGCCCGTGCCCTTGAACTCTTCGAAAATCACCTCGTCCATCTTCGAACCGGTGTCGATCAGCGCCGTGGCGATGATCGTCAGCGACCCTTTCTCCTCCGTGTTGCGGGCTGCACCGAAGAAACGCTTGGGTTTGTGGAGCGCGTTGGCATCCACACCGCCCGAGAGCACCTTGCCCGATGCGGGCTGGACGGAGTTGTAGGCACGTGCCAGGCGGGTGATCGAGTCGAGGAAGATCACCACGTCGTGTCCGCATTCGACCATGCGCTTGGCCTTGTTGAGTACCATTTCCGCGACTTTCACATGGCGCGACGCCTGTTCGTCGAAGGTCGATGCCACGACCTCGGCCTTGGAGTTGCGGGCCATCTCGGTCACCTCCTCCGGGCGCTCGTCGATCAGCAGCACGATGATGTATACTTCGGGATGGTTGTCGGCGATGGCGTTGATGATCGACTGCATGAGCACCGTCTTACCCGTCTTGGGCTGTGCTACGATCAGCGCGCGCTGTCCCTTGCCGATGGGCGAAAAGAGGTCGACCACGCGCGTCGACATGTTGTTGTGTCCGTTGCCCGTAAGGCAGAATTTCTCGCTCGGGAAGAGCGGCGTCATGAATTCGAACTGTACGCGGTCGCGGATGAACTCCGGCGCCAGGCCGTTGATCTCGTTCACGCGTACCAGCGGAAAATATTTCTCCCCCTCCTTCGGCGGGCGTATGGCGCCGTTCACCGTGTCGCCGGGCTTCAGCCCGAAGAGTTTGATCTGCGACGGCGAAACGTAAATGTCGTCGGGCGAGTTCAGGTAGTTGTAGTCGGCCGAACGCAGGAACCCGTATCCGTCGGGCATGATCTCCAGCACGCCTTCGCCCTCGATCTCCCCGGCGAAATCGTCCTTGGTGATCACCTCGCCGTCGAAGGATTGCGCATCGGCTGCTGCCTGGGTAGCCTGGGTAGCCTGGGCAGCTTGGGCAGCCGGGGGTGTTGCGGCGGCGGGTTCTGCTGCCTCTTCCTGTGCTTGTGCTTGTGCTTGTGCCTTGGGCTTGCGGCCGCGGCGCTTGGGCTCGGCCTTCTCCTCGCGGGGTGCCTGTACGGTTTCTGCCGCTGCCGCTGGTGCAGGTGCCGGGGCGCTTTCCATCGGGAGCTCCGGCTCGGCAGGGGGGCCGGCGACCGTGATGGGCGGACGCTGTGCTGGTGCGGTGTTTTCGGTCTTCGTATTGGTGATGCGCGGCCGACGGCCTCGCGGGGCCTGGGGAACGGTTTCGGGAGCGGCTTCCGCCTTTACGGCGGCGGGTTCGGCTATGGCTGCCGTCTGCTGCATTTCCGTTGCGGGAACCTCCTTTTTCCGGCCTCGTCCTCTTTTCTCTTTATTTTCTGCGGGGGCGCCTTCGGAAGCGGAGAACCCGGCGATTTTCTCGATCAGTTCGCGCTTCTTCAATGTGGTGTCCCCGATACCGATAGCTTTTGCTATTTCACGCAGTTCGACGAGGCTTTTCCCTTCGAGCGCTTTCAAATCCTGCATATATTTCTATTTCAAAGTGATTTTCAGAACCCCGGCGGGCGCCGGGACATTGGAATTTGCTTGCAAAGATAGTGCATTATTTCGAAATTCAAAATAAAAAATTGCAGATCACGCCCTTCCGCCGGGGCTTTCACCATAAATTGGGAGTGCCCGGACGTAAAATACTCATTTATGGCGATTGTACGACCCGGAAATTACCCCCACCTTTGTATCCGGAACAACAGATCTATTCAGCCATTGCGTTGTTTGTATTGTTAATGTTTGTGTGTGCAAAAACCTCCCGGGAAGCCCGGGAGGTTTTTCTTCGGTGTCGTTCCGGCGTCCTGCCGGGGCGCGTGCCGGCGGCGGGAGCCTCCGGGGGTTATTCGTTGCGCCGCAGGTTCCACTTGTTGTTGTTGCAGATCACGGCCCTGACCAGGTCGTCGCCGTAGACCTGCATGTTCGAGTAGGTCTGCCCGTAGGTCATCGTGGCGTGCGATGCCGCTGCGAAGTCCATCAGCACGATGCCGACGTTCCCGCGGAAATCGTAGCTGTCGATCTTGTCGGCCGTATACCTGTTGTACTTGTTCGCGCAGTAGTCGTAGTCGCCCACGGCGCCGAACAGGCTGATCCCCGACACGCTGCAATGGGCCGTGTCGTAGCAGCTGACATAATTCATGCACCACCGCGTCGGGTCGTCCGTATTATAGGTATAGGCGATGCACTCGTCGATGGCCGCATACTTGGTCTTGCCGTCCGATGCCCCGTTCTTGATGTTGTAGAGGTCGTTCACGCGGATCGGGGCCTGCCCCACGCCGTTGCCGCTGAGCGTCGTGTCGAAAACCACCTTGTCGTCCGTCCAGTTCAGGTAGGCGCCGAAATACCGGCCGTTGTTCGACGATTTGTAATCCTCGCGGATCATGAAGAGTATCTTGCCGCGGGCGTCGGCCAGCGTCATCAGGGGGTGGAAGTCGGCCACATAGCCGCTGCAATGCGAGTTGATCAGGCTGGCCACGCTTTTCTCCCATCCCGTCTTATTGGCGCTGGTGCTCGTGTTCTCGTATTTCATATGCACGAGCACCGTCTCGCCCGGATGTTCGTCGAGGAACCGCACGAAACGGTCGAGCAGGTGCGAAAGCATGAAGGGCGAAAGTTCCTGGCGGCCGGAGCTGCCCGGGGCGTAGCCGCCCAGCGTCGGGTCGCCCAGCGGGGCTATGCCGTGATGGATTGGGAGGTCGCGCACCGAGGAGCTCGACGAGGAGGGGCGCAGGTCGAACATGCGAACCCCGGCCGCAAGCTGCTCTTCGATGGAGAGCTCCTGTGCCTTGATGATCTTGGTCGTGTTCATATAGCCGAATACGACGTTCTGCAACCATTTGAAGTGGTATCTTTCGCTGGGCATCCCGCCTTTGTACTCGTAGTGCGAACCGTAGATCGTGCAGGCGTCGTGCGACCCGGGGATGGAAACCTGCGACAGGTAGGTGTTGTCGGGCAGGTAGGCCATCCAGTCGGAATAATCTTCCGAGGTCTGTTGCGCCTGCGCCTGCATGTCGCCGATCGTGAACGAATAACGGTGCCCGGCCCTGAGCGTTGCCGGGGTTGTGTAGCTGTATGTTCTGCCCTGCGTGGTGACGGCGGAGAGCGTGAGCCCCTCGATGTCCTGCGGCAGCATGAACGCCGTGACCGCGACCTTCGCCCCTGCGCTGAGCTGAATGTAGGGGACGTCCCCCGACACCAGGTGCAGGGCCAGCACGTTCGATCCTTTGCCCGGGATGACCGTGCACCGGTCGGTTTCGATGTCGAACGTGAAGCCGCCCGCTATGGGGCCGTTCTCGCTCGACAGCACGAGCTTCTGTACCTCCGCGGCCTCCGAGAATCCCACCTGGATCGTAACCGTGGTCATCAGCGGGCGGAACCTGAAGGGCACCTCCCCTCCGCGTTCCACCCCTTGGGTGCATGCCGCCATATAGGCATACTGCATGTTGCATTCGCCGTTGTGGTAGGTCTGTACGGCCGGGATTGCCGTCGCGACGATCGAGCCGCTGTTGGCCTGGACGGCGTCTGCCGGGTAGAAGGCGTAAAAATCGTAGCTGGGACTGCTCCCCCACTGCATCCCCGTGTCGCTCAGGTCGGCTTCGCTTTCGGTCGCCCCGGAGACGCTGACTTCGACCTCCGCCCATTGCGGGGTCGTCTGCGGGCAGATGATCCCCACGCGGTCGGCATTGCGCCAATAGATCGGGTAATAACCGTCCTGTAGCGGGCCGTAAGCCGTACGGGTTTCGTCCGTGGGGTCGGGCGCTTCATTGCCGATCGACAACCGGCAGACGATGGCATCGCCCCCTGTCGCGGGTGTTTCGGGCCCTTCGGGCAGTTCTGTCGTATCCTTTCCGCAACCGGCCAGCAGGAGCGCGAGCAGCGCGAGTCGGAAAATAGGTTTGTGTTTCATAACGTCAGGTTCGAATTGGCTGTTTGTAATTCAATACTCGTCGTCCGCATAATCCACCGGGCCCGGCCCGAGTTCGCCGCCGTGCGGCTGTGAAATCGCGAATCCTGCTTCGGCCGCAATTACGAGTATCTCCAATTCCGGCTTTATGTATGCTGCTTTCATCAGATTCGGTTTATAGATAAATCGGGACGGTATCCTGCTCCGTCCCGATCTGAAAAATTATTTTATCGAAATTATTCGACCGTATAGGTGAAATCCGCGAACTCTACGTGGTAAGATCCTGCGGTAGATAGTATCTTGATCATGAGACGCTGTCCGTTGGTGACCGTAAACGTATGGGTCTGTGTACCGGATTTGCACTTTTGGTCGTTGCCGTTCAGGATGTTGTTCCTGTCGCGGAGCCACGATTCGGTGATCGGGCCGTTGCCCGTTACGCCGATCCTGTACTCAATATTGCTTATACGGTTGGTCGCTACCTCGAAGGATACCTTCACGGTTTTCGAACCCTCGCACTGGATCGGAGCCGTGACGAAAGCGCCGTTGTTTGCGTTGTTGAAGCCCGCAGGAACCTGCAGCTGGATGCGGTTCTTTTTGAGTTTGTCGTCGCCGTTCTTGTCGCTCTTGATCTCTGCCTGGTAAAAATACCAGTCATTGAAAATTCCTTCCGGGTCGTATTGGGAATCGACCGTGTAGAATCCGTTGTCCTGATAGGTATGCGTACCGTACTTCTGGTCGATGGCATCGGGCACGGTGATCGTCACCGTTTTCTTGTTGCAGGGTACGCTCATCGTATAGTGGTGGTTGCGCTTCAGGCCGGCCAGCGTGAACGACTTGTCCGAGTAGGTCAGCCCGTCGGTGGTCATCACCTTCACGGTCATGGTCGAAAGTATGTCCACGGGGAGCAGCCCCAGTACGAACTCTTTCCGGTTCGTGGGAACTGCGATCGAATTGGTTGCGGACGATGCCGTGAAGTTCCCCAGGGCGTCGATCGTACCGGCCGTCGGCATTACGTTGCTGTCGGTCTCCAGGATGACTTTCTTGGGGGTTTCGTTCGCACCCAGTCCGAGCGAAATCTTGATGCGGGCCATCAGCGGCTTGAACGTGAAGTGTACGTGCAGTACGGTCGTCGCCTCGTTGATTTCGAACGGCTCCTCCCAGATGTTCGTATACATGAAGTCATAGGCGGCCAGGTTGTCCGTGCAGTATTCCGACCCCCAGGTGTGCTTGAAGGTCTTGTTCACGGCGTCGAACGTGGCGTTGCAGTCGTACGGGTAGTAAGCCGCCGCCAGCGAATAGGAACCGATGGGCACGTCGCCCGAGAACGTCGTGGTCGGGCCCGACTTGTCGGCCGTGAACTGGCATGTCATCATCGCGGCTCCGTCGTAGAGGAGCACGGCGACTTTATCGCCGGCCACCCAGTTGGTCGTGGTGCCGTCGATGGAAGTACGGGTCTCCCCGGAAACCATATCCTCGGGGATGGTCACCTGAACATACTTTTTCGGGCCGGCGGCCGGAGCCGTATCGTCCTTGCTGCACGCGGCCATACCGACCGTTGCGAGCATTGCTATAACGAATAATTTTTTCATGGTGCGTTTTCTGTTTTTGTCGTTAATTTCCAATGGATGCGTCGCTATTCGTAGTCATCGTAAGAGAGCGACCTGGTTCCGCCCAGCTCGCCGCCGCCGGTTCCCGGTTCGATGCCGCTGCTTGCCGCAAATCCTTTTTCCACGCATACGGAGATCAGGTACAGCTCCGGTGCTTCGTAAGTCATAGTTTGTTTTTTCATGGTCTTTTTTTATTATGTGTAGGTTGCTTTTATTCCATGTCCGTTCCGGGCTGGCGCTATGCCCTTACGCAGAGCACGCGTATGCCGCGCTGTTCCCCGCCCGCGGACAGGCATATTTCGACTATGCCTGTCCTTTGTCCGGTTCGGTGGAGCCGCTGCAGCTCCGCTTCGATGCGCATTTCGTCCGCTCCGGGAAGCTGCCGTCCGACCCATAGGCCGGTTTGCCGGAGGCGTATACGCGAACCCGGCCTTCTTCCAGGTAGGCGAGCAGGTAGTGCGGCGCCCGGCCGGATCCTGCGGTTTCGCCCGCTGCGGTCGGTATTGCGGTCTGGGGCATGCGGTAAAGTCCGTTAGGGGTTGTCAATTCCGATTGTTTTACTTATTCCACGATCACGACGCGGTTCAGTTCCGGCTCTGCGAACCGGTTGTTGGTGTCGCCTTCGGCCTTCTTGACCAGACGGGACGGGTCGATGCCGTACTTGTCCTTCAGCAGGTTGTAGACGTACTCCATGCGCTGTTCGCTCAGACGCTGGTTGATCTCCTTTGTGCCGGTATCCTTGTCAGCGGAGCCGATCAACGTGAAGGTCTTGTCCTTGTCGGCCTTCATGGCGTTCCTTACGTAGAATTCGAGGTTGGTCTGCTCCTTCTTGTCGAGCGTGGCCTTGCCGATCTTGAAGAAGAGCGCCACGGGCGATGCGGATACCTTCTGCTCGGCAACCACCTTGGGCGGCATGTTGCGCAGCTTCTCGTTCTCGTCGCTCAGTTCCGAATTCTGCGATGCGAGTTCGTTGTTGGTGTTTTCGAGCCGCTTGATACGATCCAGGTACGACGTGTAGTCCACGGGCTGAGCCTGCGAGGCTCGCTTGAAGCCGCGGCGGTTCAGGTTGAACGACAGCCCTGCCGTTACCGAGAGCATACCTTCGCCGATGCGGCCGCCGCCCACGCCGTCGAAACGCTGGTTGACCAGCAGGCAGCGAGCTTCGAGCGTCAGGTCGAGCAGATCGCAGAGGCGCACTACATTCAGCAGACCTGCGTCGAAGCCGATTTCGTTGTCGTGGGTGTCGTTGCCGTAGGAACGCGCCCAACCCACTCCGACGAAGGGTACGAAATTCCAGGTGCGGGTCTCCTTGTAGCCGCTCACGGCGTTCGAGAAGTTCCACATTGCATCGGCATGCAGGTACGATACGCCGAATTTCTCCTTGAACATGCTTCCGTCGGCACCCTTTGCGTATTTGGTGCCTGCGGTCGTCCACCCTTTGGCCTGCAGGCCGGAGTATCCGACGCGGGCGCCGATCGAGGGGGTGAACCATTTTCCGACATGGATGTCCAGTGCCGGGGCCATGCGTTTGCCGAATTTGCCGTAGGAGTCGTGTTCGCCGAAATAGATATTTACACCGCCGGCGACGCCGACGAAGATGTTGTCGAAAAAGCGGTTCGTTTCATAGGGGCCGCGTACGATGCGGTTCTGCGCATCGCGCGATTGGCCGTTCTCCTGTGCCGTGGCGGCAAGGCTGACGATGATAAAGAGGGCAATAAGGTAGAGGCGTTTCATGTTTGAATGTTTTTGTAGTGATTAGAATTTTTTCCGGTATGTGTGGTCTCGTTGCGAGTCCGTTATTCGTGTTATCTGCCGTGTCCGGTACATGTGGCAGGCTACGGCTACCGCCAATGCCGAGGCGGCGATTGCCAGTAGCGACAGGATGAAATCGGCTGGTATCGTTGTTTCCATTTAATTTTTGCCGGATTCTGTATGATCGGTGATTGTTTGTTTTTCCATGAATGTGTTTTTGTTCGCTGACGAGAGAGGGCTAAAGCGAGCCTGTTCCTGTGTCCCCCGTGACCTGGGGCGTTGCCTGCGGCAACCGGAACCGGCTTTGCCTGAACAGGGCGGGTGATTCCAATTCTTCTATGTATATTTCTGATAAATAGGTTTGTATGAGGTTGTCGTACTCCTTGCACACTTTCTGGAGGGGCTGCATCGTGCGTGTATTTTCGTATGTCCAGAAGGTGTGCGAGACTTCATGCATGCCTCCGTCCAGCCTGCAGATCAGGTCGTACAGCGTCGGGCGGTGGTTCGGGTTCCATTGGTAGAAGGTTCTTCCCGACTGGAATACGCAAATCAGGTAGTCCGTTTTGGCCGCCAGTTCCCGTAAAGTACGGCAATATATATAGGTGTCCGCATCGGGGCCCACACATGCAGCCTGCAATTCGCGGCCTTTCATCAGGGGAGTCCCTGCTTCCGACGCCTTGTGCAGTACGAGCAGTATCTTTACCGCCCACAGGATTCTTGCGGAAAACATCGAATGTAAATTATTATTAATCAGTGATTTGTATGTGTTTTTCGTGACCCATTATTACCAATAATGGGTCTCCTTTGGCGTATGTGCTTGGTTACCAGTCGGTAAATACGCTGTTTGGACACTTTCCCGAAGGCATGGCGGGGGCTGTCAGGACATTTTCGGTCTGTCCGGAATAAAAATAAAAATAAAACGATACAAGATTCTTGTTTACAGTATCTTACGCTGAGATATGCGTTTTTTCCTCCTGAAAAATTTGGTTATGAATATAATTAATTCTATTTTTGCAGGTGAATTGAAACGTCTATAATACAACTTATTACGATTTCGTGACCCATTATTGGTAATAATGGGTCTTGATTTTTTTTATTGCCTGTTTCCTTTCGTCCTAACCAAAAAATCCGGATATTATACGAAACCGTCTTTTACTGCAAGTCGATGATTTTTCGATTGGCTTTGTCGATGATGTTGTGGTCGAGTTGTGCGAGATAGATGCGCGTCGTCCGTTCGGACGTGTGTCCCATCCCGGCGCTGATCACCGTGAGCGGTGTGCCGCAATCACGGGCCAGAGTTGCCCATGAGTGTCGTGCGACATAGAATGTCAGCGGTTCCGGGATATTGAGCAGGACTCCGATTTTTCGGATAAATTTATTCAGCTCGCGCTGCTGCTGGCGGTAATTGTCATAGCTGTCGTCTTTTGCCAGTATGGGGAGTATATAAGGCGAAGCATTGCTGTAACGGTCGATAATGTGCTGCAATTGCGGCTCGATGCGCATCGAGAGCATCTGCCCCGTTTTATGGCGTGCATAGGTCAATACGCCGTCATGGATGTCGCTGCTGCGCAGATATACCATATCTACGAACGACATGCCGCGGGTGAAGAAACTGAACATGAAGATGTCGCGTGCGAGGGAGTACTTGGGATGCAGCGCCGAGAGGTCGGCCGTGCATATCCGTTTGATGGTTTCGCGTGACAGCGCCCGTTTGCGCGTTACGGTCTGCCTGACGGTCAGGTGGAAGAAGGGATTGGGGAACGAGGCCGGTATGAACCGTTTTTTCACGGAACGGTTGTAAACCGCCCTCAGGTTGCGCAGGTGGAACGTCACCGTGTTGGTTGTCACGCCCCGCGCCCGGAGCCAGCGTTCGTAACGCTCTACCCAGCGGGCCGAGAGGTGTTGCGACGTCAGGTGCTGGCCGTCGAGGAAACTCAGCAGCAGCCTGTATGACGACCGGTAGTTCGCAGCCGAGCCTTTGCGCCCGGCTTTCTCGTAGTCGGAGATGTGTTTTGAGAAACACGACATGAAATCGAATTCATAATTACGGGTGCGTGTCATCCTTGCCGGGTATGGCCCGACAACCGGATGCCGCCCCGTAAAGGCGGAATCTGGCGAATACATAATCAAGTAAATTTAATAAGAAGAGTTGGTCACTGGGTGCAAAGATACAAAATTATAGCCAATTATCCGCATTTATGTCGATGATATTGTGTGCTTTAGTGGCCTTTGAAGCGTATTTGCAGGGACTGTCATTTATATATAATATACTGATAATGCAATATTTAATGCCCGGATTTGCCTCCGGATCCATCTCCTGTTTTATTTATCTGAAATTTAGCGGACTAAATGAAATATTCACCCCGGAAACCGGTTTCCGTCGCGGTCATGTCCGGCACGGTAACGGTTTATGATGATTATTCGCTTTCGGCCTCCCCTCCCCGCTTCCTGCCGGATACGAAAAAGCCGCTCCCCTGTCAGGAGCGGCCATGGAGGAGGTATGGGGGCTGCTGCCGTCAGCCGCACATATAGACGCATCCGTAAATCAGCCCTGCGGCGAGTGCGCCCAGTACGGGCCCCGTTACGGGTACCCAGCTGTAACCCCACCCGCTCGTGCCCTTCCCCCTGATGGGCAGGATGCTGTGGGCCACACGCGGAGGCAGGTCGCGCGCCGGGTTGATGGCATAGCCCGTCGTGCCGCCCAGCGACATGCCGATGGCCATGATGAGCATCGTCACGGGCAGGCTTCCGAGGCTTCCCATCCCGATTTCAGGGGTGTTCTGTTCGTTGCCGATGGCCAGGATCACGAACACCAGCAGGAACGTGCCGAGGAATTCGCAGAAGAGGTTGCGCGGCTTGTCCATGATCGCGGGCATGGTGCAGAATACGCCGAGCTTGGTCGCCGGGTCGTCCGTGGCGTCGAAGTGGTCTTTGTAATAGACATAGACCAGTACGGCCCCGCAGAAGCCGCCCAGCAGCTGTGCCGCGATGTACCCGGGCACGAACGCCCACGGGAACGACCCCGCCACGGCCAGCCCGACCGAGACCGCGGGGTTGAGATGTGCCCCCGAATAGGGGCCCGCGATCAGCACGCCGCACATCACGGCCAGGCCCCACGCGATTGTGATTACGGCCCATCCGCCGTTAAAACCTTTCGATTGTTTCAGTACCGTCGATGCGACGACCCCGTCGCCCAGCAGTACGAGCACCAGTGTCCCGATGAATTCGAACAGGCACTTGGTAAACAGTGTGATTTCCATAATCCCGGTATTTTAGTCTTTGCTGTTGCGCAGTACCCTGCGTACGGCGTCTTCCCACCCTGCGACGGCCTTCCCGATCTGCGAGCGGTCGGCCGTGGGTTCGAATACGTGCTCCGCCTGCCATTGCTGCCGGATTTCGTCGATGCTTCCCCAGTAGCCTACGGCCAGTCCGGCCAGGTAAGCCGCACCCAGCGCCGTGGTTTCCGTCACGCCCGGGCGTATGACGCGCGTGTCCAGCAGGTCGGACTGGAACTGCATCAGCAGGTTGTTGCGCGCCGCGCCGCCGTCGACCTTCAGCTCCCGGAGCGTGATGCCCGAGTCGCGCTGCATGGCGCCCACGATGTCCAGCGTCTGGTAGGCGATCCCCTCCAGCGCCGCGCGGGCGATATGCGCGGCCGTCGTGCCGCGGCTGATGCCGCTGATGGCTCCCCGGGCATACTGATCCCAGTACGGGGCTGCCAGCCCCGTGAGCGCCGGCACGAAATAGACGCCGTTGGTGTCGGGTACCGAAGCGGCCAGGGCTTCGACTTCGGACGACGAGCGGATGATCCCCAGCCCGTCGCGCAGCCACTGCACGACCGACCCGCCGACGAAGATGCTCCCTTCGAGCGCGTAGTCGACCTTGTCGCCGATCTTCCATGCGATGGTCGTCAGCAGGTTGTTCGACGATGTGATGGGCTTTTCCCCGCTGTTCATCAGCAGGAAGCACCCCGTGCCGTAGGTGTTTTTCACCGACCCGGGCTCGACGCACATCTGCCCGAACAGCGCTGCCTGCTGGTCGCCCGCGATGCCCGCGATGGGTACCTTGTGGGCGAAGATCGTGGTCTTCGTCGCGCCGTATACCTCGCTCGACGACTTCACCTGTGGCATCATCGAGGCGGGGATGCCGAACAACTCCAGCAAATCCTCGTCCCATTGCAGCGTATGGATGTTGAAGAGCATCGTGCGCGAGGCGTTGCTCACGTCCGTCACGTGCACCTCGCCGCGCGTGAGGCGCCAGATGAGCCACGAGTCGACCGTGCCGAACATCAGTTTGCCCTTTTCGGCCCGCTTTCTCGCCCCCGCCACATTGTCCAGAATCCATTTGATCTTCGTGGCGCTGAAATAGGCGTCGACGATCAACCCCGTCCTTTCCCGGATGAATTCGGTCTGCCCCTCGGCCTTCAGCCGGTCGCAGTACTCCGAGGTGCGGCGATCCTGCCAGACAATGGCGTTGTAGACCGGCTCTTCGGTCTCCGAATCCCACACGATCGTGGTCTCCCGCTGGTTGGTGATGCCGATGCCCGCGATGTTTAGGCCGTTGATGTCGATGGCCGCGATCGCCTCGGCGATCACCGAAGCCTGCGACGACCATATCTCGTGCGGGTTGTGTTCCACCCATCCCGGCTTGGGGAATATCTGCGTGAATTCCCGCTGTGCCATCGAGCATATCTGCCCTTTCCGGTCGAATACGATCGCACGGGAACTGCTCGTCCCCTGATCCAATGACAAAATGTACTGTTCCATATATTCGAGTTGTTATAGATGCGTCGTTGCCGCTTTTGTCCGCATTCCGTTCCCGTGCCTGGGACTACCCTGCGGCGGCCTTTACAAATCTATAAAAAATATCCGGGATTCGAAACGAAAGTGATAAGTTTTTTTTTCGAAACCTTCCGTGGGGCGTTCCTTATCCTCCTCTCCAATCCGCCTTCTTCTGTCGCCTTTTCCCGTACGCTTTCTCGTGTCGCCTTGCCGCCCTCTCCCGTCCGCCGTGTACCTATATACATATATAATCCCCGCAAAACCCGGTGGCTTTGCGGGGAATTCCCCGGCGTTGCGGGAGGGCTCCCGGCCGGGGCGCTTGCTGGGCTATCCCTTCCGCAGCAGATGCTTCGACAGAAATTTGCGCACCGGTTCGTCGTACAGCCTCAGGCACAGCCATGCCAGGATTACCGAACCGAAGAAAAGTGCCAGGGCACCGGGCAGCGACTCCCGGAACGTGAGGTCGCCGTTTTTGACCCAGGCGTAGTAGAGGTATATGAAGGGATAGTGCACCATGTAGAGGGGATAGGATATGTCCCCCAGGAATTTGCACACCCGGGCGGTGACTTTGTCGGTGGTCTTGCCCGACGCCCCGAGAAAAACCAGCAGGGGGAAGGCGACGACGGCGCAGAACGTATCGTACAGTCCGTTCATCCACAAATTTTCATTGCCACCGATGCGCGGAACCGACAGCAGGGCGACGACGCACAGGCCGCATATCCAGAAGGCGCCCCGGATATGCACGGGTTTGAATACGCGCGAGAGCAGCAGACCGGCCGAGAATGCGAACATCAGGCGCAGCGAACCGCCGACCATGTTTTCGCCCGTCATGGCGAACCCGACGCAGATGTCGCCCAGCGGCCCCCAGACGGCGAATGCCGCCAGCCCGCACCCGGCCAGGAAAACCACGACGGAAAGTGCCCCGGTCGAAAGTTTGCGGATGAAGAAGGCGTACAGGATATTTCCGGCGTACTCGAAAAACAGCGACCAGCTCGGGCCGTTGAGCGGGTACATCTCGCCCAGCCCCCGGATTTCCGTGCCGGGGCTTGCCGGAATCAGGCAGGCGTTCATCAGCGTCGCCGCCAGCAGCATCGGCACCGTGACTTTGGTCACGTCCCAGACGGAGCAGCCCTGGAAATAGAACATGACGGCACCGATCACGGCACCGATCACGACCATGGGATGCAGGCGGATGAGCCTGCGCTTGAGGAACTCCGTGACCGTCATCTTTTTCCAGCGGTCGTCATAGGCGTACCCGATTACGAACCCCGAGAGTATGAAGAAGAAATCGACGGCCAGATAGCCGTGGTTGATCCTCTGATCCAGGTGGCTGGTCGCAAAGGCTTCGAAAATATGGAACCACACGACGGTCAGCGCCGCAATTCCGCGCAATCCGTCGAGTATGTCGTAATGCGGCTTCGTGTCTGCAAAGGCCGCCGCCGAAATCGTTGACATCGGTTTGTGTTTAGTAGTTCGCGCCTGCCGAAACTCCCGGCAGACCGGGCAAAGATAATCAAATAATCGCTTCGGGCATAATCCGCTGTCCCTGCCGCCCCTGCTGCCGCCTCTGTTGTCCTTGCCGCCGCCATCGGACGGGTGGCAGCGAGGTTTTGCGGCATGTGGTTTCAGCCCCCGGCGGCACTCCCGCCCGTTGTCCCGGCAATAAAATCGACTTTTTATATAATAAATCCGACTCCGGCAACGCTATTGTATATGAGATAGAATAGATTAAAACAGAACGGATATGAAAAGGCTAATGATTTTAACCGTTGCAATCCTGCTTGCCGGTGCCGGTACGGGCTATGCCCAGTCGCAGGACGCGAATTCCAGGAAAATGGCCCGCAAGCAGATGAAGGCCGAACAGGACGCACGCGACCGGCTCGCTTTCGAGGAGGCCAGGAAGGCTATCGAGGCCAAGGAGTTCGTACTCGAAGCCGACCAGGTGAGCTTCAAGTCGGGTTCGACGGCGCAGGTTTCGTCCAATACCAATTTCGTCGCCGTGCAGGGCGACAAGGCCGTCGTGCAGGTGGCTTTCGACATCCCCGTGAGCGGCCCCAACGGCCTTGGCGGCGTAACGGTCTCGGGCAGCACCTCGGATTACAGGCAGAGCGTGGACAAGAAGGGGAACATCCGTGTGTCGATGAACGTCATCGGCACGGGGATTTCCGCACAGGTCTATATCAACCTTCCTAACGGGGGCAACCAGGCCAGCGTGGACATCTCGCCCAATTTCAACTCGCGGCGCATCACGCTGCGGGGCGAACTCCTGCCGCTCTCCGAGGGTAATATTTTCCAGGGCCGCACTTTCTGACAGGCCGACATTGCCTTGCCATTGAACGGGACTGCGTAACAAGTCCCCGATTTACGGCTTCACCCCCGTCCGAACATGCTGCGGACGGGGGTGATTTTTGTTTTGGGCTACTCGCAGGACAGCCTCATGCTGTGCCGTGGCGCCGTGCACAAAAAAAGAGACCCCTTGAGGCCTCTTCTGAGCGGGAAACGGGGGTCGAACCCGCGACCCTCAGCTTGGGAAGCTGATGCTCTACCACTGAGCTACTCCCGCATTTCGGAGTACAAATATACTCCGCTTTTTTTTATTTTTCAAGTTTTCCGGGTATCAAATTCACATCAATCGACAATTTTTTTCAGCGATGCCAGGTTTTTCGGATTTTTCAGGTCGCGCCCCTCGGGTGTATAGAGGTATTCCAGCCTGTCGCGGAAGTGTTCTTCGACCTTGTTGCGTACGACCTTCATCGTGCTGTTTACCAATCCGTTTTGTTCGGTGAAAGGCTCGTCTACGATCGCCAGCCCCGCCGGCAGCCACCGTTCGGGGAACTCCCCGCCGAAGATGCCGCCCGCACGGTAACGGTCTATTTCGCCGCCGAGGATCGCCGCCGCGGTCTCCGCCCGTTTTTCGGCCGCTACCCCGCGGCTGTCCAGTTCGCGCCGCAAGGCCTCGCGGTTCGGCACGACGATGGCGCCCGTAAACGGGCTCTGGTTGTTGTGTACGATGATCTGGTCGATGTAGGGCGACTTGTCCACGATCGCCTCTTCCATGCCTTCGGGACTGTATTTCTCGCCGTCGCTGGCGATCAGCAGGCTCTTGAAACGCCCCAGCACATAGAGGAAATCGTCTTCCGAGACATACCCCATGTCGCCCGTGTGCAGCCATCCGTTGCGCAGGGTGTCGGCCGTCGCCTCGGGGTTTTTCCAGTATCCGGCCATGACGTTCTCGCCGCGGATCACGATCTCGCCTTTCTGTCCGCGGGGAAGCTCCCGTCCCGTTTCGTCGACGATCTTCAGGTCGAGCGGGATCAGTATCTTGCCCGACGACCCGAACCGGTGCCAGTGGTACTTGGGCGAGTTGGTCGAGATGACGGGTGTCGCTTCCGAGAGGCCGTAACCCTGGAACATCGGGATACCGATGGCGTAGTAGAACCGCTGCAGCTCCGCGTCGAGCAGCGCGCCGCCGCCCACGAAGAACCTGAGGCTCCCGCCGAACGCTTCCCGCACCTTGCGGAACAGCGCCGCGTCGAAGAGTTTTACCAGCGGCCAGAGCACTATGCGCCAGCCGTGTCCCTTGCTGTACCCGTCCCTGTTGTAGACATAGGCCGTGCGGAGCGCGAAATTGAAGAGCCGTTCCGTGAAACGCCCCTTGGCGCGGATCAAGGATTCGATGTTCTTGCGGAAATTCTTGGCCAGCGCCGGCACCGACAGCAGGAAATGCGGCCGCACCTCGCGGATGTTCTGCGGGATGTTCTTGAGCGTCTCCATCGGTGTGGCGCCCACCTGCACGGTTGCGACCGTCGCCCCGCATGCGATCATGATATAGAACCCCACGACATGCGCGAAGCAGTGATCCAGCGGCAGGATGATGAGCGTCCGGTAATATGGCGGGATGTCGATGCGCGAGAGCGACTGTTCGACGTTGGCCGTGTAGTTGCGGTGCGTCAGCACGACGCCTTTTGGGGCGGCCGTGGTGCCCGACGTGTAGGTGATTGTCGCGTAGTCGTCGTTGCGGATCGAACGGCCGATTGCGAGGAACTCCTCCCTGTTTGCCGCCAGGTAGTCGCGGCCCATGCGCCGGAGCGTCCCGAGCGCCGTCTCGCCCGCTTCGAGCGGCGTGTGGCCGATGACGATGATATGCTCCACCTGCGGCAGCTCCGCGCGTATGCGCCGGATCTTGGAGAGCTGGTATTTCGATACGAACAGCGCCCTGACTTCGGCATGGCGCATACGGAACAGCAGGTCGTTCGACTCTTCGAGTTTCACCGACAGCGGCACGCTGACCGCCCCGGCATAGAAGACGCCCAGTTCCGAAGTGATCCATGCATTGCACCCCTCCGAGAGTATCGCCACTTTGTCCCCGGGGCGTATGCCCGCCGCGGCCAGCCCCGCGCCGGTCTCGAGCGCCTGCTCCCTGGTCTCGGCATAGGTCGTGGGTTCGAATGCCCGGTGTTTTTTCTCCAGCAGGAATGTCTTTGCCCCGTACTTTACGACGGAGTCCTCGAAAAGGTCGATGATGGTCTTCTTCATGGTCTGTTCCCGGTTAATCCATTTTCAAAACGGCGAGGAATGCCGACTGCGGCACCTCCACGTTGCCTATCTGACGCATGCGTTTCTTGCCTTTCTTCTGTTTTTCGAGCAGCTTGCGCTTGCGCGATATGTCGCCGCCGTAGCATTTGGCCGTCACGTCCTTGCGCACGGCCTTCACTGTTTCGCGGGCTATGATCTTGGCGCCGATCGCGGCCTGTATGGCGATGTCGAACTGCTGGCGCGGGATCAGCTCCTTGAGTTTCTCGCACATCTTGCGCCCGAAATCATAGGCATGGTCGGTATAGGTCAGCGACGAGAGCGCGTCGACCGGCTCGCCGTTGAGCAGGATGTCCAGCTTGACGAGCTTCGAAGGCTGGTAGCCCGTGCGGTGGTAGTCGAACGAGGCATAGCCTTTCGAAATGCTTTTGAGCTTGTCGTAGAAGTCGAAAACGATCTCCGAGAGGGGCATGTCGAAATTCACCTCCACGCGATCCTGCGTGATGAAGGTCTGGTTCTTCATCACGCCGCGCTTGTCGATGCATAGCTTGATGACGTTGCCCAGGAATTCCGCCTTGGTGATGATCTGCGCCAGGATATAGGGCTCCTCGATTTTGGCGATCTTCGTCACCTCGGGCAGCCCCGAGGGATTGTGCACCTCCACCACGTCGCCCTGCGTCGTGGTGATGCGGTACGAGACGTTGGGCACGGTGGTGATCACGTCCATGTCGAACTCGCGGTAGAGCCGCTCCTGGATGATCTCCATGTGCAGCAGCCCGAGGAACCCGCAGCGGAACCCGAAGCCGAGCGCCAGCGAGCTTTCGGGCTCGAACGTCAGCGAGGCGTCGTTGAGCTGCAGTTTTTCGAGCGAGGCGCGCAGATCTTCGTACTGGTCGGCCTCCACGGGGTAGACGCCCGCGAAGACCATCGGCTTCACGTCCTCGAAGCCCGCGATGGCTTCCTTTGCCGGGGCGGTCACCGAGGTGATCGTGTCGCCCACCTTGACGTCCGACGAGGTCTTGATGCCCGAGCAGATATACCCCACGTCGCCCGCCCTGATCTCCGTGCGGGGCTGCATCTTGAGTTTCAGCACGCCCACCTCGTCGGCGTCGTACTGGCTGCCCGTATTGAAGAACTTCACGTGGTCGCCCTTGCGGAGCGTGCCGTTGAATACGCGGTAATAGGCGATGATGCCGCGGAAGGGGTTGAACACCGAGTCGAAGATCAGCGCCTGCAACGGGGCGTTCTCGTCGCCCTGCGGCGCCGGTATGCGCCCCACGATGGCCTCCAGCACCTCTTCCACGCCGAGCCCCGTCTTGCCCGAGGCCAGCAGGATATCCTCGTCCTTGCAGCCGATCAGGTCGATCACCTGGTCTTTCACCTCGTCGATCATGGCCGAATCCATATCGATCTTGTTCAGCACGGGGATGATTTCCAGGTCGTGCCCCACGGCCAGGTAGAGGTTCGATATGGTCTGCGCCTGAATGCCCTGCGTGGCGTCGACGACCAACAACGCGCCTTCGCACGAGGCGATGGCGCGCGACACTTCGTACGAGAAGTCAACGTGTCCCGGGGTGTCGATCAGGTTGAGCGTATATTGCTGCCCGTCGCGGGCGGTGTATTCCATCTGTATCGCGTGGCTCTTGATCGTAATGCCCTTTTCGCGTTCGAGATCCATGTCGTCGAGCACCTGCGCCTGCATTTCGCGCTGATTCAGGGTGTTGGTTTTTTCGAGCAGGCGGTCTGCCAGCGTGCTCTTGCCGTGGTCGATGTGGGCTATGATGCAGAAGTTGCGGATGTTTTTCATAAATCGCATAAAAATGTGTGCAAATATACGAAATATTTTGGATTTACGGAAGGTGCGGTCGCCCTCGGGCCGCAAATGCGCCGGAGCGGAATTTTTCCTATCTTTGCGGTCTCAAATACCGTTTCCGCACATGAATGCCGTTTTGAAATACGCTTCGCTCGTTAAGTTCGCCCATACGGTCTTCGCCATGCCCTTTGCCATGGTGGGCTTCGTCTACGGGCTCCGTTACGCCCCGCTGCACAATCCCCGCTGGCCGTACATCGTCCTCGTGCAGGTCATCCTGTGCATGGTCTTCGCCCGCAATGCCGCCATGGGTTTCAACCGCTGGGCCGACCGCCGCATCGACGCCGAGAACCCGCGTACGGCCGGGCGCGAAATACCCGCAGGCAAAATCCCGGCGCGGCATGCGCTGTGGTTCGTGGCCGTCAATGCCCTGCTGTTCGTGGCCACCGCCGCGACGATCAACCGCCTTGCGGCCATCCTGTCGCCCGTGGCGTTGTCCGTCATCCTCGTTTACAGCTATTGCAAGCGCTTCACGCCGCTGGCGCACCTCGTGCTGGGGCTTTCGCTCGGCATCGCCCCCGTCGGGGCTTTTATCGCCGCGGCCGGGCACGTCGTCTTCGACGGGCACGTGGTCGTCGAACCGTTCATCCTCGCCCTGCTGGTGACGACCTGGTGCGGGGGTTTCGACATCATCTACGCGTTGCAGGACGCCGAATTCGACCGTCGGCACGGCCTGCATTCCATCCCCGCGTGTTTTTCGGCGCGTTCGGCGCTGGGCGTCAGCTGCGGCCTGCATGCGGTGAGCATTGCCGCCCTCGGCTGGTTCATGACCTACTGCCCCGGTTCGGTGTGGCTTTGGCTCGGGGCGGGTGTTTTCACGGGGCTGCTGGTGCTCGAACACCTGCTCGTCACGCCCGTGCGGCAGCGCAATATCGGCATCGCCTTCGGGACGCTCAACGGCCTGGCGAGCCTCTCGCTCGCTGCGGGCGTGATCGTGGATTTGCTCAAATAAACCAAATCGCTTATATTTGCAACTTCAACAGGTTAAAAGTTAGGTAAAATGCTAAGCAGACAAATTACACAAAAGCTCCGGGGCTACGAAACCCCCTTCTATCTTTATGATACGGCGTTGCTGCGCCAGACCCTCGAAAGCGTCGTCTACGAGTCGAAAAAATACGGTTACAAGGTGCACTACGCCATCAAGGCCAACTACGACGACCACCTGTTGGCGATCATCCGCGAATACGGGCTGGGTATCGACTGTGCCAGCGGCAACGAGCTCCGCAAGGCCATCGAGGCGGGCTTCGACCCCAAGGGTATCGTCTATGCCGGTGTGGGCAAGCGCGACAAGGAGCTGCGCTACGCCATCGAGCAGGATATCCTGGCCATCAACTGCGAGTCGATCGAGGAGCTGGAGCTGGTCGATGCCCTGGCCGGGGAGGCCGGGCGCGTAGCCGACGTGGCGCTGCGCATCAACCCCGACATCGACCCCAAGACCAACCACTGCATCGATACGGGGCAGGCCGACAGCAAATTCGGCATTTCATATGAAGAGGTACTCGAGCACGCCAAGGAGATCCGCGCGCTCAAGCATATCAATATAATCGGCCTGCACCTGCATATCGGGTCGCAGATCCGCGAGCTGCACGTCTTCGAGAACATGTGCAACAAAGTCAACGTCATCGTCGAGAACCTCGAAAAGCTGGGGTGTTCGTTCCGTTTCGTCGACGTGGGCGGCGGCCTGGGCGTCAACTACGACGTGCCCGAGAACGAACCGATCCCCAATTTCGCTTCGCTGTTCTCGATCGTGCACAACCACCTCTCGGTCGGCGACCGCGAAGTGCATTTCGAATTCGGCCGCTCGATCGTCGCCGAATGCGGCGAGCTGATTACGAAGGTGCTCTTCAACAAGACCACCGCCACGGGCCGCAAGCTGGTGATCGTCGATGCCTCGATGACCGAGTTGATCCGTCCGGCGCTCTACGGCTCGTACCACAACATCGAGAACATCACCTCCGAAGACGAGGCGCGCGACAAATATACCATCGTGGGCACGGCCTGCGAATCGACCGACGTGTTCGACGAGAACGTCACCCTGCGCAAGACCCGCCGCGGCGACCTGCTTACGATCAAGTCGGCCGGAGCCTACGGCATGTCGATGGCTTCGCGTTACAACCTCCACGACCTGCCCGGCGCCGTTTACAGCGACGAGATTCAATAATCGGTTTTTCCCGATACCGGAACCGTTGGAAGGACATTCCCCCGAATCGCCATTTGAAAACGGTGGTGGTTCAGGGGAATTCTCCGTTCGGACAACATCGCAGACGCCGTAATGCAAACCCTGCGGGTTGCCGGTCTTGCCGACCCCGAATCCCATGACCCTCATTCCCGCCGAACTTACATTATGTGGCTGACCCTTGCATTCACATCCGCCGCGCTGCTGGGTTTCTACGACGTGGCTAAGAAAAAGTCGCTCACCGGCAATGCCGTACTGCCCGTGCTGCTGCTCAACACCCTCTTTTCGTCACTCGTCTTCCTTCCGGCGCTCCTCTCGGCCGAATGCGGACTCGGGTGGTTCGAAGGTACGGTGCTGGAGGCGTCGCCCGGTACGCTCCATGCCCATGGGCTGGTGGTGCTCAAATCCGTCATCGTCCTTACGTCCTGGATCTTCGGCTATTTCGGCATGAAGCACCTTCCCATCACCATCGTGGGGCCGATCAATGCCACGCGCCCCGTCATGGTGCTCGTCGGGGCCATGCTCGTCTTCGGCGAGCGGCTGAACGCCTGCCAGTGGGCCGGCGTCTTACTGGCACTCGTGTCGCTCTTCATGCTGAGCCGTTCGAGCCGCCGCGAAGGGGTCGACTTCGCGCACAACGTCTGGATACTCTGCATCGCCCTGGCCGCCGTCATGGGTGCCGTCAGCGGGCTGTACGACAAATATATCATGGCGCGCCTCGACCCGGTCTTCGTGCAAAGCTGGTACAACCTTTACCAATTCTTCATGATGGCCGTCCTGACCGCCGTGGTATGGTGGCCGAAGCGGCACGCCTCCACGCCTTTCCACTGGAGCTGGGCCATCCCGCTGATCTCGGTATTCCTGTCGCTGGCCGACTTCGCCTACCTCATGGCCCTGCGCGATCCCGACGCCATGATCTCCGTCGTGTCGATGGTGCGCCGCGGCTCGGTCGTGGTTTCGTTCGCCTGCGGTGCCCTGCTCTTCCGCGAACGGAACCTGCGTGCCAAGGCCGTCGACCTCATCCTCATCCTGGTCGGCATGGTCTTCCTGTGGCTCGGGTCGCGGTAGCCTGCATCCCGAGTGCTGCTGACGATGTGCGTTGCGTCGTTTTCCGCCTCTCTTCTCCCGTCCGCAATACATTCCGGCACGGACGGCTCGGGAAATGAAAAAGGATGCCCGCCCGAAGGCCGGCATCCTTTTCGGTCGTTCCGTCCGTCAGATGATCTTGCTTAACTGGCTGACCGTCTTTGCGATCTCGTCGTCGCCCGGCACGTAGTCCCGCAGCGCCCCGGCCAGGTACTGCTCGTAGGCGTAAAGGTCGATCACGCCGTTGCCCGAGAGGTTGAACAGGATCGTCCGCGGCGTCCCCTCCTCCTTGGCCTGCAACGCCTCGCGGATTGCCGCCGCGATGGCGTGGGTCGACTCGGGCGCCGGGATGATTCCCTCGGTCTTGGCGAAGAGGATGCCGGCCGCGAGGGTCTCGGTCTGCGGCAGCGACCGGGCTTCGACCAGCCCGTCCTTCAACAGCTGGCTCACGATCGAACCCGCCCCGTGGTAGCGCAGGCCGCCCGCATGGATGTCCGACGGTTGGAAATCATGCCCGAGCGTATACATCGGCAGCAGCGGCGTGAACCCGGCCACATCCCCGAAATCGTACTGGAACGTGCCGCGCGTGAGTTTCGGGCAGCTCGACGGCTCGACGGCCACGATGCGGATATTCCTGCCTTCGACAAGGTTCCTGCGCAGGAACGGGAAGCCCAGTCCTGCGAAATTGCTGCCGCCGCCGAAGCAGCCGATCACCACGTCCGGCTCGGCGCCGGCCATCTCCATCTGTGCGACCGCCTCCTGCCCGATGACGGTCTGGTGCAGGATCACGTGGTTCAGCACGCTGCCCAGGCAGTAGCGGGTGTCCTCCGGGTGTTGCAGAGCCATCTCCACGGCCTCCGAGATCGCCAGCCCGAGGCTTCCCGAGCAGTCGGGGTCGCGTTCGAGCGCTGCGCGGCCCGAGGCGGTGATTGTGCTGGGCGACGCGATGCACTCGGCGCCCCACGTGTTCATCATCAGCCGCCGGTAGGGTTTCTGTTCGTAGCTGACCTTCACCATGAAAACCTGCACGTCGAGCCCGAAATGCTTGGCTGCGAAGGCGATGGCCGCGCCCCACTGCCCGGCGCCCGTTTCGGTCGTCAGGTGGCGTATGCCCTGCTTGTAGTTGTAGTAGGCCTGCGGCACGGCGGTGTTGGGCTTGTGCGATCCGGCGGGCGATACGCTTTCGTTCTTGAAATAGATCTTTGCCGGGGTGCCGAGGGCTTTTTCCAGTCCCGTGGCGCGCACCAGCGGCGAAGGCCGCCATATCTTGTAGATCTCCTGCACCTCTTCGGGGATGTCGATGAAACGCTCCGTCGACATCTCCTGGTCGATCAGTTCTTCGGCGAAGATGGCGCTCATCTGCTCCTTCGTCACGGGCTGCTTGGTCGCGGGATGCAGCGGCGGCAGCGGTTTGTTGGGCATGTCGGCCACGATGTTGTACCATTGTGTGGGCATCTGACGCTCGGTCAGGCAGAATTTCTTTGTTTCCATGTTTTTTTTGTCTATTTCTGTGTTCGGTAAAATGTGATGCAAAAGAAAAAGCCCGTTGTTTACTCTCTCGTAAACAACGGGCTTGTGTGTTCGTTATGCTTTCAACTATACACGCACTGAGCCGCACTCATTGTCCACGAGAGTCAACGAGCGCCACCACCATGCCTGTATGTTAAAGTTCCGGATCATAAATTCCTGTTTCGTTTTGGCAAATATAACGGGTCGCAACCGTAAAACCAAATTTTTCGCCATAAATTTTCGACACCTAAATATATGAGTTATTCCGCATTCGGGCGTGTCCTGCGGGAAACCGGGGCGGGGCAGTCCTCCCTGCAGTCCCCTGCCCTGCCCCGCCGCTGCGGCTCCCGTGCCCTTGCCCGGCGACGCTCAGGGAAGCCCCGCGGCCGAGCGCCGGATGCAGTCCTCCGGGCCGTATGCCGCGAAGTGCATGGTGCCGGCCTCGGCGGCGGATAATTTTTTACCGGCTGTGGGTTTCATGCGTTTATCCGGTCGGAATTAACAATTTTTCACTATCTTTGTTCGATTTTAGCTAATTCTCAAATTCAACGATATGAATATTTCGTATAACTGGCTCAAACGCTACATCGACACCGATCTCGGGGCCGAAGAGGTCGCCCGGATACTGACCGACATCGGACTCGAGGTCGAGGGCTTCGAGAAGATCGAGACCATCAAGGGCGGCCTTGCGGGCGTGGTGGTGGGCGAGGTGCTCACCTGCGAGGAGCATCCCGATTCCGACCACCTGCATGTCACCACGGTCGACGTCGGCACGGGCGAACCGCTGCAGATCGTCTGCGGCGCCCCCAACTGCCGCGCGGGGCTGAAAGTGCTTTGCGCGACGGTGGGCACGGTGCTCTACCCCGGCGGCGGCGACGAGGAATTCAAGATCAAGCGCAGCAAGATCCGCGGCGTGGAATCGCTCGGCATGCTTTGTGCCGAGGACGAACTGGGCATCGGAGCCTCGCACGACGGGATCATGGAGCTTCCCGCCGATGCCGTGGCGGGTACGACGGCCAGGGACTACCTCCGCATCGAGGACGACTACCTGATCGAGGTGGGGCTCACGCCCAACCGTGTGGATGCCGCGTCGCACATCGGCGTGGCGCGCGACCTGGCGGCCTATCTGCGCAGCCGGGGGGAAGATGTTTCGGTGAAGATGCCCGACGTGTCGGCTTTCGCCCCGGACAACCACGACCTCGGCGTGAAAATCCGCGTCGAGAACCACGAGGCGGCGCCCCGCTATGCGGGCGTGACCGTGAAAAACTGCAAGATAGCCCCCTCGCCCGAGTGGATGCAGAACTGCCTGCGTGCCGCGGGCATCAACCCCAAGAACAACCTGGTGGACATCACCAATTTCGTGCTTTTCGAACTGGGACAACCTCTGCACGCGTTCGACGCGGCGAAGATCGAGGGCCGCGAGGTCGTCGTGCGCACCTGCGCCGAAGGTACGCCCTTCGTGACTTTGGACGGCGTGGAGCGCAAGCTCACGGCGGACGACCTGATGATCTGCTCGGCCGAGCGTCCGATGTGCATCGCCGGCGTCTTCGGCGGCCTGGATTCGGGCATCAGCGACACCACGACCGACGTGTTCATCGAGAGCGCCTATTTCAACCCCGTGTGGGTGCGCAAAACCGCCAAGCGCTTCGGCCTGAACACCGATTCGTCGTTCCGTTTCGAGCGCGGTGTCGATCCCAATATGCAGGTCTATGCCGCCAAGCGTGCCGCCCTGCTGATGAAGGAGCTGGCCGGGGGCGAGATTTCGAGCGACATCACCGACATCTACCCCGCGCCGATCGAAGATTTCCGCTTCGACGTCTCGTTCGCCCGCATCGACGCGCTGATCGGCAAGCATATCCCCGAAGAGACCGTCCGTGCGATCCTGGCGGCGCTCGAAGTGAAGGTGCTGGACGAGAAGGACGGCGTGCTGAGCGTGGCCGTGCCGCCCTACCGGGTCGACGTGCAGCGCGAGGCCGACCTCATCGAGGACATCCTGCGCATTTACGGCTACAACAACGTCGAAATACCCTCGCGCGTCCGTTCGACGCTTTCCTATGCGCCCAAACCCGACCGCAACCGCCTGATGAACCTCGCCGCCGACTACCTATCGGCCAACGGCTTTACGGAGATCATGTCCAACTCGCTGACCAGGGCGGCCTATTACGAAGGGTTGGAGAGCTACCGGGCGGAAAACTGCGTGCGTATCCTCAACCCGCTGAGCGCCGACCTCAGCGTCATGCGCCAGACGCTGCTGTTCAACATGCTGGAAGCCGTGCAGCTCAACGCCAACCGCCGCAACGGCGACCTGAAACTCTACGAGTTCGGCAACTGCTATTTCTACGACGAGGCCAAACGTGCGGACGAAACCCCCCTGGCAGCCTATTCCGAAGAGTACCGCCTGGCCATCGCCGTGACGGGCATCGCCGTGCCCGCTTCGTGGAACGTGCAGCCGCAGGCCGCATCGTTCTTCACGCTGCGCGCCGTGGCCGAAAAACTGCTGCGCCGCTTCGGCATCGACATCTATGCGCTCAAGACCGAAACGCTGCAAAGCGACCTCTTCGGCGAGGCGCTCACGATGGCGCTCAACGGCAGGGAGCTGTTGCAGATCGGTACGGTCAGCCGGAATATCCGCCGCAAACTCGACGTCAAACAGGATGTCTTCTATCTGGAGATGAACTTCGAGGCGCTTGTCAAATCGACCAAAAAGCACCGGATCGTGGCCGAGGAGCTGTCGAAGTTCCCCGAGGTGAAGCGCGACCTGGCGCTGCTCGTGGACAAGCAGGTGACCTTCTCGGCGCTGCGCGACGTGGCGTTCGCTACGGAGCGCAAGTTACTCAAGAGCGTTTCGCTGTTCGACGTCTACGAGGGCGACAAGCTGCCCGAAGGCAAGAAATCCTATGCCCTGAGCTTTATCCTCGAGGACAAGACCCGCACGTTGGACGAAAAGGCCATCGAACGGGCCATGCAGAACCTCACGGCGCAGTTCGAGCGCCAGTGCGGCGCCCATGTCCGTGCATGACCCGTCGTGACGGATAAGAACCGAAGCCGCCTGCCAGTTTTCTGACGGGCGGCTTTTTTCCTGAAATGATTTTTCCTGAAACGATGCATCGGACTTCCCGCATATTGGCCCTGACTACCCTGCTTTTTGCCGCAGGCGCCGCCCTGTTCTTCACCAAGGCGGCGGCTCTTCCGTACAAGGTGGCCTATCCGGTGCTTTTGCTGGCTGTGGCGGTTTTCTGCCTCCGGCGGAAAACGTTGCTTCCGGTCGGGGCTGCACTCCTCTTGTCTGCCCTGGGCGATGCGGCGGGTGCGAAGGGTCTGTTCATTCCGCAGATGCTGTTTTTCGCGCTGGCCCACGGTGCCTATATCCGCTATTTCCTCTGCGCCGGGGGACTTCCTGCCCGTCCTGCCGCATGGCTGCTTCCCGCGGCGTTGCTCGCGTTGCTCTTCGCCGGGGTCGTGCCCCGGGTCTTGGATCCGGCCGAACGGATCGGCGTCGCCGTTTACGGTGCGGTCATCGCCGGGATGCTTTACAGCGTGCTCCGGTATCGCGGGGCGTATGCCGCATGGTTCCGCTTCGCGGCCCTGCTGTTCGTTTTTTCCGACGGCGTGATAGCCTGGAGCCGTTTCATCGGGGCCGTTCCCGGGCGCACCTACGTCGTGATGGTTCCCTACTACCTGGCGCAGTGCCTGTTCTTCTGCTTTGCCGTAAAATCGCTTCCCGCCCTCCCGTCTGAGGGCCGATCCGTGTGAAGATTGCTTCCGCCCGTGCCGTCCGTCCGCCGATGGCCCGAAGGCATCCTGCTCGCAACCTTTTCATCCATGTGCCGCAGTCCTGCCGCGCCGATGCGCCGTTGCTGGCCGGAGCAGGCCGCCGTTACAGCACCGGCTTGATCTGCGGCGGCTGGATCGTCACATAGGGCGTGCCGTTGTCGTCGCAGGTCGAGACGATCCGCACGGCTTTCACCGCGCGCCCCGGCTTCAGGGTGATGCTTCCCTTTTCGAGGTCGCCCGCCCGCTCATACGTCGCACCGTCGTACGACACCTCGGCATAACCTGTGGTTATGATGGTCTTCGGCAGCTGGCGGTTTCCGGTCTGGAGGTACATTTCGCGGCATTTCACCGGCTGCTCGAAGGTGTAGAGCACCCAGTCCTGCTGCCGGCAGGCGCGCGCTGTCCGCGAAAGCCCCTTGTAACCCGCGGCATTGGCAAGGGGGAACTGCCTGCTCTCGCCCATCGAGGTGGTGATGGCCACGGCGGGTGCGAGCGTGCGGTAGTAGGATTTGTCGGCGACATAGGGGCTGCGCCCCGTTTTGTAGCGGGTGAAGAAGCGGTACAGGTGCGGTTTGCCGGTCTTGACGGGACGGGTATAACGGTGTTCTTCGGGCGCGTCGCCTTCCGTGTAGTATATCTCCGACCCGTCGTCGGCCGTCACGGTGAATGCGCCATCCTTATAGCTCACTTTCGGCGGGAAGAGCCGGAAACGGATGCCCATGGCTGCCATGCGGTCGTAATGCTTCTCCACGAGCCCTTTGTAATAGGCGTCCCAGCCTTCGCCGTTGCCGCGCCACGCGATGCGGGCGAGTGCGCAGATACGCGGGAAACACATGTAGTCGAGGTAGTCGGGCTTCTCGGGCTCGTGCGAGACGTAGGCTTCGCTGAAGAACGCCGCCTGCAACCCGACGACGTTGCGCATCTGCTCCGGGCTGAACCCCTTGTCCGTGAAGTCGAACCCGAAGACCTTTTTCGCGTCGAAGATCGCCGCCCAGTCGTGCCCGTCCTCGTGCGGGGTCTGGCGCATGTCGAAATAGAAATATTCGCCCGGCATCACTACGGTCTCGTATCCCTTGGCCGTGGCGTCGAGGCATGCCTTGACGCTCTGCCAGCCGTAGACGCGGCTGTCGTGCGCCAGGTCGCCCGTCGCCACCGCTTCGTTCCACACGGCGGGGCGTTTGCCGTTGGCGCTGAGGATCGCCGCCATGCGTTGCATGAAGAGGTCTTCCAGTTGGTGCGGGTCTGCCATGCCCCGCTGCCGCATCAGCGCCTGGCAGTCGGGGCAGCGCTTCCATTGGGTCATGTCGACCTCGTCGCCGCCCACGTGGATGTATTCCGAGGGGAACAGCGCGCAGAGTTCGCCCAGGATGTCCGCGAGCAGCGCGTAGTTCTCCTCGCGTGCCACGCACCATGCCGAACGGTAGTCGTAGCCGTTGGTCGACAGCGTGTCGGGCGGGTAATTGCAGCGGATTTCAGGGTGTACCGAGGCGATGTTGCGGCTGTGCCCGGGCAGGTCGATCTCGGGGATAATTTCGATGTTGCGCACGGCGGCATAGCGGATCAGCCCGCGCATTTCGTCCTGTGTGTAGAAGCCGCCGTATTTCTCGTCCCATTTCCCGTAGACGGGGCGTACGGGCGAGTCGCCGCCGCGGAAGCCGCCGATTTCGGTCAGCTCGGGGTGTGACCTGATCTCGATCCGCCACCCTTCGTCGTCCGACAGGTGGAGGTGTAATTTATTGATCCCGTGGTAGGAAAGCAGGTCTATGTAACGCTTTACTCCATCCACTCCGATCCAAGTGCGGGCCACGTCCAGCATCATGCCCCGGTACGCGAAGCGCGGGGCGTCGTCGATCCGCGTGCAGGCGACTTCGACGGGCAGCGGGCACGCCTTGGCGTAGACCTCGGGCGGCAACAGCCGCAGCAGCGCCTGGATGCCGTTGAAGACGCCGCCGTAGTCGCCTCCCGTGATCTCGATCCGCTGCGGCTTCACGGCCAGCGTGTAGGCCTCGCGGCCGAGCGTCGGGTCTGTCGTGAGCACGATCGCATCGTCGGCCGACATACTGTCGCTGGCCTTTCCGACGTTGATATATTCGCGCAGGTAGTCGGCCAGCGGCGCGAGCGGCGTCTCGTAGCTGAGCTGCGTGCCGACCGATATGCGGTATGTGCCGGGAAGGGTCGTCTGGCGCGCCGGAAGCGGCTGCGCATGGGCGTGAAGGAGGCTACAAAGGGCGCCCAGGATGGACGCGAGGTAGCGTAGTTTCATGAGGTTGCGGAATTTTGTTCGATGCAAAGTTACTATTTTCCGCCGAATGTGCTAACTTTGCAGGGGATAAATTGCGGCCGTGCAGGCTGCATGCTGCTGCGGCCGGGCGACCCGGCGCCTCGGGCAGTTTGCGCCCTGCATGACGGCGGAAAAAACAAACCGGATAATGGAAGATAAACGATTGGAGGCTACGGCCCGCCTGCTCGACGTGATGACCACGCTGCGCCGCGAGTGCCCGTGGGATCGCGAGCAGACGTTCGACTCGTTGCGGAGCAATACGATCGAGGAGACGTATGAACTGGCCGATGCCATCACCGACCACAATATGGAGGGGATCAAGGAGGAGCTGGGCGACCTGCTGCTGCATGTGGTGTTCTACTCCAAGCTGGGTGAGGAAGCCGGGGCGTTCGACTATGCGGATGTGGCCAACGCCTTGTGCGACAAACTGGTATACCGCCATCCGCACGTTTACGGCGACATTCATGCCAATACGCCCGACCAGGTGAAGGAGAATTGGGAGGCACTCAAGCTCCGCAAAAAGAACCGCAAGAGCGGTACGCTGGGCGGCGTTCCCCGCTCGCTGCCGGCGCTGGTCAAGGCATTCCGCGTAGGCGAGAAGGCCGCGGCGACGGGCTTCGACTGGCAGAAGCGCGAGGATGTGTGGGACAAGGTGAAGGAGGAGACCGCCGAAGTCGAGGCCGAGATGCGCTCGGGCGACAAGGCGAACCTCGAAGCCGAGTTCGGCGACTTGTTCTTTGCGCTGGTCAACGCTGCGCGGCTCTACGGCGTCGATCCCGAATCTGCGTTGGAGCGTACGAACAAGAAGTTCATCCGCCGCTTCAATTACATGGAGGAACAGGCTGCCGCACAAGGGAATTCGCTGCACGACCTTTCGCTCGGCGAGATGGAGGCCCTGTGGCAGGAAGCCAAAAAAGGCGAATAAAAGATTGCCTTCCGGCAGCGCTTTCCATGTCCGGGGCACCACCGTACGGTGGCGGGTCATGCAGGGAAATATACATGTGAAACTAAGAAATTTTATTACGGAATTATGGCATTGATTAAAGAAGTGCGGGGGCGCACCCCCGTGATCGGAGAAAATACGTTCCTGGCCGAGACGGCCGTCATCCTGGGCGACGTGACCATCGGCCGCGACTGCTCCATCTGGTACAACGCCGTGCTGCGCGGCGACGTGAACAAAATCGTCATCGGCGACCGTACGAACATCCAGGACGGCGTCGTGCTACATACGATTTACGACAAGGCCAAACACCCGTCGCAGACCATCATCGGCAACGACGTGTCGGTCGGCCACAACGCCATCGTCCACGGCGCTGTCATCGGCGACAACTGCCTGATCGGCATGGGCGCTACCCTGCTCGACAACGCCGTTATCCCTTCGGGCTGCATCATCGCGGCCAACGCGCTGGTGCTGTCGAACGCCAAGCTGGAACCCAATTCGGTCTATGCGGGTGTCCCGGCCAAGAAGGTCAAGGAGGTGACGCCCGAGCAGCGCGAGGAGATCATCCGCCGCACGGCGCACGATTACATGCTCTACGCCTCGTGGTTCAAGGAGGATGAATGACCCCGTCGGGGCGTAAGGAGATGCGATGAACCTGCAATCGAAATATTCCGACCTGATGCTCAACCTGCTGGTTGCGCTGGCCATCAGCCTGGTGGTCAACTTTTCCTATGTGCTGTTGCTGATCGTCGAGCAAAAGGGCGAAGGACAGCCGCGGCCGGCGCGGGCGAGCGTCGTCACACGCGGCGAGGAAGGGGTGCTGCATGTCAGCCCCGACGGCCACGGGTACATCGTCTACGGGAACCGCGACAGCGTCTACGTGCCGATGCAGCGCATTCGCCGGATGGATCTTTCGGACGGCGACCGGCTGGTGGTCGACGTGGTCGCCCCGCGCCGTTACGGCGCCCATCCGGTGATGAACGAACTGCGCATGCGCAACGGCGAGGAGTTCGATTACAGCACGCTTTACAACCGGCCGTCGAGGACTTCGGAGCTGACGTTGCAGTTGATCTACTACCTGGTCGTATCGTTCATCATGCTCTCGATCCTGACCTCCGCACGCCGCAATTACAAGGCGGGGCGTTTCGCCCTCCACTGCATGGGGTGCCTCGTGGCGGCCGCGGCGCTTTATATCTTCGCCCCTGTCCGCGAATGGCATTCGGGGCAGATCGTCCTGAATTTCATGAGCGGGCATATCTTCGACTACATGCTGCTGCTCAAGTGTTCGTTCGCCGTGGCCGTGTCGATGCTCTACGGCTGGGTCTACGTGCTCAACTCGAAGCAGCAGGCGGTCGTCATGGAGAACGAACGGCTCAAGAACGAGAACCTCACGACCCGCTACAACATGCTCGTCGGGCAGATCAACCCCCATTTCTTCTTCAATTCGCTCAATTCGCTGGCGATGCTCGTGCGCGAGAAGCACGACGACAAGGCGCTGACCTACATCGACCAGCTGTCGTATACGTTCCGCTACATCATCCAGAACGGTCAGAGCACGCTGATGACGCTCGACGAGGAACTGAAATTCATCGAAGCGTACAGCTACCTCTTCGAAATACGCTATGCCGACAAACTGTTCTTCGACATCGACGTCGACGACAAGTACCGCTCCTGGACGCTCCCGGCGCTGTCGTTGCAGCCGCTGATCGGCAACGCCGTCAAACACAATACCATAACCCGCAGCAAGCCGTTCCATATCTCGATCCGCACCGAGCAGGGGTGGCTGGTGGTCGCCAATCCCAAGGTGCCGAAGATCGAACCCGAACCGTCGACGGGCATCGGACTGGAAAACCTGCGCAACCGCTGGCACCTGATTACGGGCCGCGACATCGAGATCATCGACACCGACAAGGAGTTCGTCGTGCGCATGCCGCTGCAAAAACCCGCCATCGGATGAAGGCCCTGATTATCGAGGACGAAACCGCCGCCGCGCTGAACCTGGAGGCTATCCTGAAACAGGTGGCTCCCGGCGTGGAGGTCATCGGGACGCTCGAAAGCGTCGAGGAGAGTGTCGAATGGCTGCGTGCGAACCCCCAGCCCGACCTGTTGTTCATGGACATCCACCTGGCCGATGGCGATTCGTTCCGCATCTTCGACGCCGTGGAGGTTACCGCCCCCGTGGTCTTCACGACGGCCTATGACCAGTATGCGCTCGAAGCCTTCAGGGTCAACAGCATCGACTACCTGCTCAAGCCGATCAACAGCGCCGACGTGCAGCGTGCGCTGGGCAAGCTGGAACGCCTGTCCAAGGGCGAACGCCGCGATTACGGCTTCCGGGTGCGGACGATGGCTGCGGCACGGCACGAGCAGGCTTTCCTGGTGCATGTCCGCGACCGGATCATCCCGCTCCGGCGCGAGCAGATCGCCTATTGCTATACCAGCAACGAGAAAGTCACCGCCTGTACCTACGAGGGCGTTTCCTACCCCCTCGACAAGACGCTCGAAACCCTGCAGGCCATCCTGCCCGAAGCGGATTTCTTCCGCGCCAACCGCCAGTTCATCGTGGCGCGCCGCGCCGTGAAGGAGATCGCCGTGTGGTTCGGCAGCCGCCTGGCGCTCCACCTGACGGTCGAGACCCCCGAACGCATTGTCATTTCCAAGGCCCGCGTCCCCGAATTCAAGGCCTGGCTCACCTCCGTTCAACCCGCCGAATAGTCGGTTCACCCTGCCTTTCAGTCGTTTGGCCCCCGGGTCGGCACCGCCGTGCCGGTTTGGCTTTACCTTTGCATCAGTACTGCGAGCCGAAGGTGTTTCGGCGAACGGATAACAAAAATCTTAATGCTATGAAAAAGAGAATTTTTGCGGTTGCAATGACCCTTTGCCTGTTGGCGGGAACGAGCGCTTTTGCGCAGGATCGGCGTGCTCCGAGGACAAAGGAACGCCCCACGGCCGAGCAGATGGCCCAGCGCAAGACCGACCGCATGGTCGAAAAGCTGAACCTCAACGAGGATCAGTCGAAGCAGCTCTACGAACTCAACCTGCAGGAGGTAAAGGATATGCAGGCGCAGCACGAGCGGATGCGCGCCGCCCGCAAGGCCCAGGCCGAGAAGATGCAAAAGATCCTTACGCCCGAGCAGTTCGAGCAGTGGAAGCAGATGCAGGGCCCGAAGCCCGGTATGAGGCCCGGCCCGCAGATGAAGGATGGAAAGGGATGCGCCTGCAAGGAAGGCAGGAAATGTGACAAGCCCCGTCCCGCAAAGGGCAGGAAGTGAGGTTAGGTCATCGAACGGCTTGTCACAGCCGGGGTGTCGGTTGGTCGACTGGCACCCCTTTTTTGTCGATTCACCCGCGGCAGAGGGGAAGTCTGCCATAAAAAAGTTATCTTCGCAAGCGCAAAAAATAAACGTATCTATATAATCTGAAGATGAAACGACTGCTACTCTCAACCTTATTTACGCTTTTCGCCGTCGCCGCCTTTGCCCAGAAGGGGACGGTCACGGGTACGGTGGTCGATGCCGAGACCGGCGAAACGGTCGCGGGTGCCGTGCTGGAATTTTCCCCGGCAGGCGCCCCCGACAAGAAACAGTACTCCACTTCGGGCTTCAAGGGCGCCGTGTCGATCCCTTCGCTCGCATACGGCGAATATAAACTCGTAGTCTCTTTTCTGGGCTACAACAACGCGGAAACCACCTTCAAGGTCTCGGCCGCCAAACAGGACATCGGCAAGATCGAACTCCGGCCGGGCGTGCAGATCGAAACCGTCGTCAAGGAGGCCAAGGCACTCCGCACCTCCCAGAAGGGCGATACGGTAAGCTATAACGCCGGGGCGTTCAAGGTTACCGACGATGCCGACGTCGAAGGCCTACTCAAGAAGATGCCGGGCATCACCGTGAGCGACGGTACGGTCGAGGCACAGGGCGAGTCGGTCAAAAAGATCTTCGTCGACGGCAAGGAATTCTTCGGCGAGGACGTGACGACGGCCATCAAGTCGCTGCCGGCACAGGCTGTCGACCGCATCGAGGTCTATAACAAGCTGAGCGATGCCGCCGAATTCTCGGGCATGGACGACGGTGAGGGTTACAAGGCACTCAACATCGTCACCCATGCCAACATGCGGCAGGGCCAGTTCGGTAAACTGTATGCCGGTTACGGTTACGATGCCGATACCAAGACCGAGGCCAGGAACAAATATGTCATAGGCGGTAATGCCAATATCTTCAGCGGCGACAGCCGCGTGTCGGTCATCGGCCTGTTCAATAATATCAACCAGCAGAATTTCTCGTTCGAGGACATCCTCGGCGTGTCGGGTTCCGGCGGCGGCCGCCGCGGCGGTGTCGGACAGTACATGGTGCGTCCGCAGAGCGGCGTGGCGTCGGTGAACGCCATCGGCGTCAACTACTCCGACACATGGGGCAAACGCGACCAGGTGTCGTTCCAGGGCAGCTATTTCTTCAACAATACCGATACGAAGAACCAGTCCACGGTGGACAAGTGGTATGAATCCCCCATGCCGGTGGACACCCTCGCGACGCGCGGCTATTCGAATACGGAGGCCTACAACCACCGTTTCAACGCCCGCCTGGAGTGGAAGATCTCCGACAACCAGAACCTGATGGTGCGCCCCAGTTTCAGCTACCAGTCCAACGATCCCCTGAGCACGACGCAGGGCTGGCAGTTCGGTCAGAGCGGTTACAGCCGTACCGAGAATTTCAACGACGGCCTGCGCCACGGTTACAACCTGCGCACGAGCGCCGTCTACCGTGCCAAGCTCGGGAAGGACGGCCGTACGATCACCCTCGACGGCAATGTGAATTATTCGGACAATACCAACAACTCGAATTCCTTCTCGAACGTCCTGCCGATTTCGTCCGTACGTCCTGACGGTGCCGACGGCCCGTGGGGCTGGGACACGACGGGCTATACCCGGCTGCGCTACCTGCGCAACCTCGCCCCCTCGAACAGCTACGGCCTGCGCGGGCAGTTCACCTATACGGAGCCCGTGGCCAAATATGCCCAGGTGAGCGTGCAGTACCGCATCCGCTACGATTATCAGGAGCGCGACAAGAGGTCGTTCATAACCGGGCCGGACTATTCGGTCGCAGGGCTTCTCCCCGACGGGGCGCTTTCCAACTCTTACAAGAGCGGTTACCTGACGCAGAGCGCCGGCCCCGGCTTCCGTTATTCGAAGGAGCGCAACACGTTCGTGGCGAACGTCTATTACCAGCATGCCACGCTCGACGGGCAGATCGTACGCGATGCCGCCGACAAGATCAAGCATTCGTATAACGACGTGACCTATTTCATGATGGGGCAGCTGAACATCAACCGCGAGAATTCGCTGCGCCTGTTCGTCTCGTCCTATACCGACAACCCCTCGATCACCGACCTCCAGAACGTGGCCGACGTGTCGGACGCGCAGAACATCACCAAGGGTAACCCCAACCTGAACCCGTCGTACAGCCACCGGGTCAATTTCCACTATACGAACTCCAACGTGGAGAAGGGACGGACGTTCATGTGGATGTTCTCGATGCAGAATACGTCGGATTACAACGCCAACCACCTGGTGTCGAACCCCGGTACGATCACCCTCGGCGGCGAGCAGTACACCCCCAACTACTACTCCACTCCCGTCAACCTCGACGGTTACTGGAACCTGCGCACGCACCTGAGCTACGGGTTCCCCATCGGGTTCCTGAAGAGCAACTTCAACGTGATGGCGGGCGTCAATTTCACCAAGACCCCGAGCATGCTGGGCGGCACAGTCGACAGCGACGGGTTCATCACGGGCGGCGAGCGCAACGACACCAAGAATATCGGCTACGACTTCCGCACGGTACTGGGCAGCAACATTTCGGAGAACGTGGACTTTACCCTTTCGTGGGCCGGCACCTATAACGAGGCGACCAACTCGCTGGGCGAATCGGGTTCCAAGAACCGTTATTTCAACCATACGGCGCAGGGCAATATGAAATTTGTCTTCCCGCTGGGCTTTACCTTCACGGGCAGCGTGGCCTATACGCAGTACATCGGTTTTACGAACGATTACGACGATTCCTACCTGCTGTGCAACGCCTGGATCGGCAAAAAGGTCTTCAAGAACAAGCGCGGCGAGATCATGGTCGGCGTGAACGACATCTTCAACCAGAACAAGGCTTTCGCCCGTTCGACGGGCTCGGGCTGGACGCAGAATTCGACCAACAGCGTGATCGGCCGCTACTATATGGTGCAGTTCACCTACAACCTGCGCCGGTTCGGCAAGAAGGGGGCGAAAAACATCAAGGATTACGACGGCGTGGCACAACCTTCGGGATCGCGCCGCATGGGGCCCGGCGGCCCGGGCGGCCCTCCTCCGGGAATGTTCCACGGCCCTCGGTAAATCAGCTCGTCATGATGCTGTACCACAGAAAAAGCATGACGATAAATCCGATGAGAACGATCACTGCAGGCCAGCAGCTGCCGACCAGTTTGTACGATGCGAATAGGCTGACGATAAAACAGATGACGACAGCCACCATTGCATAATACAACATTTGGTATCCGCCGGCCATGCCTTGTGGGTCGTAACGAACGTTGTTGGACAGCCAGATTGCAAGATAGATCGCTAACGGATAGGCCGTAACGTTGAGCAGATAATAAAGCCACTTCGGAATCATTTTGCAAGATATTTGGGGTTTCAGTCTAAAGGTAATATAAATTCCGTCGTTCGCAAGCAATGGCGGGTATAAAAAAATATGAAAAACCGGGGTATTCACCCCGGTTTTTCATGTCTGTCCCGACTTTTCGGTTGCGGCGAAAAATCAGTACTCTTCTTTGTCGTTCATCCTCTGCGCGAGGCGTTCGCGCTGTTCGCGGCCGATCACCTGGTGAATGCCGATGCAGGCCAGCCCGCCGTAGATGAGCGTAAGGATGCAGAGCATCCGGATTTCGGGCAGCACCTCGCTGAGCGATGCGCCCATGCTCTGGATGCGGATGAAGCCGTCGACACCGTGGCTGCTGGGGAACAGCTGCCCGAAGTTGAACAGCCAGTCGGGAATGCCCTCGCGGGGGTACGACACGCCGCTGAGCATCAGCAGCGGTATCGACGTCCACAACAACAGCAGCAGCGAATTTTCGCGGTAGCGGAACAGCGTCGAGATGGCGATGCCGAGGAAGATGCAGGCGGCCAGGTATGCCAGCATGAAGACCACGACGGTGCTCGTGGCGCCGTTCATCGGGTAATGGAACAGCCGGTAGTGCAAGCCCAGGATATAGAAGGTCGTCACGCCGTAGATCAGCCCGTAGACGGTGGCCTTGCCCAGAACGATGGGCAGCGTGGACATGCGTTTGCGGTCGGGCGGGCAGAGTTTGCGGTAGAGCCCGAATTCGCGCCACGTGCCTCCGATCATGCCGATGCCGATGAGCAGCGTCTGCTGGATGATGACCATGATGATCGCCGGCATGACGAAGGTGCCGTATCCCAGGTAGGGGTTGAACAGGTTGTGCGACTGGTAGATTACGGGTTGCGTCGTGGCCTTTGCCTGCGGGATGTCCGCCCCCTTGGCGATCAGGCGCTGGAATTCCACCATCGCGCCCGTGCTGCCGATCGAGGTCACCAGTTCCTGGAAAGCCTGGCGGTACATCAGGAAGTAGCTGGCATCGACGTAGATCGCCACGTTGGCCTGCGAGCCCCCGAGCAGTTTCTCCTCGTAGTCCGACGGGATATAGACCACGCCGTATATCTTGCGGCTGAAGAAGAGCTCCTTGGCCTCCTCCATGTTCGTCGGGTTGTAGGCCACGTACGTATTCGGCCCGGCGTTGAACGTCGCTGCGAGGCTGCGGCTGGTCGGTGTGCGGCACTCGTCCACCACGCCGATCGGCACGTTGCGCAGCACCTGTGCGCCGTAGGCCATCGAGTAGACCGTGGCGTAGATGATCAGCGCGAGTACCAGGATGAGGACGACGCCTGCGTCGGTGAATATCGAGCGGAATTCATTGCGCATGACCGACAGCATCTGCTGCCGGTAGGATGTGATCTGATGTATGAACCTGCCCATGTTATAACCTCCCCCAGTATTTTTCCTCCGTGCAGATCGTCCGCAGGCGCGGCAGGCACAGGAGCGGTAAGACGATGAAAAGCGACATATAGCCCATGTCGGGCAGCGAACAGGCGACCGGGGCGCCCCGCAGCATCTGGTCGACGAAGATGTCGGTGTAGTAGGTGAACGGGAACAGCTTGCTCAGGTACCGCATGGCGGGCCACATGGCCATGACCGGGAACGTGAGGCCCGAGAAGGTGAAGGCCAGTACCGAGTACCCGCCGCCGATCGAGAGCGACAGGCGCAGGTTCGAGAGCAGCGACACGATGAACACCGCGATGGCCTGGTAGCTCAGGATGAAGAGCAGCGTGCCGAGGAGTATGACCGTCAGGCTGCCGTTGAGCGGCACGCCCACGACCTTGAAGATGATGAGCAGCATCACCAGCGACATGAGGAACATGATGACCGTCACAGGCAGTATTTTCCCCGTGAGGGCCGCCCCTACCGAACCGTTCGCCGTGTCGATCCACTCGCGCGCGGTGGCGTGCTTGAGTTCGGTGCCGATGGTGAAGACGGTCACCATGACCACGAAGATGAGCAGCATCATGGGCATGAAGCTCGGCGAGAGGTAATAGCCGTAATTGATATAGGGATTGAACAATACGTGCCGGCTGAACCGCACGGGCATCAGTTGCGCCATGGCCTGCTTCTCGCTGAGCCCCTGTTTGGTGAGCAGTTGCAGCTGGATGCCGGCCGTGAAGGTCGTCACGGCGGTCTGGATGTCTTTCGACAGCAGTCCGTTGACCGTGATGTTCGTCCCCGAAACGTAATTCTCGATGTGCGTCTGGCTGTTGCTCAGGATATTCTTCTCGAAGAACGACGGGATCTGCACGATGGCCATGACCTTCCCTTCGCGCATCAGCCGCTCGCCTTCGTCCATGTCCTGGATTTCGTAGGCGACCAGGGCCGTCGGGGTCGCGTCGATCATCTGCGTGACCTTGCGCGAGAGCGACGTGTGGTCATCGTCCAGCACGGCGATCGGGATGTCGCGGGCCACGCCCTTGTTGAACAGCAGCGCGAAGAATGCGAACGACACCACGGGCAGCACGAGCATCAGCACGAAATACATCGGCTGGTGCGTCAGCCGCACAAGCTCGCGCCGCAGGACGGCGTAGGTATTATGCAGGAATCCCGGCATCGTCCCCTCCTATTTCCGGATTTCGTCCCAGTCCACGATTACGCTCATGCCCGGGCGCATATTCTCCACATGCGACACCGGCCTGGCCTTGATGGCGAAGGTGCGGATGTCGAACCCTCCCTGCGTACGCGTCGCCGCCCATGTCGCGAAGTCGGCCTGTGCGGAGATGTAGGTCACCTCGAACTCGACGTCGTAGTCCAGCGCCGGGACATAGCCGCTCATGCGGGTGCCGACGCCGATCCCCGGGAGCAGGGTCTCCTTGATGTTGAAGGTCACCCACAGGTCGGTCAGGTCGAGGATGGCCACGACGGGATAGCCGCTACCCACCAGTTCGCCCTGCTCGGCGATGATGGTCGAAACCTCGCCCGTCACGGGTGCATAGACCATTGCGTCGCCGATGTAGGATTCGACCTCGCTCACGGCTCCCTCGGCCTGGCGGACACGTGCCGCCGCGGCCTCCTTGTCCTCCTTGCGGGCTCCGTCCGACGCCAGGTCGTACTGCGCCTTGGCGGCCAGCGCCGTGGCTTCCATCGCCTTGTAGTTGGCCGACGCTTCGTCCAACTTCTGTTCGGGGACTACCCCCTGGTCGTAGAGGTTCTTCACGCGGTCGTAGGTCTTGCGTGCCAGTTCCAGCCCGGCCTGCGCCTTCTCCCACATGTTCAGGGCGGCTTCGATCTGCTGGATGCGTGCGCCTGCCAAGGCTGCCTGGTCGAGTGCAGCGGCGGCGCTTTTCACGGCCTCGGCCTGCTGGAGTTTGGCCTCCAGCTCGGGGGTCGAGAGCGTGTAGAGCAGCTGCCCCTTCTCCACGCGGTCGCCCTGACTGACCTTCATGTCGTCGATGCGCCCCGGGACTTTCGACGAGGCTTTGTAGGTCGTGCACTCCACCGTGCCCTGTATCAGCATCGGGGTCGTTTTCCGGAGGTACCAGCTGATCAGTACGACCGAGACGATGATGACCACGGCGGCCGCGATGATTCCGATAATGTTGCTTCGCTTCATAGGATTCTATATTTTTTACTTTTTATCGAACAGGATCGGCCGTGCGTCGGCGCGGCGGGCGTAAGCCGAAAATTCGTCGCTGATGCCCGCGGCTTCGAGCAGTTGCGCCAGCAGCAGGTCGAAATTGTAGGCCGCCTGGAGGCGTTCGGTGCGTACGCCCGCGAGGTTCAGCTCGGCGTCGATCAGGTCGGTCGACGAGCTCATGCCTTCGAGGAAGGCGGCGTTCTTCATGCGGAGGTACTCCTCGGCGAAGGCGAGCGAGGCGTCGATCGAGGTCATCTGGTTGCGGTAGTTCATCATCTGGTTGTAGAGTTTCTCCACCAGTACCGAGATGTCCTTTCCGGCCTTGTTCTGCAAGGCGCCGACCCGGCGTACGGTTTGCTTGGCCGCCGAATATTTATACTCGCGGTTCAGGCCGTCGAAGATCTTGATGTTGACCCCCACGCCCACCGCCCAGCGGGGCACGAGTCCTGCGACCTGGTAGTTGTAGAACGAACCGCCGCCGATGGCCGCCACCTGCGGCAGGAAGTCGGAGCGCCGCGCGCGCACGCCCTCTTCGGCCAGCTGGCGCTTGAGCGAGACCTGGTTGAGCAGCGGGTTGCGGTCTTGCGCCAGATCCTGGTAATAGGCCACGTCCTCGACCCGGTCGACGATGAACATCGACGTCACGGGTTGCCACGCGTTGTCCTGCCCCAGCGTGCTGTTCAGGGCGCTGGCGATGGTTTGGGCCTGCAATTCGGCATTGGCCAGCTCGCGCTCGGCCTCCGCCATCTTGAATTCGACGTAGAGGCGTTCGCTCTGGGCGATCATGCCGTTCTTTTCGAGCGCGATGGCATCTTCGAGGTGGCGGCGTACGCCGTCGACCACCTGCCGGCGCACCTCGACGACCTGCATGGCGAGTGCCAGCCCGAAGTAGCGCTCCACGAGCTCCGAAATCAGCGCATTGCGGGTCTGGTTGCCCTGCTCCTCCGCCGTGCGTTCGTTGATCCTGGCGGCGCGGTTGGCGGCGTTGATCTTGCCGCCCAGCCAGATGGGCACCGAGACCTGCCCGCCCACGAACCCGAGGCTCTGATCCTGCACCTTGAGGAACCAGTCGGCGTTCATCAGCGGATTGAGCAGCCCGTTGATCGACGGGATCATTTCGGGCGGTATGAGCCCGCTGCCGAGTATCTGCCCGGCGAGCTCTTTGGCCGGGCCTTTCATCTCGTTGAAATCGAATCCTATATCCTTGGACATATAGGCGTATGCGCCCATGACGCTGATCTTGGGCATACGCAGGCCGATGGCCGCACGGCGTTCCTGGGTGGCGGCCTTCTCCTCGAACTCGGCTGCTTTCATCGCGGGGTTTTCCGTGAGCGCTACGGCGATCGCCTCGTCGAGCGAGAGCGTACGCTTGGCCTCCTGCGCAGGCAGCCGGACGATGGTCGCAAGTGCCGCCGCCGCAAGGAGGGTTCTGACTGCTATTTTCATATTAATCAATGCGTTTATGGGGCAAATATATAAGTTATCCCGATATGTTGCGCGATTTTCCGGAAAAAGAGGCCAATTTTAGGCCCTTATGGACACAATTTACGCCCGATTCATCGCTTCAGGTGCGCGTTGGCTTCCCATACGCCCCCGGTCAGCGCCGGGTATGCCCTGACGTCGACGCCCGCTTCGCGCAGGGTCAGCGCTCCGCGGCAGCAGACGAAACAGTCGGGCTCGTAGAGTGCGAAGGCCGCCCGGGCGAAACCATGCCTGATAATGAGCTGTGTGCAGCTTTCGGGCTCACTCGCCCGACGCGAGCACGGCTCCATCGAGGAGTACATCGCGGCGCCGCGGAGCTCGGCACCTGCCGCCAGCGCCTTGGCGATGGCCTCCTGCTCGGCGTGGTGCGTTGCCGAAGTCTCGTGCGTGTAACCTGCAAATATCCGGCCGTCGGCTGCGGCTACGACCGCACCGACGCAGTAGGACGTCGGGCTGGGGGTGCATTTGCGGCCTTCGTCGACCGCCATCCGCAGGTGTTGCAGGTCTTCTTCCGTCGTGTCGGGATGCAGCGTATAGGTCGTCACCTCCATGCCGTCGACCTCCTCGCAGGTGTGCGGGACGCTCTGGGGCGGCGCTGCGTCGAACCTTGCCCCGCCCCGGCTGCCGAGCCGCAGCCGCGGGTTGACGGCCAGCCGCAGCGTGTCGGCCATCCCTTCGTCGAGGAACATGCGTAACACCCCCGCCCCGCCCTCGACCATCAGGCGTTCGATGCCGCGCTTTTCGAGTTCGGTGACGATGTATTTGGCGGTAATTGCTTCGCTGGTTGAGATGACTGTCGCAACATTTTGCAACCCAGTTATTTCTCCTGGAGAAAACACGTAGCGATCGGCATCGCCAGCGGTGAAGAACCGCAGGCGGGGCGAAAGGCCGCCCGAGCGGGTGAGCGTGACCTTGGCGATGTCGGGCTTCAGCCCGGCCTGCACGCGCCGTGCGCGTGCCGCCTGGTCGCGGACGAGCAGCGACGGGTCGTCGCGCCGCAGGGTCTCGGCGCCGGCGAGGATCGCATCGTGGGCCGCCCGCAGGCGGTACACCTCCTCCCAGTCGCCCGGGGTCGAGATAATCAGCCGCCGGGGGCTGTCGTCGTCCATGTAGCCGTCGGCCGTGACCGCGGCGGAGAGGGTTACTCGCATCTTCGCAGGGTTATCAGGGTGATTTCGGGATAGGCTCCCAGGCGCATCGGGAAAACCACGTATCCCGTGCCGTCGTTGATATAGAGCGTACGCCCGCCTTCGTCGTAGCGTCCGCTCCAGCGCGTGTAGAGCAGTTGCGCCGGGGAAAAGGCCCGGCCGAAGAGGCGCAGTTTTATCTGCATGCTGTGTACGTGCCCGGCGAGCGTCAGGTCGCCGTAGCCCGCGTCGGCGATCTGCCCCCAAAGCTGCGGGATATGCACCGCGGTGATGTTGTAGAGCGAATCGGGGACGCCGCGGTAGGCCCCGCTCAGGTCGGCGGGCGGCAGGTCGGGGTCGTGGCGCTTGTGCCGCAGCGCGGGGTCGAACGAAAGCCCCGTGAGCGAGATGCTGTCGCCGCCCCGGCGCAGGTAAATCGTCGTATCCTCAAGTACGTTCCACCCCATTGCACGCTGGCGGGCGATCACTTCCGCAAGGCTCGCTGCCGGGCTTTGCGCAACGGTGTCCTTGATATAGAGCCCGGCATCGTGGTTGCCCGTGACCGAAACGACGCCGTACGGGGCACGCAGGCCTCCCAGCAGTTGCCGGGCGCGGGCGTCGAGCTCCGAACTGCGGATGTTCACCAGGTCGCCGCAGAAGACGATCAGGTCGGGGCGAAGGCTGTTGACGCTGTCCACCAGGCGCCGCAATTCCGCTTCGGGACGCACGACAGTGCCTAGGTGCGTGTCGGTGATCTGGGCGATGCGGAACCCGTCCAGCCCGGCCGGGAGGCGTTCGGAGCAAACCTCCGTGCGGTTTACGCGGATCGTAGTACGCCCGGCCGTAGCGCCCCAGACGAAAAGTGCCGCCACACCTGCCCCTGCTGCGATACCGACCCGCGGCAGGCCGATCCAGCGGAAAAAATAGCAGGCCATGCGTGGCAGGACGGTCACCATCCAGGCCCAGAACGCCCACATGGCGAATGTCATGAACGCCGTGGTGTTGTCGCGTGCAACAACCCCGGCGACGGCGATCACCGCCGGCAGGGCATCGGTTGCGGCCGCCGCGACGATGAATACCCGGTGGCGTACGCCCGGGGCACGCCGCCGCATGCGGCGGTAATGAATGACGTCGGCAGCCGCGGCCGCAAGCGTCAGCAGGGAGATTATCCAGAGCAGCATATACTTCTTTTTTTATGTAATGTATGGGGAGCGGGCAGGTTGTGCACGTCCCCGTGTCCTGCCGGGCGCCGTTTATCCGGCTCGGGCAAAGATAGTGAAAGCCGAGGGGATTCTAAAATTTATTTTTCAACTTCCCGGGGGCATCCTATTTGCCGGAAAGATAGCGGGATTCGTACGTAAACCGTGCCCTTCCCCGATTTTCAGGGATGCGCCTTCTCCTCCGCGGAGGTCACGGGAATCGGGTGCTGGCGGGCGGAATCAAATTCCGTGCAGGTTTTTTTGGCATATATCTTGCTAATTCCCGGGGTGAATATTAACTGCCTGTGTCCCAAAAACAAAACATACCGAACCAAGCAAGTTTAACCAAAAAACCAAATTTTATTCGGCTTATGAAAACATTTCGACTTCTGATTGTCTCCCTGCTCCTTGCGACTTCCGCTTCCGCCCAGCACCACCGGGGCGAACGCCGTGGCGGCGACTATTCGCCGACGGTCTACCTCATCTCCGTACACGAGGTGGATACCATCTACAACTGCGGCGGCTGTGCGGCACAGCAGGCTGCGGCACGCAACCGCATGGCCGTCGGCAACGCCACGCAGGACTACATCGACACGCACCGCCCCGGCTTCCAGCAGACCGAGAAGCCCCAGTTCGTATTCGCCTCGAAGAACAACCGTTTCTCGTTCTCGATGGGCGGCTTCGTGGCGTTGCGCGCCGGCTATGATTTCGACGGCATCGTCGACAACATCGACTTCGTGCCCTACGACATCCCGGTTCCGGGCAATTACAATTCGAAGCAGAAGCTGATGATGGACGCCTCGACCTCGCGCCTCTTCCTGAAGGCCATTACCAACACCCGGGCGCTGGGGCGCGTGGTGATCTACATGGACGCCGACTTCCGCGGCGGTGCCGAGGGAAGCTACACGCCCCGCCTGCGTTCGGCCTACGTGTCGTTCAAGGGGCTGACCCTCGGACGCGACGTGACGACCTTCTGCGACCTGTCGGCCGCCCCCACGACCATCGACTTCCAGGGGCCGAACGCCTATAATTTCAACTTCGCGACGCTGATCCGCTACGAGGTGTCGTTCGCCCGCAGGCACATGACCTTCGGCGTCGCCGCCGAGCTGCCGAGCGTGAGCGCCACCTACGGCGAGAACTTCAAGCCGATCCACCAGCGCGTACCCGACTTCCCGATGTACCTGCAATATGCCTGGGGCGCCGACCGCAGCAGCCACCTCCGCGCTTCGGCCGTGCTCCGCAACCCTTACATGTATAAAGTATCGAAGGATGCCACCACGTCGCTCTTCGGGTGGGGCGTGCAGTTGAGCGGCACGATCAAGTGCTGCGACTGGTTCCGCATGTTCATGAACGGCGTCTACGGTAAGGGCATCACCCCCTATATCCAGGATCTGACCGGTTCGGGGCTCGACTTCACGCCCAACCCCGCGGATCCCACGCTCGTGCGCATGATGCCCATGTGGGGCGTGCAGGCCGCCGGGCAGATCAACTTCACGCCGCGCCTGTTCGTGTCGGGCGGCTACTCGACGGTGCGCGTGCAGCGCAGCGAGGGCTACTATACGGCCGACCAGTACAAACAGGGGCAGTATATCTTCGGCAACATCTTCTACTCGCTCACCCCGCGCTGCAAGGTGGCCGCCGAGTACCTCTACGGTTCGCGCAAGGACATGAACAGCATGAAGAACCATGCCAACCGCGTGAACGTGATGGTACAGTATAATTTCTGATGATCCCGGTATCGGTATTTATTATGGGCGGCCCGTGTCGGGAACCGCCCATTTTTCGTATATTTGCCTCACTGTTAAAATCGTGAACTATGGAATTTCTTACGGAATACAACCTCACGGGGCTGGTGATCGGCATTGCGACGTTCCTTATCATCGGACTGTTCCACCCGCTCGTGGTCAAGGGCGAATACTACCTGGGCGTACGTTGCTGGTGGGTTTTCCTCGTGATGGGGATCGTGGCGATCGTCGCGTCGGTCGCCGTGCGCCATATCCTGTGGTCCACCCTGCTGGCCGTGTGGGGCGCCTCGTCGCTCTGGTCGATCGGCGAACTGTTCGAACAGCGTCAGCGCGTGGCCAAAGGCTGGTTCCCAGCCAACCCCAAGCGGCAGGGGAAATAACCCGCACGATGAAGCCGGGCCTGAGACATATCCTCCCGTGGCTGGTGCTGGCGGCGGCGTGCTGCGTCCCGGCCCGACGTGCCGGCGTGGAGCGCCCCGTGCCCGAACCCGCCCCGGTGCGTGTCCGGCTGTTGTTCGCGGGCGATGTCATGCAGCACCTTCCGCAGGTTACGGCGGCGCGACGCGGGGACGGGTTCGATTACCGCGGGGTGTTCGCCTGCCTGCGCGGCCGGTTCCGATCCGCCGACCTGGTGGTCGTGAACCTCGAAACGACGCTCACCCGCACGGATCGCTATACGGGATACCCCTGTTTCCGCTCGCCCGTGGCGCTGGCCGATGCCCTGCGCGACGCCGGGGTCGACGTGGCCGTGCTGGCTAACAACCATTGCTGCGACGGCGGTGCTGCCGGGGTGCGTACGACCGTCGCGGAACTGGGGCGCTGCGGCATCCTGCATACCGGCGTCTTTACCGACAGCCTCGACCGCGCGGCCAACAACCCGCTGTGGGTGGAGCGCTACGGCGTGCGGTTCGCGCTGCTCAACTATACCTACGGCACCAACGGCATCCCGGTTCCCGCCGGGGTGGAGGTCAACCTGATCGACACGGCGCGCATGGCGGCCGACCTGGCTGCGGCACGGCGCGGGGCGCCCGACTGCGTGGCGGTCTGCATCCACTGGGGCAACGAATACGAGCGGAGGGAGAATGCCGTGCAGCGGCACCTGGCACAATTCCTGCGCCGGCACGGCGCCGACCTTGTCGTGGGCAGCCACCCGCACGTGGTGCAGCCCTTCGACGCCGATTCGTCGCACGTGGTGCTCTATTCGCTGGGGAACTTCGTGTCCAACCAGCGGCGGCGCTACTGCGACGGCGGGTTGGTGGCCGAAATCGAGGCCGTGCGGCATCCCGACGGGCGCATGTCCTATTCGCTTGAGGCGGTGCCCGTCTGGGTGGCGATGCCGGGCTACCGCGTCGTCCCGTCCGAAGTCGGGGACACGATGGCGCTTCCGGAAGCCTATGCGCTGTTCCGGGAAGACGTGGCGGAGGTGCTCGGCGGGGCCTATAAGTAATCCGAATAGCCCTATAAAAACAAACAATGCCGATTTTTGGCTTTATGTCCGGGATTTTATTATCTTTGCTATCGGAAAATAAACACACACATTAAACATACAGGATTATGGAAAAGAGCATTAAAGGAACACGGACTGAACAGAATCTGCTGAAGGCGTTTGCCGGTGAGAGCCAGGCGCGCAGCCGTTACGTCTTCTTCTCGAGCAAGGCGAAGAAGGAGGGTTACGAGCAGATCGCCGGTGTCTTCGCCGAGACTGCCGAGCAGGAGAAGGAGCACGCCGAGCGTTTCTTCAAGTTCCTCGAGGGCGGCGACGTGGAGATCACGGCCAGCTACCCTACCGGCCCGATCGGCACCACGGCCGAGAACCTGCTGGCCGCAGCCAAGGGCGAGAAGGAGGAGTGGGACGTCCTCTACCGCGAATTCGCCAAAGTCGCCGAGGAGGAGGGCTTCGTCGAGATCGCCACGGCCTTCAAGATGATCTCCACCGTCGAGGCCGAGCACGAGCGCCGTTACCTGAAGCTGCTGAGCCGCCTCACGGACGGCAATTTCTTCAAGCGCGACGGCAAGATCTGGTGGCAGTGCCGCAACTGCGGTTTCGTCATCGAGGCCGAGGAGGCTCCCAAGCTCTGCCCCGCCTGCAAGCATCCGCAGGCTTACTTCGAACCCAAGAAGGAGAACTATTAATTTTTGCCGGGACAAACACGGCGCAGGGACGCGGCTCAGGCCGTGTCCCTGCGTTTTTTTATTTACGGGCGCCTGCCCAAAAATCTTCGCGTATGGCGGTAGATTGCGGAATCTTTACTATCTTTGCCGGATAGGAAAATCCGAATAACGAATACGATATGGCAGACGAAAAAATCATCTTTTCGATGGTGGGCGTTTCGAAGACGTTTACCAACCAGAAAAAGGTTCTCAACAACATCTACCTCTCATTCTTCTACGGCGCCAAGATCGGCATCATCGGCCTGAACGGCTCGGGTAAGTCGACGCTCATGAAGATCATCGCCGGGCTGGACAAGAATTTCCAGGGCGAAGTGGTTTTCTCGCCCGGTTACACGGTGGGTTACCTCGAACAGGAACCCCGGCTCGACGACTCGAAGACCGTCCGCGAGGTGGTCGAAGAGGGCTGCGCCGCGACCGTGGCGCTGCTCAAGGAGTACGAAGAGATCAACATGAAGCTATGCGAGCCGATGGACGACGAGCAGATGGCCCGGTTAATCGAGCGCCAGGGCGAGTTGTACGAACAGATCGACCAGGTCAACGGCTGGGAGCTGGACAGCGTGCTGGAACGCGCCATGGACGCCCTGCGCTGCCCCGACCCCGACCAGTCGGTGAAGGTGCTCTCGGGCGGTGAGCGCCGCCGCGTGGCGCTGTGCCGCCTGCTGTTGCAGCAGCCCGACGTGCTGCTGCTCGACGAGCCCACGAACCACCTCGACGCCGAGTCGATCGACTGGCTCGAACAACATCTGCAGCAGTACAAGGGCACGGTGATCGCCGTCACCCACGACCGCTATTTCCTCGACAACGTGGCGGGCTGGATCCTGGAGCTGGATCGCGGCGAGGGCATCCCCTGGAAGGGCAACTACTCGGGCTGGCTCGACCAGAAGACCACCCGCATGGCCATGGAGGAGAAACAGGAGTCGAAGCGCCGCAAGACCCTCGAGCGCGAGCTGGAGTGGGTGCGCATGTCCCCCTCGGGCCGTCATGCCAAGTCCAAGGCGCGTCTGTCGGCCTACGACAAGATGATGAACGAGGACACGAAGCAGAAGGAGGAGAAGCTCGAAATATTCATCCCCAACGGCCCGCGCCTGGGCGACGTGGTGATCGAGGCGCACGACGTGTCGAAGGCTTATGGTGACCGCGTGCTGTACGAGCACCTCGAATTCTCGCTGCCGCCGGCCGGCATCGTGGGCGTCATCGGGCCCAACGGCACGGGTAAGACCACCCTTTTCCGCATGATCATGGGGCTGGAAGAGCCTACGGGCGGGTCGTTCCGCGTGGGCCCGACCGTCAAGCTGGCCTATGTGGATCAGCAGCACAAGTCGATCGACCCCGAAAAGACCGTCTACGAGGTGATCTCGGGCGGCGCCGACCTCATCATGCTCGGCAACCGGCAGGTGAACGCCCGGGCCTACGTGGCGCGCTTCAACTTCTCGGGCGCCGACCAGGAGAAGAAGTGCGGCATGCTCTCGGGCGGTGAACGCAACCGCCTGCACCTGGCGCTGGCGCTCAAGGAGGAGGGCAACGTGCTGCTGCTGGACGAGCCGACCAACGACATCGACGTCAATACGCTGCGTGCGTTGGAGGAGGGCCTCGAGAACTTCGCGGGCTGTGCCGTGGTGATCTCGCACGACCGCTGGTTCCTTGACCGCATCGCCACGCACATCCTCTCGTTCGAGGGTGACTCGAAGGTGGTCTTCTACGAGGGTTCGTACAGCGAATACGAGGAGTGGAAGAAGGCGCAGGGCGGCGACACCCAGCCCCACCGCGTGAGGTACAAAAAACTGATGGCTTGACAAAGATGCGTGTTGTGACCTTTTTTTCTCTCTTGCTGGGGCTTTTCTCCTGCGGTATGCAGGCGAACCGTCCGGTCGATGTATTTATTTGGGACGAACTCCGGGCGCACGAAGACCCGGACAAAGTAGAACCGGCCGGGACGTGCGATCTTGACGGGTTCCTGTCCGAGATAGACCGTTTCCCCTGGCATGAGCAAGCGCGTGAAGCTTTGAGATACAAGAAAAACTCTCCGACGCTCTCCGTGACGGATTTGAAAACCGACCGTTCTTTTTTTATTTCGTCCGCTGTGGACGAAAAGGACGAATTGGGCTATTTCATCGGATATATCTATCCCGGAGAGGAGGGAGTGCGCGCCCCGCGCTATGTGAATATGTATGAGGTCGACCAAATGGAGACGCTTCGTGAGATGGTTGTCCTTTTCTTCCGCCGGGACGAGGGCGCATTGAACCGTCTGCTCGGGAAACAGCGGAAATACATGGATGCGCGGGATAACGCGGGGTGGAAGAAATACTTGGAAATAAAACAAAAATTTATGTAATATGGCTCAACAAAAACCGTCCATACCCAAGGGTACGCGCGACTTCTCCCCGGCGGAGATGATGCGCCGCCAGTATATTTTCGATACGATCCGGGGCGTGTTCCGCACCTACGGCTTCGCGCCGCTCGAAACCCCCTCGATGGAGAACCTTTCGACCCTGCTGGGCAAATACGGCGACGAGGGCGACAAGCTCCTCTTCAAGATACTCAATTCGGGCGACTACGCCGCCGGCCTGTCCGGCGATGAGGTGCGGCAGGCGTCGAAAATCTGCGAGAAGGGGCTCCGTTACGACCTCACGGTGCCGTTCGCGCGCTATGTCGTACAGCACCAGGGCGAACTGACGTTTCCCTTCAAGCGCTACCAGATCCAGCCCGTATGGCGCGCCGACCGGCCGCAGAAAGGCCGTTACCGCGAATTCTACCAGTGCGACGTCGACGTGATCGGCACCCGCTCGCTGCTGTGCGAGGTCGAACTGGTCGAAATCGTCGAGCGCGTGTTCCGGGCGCTGGGCATCCGCGTGGCGCTGAAGATGAACAACCGCAAAATCCTGTTCGGCATCGCCGAGGCGATCGGCCATGCCGACATGATGATGGACATCACCATCGCCATCGACAAGCTCGAAAAGATCGGGCTGGACAACGTGAAGGCCGAGCTGCTGGAGCGCGGATTGAGCCGGGAGGCGGTCGACAAACTGCAACCGATACTCGAACTGAGCGGCGACAATGCGCAAAAACTCATGAAATTGCGTGAGGTGCTGGCTGTTTCCGAAACCGGACTGAAAGGCATCGAGGAGATGGAAACCGTCTTGGGCTATGTGGAGCGTCTGGGGATCGGGCTCGACGTGGAGCTCGACCTCTCGCTGGCACGCGGATTGAACTACTATACGGGGGCGATCTTCGAGGTCAAGGCGCTCGACTTCGCCATCGGCTCGATCTGCGGCGGCGGACGCTATGACGACCTGACCGGCATCTTCGGCATGCCCGACATGTCGGGCGTGGGCATTTCGTTCGGCGCAGACCGGATCTACGACGTAATGATGGGGCTGGGGCTCTTCCCCGAGGAGGTCAACTTCTCGACGCGGGTATTCTTCACCAACCTCGGGCAGGAGGAGCAGGCCGCGGCGCTCGGGTTGCTCCGTGAGCTGCGCGATGCGGGCGTCGCCGCCGAGATTTACCCCGACTGCGGCAAGATGAAGAAGCAGATGGAGTATGCCAACCGCCGGGGTATCCCCTACGTGGTGATCGTCGGCTCGCAGGAGCTGGAGGCGAAGGCCGCCACGGTGAAGGACATGCGCTCGGGCGAGCAGCGGCAGGTGCCGTTCGGCGAGCTGACGGCGTATTTTAAATAAGGATTTAAATAAGCGACAGAACAAACTATGCGAAAGCTTTTTGCATTTATATCGGCTCTCTTCGTCCTGCCTCTTGCGGCGCAGGATGCCGGGGCTGTGCGGCAGTTGCAGAAGCTGACGCAGGTTTACCGTTACCTGGACGGGTTGTACGTTGACGAGGTGGACATGCAGCCGCTGGTCGAGAGTGCCATTAGCGGGATGCTCGAAGAGCTCGACCCCCATTCGGCCTATATCGGGGCCGACGAGATGAAAGGCGTGCAGGAGAGCTTCGAAGGGGAGTTCAGCGGCATCGGCGTCGAATTCAACATCCTGCGCGACACGGTCATCGTGGTCAATACGATCGTCGGGGGCCCGGCCGAGCGCGTCGGGGTGCAGCCCAACGACCGTATCGTGCGCATAGACACGCTGGATGCCGTGGGTTTCAAGCAGACGGACGTCCCCAAGTACCTGCGCGGAAAGACCGGCACGAAGGTCGAGATCGACGTCGTGCGCCAGGGCGAACCGGAACCGCTCCACTTCGTGATCGTGCGGGACAAGATTCCGCTCAACACCGTGGATGCCGCCTACATGGCCGCCGACGGCGTGGGATACATCAAGGTCAACCGCTTCGGCCGCACGACGATGCCGGAGTTCCGCGAGGCGTACCGGAAACTCGGGAAACCCGGGGCGCTGATCCTCGACCTGCGCGGCAACGGCGGCGGGCTGCTCGACCAGGCGGTCGAGATGGCCGGTTTCTTCCTGCCGCGCGGCGCCCTGATCGTCTCGACCGAGGGGCGTGCCGTGCCGCCCATGTCGTTCAGCGCGCCGGTCAACGGCGACGACCTCGGGGGAAGGCTGGTGGTGCTGATCGACGAAAATTCGGCTTCGGCGAGCGAGATCGTCGCCGGTGCCGTGCAGGATTGGGACCGGGGCATCGTCGTCGGCCGTCCGAGTTTCGGCAAAGGGCTGGTGCAGCGCCAGATCGGACTGGGGGACGGCTCGGCCGTGCGCATCACCGTGGCCCGTTACCACACCCCTTCGGGGCGCGTCATCCAGCGGCCCTACGAGAAGGGCAAGCGCCGCGAATACTACCTCGACCACCTGCGCCGCTATGACGATCCGGTGCGCGATTCGCTCGATGCCGGGGCGCCGGAGTACCGCACCCTGCGTACGGGGCGCACGGTCTACGGCGGGGGCGGCATCCGCCCCGACGTCCTGGTCGGAGCCGATACGGCCGGGTTCTCGGCCTACTATGCCAACCTGATCCGCCGCGGCGTGGTCAACGAATACGTCATTTCCTATATGGATCGGGAGCGTGCCGCACTGGAGAAGGCCTACCCCACGTTCGAGGCGTTCGACAAGGGGTTCGAGGCCGGCGATGCGATGCTCGAAGGGCTTACCGGGCTGGGCGGACAGCGCGGCGTGGAGTTCGACGAGCAGGGCTTCGCAGCCTCGGCGCCGCTGATGCGCATACAGCTCAAGGCGCTCGTGGCGCAGCGGCTTTTCGATACGGCGGCATTCTACCGGGTGATGAACCCGGCGCAGAACGAGGCCTACCGCCGCGCCGTGGAGATACTCGCCGATTGGGAGCACAAGGGGGAATCCCTGCTGGCGCCGGAAGATTAGGAGGGGATTTTTTTGGATTGCATGTTTATTTTGCTTATATTCGTTCAACCGAAAATAACCCAAACCTACTGCCCCATGACCCCTCACCAACCATCCCGCCGGGATGCGGAAGAATATGGAGACCAGATTCTTTCCAAAGCCGTGAAAGCCGGCCGCCGCACTTATTTCTTCGATGTGCGTGCCACGCGCGGCGACGACTATTTCCTGACGATCACCGAGAGCCGCAAGATGCAGAACCCCGACGGGAGTTTCTCGTACGACCGGCACAAGATTTTCCTCTACAAGGAGGATTTCGCCAAATTCTCCGAAGGGCTGTCCGAGGCCGTCGATTTCATCCGCCGCAGCAAGCCCGAATTTTTCGAGCGCAAGCCCGAACCCGTGGAAGGGTGACGCCGCCGGAGGAATCCCCGACGTGAAAAACAGGTGCGCGATTATGGAATTTTCCGTAATCGTGCACCTGTCGTTTAGCAGATTCCCGCAATTTCGTTATATTTGTGGGCTAAATACCGATGATATGAAATTTACACAATATCTGCTGCTTGCAGCGAAGGGTTGCGCCATGGGCATGGCCGATGTGGTTCCCGGTGTATCGGGAGGGACGATCGCCTTTATTTCGGGCATCTACGAGGAGTTGATCGAGTCGATCAAGAGCGTGAACGGCACCGCCCTGCGGCTGCTCGGCACATTGCGTCTGAAGGAGTTCTGGCGCCACGTCAACGGCCGTTTCCTTTTGCCCGTGCTGATCGGGATCGGGATCGCCATCTTCTCGCTGGCGCGGCTGATGACTTACCTGCTCACGCACCACCCGATCGCCATCTGGTCGTTCTTCTTCGGGCTGATCGTCGCCTCGGCGCTGCTCGTGGCCAGGCAGATCGGGCACTGGAACGTCCGGACTGTCGCCGCATGCCTGGTCGGCGCGGCCGCCGCATGGTGGATCACCATCGCCACGCCGACCGAGACCCCCGACACGTGGTGGTTCATCATGCTGTCGGGCGCCATCGCCATCTGTGCCATGATCCTGCCCGGCATTTCGGGCGCCTTCATCCTGCTCCTGCTGGGCAAGTACCAGTTCATCATGCAGGCCGTGGGCGACCTGAATATCCCGGTCATCGTGATCTTCGTCGTGGGCGCCGTGGCGGGCATCATCAGCTTTTCGCACCTGCTGTCGTGGCTGCTCAAGCACTGGCACGATGTGACGGTGGCTGTGCTGATGGGTTTCATGGTCGGCTCGCTCAACAAGGTGTGGCCGTGGAAAGAGGTCGTCGAAACCTACACCGACAGCCACGGCAAGATCATGCCGCTCGTCGAGAGCAACGTCGCGCCCGGCCGTTTCGAGGCCCTCACGCAGCAGGATGCACTGCTCGCGGAGGCCATCGTACTCTGCATCGTGGGATTCCTGGCGATTTACTGCATCGAACTCGCGGCGCGCATCGTCGTCAAAAAACAGGAGGAATAGCCATGCGGCGTTTCGGACTTATCGGCCGGCCGCTGGGGCACTCCGCCTCGGCAGCCTATTTCGCGGCGAAATTCGAACGCGAGGGGATTGCCGACTGCACCTACACCCTCTACGAACTGCCCGAAATCGGGGCGCTGGAGCGCCTGCTGGCGGAGACTCCCGACCTGTGCGGCTTCAACGTCACGATCCCCTACAAACGCGAGGTCATGGCGCTGCTCGACGACCTGTCGCACGATGCGCGGCTGGTCGGCGCCGTAAACTGCGTGCGCCGTACGGCAGACTCACGCCTCGTGGGACACAATACCGATGTCATCGGCCTGCGGGCCGCCTTCGACTGCCTGCTCGGGGGCGAACAGCCCTCGCATGCCCTCGTACTGGGTACGGGTGGGGCGTCGCAGGCCGTGCAGTATGTGCTCGCCGAGCGGGGCATCCCGTTCGACCTCGTGTCACGTGACGCCGCAAAGGGCAACTACACCTACGACAACCTGCCGTGCGAGGCCGTGGAGCAGAGCCGCCTCATAGTCAACGCATCGCCCGTGGGAACCTACCCCGCCGTCGATGCCGCGCCGCGAATCCCCTACGGCTACCTTACGCCCGGGCACTACCTGCTCGACCTGGTATACAACCCGCCCCTGACCCGGTTCCTCGACCTGGGGCGCCAGCGCGGGGCGCGCATACTCAACGGCGAGGTGATGTTCCGCCGGCAGGCCGAGGCTTCGTGGCGGATATGGAACGAATAAACCTTAAAACGAAGGGCATATGAAACGTACAGCGATCTTATTGGCGGCACTGGCCCTGTGGTGCGGTGCCGCGGCGCAGCAGACCCAGCCGCCCCGTTTTCAGGGCGCCGATGCCAAACGCTTCATGGCAAGGCTGATGGGCGAAACCGAGAAATTGGCGATAGAGAAGCAAATCCCGGCGTCGGAGCTTTCGCCGCAGGTCGTGGTCGCCTTTACGGTGGACACGGCGGGACGGGTGGACGGGTGGCGTTTCCTGGACAATACCTGTCAGGGGCGCGACAAATGCGATGCCGAGCCCGCGACGGAGCGTACGAAGCAGCTCGTGACCGAGGCGTTGGGGCGCCTCGAAGCGTGGACGCCGGCCCGGAAGGACGGTCTGTCCGTAAGTTATACCTGGCGGCTGACGATGCGCCTTCCGGTGGAGAAGATCGCCAAGCGGCAGGAGGCCGACCCGTTGCTGTTCATGGGCGGCGACCCCGACGAGACTTTCCACGAATGGGCGCGGGTGCGGCTGCGTTACGACGAGCGGTTCTCCTCGCGCGGCGTGGCCGGGCTGGTGCATGTGCGTTTCTACATCGAACCGGACGGGAAGGTCACGATCGGCGAGGTGCTCTCGTCGCCCGACGAGAAACTCTCCCGGGAGGTCATCCGCGTCATCAAGGCCAGCAAAGGTCACTGGGTGCCCCGCCGCGTGCGCGGCGTGCCGCAGCGGACGGCCTACGAGTACCGGATCAATTTCACCTGACCCGTGCGGCGCCGGACTGCGTGCCGCGTAAAATCGAAAAGGGTGTACGTGCAACCTGCACGTACACCCTTTTCGATGCATGGCCTTCCCGGACGCGATGCCGGTACGCGCCGTTCCGAACAGCCCTCCGCTGCCGCCGGCAGCCTGCCTGGCGCAGGACGGGCGGCGCCGTTTTTATCTGTGCTGAAGCATCGCCCTGGCCTTCTCGGCGTCCTCGGGACGCACGACGACCTGTGCGGGCATGGTGCCTATGGGGTAAATGGCCGACATATATTCGTTGCGGATCATCGACCAGATCCCTGCGCTGTCGAGCATGGATTTCGCGATCTCGGCTTCTGTGATGGTGTTGTATTCCGCCAATACAACCATGGTTTCGTCTTGCATAATCTCTCGGTTTTTGTTGGATACCTAAAGTTAGGAATTTTGTTGATAAAATGCAAGAGCCCTGCCACGAATTCTGCGGAAATATCCCTATCTTTGTTGTGCGATAAATTTGAAGAGTTACGACCATGCTTGAATTCGTCCATCTGCACGTACATACCCAATATTCGATCCTCGACGGCGCCGCGGCCATCAAGCCGCTCATCAAACGCGCCAAAGCATTGGGGATGAATGCCATCGCCATCACCGACCACGGCAACATGTACGGTGTCAAGAATTTCCACGACACCGCTACGGACGCCGGGGTGAAGCCGATCCTCGGCTGTGAGGTCTACGTGGTGAAAAACCGTTTCGAGAAGGACAAGGACGAGAAGGCCGGCGACCACCTGATCCTGCTGGCCAAGAACCTCGAAGGCTACCACAACCTCTGCAAGATGGTCTCCTACTCGTTTACCGAGGGGTTCTATTACAAGCCGCGCATCGACAAGCAACTGCTCGAACAGTACCACGAAGGGCTGATCTGCTGCTCGGCATGTCTGGGCGGCGAGGTGCCCCAGGCCATCATGCACAACGACATGGAGGAGGCCGAGCGCGTGGTGCAGTGGTTCAAGGGGGTCTTCGGCGACGACTATTACCTCGAATTGCAGTTGCATCCCTCGGGCGACCCGCAGAAGGATGCGGATGTCTACGAGAACCAGCTGCGGGTGAACAAGGCGCTGCTGGAGCTGGCCGCCAAGTTCGGCGTGAAGTACATCTGTTCCAACGACGTGCACTTCATCCTCGCGGAGGATGCCGTGGCGCACGACCACCTGATATGCCTCAATACGGGGCGCGACCTGGACGACCCGAACCGTATGCGTTACACGTTCCAGGAGTACCTCAAATCACCCGAGGAGATGGCCGCGCTGTTCCCCGACCACCCCGAGGCACTGGCCACGACGCTCGAGATCGCCGCCAAATGCGAGGATTACAAGCTCACGCACGCCCCCCTGATGCCGAACTTCCCGCCGCCGGAGGATTTCAAGATCGACCTCGCGGAGCTCCGCGAATCCTTCGTCAAGAAGATCGAGGACGCGGAGTTGCTGGCCAGGATCGGCGCCTGTGCGTCGGTCGAAGAGCTGGAGCGGCTCGTCGCCCATGACAAGGAGCTGTCGGACAGGCTGATGGTCGCCAAGCAATATTGCTACCTCGTAGACCTCACCTACAAGGGCGCGCACCGTCGTTACGGCGAGGTGCTGGACGAGAAGGTCGAGCAACGGCTCAAATACGAGCTGGATACGATCGAGTGGATGGGTTTCCCGGGCTACTTCCTGATCGTGTGGGACTACATCCGCGCCGCCCGCGAAATGGGGGTCTCGGTGGGCCCCGGCCGTGGTTCGGCCGCCGGCTCGGTGGTTGCCTACTGTCTGAAAATCACCAATATCGACCCGCTGAAATACGACCTGCTGTTCGAGCGTTTCCTCAACCCCGAGCGTATCTCGCTGCCCGATGTCGACGTCGACTTCGATGAGGACGGCCGCGCCGACGTGCTGCGCTACTGCGTGCAGAAATACGGCCAGAAGCGCGTCGCCCAGATCGTGACGTTCGGCACCATGGCGCCCAAGATGGCCATCAAGGACGTTGCCCGCGTGCAGAAGCTCGCCCTCTCGGAGAGCGACCGCCTGTCGAAACTGGTGCCCGACAAGGTTACGCCCGACAAGAAACACGGCGAGACGCCGTTCGATTTCGTATACAAGGAATCCCCCGAACTGGCCGCCGAGCGCGAGTCGCCCAACCAGCTGATACGCAATACGCTCAAATACGCCGAGAAGCTCGAAGGCTCGATCCGCCAGACGGGCGTGCATGCCTGCGGCGTGATTATCGGCCAGGACGATTTGGAGAACTTCGCGCCGATGGCCATTGCCAAGGACGCCGAGCTGAACGTGGTGGAATTCGAGGGCAAGGAGGTCGAGAGCGTCGGCCTGATCAAGATGGACTTCCTGGGGCTGCGTACGCTGTCGATCATCAAGGACGCCGTGGAGAATGTCAAGGCGGTGCACGGCGTGGACGTGGCCATCGACGACATCCCGCTGGACGACGCCCCGACATACGAGGTCTTTGCCCGCGGCGATACCACCGGCCTGTTCCAGTTCGAGTCCCCGGGCATGAAGAAGCACCTGCGCAACCTCAAGCCCAACCGTTTCGAAGACCTGATCGCCATGAACGCCCTCTACCGTCCGGGCCCGATGGAGTACATCCCCAATTTCATCGCCCGCAAGCACGGGCAGGAGCCGGTGACCTACGAGATCGCCGACATGGAGGAGTACCTGAGCGACACCTACGGCATCACGGTCTACCAGGAGCAGGTCATGTTGCTGTCGCAGAAGCTCGCCGGGTTCACGGGCGGCGAGGCCGATACGCTGCGTAAGGCCATGGGTAAGAAGAAGCGCGACGTGCTGGACAAGATGAAGCCCAAGTTCATCAACGGCTGTAAGGAGCGCGGGCACGACGAGAAGATCTGCGACAAGATATGGGGCGACTGGGAGGCGTTCGCATCCTATGCCTTCAACAAGTCGCACTCGACCTGCTACGCCTACGTGGCATACCAAACCGGTTACCTGAAGGCGCACTACCCTTCGGAGTTCATGGCGGCGCTGCTGAGCCGAAACCTGGCGGACATCAAGCAGCTGACGCTCTACATGAACGAGTGCAAGCGCATGGGCATCCGGGTGCTGGGGCCCGACATCAACGAGTCGATGCGCACCTTCTCGTCGAACAAGTCCGGCGACGTGCGTTTCGGGCTGGGGGCCGTGAAGGGTGTCGGCGAAGCCGCCGTGGAGAGCATCATCGCCGAACGCAACGCCAACGGCCGCTTCAAGGACATATACGACCTGATGGAACGGGTGAATTTCACGGCCGTGAACCGCAAATGCTTCGAAAACCTGGCTTATGCCGGCGGGTTCGATTCGATATCGGGCTTCCATCGGGGCAAGTTCTTCGGGGCGGATGCACGCGACAATACGGGCATTACCTTCATCGAACAGCTGATGCGTTACGGACAGCGTTTCCAGGCCGAGAAGAACAACGCCCAGCAGAGCCTTTTCGGAGGCGGCGGGCAGGTGGACATCCAGCGCCCCGTGTTGCCGGCGTGCGCCGACTGGACGCAGCTGGAGACCCTTGCCAAGGAGCGCGAGATGATCGGCCTTTACCTGTCGGCACACCCGCTGGACGACTATAAGGTCATCATCAACCACATGTGCAAGACCCAGCTCACGGAGCTGGAGAACCTCGAACCTTTCAAGGGGCAGGAGATCGCCGTGGCGGGCATGGTCGTGAGCGTGCAGAACCTGATGACCAAAACCGGCAAGCCGTGGGGCAAGTTCGTGCTGGAGGATTACAACGGCACGCACGAATTCGCGCTGTTCGGCAAGGACTACGAGAATTTCCGCAAATACCTCTTCGCGGACTATTTCCTCTTTATCCGCGGCCGCGTGCAGCCCAAGCCCTATAACGACAAGGAGCTGGAATTCAAGATCATCTCGATGGTGCAGCTCTCGGAGATGCGCGACACGATGATCAAGGAGATGCACGTGCAGCTGCCCGTGCAGGAGGTGACGCAGGAGCTGATCCGCGACCTGTCGGAACGTGTCCGCGAAGCTCGGGGCGAAACCCTGTTCCGGGTCAATGTCTACGACCGCGACGCGCATGTCTCGCTGAGCCTCTTCTCGAAGAGCTACAAGGTCAGCCTCACGCAGTCGCTGGTAGGATATTTGGAGGACAACGACATAAAGTATTCGATCGCATAAACTATACAAACAATTAAAAACCTTGTAATTATGGCTTTAGCAATCACAAAGGAGAATTTTCAGGAAGTACTTTCGTCAGAGCTGCCCGTCGTCATCGACTTCTGGGCCGAATGGTGCGGTCCCTGCCGCATGGTAGCCCCCATCGTGGACGAGCTCGCCACCGAGTATGAGGGCCGCGTTCTGATCGCCAAGTGCGACGTGGAGGAGAACGATGAGATCACGGCGAAATACGGCGTGCGCAACATCCCCACCATTATCTTCCTCAAGGGCGGGGAACTGGTGGACAAGCAGGTCGGCGCCGCATCGAAGGATGCGCTGGTCGCCAAGATCGAAAAGCTGCTCTAAGATGCTGCGCAGCATAGCGTGGCATGGAATGCGGGCCGTGGAGTTTTCGAAAGGGGACTACGCGGCCCTGCTGGTTCCGGACATGGGCGCCAACCTCGTGCGGCTGGCCGACACGCGGCGCGGTATCGAAATCCTGCGTGCACCCGCCGGGGATGAGGTCGAAGAGTTCCGGCGGCGCCCGCATGTGTTCGGACTGCCGATCCTCTTCCCGCCCAACCGCATTGCAGACGGGCAATACACGTTCGACGGGCGCACCTACCGCTTCCCGATCACCGACGCGAAAGGAGGCCACTATCACCACGGTATTCTCAAGAGCCAGCCTTTCGCCGTGTCGAAGGCGTGGGAAACCGCGGACGAGGTGCTGGTCGAATGCCGCTACTATTCGAATGCGGGGAACGATGCGATATTCCGCGATTTCCCGCACGAGTTCAAGTGCAAGATCGTATACCGCCTCACGGCCCGGGGGCTGGAACAGGAGGTGATGTTCGCCAACCGCAGCAAGGAGCCGATGCCCGTCGGCGTGGGGTTCCATACACCGATGCGGATTCCCTTCGCCGGAGGTGCGGCAGGCGATTACGTGATGCGTGCGGCGGTTGGAGAACGGGTTGAGCTGAGCGAACGTAACATCCCGACGGGCCGCAAGTTGCCGTTGTCGGAGAAGTTTGCCCGACTGCGCGGTGCGGGGTTGCAGGTAACGGACTGCGATCCGATCGAGGCGGCTTTCACAGTGCGCGAGATCGAGGTGGACGGCAAGCCGTTCCGCGGCGCGTTGGTCGAGAACCTGCGCACGGGTGTACGCACCTGCTACGAGGTCGACGGACAGACGACCTGCTGGACGATCTGGAACAACGGCGGCAAGGTTCCCTACTGCTGCCCCGAGCCGCAGTCGTGGACGACCAACGCCCCGAACATGCCCGACCCCGAAGCCGAAGGTTTCCGGTCGATCGCCCCGGGCGGGACGTGGAGCATGAAATTCCGGTTGTACGCCAAATAGTTGTTGTTCCGGAATCCGGAACCGTGTCCGATGAAAACGGGCGCCGCAGGTCGGTATGAACCTTGCGGCGCCCGTTTTTCGGGGATTATCGGGGTGTCGGATGCCGGCATGGATGAATTCGGAGCCGATCCGGTTCATGGGGGCGGGACGCGGGCAGCCTCCGGCTCGACGGACGAGCGGACGGCCGCCGGGCATTGCCGCAGCACCCCGGCTGTGTTCTCCCGGATTGTTTTTAGCGGGGCGGAGGCTCAGAATCGTTCTTCGACGACCGTCTCCGACAGCGGTTTGCGCAGCAGCTCATGGCGGCCTGGGTCGGCCGGGATGCCGGCGCCGTAGCCCACGAGCAGGATATTCACCGGTTCGACATGCTCCGGCAGGTTGAATTCCGCGCGTACGGCTTCGGGTTTGAACATGCAGATCCACAGCGTGTCGAGCCCCAGCGACGCGGCGCAAAGCATCATGTGGTCGGTGACGATCGAAGCGTCGATGTCGCCGATCACCTTGCCGTCGTATTTCCGCTCCCAGGCCTGGCCGGTATCGGCGCATACGATGATGGCGCAGGGCGCCCCGAAATCGCGCGTGCAGCGTGCCAGGCGTGCCATGCCTTCTTCGGAACGCACGACGATGAGCCGCTGGGGCTGGCGGTTGGCGCCTGTGGGAGCCACGCGGCCGGCTTCGAGGATCGTGTCGAGTTTTGCCTGTTCGACCTTTTGGGCCGTATATTTACGGCAGGCATACCGTTTCTTGGCTAACGAGAGGAAATCCATAGTTGGTCGTGTGTTTGAATCCGTCGTACAAATATAAGGCAAAACTCTCGCTGCGGCAACTTTTTTTCGGCATATGCTGTCATGCGCGACTGACAGTTTGGCAGGAATCGGGGGCTGGCACACGGTTTGTTGAAACTGGGGCAGAGACGAATCAAATTATAATACAACGATAAAACTATGAAAAACGGAAAAATCGGAGTGACGACGGAGAACATATTCCCCGTGATCAAAAAATTCCTTTATTCAGACCATGAGATTTTCCTGCGCGAGCTGATCTCCAATGCAGTCGACGCAACCCAGAAACTGAAGACCCTCTCGTCGATCGGCGAAATGAAGGGCGACCTGGGCGACCTGACGATCCGCGTTTCGGCGGACAAGGATGCCAAAACGCTGACCGTAACCGACCGCGGCATCGGCATGACGGCCGAAGAGGTCGACAAATACATCAACCAGATCGCTTTCTCGGGAGCCGAGGAGTTCATGGAGAAGTACAAGAACCAGGCGATCATCGGGCATTTCGGACTGGGTTTCTACTCGTCGTTCATGGTGGCCGACAAGGTGGAGATCATTACGAAATCCTGGAAGGAGGGTGCCAAGACCGTGCGCTGGAGCTGCACCGGGACGCCCGAATTCGAAATGGAGGAGACCGACGAGGCGCATGACCGCGGTACGACCATCGTCCTGCACCTGTCGGAGGATGCGCTCGAATATGCCGAGGATTCGAAAGTCGAGGGGCTGCTGCGCAAGTACTGCCGTTTCCTGCCGATCCCGATTGCCTTCGGCAAGGTCAAGGAGTGGAAGGACGGCAAGTACGTCGACACGGACAAGGACAACGTCATCAACAACGTCGACCCGCTGTGGACGCGCAAGCCGGCCGACATTACCGAGGAGCAATACAAGGAGTTTTACCACGAGCTCTACCCCATGAGCGACGAGCCGCTGTTCTCGATCCACCTGAACATCGACTACCCGTTCCACCTGACGGGCATCCTCTATTTCCCGAAGATACACAACAACTTCGAGATCCAGAAGAACAAGATACAGCTCTATTCGAACCAGGTCTACGTGACCGACCAGGTCGAAGGCATCGTGCCCGAATACCTGACGCTGCTGCACGGCGTGATCGACTCGCCGGACATTCCGCTGAACGTGTCGCGGAGCTACCTGCAGAGCGATGCCAACGTGAAGAAGATCTCGAATTACATCACCCGTAAGGTCGCAGACCGGCTGCAGGAGTTGTTCAACACGATGCGCCCGGATTACGAGTCGAAATGGGACGACCTGAAGATCTTTATCCAGTACGGCATCCTCACCGACGAGAAATTCGCCGAGAAGGCGCAGGATTTCATGCTCTGGAAGAACGTCGAGGGCAAGTATTTCACGCCCAAGGAGTACCTCGAAAAGGTAAAGGAGAACCAGACCGACAAGAACAAGACCGTCGTGCTGCTCTATGTGGACGACCCCGTGGAAAAACACACGTTCCTCGAAGCCGCCAGGGGCAAGGGCTACGACGTGCTGCTGATGGACGGCCAGCTGGACAACCACTACGTCAACTGGTACGAGTCGAAAAACAAAGAGACACGTTTCGTGCGTGTGGACAGCGACGTGATCGACAAGCTCATCCAGAAGGAGGACAACATCAGGATGTCGCTCACCGAAGCGCAGCAGGAGCTGTTGCGCCCGGTATTCGAGAGCCAGATGCCCAAGGACGACAAGATACACTACAACATTTCGTTCGAGGCCATGTCGCCCGACGAGGCGCCCGTGGTGATTACGCAGAACGAATTCATGCGCCGTATGAAGGAGATGGCCGCAGCGGGCGGCGGGGGCATGAGCCAGTTCTACGGGCAGATGCCCGACAACTTCACCATCGCGGTGAACGGCAACCACCCCATCGTCGCGGACATCCTCTCCGATGCCGAGAAGGCTTACGGCGACAAGCTGAAGTCCATCACCAAGAAGATCGACGCGGCCGTGGCCGAGGAAAACCGCTTCGAGGAGGTTACCAAGGGCAAGAAAGAGGAGGAGCTTACCCCCGAAGAGAAATCCATGCGCGAGGAGTTGTCGAAGAAGGTCGTCACGCTGCGCGATGAGCGCAACGAGCGGCTGCGCGAGATCGGCGGCGAAAACAGGCTCGTGAAACAGATCATCGACCTGGCGTTGCTCACGAACGGCATGCTCAAGGGCAAGAGCCTGACGGATTTCATCCAGCGCTCGATTTCGCTGATCGAAAAGTAACGGGCAGGGGTTAATGAGGAGGGGGCTGCGCCGCAGGGTGCAGCCCCCTTTTATTTGCCGGCGGGCCGTAAAATACTTGTGCGGAAATAGTTGCGCAAAGGAATAAAAGGTTATATTTGTCATAACCTAAAACCCCGAGTTATGAGAAAACTGCTAACCTCCGGTGCGGTGGCGGTCGGGATGCTCCTCGCGTCGTGCACCCCGGCAAACCGTGTCGTCGAGAACCCCCTGATCGGGGCTGCCAACACCATGACGCTCGACTTTCCGAAAATAGAACTGAGCGACACGGCGACCGTGTTGCATGTCGATGCCTATTTCCGGCCGCACAACTGGATCCGCATCGACGCGGGCACCTACCTGCTGGCCGACGGGCAGAAATACATGTTGCAGGGCAGCGAAGGTATCCTCCCCGATTCGCTCTTTTGGATGCCCGACTCGGGCGAAGCGTCGTTCGTGCTGAAATTCGGGCCGCTGCCGCGGGGAACCAAATCGTTCGATTTCATCGAATCGGACTGCGACGACTGCTTCAAACTCTACGGGGTCGACCTGACGGGTAAAAAGGAGTATCCGCGTTATAAGGGGCAGAACGAAAACTCCAAAAGCGTAGAAATAGGGAAAGCAGTTAAAATGCAATGAGTTAGGAGAGAACGCCCTAATTCCGGCGACGCAATTTACCGTAATTTCGATGTAAGAATTTCAAGAAAAAACACCCTGGATCGAGGTGCAAGCGTAATTTCAGGGTGTGATCCACCGCAAAAACAAGCCTGTGCAAGCGTTTAAACAGCGTTTGTGCAGGCTTTAAACCTGATGCAGGTTACTTGATGGAGTTCAACCGCAGCGATGCCTTGATGAACGCGAGCGCCCGGATGCGGCTGATGTGAATATCCATCGGTTTGTGGTGTTCGTTGTAGCTGACCAGCGTGATGTGATCCGGCAACTCCGATCGTTGCAGGTACTTCACTGAAACATATTCGTCCCCGTCAACATCGAACGATACCAGGTACATTTCGCCCCATACGATATTATTGATAATGTCGTGTATCTGCTTGTAAAACACGATATCACCGCTTTTCAGCAACGGGTACATCGAATCGCCCACGATACGCAGGCCGCCGTCGCACTTGGGGATCAGCGTCGTCTCCATGACCTCGATGATGGATTGGCTGTATTGATTTGCGAATAGAGGAACGAGACCAGCCACCGCTTCCATATCGTATATAGGTATCTGTTGACGTTCTACGAGGCGATCTGTCCGCAGTTTGAAAACCTTATCCACGACAACGTCGGCGATATTCCTTTCGAAGCTCTCCTCTCCTTTCGGATATTCGGTAAAGGGTGGTGTTTTTTGGAGTTTTCGTATACCACCCTTTTTACCACCCTTTTCACCACCTTCTGAAAGGGTGGTGTTTTCTGGAGTTTTGGTAAGCAAAATTTTCCCCCGACCAGTCAAAACCCAATTCATATTCACAACTTCAGAATATTCTGAAGTTGCCAACTTGTTAAAGAAGTCAAAACTGGGCGCAGATTTTCCATTTATAATATCGTAAATAGTCTGCGATCGACTGTATCCTAACGCAAGAGCGAACGCATTAGGCTTAATCCCCAATGTTTCAATCAGTTTAGAAATTCTGTCAGAAATTTCTGTATTTTTATGCTCTTTTTTTTGCATTTCAGAATATTCTGCAATATCTTTGCGTAAAGTTTAATGCACAAATGTATTTAAAAAATTCGATTATGAATACAGAAAACCGAGAAAAACGACTTGAGGCCATTCGTAACGGCCTGCGGCGCGGGGATGGAAGGCGCATTGCCATCCTTGCGGGAGTACATCCGGTGTGGGTTTCCTATGTGATCAATGGGCGGGGCGTGAGCGAGCGGGTTCTGACGATTGCCGAGGATATTATTGCCAAACGAGGACAGCAAAATTAACTCCAAGAGTATGAACGACGATTTTTTTATCATCCGCTACCACGTCACGTCTCCCCTTGTATCTGATGTGGCGAAAATAGTACATGAAAAGGTGTACCCCCGAGACGCCACTGGACATCTCACCATGAAAGACCCTCGCAACGAAATTATCTCGGCTCGCCAAGCTATGGAGATCGTCCGTCAGGAGGATCTGACGCTGGTCGTAGATAATAAACACGGGCGAATCTGGACAAAACTAACGTTTAAATAGCTTTTTATGGCACAACCGAAAATCTATTGCAAAGAATGCAAATGCGAGATCAACGGCGCACACTACAATACACCCATCGGACGGTACTGTATTGCATGCTGGAAGCGTGTACCTCTTCGTGAGCGCAAACGGTTGCAGAAAGAACATCTGAACCGAATGATAAATGCGGGGGGGGGTATCCTTGTTTGACATTTAAACACCTACTATTATGTTGCCTGGATTAGAACCTTGTATTGCTCGGTATTATGACGTATGGCTGAGTTATTCCCGATATATCTGCGCACAATATGGCGTTTTGAATGAAGCCTGCGATGTTGTCGGTGATGTCATGGAGGATTTATGCCGAAAATCAGACGCAGTATTAGCCGACTTTCTCCATGAAGAATCGCAAGGCAACAAGAAGCTGCGCAACTACGTCAAACGGATGATCCAGTTCAAGGCGATCGATGCCGCAAAACGCCGAATATGGTCTGTGTCGACCGATTCGTATGTTGTTCGGAGCATTCCCGACGATCTTGATCAAAGCCCTTGCACTGATGCAATGCGTGAAGTGGAGGCCACACTACGAGAGGACAGCTTCATTATTCCTGAGCATACCCGCAGACGCGGACAGATCAAAGGTAGTATCTATATCGTTTTCCGTGGGGCCCATTTCAGGTACCGTGCAAACGTCAACAGACAGATCAGGAAAGACTTTAGATCGCATCATGAAGCCTTCCAATTTCTAATGTCTCATTAATAATAATAGCTTATGTTCACCAAAGAGATCACCCCGATTATTTCGTCCGCACAAGGCGGCCCCGGCGTTGTCGGAACGCTGGTAGAGTATAAACTTTTCGGCATCCTCTTGTATCGAAAGAGGATGTATAATCCAAGCTATTACGGCTTGACGGAATGGGATTATGACTGGCGAATCTGATCTATAATCTTCAATGCTTCGCGTTCGAGTTCATCGGCATAAGACTGTGGTGATGCCGATCGCATACCGCCTTTTACTTCATGCTCAAGTTTCTCGAGGCGACGCAAGATTACGACTAATTCGGCTTTGATAAGTTGCAATTCATTCATGACAATCAATTTTAGTTAAATAGGTTTTGCACCCATAAAGTTAACTAAAAATCCCGTGAATGCAAAGGCATTGTTTCGGAGCGATACCGACACGGGAGCAAAAAAATATTAACAGTTTACGGATAATTAGAATGAACACGGGAATGGATAAACTGATCTTGGATGCCTGTTGCGGTTCGCGTATGATGTGGTTTGACAAGCAGAATCCGCTGGCTGTATTCATGGACATTCGGGATGAAGAATGCACTTTATGCGACGGACGGAATTTAGAAGTACATCCGGATGTGGTCGGTGATTTCAGAAATATACCCTTTGAGGATGCGACGTTCCGGCTTGTTGTGTTTGATCCCCCGCATCTTGTCCGTCTTGGGGCCAATAGCTACACGGCACATAAATATGGTAAGTTATTCCCCAGTTGGGAAACGGACTTAAAGCAAGGCTTCAACGAATGTATGCGTGTGTTGAAACCGGAAGGGGTTTTAATCTTCAAATGGAACGAAACACAAATCCCAGTCAGCCACATCATCGAAACATTCGGGGTAAATCCACTTTTCGGACACAAGAGCGGCAAGAATTCAAAAACGCAGTGGATGTGCTTTCTAAAATCGACTTATTAATATCTATTTAAACAGATTTAAACACGGTTTTAATGATACTGCCGAACGACATACTGATACGCGCGACCTCAGACGGGCAAACCGTCTGGGTGTCGCAGCGTATGGTATGCGAGGCGTGCGGGGTAAGCGATGAATACTTTAATAAGAAAGCACGTCCTGCTTATAAATCCGCCCTACCGCTCTCGTGGCAGAAGATCACCAATCAATCGGAGTTTTTCCTGGGCAAGAAAAACGGCAAGGCCTGGCGCTGGGGCTGTAAAGGCGGGCAGTATTACTACGATCTCGACCATATTCCGAACCGTCAGCCGACCTGCTACCGGGACAAACTGCCCGCGAAGGACGATCTGATTGCCGCCGTCGAGGAGCAGAACCTGCGCGGCAGCCGTGAACGCCAGACCGAGCAGCGGCGGATGATCCGGGAACAGGTGCAGCTACTGATCGACAATACCGACATCGCTTACTACGAGGAGTACACGATCGGCGACAAAGCGATCTTTACCCCGTCCAAGGCCCGGCAGATGGCGACTTCGGCAGCATGGTGCCGCTTTCTGAAGCGTGCCCTTACCCTGAACGAATACAAGCAACTCGGATTCCCCACACAGGCCGACTTTCTCGCCCTGTGTGTCGAACTGCTTGCAGAAGCGGCCCTCGAGGGAATGAAGATCAAGAGTGCCGACAGTCTGCGTAAGAAGATCAGCGGCATGCCGGACGATCCGGGCCAACTCCGGGACTGGCTCGTGTCGGGCAAATATTGCAACGACAATCGCCGGATCATCGGCAAATTTGAACTGGTCGACTATACGACTGGCGAGGTGATGAAGATGGACGCACACGAGGCGGCGATCATGACTTACTGGCTGAATCCCGGCGGCTCGGAGAAAGGCACCAAGCAGGAACTGTGGCAACTTTACGCGGGTGACATGGAAGCGATCGGCATTGTTCCCGTGAAGCCCTCGACGTTCAACCACTACACGAATACATGGAGCCGGAAGATGCTCTCGGCAAAGGAGCGTCACGGTAAAAAGCATTTCAAAGATACATATCGTCCCTATGTCCCGGCCCGTCCGCTCGAGTTTGCCAACTCGCTGTGGGCTTCCGACGGTTCCGGTGTCGTTCCATACCGTTACCAAGACCAATACGGCAAGTGGCGGATGATGAAGATATACGTGATGCTGATCTCGGATGTTGGCAGCCGCTACATTGCGGGTTATGCCGTGAGCCGAAAGGGGCTGCACCTCGAGGACGGCACGATGCTGCGCCAGGCTATGCGCATGGCCCTGCTCGACAATGGCAAAACCGAGGTGTTGGACTTCATCAGCGACAACCACGGGGCATACACGGGCGAAACATCAAAGGAATACCTGCAAAGCGTCTGCCGGAACTTCCGCACGATCAAGCCGGGCAACTCGCAAGCCAACCCTGCCGAAATGCTGTTCAGGCTATTTAAACGCAAATTTAAGAGCTATTTCAACCTGCCCGAAACTTCCTGGAACGCAAAGAGCCTCGAAAGCATGGCGAACCCGGATTATTATAACATAATGGCCCTGCCGACCTATACGGAAGCAATCGAAAAACTGGCACACGCTATCAGGGAATGGAATAACGCCCGTATGCAGAACGGACTTACCCCTGCGGAGTGGTTCCACACTTTGAAGAACGGGCAGGCGGGGCAATACACCGATCGGCAGTACCGCCGGATTACGGGCGAGGTGTCGAAGCGCGATTTAAGTTATCTGCGGTCGATTCTGACGCTCGAACGCGACGGCAAGGAGTACAAGTTCGACATCCCGTCGGACGCTGCAACGGTCGCCCTGATTGCGCAGCACATGGGGTATGCCCCATCTTTCCAGTCACGCGTCTACTGGAATGCCGACGGGGCCGATGTTTACACCCTTGACGGGGTTTATATGTTCACCTGCCCGCCCGCGCCGTTGGCGTCAAAGTCCATGACCGAAGCCACACCCGACAGTCTCCGTGCCCTGGCTTACTACGATCTAAAAGGCAGTGAGTTCGAGAACATGGTCGACGAGTTCGTCGAGGATGTCGAAGCGGCAAAGGCGGTCATGGTGCGCGGGTACGACTTCAACATCCACGACAGCGGTACGAAGGAAGACTACAACGCCATGCGTGAGCATATCCAGGCTGCCGAGTACAACAAGGCCCAGGCACAACGCGACGCCAGGGAGCGTAAGGCCGCAGAGCGGCAGGAACGCAAGGCGGCAAAGGCCCTCGAGGATGCCGCGCTGACATTCAAAAAGCGCAGAATTTCAGACATATCAAAATACACAAAATAGCGAATTATGGAGACGAAATTAAAGGATCAGATTGTTGCTGCCGCGAAGCAGTACATCACCAGCAAAGGTCTTTCGCAGGCCGCATTCGCCCGCCTGTGCGATATCAGTCCGTCGTACTTGAGTAATATTCTGAATGGGATTTACGAGTATAAGGCATCGGGCGACAAGACGATCACCATTGCGGACAGGTATTTTGCGGCGATCGCAGGCCGTATCGGCATGTCGGTAGTGGCGGCCTACTGGCGTACGGTAGAAACGCCGCAGTTCATCGAGGCGATCGCCACCCTGGAAGATGCCAAGGAGCGCGGGGTTGCAAAGATGATCATCGGGGAAACCGGGTGCGGCAAAACATACAGCATCAGCAAATTCATGGAAGCCAACCCGGCAAACACATTCAAGATCACCGTGAGCAACCAGCACAAGATTCAGGATGTGACCGAGGAATTGGGGCTTGCGATGGATGTGACCCTCGGTGTCAGCACCCGCAAAGCTTTTCGCATGCGGGCCATTACCAACCGTCTGCGGGAACTCAAAGCCCAGGGCGGGCAGCCGCTTGTCATTATCGACGAGGCCGAGAACCTGACGCACGGAATGATCGGACTGTGCAAGGGTATCTACGATGCGATCAATGAACAGGCCGCGTTCGTGCTGATCGGGACGAACGAACTGACCGACAAACTCGATCAGATGGAACGCTACGGCTATAAATATCCCGGTGTGCCGCAGTTCCGCCGCCGTTTTAAGGCCGGAACGGTACATCTTACGCCGATCGACCGTCAAAAACATTTCGACGCATTTTTCGAGGATGTGCAGGACATGGAGCTGCGCATCCTGCTGCGGGGCCTTTGTGGCAACTACGGCGAACTGCACGACTTCCTCGAGCCTGCCCTGCGGGAGGCTGCCGAGGACGGCGTGCCCCTGACGGATCAGTATTTCCGCGTAAAGTACAAAATCGCTTAACCCCCTAAAAACCTAACGATATGATCGAACTTACAAAATCATCGGCGGCTCGCATGGACTGTCTTTCAAGCATGATCCACTTACGCCGTAAAAACATCCTGAACATAGAAAACTATCTGAAGCAGCACGGGGAGAATCTCTCCCCGGAGCGGGTCGTGCAGATCGAGAAAGACCTGGCGGATATGCGTCTTGGCCTGCACAACATGGAGACCGACTATCGCAGTATCGCCGGGGCACCTTACACAGACAAACGTAACTCTTAATCAATAACACCATGAACGACGAACTGAAAAACATGACCGCCGGGGAACTGGAAAAGTTGCTCGAGCAGAAACGGGCCGAGGAGCGCCAGGCCGCAGACAAACGGCGCAGGGACTACGAGGAGACACGGGCCGACTTCGTGAAGCGTATGGCAACCGAGACCCACAATATCACCGAGCGGGTGCGCGTGTTCTACGACTTGGTCGTAGCCGAAACCGATGCTTTCCGCAAGATCATGCAGGAGTACGGGGCCATGCGCCGGGATGATCAACTCGGGTACTCCGTGCAGGAAGGGGATTTCCGCCTCGAAGTGAAATGCAACCGGGTAAAATGCTTTGACGAACGGGCCGACGTGGCCGCCGCCCGGCTGATCGACTTCCTGAAGGCATGGATCGGCGGACGGGAGAAAGGGGCCGACGACCCGATGTACCAGTTGGCAATGACGCTGCTCGAGCGTAACCGCAAGGGCGACCTGGACTATAAGTCCATCAGTAAACTGTACGATCTCGAGACGCAGTTCGACGATCCCGAATACTCGCAGATCATGCAACTGTTCAAGGAGAGTAACGTCGTCAACGGCACAGCCATCAACTTCTACTTCCACCAGCGCGACGAGCGCGGTGTATGGCATAAGATCGAACCGTCATTTAACCGTATGTAGACTATGAAAATCGGATTTCCTGGAGCCTTGTTTATCGTGTTCCTTATTCTCAAATTAACGGGCGTGATCGCTTGGTCGTGGTGGTGGATTACGAGCCCGTTGTGGATTATCCCTCTTATCTACCTTGTTCTCTTTGTTTGGTTTTTCTGTGGGGAGCTTCGCAGAAAGCCACGCTCCTAATTCCCGAACGGTTTTCAGTGGCGGTTCGATTCCGCCACCGGGAGCAAAATCAACAATATATTTTTAGCCATGACACAAGAACAATTTAATTTCCTTGAGCGCTTCGGCGCCTATTTGACAAGGCGGGGGTTTCAGGTAAGCAAATCCCTGTATGAGGCAGAAGCGATAGCTGATGCAGAACTGTTCGGCACCCTTTCCGTGGTATGCCGTTTTGCCTGGAAGTGGCAAGGGGCCTACTCCTCTGTTCTCCTGCAAATCCAAATTGGAACCTTGATGTTTGAGCGTTCATTACCTACGGGGTTGTTGATGGATTATGAAGTAGGGGGTACGGAGATTATTACGATCATGATCCGCAACCTAATGCAGGAAGTCGCGGATAAAATTGCATTGCAGTTGATTCAAGAATAAACCGCTATGACACCCTTAACGACCCTTGAGCGCGGCGCGAAGATTCGCCGGATCAACACCCTGATGTCGGCCTGCCGCCTGATCCCGAATCGGGAGGACATCCTGGCGCTGTGGGATGCCCGAACCTACGACGAACTGACGGACGAGGAGATCATCCAACTTCAGGGCTTCATGGAACTGGCCCACCGGACGAAGACAACCCCGGCCCCGGACAACATCCGGCGGCTGCGGTCTCAGGTCTTGGCCCATATGACAAAGATCGGCATGTACGCCTCGCCCGAGGACTGGCAAAAGGTCAATCGGTTTCTGCTTCAAAAGCGAATATGCGGGCAGTTGCTTTATATGCTCGATGCCGGGCAGTTGCAGGCGCTGGTGCGCAAGCTGCGGGCCATCGGCGACAAGAAGCCTGCCATGACCTCGCGGCCTTCGGTACAGGTCACGCCGATCTACATCTTTCCTGACTGCGGCCCTACCGTGGTGAACTGACATAAAAAAGCCCTGCAATATTGCTATCACAAGGCCCGACCGCTACAAAGATAGTCAATAATTGCAGAAAATGGCGTACAACAACAAAAATCACATCCGAAAGCGCGAGCATGCGGTGCTGATCACGCGGCAGTATTACGAGCCGGGGCGGCAGGATCGGTGTCTGAAATGGGTTTGGAAAAAGTACATCCGCGACCTGTTTCACGTCGAGTATGCCACTTATCTGACCTGGCTTCGAGAAGAACGCAAACGAACACAGCAGGACATCCGACAACTAACCTTATTCGATTGAACAGCCCGACAGGATCACTGCCGGGCTGTTTCGTTATGACCGTTCCGTGGTGATGTCGACAGCGACGCCTACGGCCTTTTTCCGCGGCTTGTATGCCGCGTTATCCGTTCCGCCAAACCGGAACTGCATGATATACTCGCGGATCGCGTCCTCGCGCTTGGCACGTCGCAGGGATATGCGCGTAAGCCCTGAGAAACTTTCGCCGCTCAGACCTTGCAGCCTGGTGTAGATCATCCGCAGCAGGGCGAACATCCGAAACTGTTTTTCCCGGTTGGGTGCCAGGGCCGATATGTTTACCGGATCGAAGTGTGCGACACGCAGGGTCAAAATGGCATCGCCGCGCTGTACCTTGTGCGTAAGGTCGGAGAACTGCGCCTCTTCGATATCGAACAGCACGCAGGGGAAGTTCACGGGCGGACGTTCGTTGTAGTAATCCAACTGCCCCCAATCCTCAGACACGTAGGCGATGTTTTCAGGGATTAATTCCAGGAGCCTGTCCTGTGTGGCAATCAATACGTCTTCAATCATTTTAAAGGCTTTTAAATGGTGTCTTATCGGGGTTGCAGGGCTTTTGCAAGTTCCCGGAAGGCACTCTGCATATCTTGGTGTATGACCTCCCGTGCCACCTGGCGGATGTGGGGATGGTCGCCGATGATCTGCCGCTGCGGAATCGTGATCGTGTCTTTCTTCGTCAGCGCCAGGCTGCGCCAGTACTGCGCCTTTGCCGACAGCATCCTGTTGCGCTGGGTGTTGTTGGCCTGCCGCTTTTTGACGGAGTAGGTCATGCCTCCGGCGTTCTGGTAGTACATGGCCCAAAAGAATTTCCGCATCCGGGGTGTGATCTTGATCTTTCCGCCCCGGTTGTGCAGCCCCATGTAGGGCGTGTCGGTCGAGAACTGGACGCCGTTCTGCAAGATGGTTCCCCGGAAACTTTTTCGCCCGCGTCCCGAAGCCTGCAACAGCGATCCGCGTCCACCGGGATAGGATCGTTCCGGCCAAGGCCGATCGAAGAAGGCCCGCCGCTCGAAATTGCGGTCGAACTCGTCGAGCAGTTCGACCTTCAGGTCGGTTAATATCTTCCGTTTGAGGTTGCGCAGGTTGCTATTCATCGCTATCGTGTTCGTCGGCCATGTCCTCGATCTTCTCGCGGGCCTGGGCCGACAGGTTGTAATACGGGTGATGCTTTGGGAACACGACCTGCTCCTTACCCGGATTGAATCGGAACATTTCGGCCCGGTTGCGGCCCTGGCTGTCAAAGTCGGTAGTGGCTTCACGCCCAAGTCGCAGCGCCGTGTCTTGGTCGGTATAGTCGTATTTACCCTTACGTACCTGTACGACGCGGCAGCGGCATTTCCATCCGTTCGGGGGCATGATCTCCGCCCAACACGGATCGGACTGCGGGCGGGTCAACCCCTCGAGCATGGCATGCGCCGGGCGTACTTTGCCGTCATTGGCTGTGCGGTACTGAAGATCGTACCTGTCGCCGTCACGCTCGATCTCGGCCCATTGTGCTGCTGATTGCGCGGAATGTACGGCGAACTCCTGTTCGGCTTCCAGGTAACGCTCGTTGTATTCGGGGTGTATCTGTTTCACCTCGTTGTAGAACTTGCGGAACGGCTTGATCCGGCCCTGGTCGTCACGCAGCAACTGCGCGGCCTCGCGCAGTTCGTGGTAGGTCTTGCAGCCTGAAAATACGAACACATCGCGCCCGAGCTTGTCAGTCATTTCTGCCGGAATGTCGGCATCCTTCAGCCCGATATCGACCCCTTCCATCAGGGCGTCGGTTATTTCGTCGATCAGCGTCCGGATCGGTTGATCTTCGAGCATGTCAGGATTGAAGTCCCCGGTCTTTTGCAGGTGCTTTGCGGCGTTTCGGAATGTCGACAGGCGCACAGTATGTTTGCGGCCTTTGCTGCCGTTGGCGGCCAGCGTCGCCGAATCCTTCAGTCCGTAAACCGCCGCCAGTCTTTCGTGCAGCCCCCTGTATGAGATCAGGGGGCTGTGGCGAAAAAATCGACTTCGCGGGGTTGTGCCGACAGTGTCGTCGATAGCTGCCCCGGCAAGGTAAACGCCTTATCGGTACAGTCGATGCCGAATTTCTCCTTGATCCATTCATTGGGCACGTCTTTGAATTGAAGTAGCTGCACGACCATCGACCACAGTTTTTCGATGTCTTCTTCCTGTTGCCAGGCGAACGTGCTGCCGGGTTTCAGGATGCCGATGCGTACCAGGGCCGGGATCACGGTCGAGTTCCAGTAACCCGCTACCATCTTGCGCAGTGCCAGGACGATTTTTTCAAACAGGCGGATGCTGCTCTCCTCTTTCGAGCGGTTGCCGTTCACGGTGTCCTGGCCCATAACGACCCCGTTCATCAGCAATGAAACCGCCTCCTTGCATACGGATATCAGATTGCTGTAAACGTCGCCGTTCGTGTCGGCACCCTTTGCGAACTGAAACTCCTCCGTGCGGTCGATGATGAAATAGGCCGCCGCACCCATATCGCGCAGCATGGCCTCGGCCCGGTCGAGCATGGCGGGGTCTTGCGTATCGGTTTTTATAAACCGGGGCGGGATGCCGTATATCTCGCAGAGTTCCGACCAGCAGGACTGCGCAAAACGCATGAACAGCACATGCGGCACAGCCTTGTTCAGCAGCCCGTAGTCGTGTTCTTTGCCGAACTCCAGGAGCCAGGTGCCGAACTCGCGGACTTCCCGGTACTTGATGCCCTTGCTGTCGTCCTCGCGTAACAGCAACAGGCCCTTTTCGGGTATGACGTTCTGCCGGGGCAACAGTGTGACGGCGACAGGTTCGGTGCCGCTGTCCGTGGTCGTAAGTTCCACGAGCGTGTGGCCGTACATTGCACTGTTGAGAATATGCGTGTTCAGGGCTGTAACCCAAGATGCGGCATTCAGCGCCGCCGTTGCTTCGTCGTCGACCTCTTGGTTGACCTTGATGTCGAACGGTGTCGACAGGACAGTCTGATGCCGTAGTTCGATCTGTGACGTGAGGTGTGCATCGAGCATGATGTCCTCGTAGAGGTTCATCAGTTTGGCCCGACGGGGGTTGTCGACGCTGTCGGCCGAGCGCAACGCCGAGCGCCATGTCGCAATATCCGTGCGGGTGCGCGAAATGGTCTTCGGTATGATATTGCGGATATACCCCTCGCGCCGCTGCGCCGTTTTCGGTGTCCCGGCTTTTGCGGGCAAATTAGCGGCCTTTGCCGTAGTGCCGTGTATTTTCCCGTCTCGCTTCTTTTTTTGCATTGTGCGAAAGATTAAAGGGTGTTTAAAGGGTGTTTAGTCGTCGAAGCCGTGACAGAATTTGCGGCGGCTTCCCATGCGGGCCGTTATCCGCACCTGGCCGTCCTCGGTCGTGCGCAGTGGCAGGTCGGGGGCCAGGGGCTTGTCGGTGCCTTTCAGTCCCGCGACTTTCTCGAGCCAGTCGATCGCGGCCCTGCGGTATTCGCTGACCTGCTCGAAGATCAGATCGGTATTTGCCCGACGGCAAAGGTTCCATACCGCGATGTTCTTGCAGTGTTCGAGCAGCGTTGCATGGCGGTCGTCACCTTTTGCGGAGAAGATCGCTTCGCAATCATACTTGGCATTCAGGTAACTCTTTGCTTCGTCGATAGCCGCCAGGATCGCCATGCGGATCGTGACGGCGCTCGTGGTGATGCTTTGCAGTTGATACTCGCAGATCGCCGTGTACAAGTCCTCTTTCTCGATAAACATGGCTTACAGGTTTTGATATTCGCCGATCGCATCGAAGCAAGGGCAGGCTTTCATCCACTCCCACGGCTCGATGATCCCGTCGCCGTTCAGGTCGGGCGAGAAATCGCGGTGCCCGCAGATCATGGCATCGGGGAACTGCTCCCGAAGTTGCTGCAACAGGTAGAACAGCGATGCCTTCTGTTCCTCGGTGCGGGTGTCTTTGGGGTTGCCGTCGGCATCCAGTCCCCCGATATAGCAGATGCCGATGCTGTTGGCATTGCTGCCCTGGACGTGCGCCCCGATCTCGGCGATGTCGCGGCCCTTGCGGATTTCGCCGTCGATCTCGATCACGTAGTGGTAGCCGACCTTGCGGAATCCGCGCTGACGGTGCCAGCGGTCGATGTCTTCGATGCCGAACGGCACCCCTTCTTTGGTTGCGCTGCAATGCAGCACGATGTACTTGATTTGACGCATATTTGTAGTGTTGATTAGTATTTGCGGTTTGCCCTGTGTCCCACGCGATAGGTGCCCTTTGCCTGTCGGAACACGGTATTGAGTTTCGATAATGCCCCCTCGGCGGCATCGGGGCCATCGACGGCAGCGCCGCCGCCTTTCTCGAACGCGAGGTACTGATCGACGAGTTCCTGAAAATCCGGACTGTCGCGCTCTTCAATGTTGAGCCACACGTTACGCCGCTCGAAATAGGACTGTGTCGCTTCGATACGATCGTACTTATCGCCCTTGGGCCGTTTGTCCGCCTTGACAGGGATGTAGTAGCCGCGCGCATCGCCCTCGCTGTCGAAGTCGTTTACAAACTCGTCCATCGCAAACAGGCCTTCGATCCAGTAGCGGACTTTGCGGCAGTTGCGCAGTTCGGTGTTTTCGTACAGATCATAGAGCCACTTCGCCAGGACGGTGCGGGACTGCTGTCGCAGGAAGCAGTAAATGATGTGGAACTCGCGGCCCGTCTTACCGATCAGGATCATACCCTTGTGGCAAGCCTGTGACTTATAGGAAAGGTCGCCGTAAAACACCAAGGCATCGTACTCGTTCAGCGGCAGCATCTTCTTCCACTGCATGTCCTCGGTTTTGAAGACCTTGCCGTCCTCGACATGGATGTGCATGTATTCGCGCATGAACGACCGCGAAGGGATGCTGCGGAATTTCTTGCGCCAGTATTCTGCCGAGGTTTTCTCGGGCCAGTTCGGCTCGAATGTCGTCAGGTCTTTCACGGCGGACACGGTCAACACCCGGTGTATCGGTTTCTCGCCCTCCTGACGTGATTTCTCCGCCAGGATTTTAAACTGTTTTTTCAGGCGGTTTGTGATACTGTTTTTATGGAAGTTATTGTTCGCATATACGAAGCGGCGGGTCGATCCGTCGGCCTCGTCGAAGCAGCCCATCAGGTCTTCAAAAATCCATTCGACCGCTTCGCGCATCATACGGTCGTTATTGACATGGCGGCGGGTGTCGACATCGTCCACGGCAATGTAGTCGGGACGTTGTTCTTCTTCACGCACTCCGCGCGGGTCTTGTCCGAAGCCCAGGGCCGTAAAGCGCACGCCGTCGGATGTCAGGAACTCGCCCGACGACCAGTCGCCCTGCTTGTAGCGACATCCGTAGTCGTTGATCAGCCGCTTATTGAATACGAGTTGCGCCTGGCAGGCGGAAAGCAGTTTGTGCGCCTTGTCCTCTGTTTCACCGATCAGCAGCATATAATGCAGTCGCCCGGTGAACATCAGGTAAAGCGGGATTCCCATGTCGACGTGTACGGACTTCGCACCGGAGCGGTAAATCTCCCACAAGGCCATGATCACGTCGTTGTTGATGATCTGCTGCGCACCTTCGCGGTGAAACCAGGCGCAGGGCACTTTCGCATAGTTCGGAAAATAGTACTCGAACCAACGGACATAATCCTCCTCGAGCCATTTTATGCGGGCGATCTTGTCCGCCAACGGCTCGTGAATGTCGACGACCGAGGCTTTTGCGATGCGTCGGCAATGCTCCTCGTAGTTATCGAGAAGTTTCTGAAATTTCTTGTCGATCTCTGCCATATGGCGCTACTTTAAAGAATCGACTTGCGCCCGGTGTGCAATGAACATGCGGTGTAGATCGGTTTGTCTGGCGATCTCCTGCGGGGCAACCTCGGCGATGAAGTTGTCGACCTCTTTCAGCACGGTGATCACCACCGTCAGGGGCACCTTGCCGTCGAAGTATTGCAGTGCCTTGGCGATCTTCGACAGGCCGTCCGTGTCGATACGCGCAGGGTTACCGTCGGCAACGTTCTGCATTTCGTTCAGGAGCAGTTCGCGGATTTTGCCGGGAGCCGCGAGCATCGCTTTGCGCTTCTCGTCCCACTTCATAGCACGCCGCCATTCGGACAGCGTCGCCTCGCGGATGCCGAGCATGTCGGCGATGCCTGCACAGGTCATTCCCTGCTCTACAAAACAGTTGTAAGCTGCCGTGTATAATTTGTGCTTCGGGGGTTTAGGGGTGGTCATACGCTATTTTTTGCTGCAAAGATGGCATATCGAAACACAAATGCGAAAAATAGTTTAATACCTTGAAACTCTTTTTGTTGCAGTTGTTTTTAGCGTCTATGTTTGCAGCAAAAACAAGGCGCATGTCTTTACCGAAATTCATTTTTAACGACGAAACGAAAAAGAACTCGCACGGGTTCTTCCTGCTCAACGGCGGCGGTCACTTCGATCGCTTCCAGGAGTATCCCGTTATGCTCGACAACCACAATCTCGACCGCCTGATCGGCAGGTGGGATAACCTGCATGCCGAGGGGCCGCTGCTTGTGGCCGATCCCGTCTTCGACGAGGGTGTGACCCTGGGTGCCGAACGCAAGGGGCAGGTGGAGCGGGGTTTTCTGCGCGGCGCATCGCCCGGTATCATCATCCTGCGGGCCGAGTATCGCACGAACCCGGCAGGCGGTGAAGACCTCTATGTCACGGAGTGGGAATTGTTCGAGGGATCGACGACCTCCGTACCGTCGAACGCCGGGGCGGTAACGCTCAAAATCTACACGGGTGACGGACACCTGGTCGAGGACAACGACGTGCGCCTGCATGTCGACAACATCGTGAAACTCTGCGCAGAAAGCACGCAGGGCCAAAAATCTAATATCAAAACAATGGAAAAAACCACCCTTACCGCCGGGGCATACGTGGCTCTCGGCATCAATCAGGACGCGGATGCAGAAGCCATCAGCCAGGCTATCGTAACGCTTCAGGCCAACTATGCGGCGGCCAACGACCGGGCCGAAGCGTTGCAGAAAGAGATCGACGCGGTCAAAAAGAAACGGGCCGAGGACATGGTCGCCCTTGCCATCACCGAGGGCCGCATCGGGGCCGATGTCCGCGAGGACTACGTGAAACTCGCCTTGCAGGATTACAGCCTGGCGGAGAAGACGCTGCGCGCAATCCCCGCAAAGGTCTCCCTGGCAGCATCCGTCACCAAGATCGGCGATGCGCTGATCCCCGCCGACCGCCAGGGCTGGACGTATCTGCACTGGCTGAAAGACGATCCCGCAGGACTGGCGAAGATCAAGGCCGAGAACCCCGAAGCGTTCGAGGCGATCAAGAAAGTACGCAACTAATCACAAATTCAGAACAATATGCCTATCAACAAAGAAGTATGGACTGACATCATTAAAGAGCAGCCCATCCAGCAGGACGACTTCCTGAACGAATCGGAAGACCTGAGCGCCCTCGTGGAGTACAACACCCTGCACCTGGCCGAAGCCGGGGTCGAGCCGGAAGTGTTCATCGACAACGACACCTATCCGGTCGGCATCGTGGCCCGCGAGGACGTGCCGAAGGACATCATGCTGCACACGCTCGACACGAAGAACACCGTCGTGCGCAACGTCGAGCAGATGGAAATGTCTTACGACAAAATGAAGAGCGTAGTTCGCGGCCACTCGAATGCGCTCCTGCGTCGCCGCCGCGCCCTGGCTGCGTACAACTGGTGCCCGCTCCAGGACGGTGAGTTTACCCCTGTCCTGGTGACGACTGGCGAACTGGTCAACGGTCGCCGTCGCCTGACGTTCGACGACCTCGATCTGCTTGAGGCGAAGTTTGAAGCCCTCGAAGTCGATCTGTCGCAGTTGCGCCTGGCGCTCACGACCGAACACAAGGCCGACCTGAAAGCCGAAAACCGCAAACTCTACAAGGAGTGCATGAAAGACGGCAAAATCGGGAATTTCCAGGTCTACACCTATCCGCACCTGCCGCTGTTCGACACCACCACGGGCAAGAAGCAGGCGTTCGGCTCGGCCAAAGGCGAGAACAGTGCGATGGCCTCGATCGCCTGGATCAAGACCGAAGTGATGCGGGCCACGGGTGACACCGATGTCTTCCACCGGGAGAAAGACCCCGAAGCGCGCGGCGACATTCTCGGCTATCAGCAGCGTTTCACGGCCCTGCCGTTGCGCAACAAGTACATCGGTGCCATCTATTCGGGTAAGTAGTCATGGAAGGAGTTATGCAGTATCTCGGTCAGTATGCGATCAAGTCGGCCCTTGTTGCCGCAGCCTATTTCGCACCATGCAAGGAGGTAATCGCCATTGTGTTCCTGTTTTGGCTCGCCGATCTCGTCTTCGGCATCCTTGCCAGTCAGAACCGGCACGCACCTCGATCGTCGCGCCGAATGCGCAAGAGCGTAGGCAAGTTGATCGGCTACATGGCCGCGATACTGCTGGCCTTTCTGATCGACAAACTTGTCCCGAATCTGTGGATCATTCCGCACCGACTGATGGCTGCCTACCTGTGCGTCTGCGAACTTATCTCGATCCTCGAGAACCTGGCGATTATCACACAGGCCAAAGCCTTCGTGTCGCTGATCAAACTGATCCGGGGCAAAAACGATGAAAACGTAATTTACGATCTGATCAATGAGAAAAATGCTGATTATTCTGCTCGTAGCCCTCTTGGCCGCGTGCAGCCCAAGTCTCAGACTGCAATCTTCGCAGACGGCAGCGACCGATACGGTGACCGTGACCGAACAGGTGCGGGATACGGTGGTCGTCCTCGAACGCGACCAGTCGATGATCCGGGCGCTTCTCGAGTGCGACAGTGTGGGCCAGGTGCAGATGCGCAAGCTGCTGGAGTATCAGGCGGGGAACCGACTGAAGCCTCCCGACATCGAGGTTCACAATAATGTCCTGACGGCTACGGCTCAGGCTGACAGTATGGCTATTTACCTGACTTTGAAAGACCGCATTGAACGCCATACGTCCACTCACAAGGAGTTACAGGTTGTCGAGGTTAACCGCCTGAATACATGGCAGCGTACCTGGATGCGTATAGGGCAAGTTTCCGCCCTGCTGCTGATCCTATTCGGGGTCTTTAAAACCCGCAAATTGTTAAAAATCTGAAAACATGGATATTACAAACATGAGCGCAGAACAGCGCAAAGAAGAACTGACCCGCCTCGTGGAAGCGACGAAAGCCGCTAAAGCAGCGGCCAAGGCTGCAAAGGCCGAGGTTGCGGCATGCAAGGCGGCAGTCAAGGCGTCCGAAACCCCGGCAGAGAAAGCGTCCCGCGAAGCAGCCCTGAAGACTGCCGAGCAGGCACAACTTGCGGCAATGGCAAATGTCGCCGAAGCCACGGCTCAGGAGACGGAGTTCCGCGAAGCGGTCAAAGCTGCTGAAGCCGCCGAGACACAGGCCCGCAAAGAGGCTGATGCCACGGCTGCGGAGCAGGCCCGCAATGCCGATCCGGTCAAGGCCCTGGCCGAGAGCTACGCTAAGGCATACCCCGACTGCAAAGCTTTCCACATCACCACCGACAGGCAGGTGTTCCTCGAGAAAGACAAAAACCTCGCACAGTTCCATCAGAAGGCGCTCGGCGAAGGCGAAGTACGAACCATTAACGTGCGCTAATCATGGCATTACCTAACGTAACAATCAACCTCGAAAACGGGAACCTGGGCCGCATCGCACAGAGCGACGACGGGGTCGCCGGGCTGATCCTGACAGGCGCAGCCGTGGCGGGCAAACTGGAACTGAATCGGGTCTACCTGATCAACTCGACGCGGGATATTGCCAAACTCGGCATAACGGCGGAGAACAATCCTTTGGCCCATAAAGACCTGACGGCCTTTTTCACAGAGACAGGCGACGGTGCGGAACTGTATCTGCTCGTTATGGCACAGGCTACACTGCTCTCGCAGATGTGCAGCATCGAAGACGGTTCGCCGCTGAAGAAGCTGATCACCTATGCCAAGGGCCGCATCCGGCTGGTCGGCTTCAACCGTCTGCCGCCCGCGGAGTACAGCGCCGACACCACCGAAACGGGCATCGACAAGGATGTCGTCACGGCGGCAACCGCGGCGCAGTCTGTCGGGGACAGCTTCGCAAAGAAAGTCATGCCGTTCCGCTGCCTGGTGCCTGCTGCGGGCTGGGGCGGTAAAACCGACAAACTCTACAAGCCCCGCGAGGGCAGCACTAACCGCGTCGGCTTCGTCATGGCCTGCGACGACCAGGTGAACAAGACTGCTGCCGTCGGGCAGATGCTCGGACGTGCCGCCAAGTACCCGGTCAACTACTCCCTGGCCCGCGTAAAGTCGGGAGTAATCGCCACCGAAGGATGGTTGACCAACGGGGAGACCCCCGAAGAGTGTGATGCGATGCTCGACCTGCTGGACGAGGCGGGTTATATCATCTATCGCTCTTTTCCGAAGAAGAACGGCTACTACCCGAACGACGACCCCATGGGGGCCCCGCTGTCGGATGATTACAGCAACCTGAACTACGGACGTGTCGTCGACAAGGCAATGATTATCGCCTACACTACATTCGTCGAGGAGATTCAGGATGACATCGAAACCGACGACGACGGCAACATCCCACAGGAAATGTGTTCGTACTATGAGGGCCGGATCAATAACGCAGTGGCCAGTGCGATGCAGGGCGAGATCAGCAATTTCACGTCTTACGTCGATCCGGCGCAGAATGTCCTCTCAACCCGGCTTATGACGGTTTCCTGTAAGATCAGGCCGCGGGGCTGCCTGCGTGACATCATCGTAAACCTCGGATTCGAGAATCCGGCAATCAAACAGTAAATCATGGTAAAGATCAACGGAAAAGAATACGCCTGGGGTGACATCAAGATCATCATGTGGGGCCGTCCGGTAGTCGGTGCAACTGCTATCGACTACAAACTGACCAAGGAAAAGAAACTCTTGCAGGCTTCGGGCTATTATGCCAAGGGCATACAGCACGGCCAGCGTGCAGCAGCGGGTACGCTTACCACGACGCAGAGCGAGATCATCGCCATGAACCGCGCGGCTCGGGCCAAGGGCTACAAGGACATCCTCGATCCCGAAGTCGAAATCCTGGTGTCCTACATCCCCGAGGACAGTGCAGCCATCACCATCGACCGAATTGTCTGCGCTTCGTTTTCGGAGATTCCCGCAGGCATGAAGTCGGGCGACCTGAACAGCGAACACGCCCTGCCTTTCGTAGCCCTCGACATCGACTACGACATCAACGCCAAATAAACACAACCCACGGCATTAGGGCCGTGGGTTGTTTAAACACTCTTTAAAAACGCATAAAAGATCATCATGGATAAAAAGGATATGGCCGCACAGATCGCGGCGTGGAAGAAGAAGCACGGCGACGTTTTCGCCTATGAAGCCGATGGCAAAACCTGCTACCTGCACCGTCCGTCCCGCACGACGATCGCCGCCGCATCGGTCGTCGGTAAGGAAGACCCGTTTAAGTTTGCCGAGATCGTCCTGGCAAACTGCTGGCTCGGCGGTGACGAGGAGTTGCGCACCGAAGACAGGTATTTCATGGGCCTGTCGCAGAAGATTTCGGAGATCATCGAAATCAAGGTCGGCGAGATAAAAAAACTTTAAGCGGTACCGAGGTGGTGAAAGGTGACGGGTGGCTGCATGCGGGCGACGCCCTGATCCGCTCGGTACTGCATATGAACCCCGACACATTATCGGACGATATGTGGACTTTTCAGGTAAGGATGGCCGAATGGGTGGAGAATGAGCGGGTGCGCAGATATGCGCCGTCTACCGCTTAACGTGCCACAGGTCGCGCCACTTATCGACACCCATAGCGTCACGTACACCCTCGGCGAGTTTTACGCAAAGGGCGGTAACAACGAGTATCAAAAATATCCAACCTGCAACAGTCATAGCAATACAGTTTCTGCAAATATATGGATTCCCGCGCAAATTATCAAATAAATATCGACGGAAATGTTTTCGTCGCTGTGCAGAACCTGTTTGCAGAGTTCACAAAGATCGTGCAGGTCGTCGAGCAAGTCGGCGAATCCGCCCAGGCTTCGACCCGGCAGATCACCGAACACGTCGACAAATCGGCCAGTGCGTTCGGGAATTTGCAGAATAAAATCCGGAGCATCAGCCTTACCTCGGTGATCGAGCAGGTCGAAAAGGTCAGCACGGCGATCGCCAGCATTTCGAGGCCGGGCATCGGGTTCGAGCAGTCGATGGCCGACCTGTCGTCGATCACGGGCATCGTGGGCGACGAACTGCAAGACCTGGGAAAAGTCGCCCGGCAGGCGGGTAAGGACAGCGGCCTGGGGGCACAGCAGGCCGCACAGGCTTTTGCACTCCTGGCCTCGCAGATTCAGGTCGACAAGATCGGCATGGAAGGACTGAAAGTCTTACAGCAGAACACCATTACGCTGTCCCATGCCGCGGGGATGTCGATGAACGATGCTGCGATAGCCCTGGCAGGAACCATCAACCAGTTCGGACTTCAGGCTACCGAGGCAAACCGGGTGATCAACATCCTGGCGGCAGGCTCGAAGTACGGAGCCGCGGAGATCGTCGATCTCTCGCAGTCGTTCAAGGTCGTAGGTGCGGCGGCCAGCGCTGCGGGCCTTACAGTCGAAGATACGGCTGGCGCTATCGAGGTACTCTCGAAGAACAACCTGAAAGGGGCCGAGGCAGGTACGGCGCTGCGCAATATCATGCTGAAGATGCAGACGACGCTCGGCGTTGATTTCCGCAAAAACAGTTTTTCGGATGCCCTCGATGCCCTGAAGCCCAAGTTGACGGACGCGACCTACCTGTCAAAAGTGTTCGGCATGGAGAACATCGCCGCTGCGCAGTTCCTGATCAAGAACTCCGACGCCGTGGCTGAAATGACCGAACAGGTGACGAACACCAACGTCGCCCAGGAACAGGCTGCAATCCGCACCGACACCGTACAGCAGATGATGGCCCGCTGCCAGGCACGGATCGACGACCTTAAAATCGGGTTCTTTGAACTTACTGGCCCGGCGGGCGGCTATGCTACAATCATCGCACAGCAGGCTGTCACTGTCGCGCAGCTTCTGCCCCTGCTCGGGTTGTTCGGCAAAGGCATTCAGTTTATCACAAGCGCCTCGAAGTTGCAGGCTTTGTGGGCGGGAACGGTCAGCGCGGCCACAACGGCATGGACAGGCGTACAATGGTTGCTCAACGCTTCGCTGTGGGCTTGTCCGATTACGTGGATCGTCGCAGGAATCGCGGGCCTGATTGCCATCGTGATGATCTGTGTTACAAAGGTCGAGGGCTGGGGCAAACAGTGGGACAGTGTCGTGAACTTTATGAAACTGACCGGAAAACTGTTTGTCGAGACGATCAAATACGAGTTCAGCACGATGGTCAACGGGATTATGATCGGCCTGGACTACATCAAACTCGGATGGTATAAGTTCAAGAACGCCGTCGGCCTGGGGGATTCATCCGAGAATGAGGCGATGATCGCCAAAATTTCGGGCGACATCGACAACCGTAAGCAGGCTATCGTCGACGGGGCCAAGAACCTGAAGAACCTCGCGCAGGATGCCGGGAAAGCCCTGACCTGGGAGTTATCGTGGAAAGGCGGCAAAGAGGCTGCGCCCCAGGGGGACACTCCGATCATGGCAGACGGAACCCCGGACGGAACGTCGACACCCCTGACGAAAACGCCCGTACATATCGACTTCACCCAAACGGGCACAAAGTCCGGAAAGAAGATCCTCGACCTGAACAAGATCGTCCCCGACATGAAAGGCACGGCGGCTTACACGGCGATTGCCTCGCGCTTGTCGGCAGTGAAGATGCCCTCTATGGCTGCGGCTGCCGCGGCCCTGGCAATGCCCGTCACCGTCGCCGCGACTTCGCTCCCGCAGTCGGGTGCTGCGGCCCCGACCCCGACGGAACTGGCGTATAACAGTTCGCGCCACGGCAATGTTTCGATGGGCAAATTCTGCGATAAGATCGAGATACACATTGCCAACGCCGACGGCAAGGGCTACGAGCAGATCGAAGAGGAAGTAGTCGAGGTTCTGAAAAAAGTGATGGATAACTATGAAACATAAATACAACATACAGCGCTTGCTGATGTCGATCGTCGGCTATCAGGGATTGCCTTATCCGGGCATGTTTTTTCCGCCCCGGCCCGTCGGCAGCTATACGGGGGATGAAGTCGAGATTCCGACCTCTCCCGCACCCAGGCAGGAACTAATCAAGGGCACGCGCCTGTATAAGCAGGATGCCCTCGGCAGATGGTATTTTATGCCCGTATTCATCAAGCACAAGGATATTCGCAGCAACGACAAGGCCCGCAGCAGCGACAATGAGCATACCCTCGAACTCGAAAACGCCGTGATCAGCATCGAGGGGACAAAGAATATCGTGCGCACACCTTTGATCGGACGGCGCGGGTCGGTCAAGGAACTGATCAGCATCGGGGATTACAAGATTTCGATCGCGGCTTTTATCAAGTCGACCGACGGCAGCTATCCCGAGGCGCAGATCACACGGATGAAAGAACTTTACAACATCAACGAATCGGTCGAATTGATTTCGGTGCTTACCGATTTGTTGCTCGAGGAAGGCGACCGGATCGTGATCACCGACATCCAGTACCCGCCGACGCCTGGCATAGAGGACGGACAGGCGGTAACGATAGAGTGCGAAACCGATACGTCTTTTGAATTGATAATTCAGTAGCCATGTATGTATTATGCAGTAACATAACGATAGGAGGCAAACGCTTCGCCGGGGTGCATGAGGTCAAGATCAAACGCTCGATACACCTGATCGGCGCAACGGCCTCGGTCAAGGTGCCCGTTACGGCTGTACTCCGGCAAGAGGGAGCGCCGCCTGCTTATGTCGAAACTGCTCAGGCTATCAAGGTCGGCGATCCGGTGGATATACGGTTAGGATATGACGGACAATATAAGACCGAGTTCAGGGGATATGTGAAGCAGTTGAATTTACAGACCCCGCTCGAGATCATCTGCGAGGACGAGTTCTACACTACACGTCGCCGCAATGTTACTCTCCAGGGAAAAACCACGCTCGCGGCTGTTTTGAAAGCCTGCGGCCTTACGGTGGGATATGCCACGACGTTGACGCTCGGCGCGTTTCCCGTAGACAACAAACCCGCAGCGTGGGTCTTGGGGAAACTTCAGACCGAGTATGGCCTGGCAATATGGTTCGACCTCGAGGGGCGCGTCTACGCCTGTGAACCGTACAAGGTTATCGGGGAGATGGTGAAATACCGACTGCGCTACAACGTGGTCAAAGACGACGATCTGAAGTACCAACGGGCCGAGGATGTGAAATTGAAGATTAAAGCCATCTGCATCTACAAAGACGGGGCGAAAGTCGAGGCCACGATCGGCCCCAAGGACGGTACGGAAAAGAAACTGTATTTCTACGATGTGGCGGATCAGAACGAACTCGCGGCCCTGGCTGCGGCGGAACTCAAACGGTACAGCTATGACGGTTATTCGGGGAAGATCACCACATTTCTGCAACCTTATGCTGCCCCGTGCATGGTAGCCGAAATTGAAGACGAAGTTTATCACCAGCGCGACGGACGTTACTACATCGAAAGTGTCGAAACAACCTACGGCACAAACGGAGCGCGACGAACTATGGAGATAGGGATTAAGATATGAGCAACGAAAAGAAAATACGCGAAGCCCGAATGATGTTCGAGGAGCGGATGAAACAAGCGGCCCAGGCTTCCCTGTACGGCACGGTGAAAAGCGTCGACGAGAAGGCCCGTACATGCGAAGTGCAGATCGGCGGGATCGTCTACGAGGATGTGCTGCTGTACGCCGTGGTGAACGACGGCCTGCCGGGGCGCGTACTGATCCCCAAGCGGGACAGCACGGTGATCGTCGCCCGGATCGCCGCCAGTAATCGGTTGTATGTGACAATGTTTTCCGAAATCGAAAAGGTGATTTTTACCGTAGGGGACAAAGTGACCATGACCTGCGACGGGGAAAAGATCGAGGCCACAGCCCCGAAGATCGTCCTGAATGGCGGCGACCTGGGCGGACTTATCAATATAAAGCCTATTACAGACAAGATCAACGAACTGATAGAAGCGCACAATACTCATACGCATAGCATCCCTTCGGGGCAGGTTGCCGTGACCGGGAGTGCTACGGCACAGAATAATCCTGCACCCGTCGAGGTGCCTGCACCGACGACCAAGCACGACAAGGTAAAACGGGAAGATTACGAAGATACGAAAGTAACACACTGATATGATCGACATTTTACAGACATCCGACGGCGATGTAGAACTGACCGACGACCTGGTTTGGACGGAACCAACCGAGCAGCACAAACGCGATCTGCTGCTTGCGAGCCAGGGCGATTTCAAGGAATCGCCCGCTGTCGGTGTCGACTGTGTGGCTTACTTGCACGACACCGATCCCGCCGACTTCCTGCGCACGGTTCGTAAACAGTGCGAAAAGGATGGAATGCGGGTCGACGAAATTACATACAACAGCAACGGGGAACTGATCATCGACGCAGCATATGAAAACGATAACGGTTAAAGCCCGGCAGACGGTCTACGACATCGCCCTCGAGCAATACGGGACATGCGAGGCTGTGGGTGAAATCCTTGCCCTGAATCCCGATGTCGCCAACGACCCGGCGGCGTTGGCGGCGCAGGGGATCGACAGCGTAAGCGAAGCGGGCTTTTACCTGGATGTGGCCGTGGATAAGGGTGCGCAGCTTCGCATCGACGACGACAGCACCCTGATGCGTAAAAACGCACTCAAAGAGATAACAAGCGAGATAACGACCTATCAATATGGCACGAACGATTAACGACATACAGCAGTCGATCATTACCGACCTGAAAGCGAACTTTCCCAACCTCTCGGTATCGAAATTCGCCGAGTGGCGGCTGTGGACGTACATGGTGGCCGCGGCGATCCACGCCTTTGAAGTGATCCTCGACCTGTTCCGCCAGGAAGTCGACGACCTGACGACAAAGATCACCGCCGGGACAAAACTGTGGTATGCCGAAATGTGCTACCGCTTTCAGAACGGGCACACCCTGGTCTTCGACAAAGCCACGTCACAGTTCTACTACGAACAGGACGATCCCGACAGTCGGATCGTGAAAGTCGTGGCTGTAAACGAGGGTTACAAAACGGTTTCGATCCGGGTGGCAAAAACCGATCCCGAGGGGCGGATTGTACCGCTGTCTGAAGACGAACGCAAGAACCTGGCCGACTATTTCGATACGATCCACACTACCGGAATACCGACGACGATCGTAAGTACGACGGCCGACACGATCCGCTACAACCTGAACGTCTACTATGACCCGTCGGTGCCGTCGAGCGCTGTACGCGAAAACGTAGCCCAGGCTCTCGAGGAGTTCAAGACCTCGCTGTCGTTCGATGCCGTATTCTATGCTCAGCGGCTCGTGGATGCTGTCATGCATGCCAAGGGCGTCGTTACGGTCAAGGTCGCGGCCCTCGAGCATAAAACCAGCACCGAAACAAATTACACGCCTGTTGACGTGAGGGCGGAACTGGCCGCCGGATATTTCGATTACGCCGATGACAATACGCTTACGTTAACTTCGATACAATCGCTATGAGAACCCACAAAATAGACTTCGGGAACCTGGTACGGCAGCTACTGCCGAACCATAAGCGGCAGCCGATTCGGTTGCGGATTCTCCGGGCCTTCGTGAAGCCGTTGGCCGAGGCATTCGCCTCGTTCAGCCAGTGGCGGGACGAAACGAAGAAGCTGATCAATGTAACCAATCAGAAAGGCGTACTCGAGCAGTTTCTGCGCAATAAATACGGTGCCGCAGACATCACGATCGAATCATACCACGAAACAGGCTGCGGGGTCGGCCTGCGGCCCGAGGGTGTGGGTGTGGCGCTAGTCGTCGGACTGAACAAGGCTGAGGGTACTCCGGCGGTGATCCCGTTGCGCGGTGAGAACCGCGAACAGTTCGGAGACGTGGATTTTATCGTCCATATTCCGGCAGGTGTCGATGCCGAGCAGGTGCGGGCCGACATCGAGAAGTACAGGGCCGCATTAACAACTTATAAAATAGAACAGTAATGAAAAGACAGACACAAGCAATCGGCGTGCGGGACTGGTACGGGTGGGATTTCCTTTCGCTTCAGGAAGAACCCCTGAAAGTCGTTGACGGCTTTTTCTCGCAGTATGGGGCCTTTGTCCTGTGCGGCTGTGAGGTGACAGACAACGGTAGCAAGTTCAATGTTGCCCCCGGGCTGGTCGTACTCGAAGGGCAAGGGGCTGAGGGCGGGATCGTGAAAATCGTCGTGCCTTTTGCCGGGATCACGGCAACGACGCTGCCCCTATACCTTACTTTGGGATATGAAACCGAAACGGACGTTTACCATGACGGAAAGGTCAAACCGATCGTAAACATCTACAAAGCCGTAGCGACGACGGTAAAACCTGCGGGCAGCCATGTTGAAATTACTTATAATGGGGCGCCCCGGTTCATCGACGTGATTCAGGATGCCGGACATCGTTTCATCAACGATGCGGAGCGGAAAAACTGGAACAACAAGGCAGACCAGGCTGATGTCGCGGGCGCATTCAAGTACGACTACATCGTCGACAGCGCCGCGAAACTCTCCGCATTGACCAATAATCCAAACGCCCATCATGTTCTGATCAAGAGCGGTACATGGACGGTAAATACTCAGATCGGGATACATGCCAACTGCAATACGATCACCGGAGAACCAGGGAGTAAAATCGTCGTCAGTAACCCGAGCGGCGCGGGAACAGCATTGTCGCCCGTGTCGGCGCTGTATCTGATTGAAAGGGGGAACTCTACGAAACTGACCAATGTAACGGCGGAAATTAAGGTGTTGTCGACTACGACATATTTCACCGTCTTCAATGGGTTTCAGGACATGGAGCGTTGCACGGCGATCAACAATCCGACGCTTACATTCAGTGGGGCTGGAAAAGGCTGCGGGTTTTATGATTGTGCGAATTTGATCGGCTGTAAGGCGCAATGCCGTGCATCCTGGGCGAGCGGCACCAGCAGCAAAACAATATGCGGATTCGATACATGCGAGAATTTAACCGGGTGTATGACGACAGTGGTCGGCAATTCGTATTCCGGCAATAGTAGTTGCATGGTTTCACACGGGTTTGATCACTGCAAGCGTCTGACCAACTGTGAGGCAACAGCCACAAATACGCTGTATCAAGGACACACAATGGCTTTCTATTACTGCGACTACCTGGACAACTGCAAAGGTACTGCATCCGGGGCCGGATCGGGCTTAGGGGTAAGAATCGCATTTGATTATTGCAACTACCTGATGAACTGCCTGGGGGAATCATCCGGAAATTCGACCAATATTGAAGAAACCGGAGCGCCGTATAGAAGTTGTCAGAATGTGACGCAGTGCCGTAGTATTGCAAAATGCACGAATGCACCAGGTTTTGGCTCTTGTAGTTATATGTCACGTTGCACGTCGACAAAGAATTTCAGGAATTGTTATTCCGGTGCTGCCAATAACAGCACCTACGCAGCAGCAGACACTTTAAACGGCGGCTGGAACCGCATTTTAGCATGAGAAAGATTGAAAATGAGACAATCCCGTTCGGGACTTTCGTAGCGTTCAACTATTTCGGCCTGGTATTCATAAAAAGGCTGTTAAGTGCCGAGGAAGAAAACCACGAAGCAATTCATACCCGGCAGCAGATCGAGTGGCTGATCCTCAACACGGCAGTCCTGTTGGTTCTGATCCTGGGCGGTGGGTGGTCGTGGTGGTGGCTTTGCACGCTGCCGCTCTGTTACCATGTAATCCTCTATTGCGTCCTGTGGTTCATAGAGTGGCTGCTGCCGCCTTACGACCGTGCGTATCGGGATGTCGCGCTCGAACGCGAGTGCTACGACAACCAGGCGGATAAGATGTATTTGAAGCGTCGCAAGTGGTTCGCCTGGGTTAAATACCTTTTTAAACGACCTAAAAATGAAACCTAAACTGCCTACATACGCCAGAGGTGACAGCATCGGAATTGCCGTATGTCCGACAGGGGTACGCCTCGATGAAGTGGAGATCGACATGCTATTCTATACTACCGGAAACGGCGTGCGGCTCTATGCTTCGACCAGGGGTAAGGGACTGCCGATCGTCAAGGGCGCAGAACGGGCTGTACTCAACATACCGCCCTCGGAAAGCATACGCCTCGACGCAGGCATCGCCACACTCGAAACGACGTACATCATCGGTGACCAGGCCCGGACGCTGACCGACAGAATACTAATCCTTACCGACGCCAAAATAGCCGATTACAGCCATGAATAACGACCCTATAAACGTAAAGCATACCGTGTGCCTCGAGGTCGTGGAAGTCGGGAATGACACCTCACACGCCACACGCTTCGGTTATGACGGTAAAAGCGCTTACCAGTCCGCCGTCGAGGGCGGATATGAAGGCACCGAGGCCCAGTTCAACAAGCAACTGGCCGATTCGGCCCGCACCTACCTGATCAATCTGGCATCTGCCGACTACCAGGCAATAGCCCTGCAAGTGGTCGCCGACATGGATAACGGACATCCGGTGATCCTTTACATCCGAAAGGAAGACGACGGGCCGCTGGCGACCATGACCCACGTCCGGGATGTCGGGGAATCCTATGTTTTCACTACGGCACAACTCGAAAGTGCAGAGGAAAACGGCCTTGCCCGCCTCGATCTGGTGCAGTACATGGTAAGCAAGGTAACGGGGAATGTCAAGGAGATTCGCAACAAACTACTGACCTCGTTGTTGACGACCAGTGCGGTGCAGGACACGCTCGACGGGGAATCCGCAACATTGCCAATATCGCAGCGGCAGGCCGCAGCTTTGAAGCGGGCCATCACAACCCTCGACGGGCAGGTATTAAAAAAAGACGACGTGCTGATCCTGAACGGGAACGGCATAACAGAAACTAATAAACTATAAGAATATGGCAGCACAGACACCGATCACAATCAATGCGATCACTCAGAAAAGGCATTACACCGCCGCCAAATGGACGGCAGACAACCCCGTACTTTACGAGGGGGAAATGGGGTACGAAACGGACACGGACAAATTCAAGTTCGGAACCGGGGCTGCCTGGAACAGCACCCCCTATGCGGACAGCATTCCTGTGTCGACGAACCGCGCGCCGACGGCCAACGACAACAACTATCGCCTGGGGCAGTTGTGGCTCGACACGGCAGGTACAAAACTTTACTGGCTGAAAGCCCTGGCGGCGAATGTGGCCACATGGGTAGCAGTGCCGAACGACGCGACAATCACGGCCATACTCAACGACTACATGGCAAAGAATGTCTTTGCAAAGAACGGCGGCGCTGCCGCGGGCAAGGTAGACCACGCGCTGAAAGCCGACGCCCTGGCAACGGCCCGGAAGATCAAAGTTTCGGGCGATGTGGTGGGCGAAGCTTCGTTCAACGGCTCCGCCGACGCGGCCATCGCAGCCAAACTCAAAGAGATACTTTCAGCCGTGACGACCGTACAGGGGATGCCGACGATTACCGTGGACAAGACGGGCCGTATCACAGCGATTTCCCAAATGTCGGCTGCGGATGCCCGCGCCCTGCTCCAGTTGGGAACCGCAGCACTGAAGAACGCCGGGAATGCCGCCGGGAACGTGCCCCTTGTCGGTGCAGACGGCAAACTCGACACGTCGATCATGCCGCAGTTGGTGATCACCGACGTTAAGGATGCGGCATCGCAGGCCGAAATGCTGGCGTTAAATGTTCAGCAAGGCGACGTATGCCGCCGCACCGACGAAGCGAAGACCTACATCCTGGCGGGTGCTGATCCCAAGGTGTTAGCCAACTGGAAACTGTGGCTAACCCCGGAGTGTAACGTGCTTTCCGTAAACGGCAAAACGGGCGTAATCGTGCTTACAACGGACAACATCAGCGAAGGCGGAACAAACCACTACTGGACTGCGGCGCGTTTTAACGAAGCCTTTGCGGGGAAAAGTACGTCCGACCTAAAAGAGGGGACACGCCTCTACTTTACTGAGGATCGCGTAAAGGCGTTCCTCGAATCGCACACGTTTATCTTCAACGGAAACGGGATTTAGCGATGGCCGGGGAAATCGAGTTGAAAGGGACGCTTCGGATCAAGTCAAAGACTGCCGCCGCATGGTCAGCAGCCAACCCTGTGTTAGCTGCTGACGAACCCGCATACGAAACTGATACCGGAAAGGTGAAAATCGGGGACGGGGCAACACACTGGAAGGCATTGCCGTATACGATCGACCCGACCGTGACATCGGCCCAACCACAAACCCCGTCCCTTGTATGGAAAGTGATTAATGGACGTTTATGTATCAAACCTAATGCTGCAGTTAATGATCCTATCCTGCAAGACTGCTACGTCGGCATTCTGCGCTATAAAAATGCCCGGAAACGCACCCTAAAACCGGGCGAGTACAGACCGCCTACAAAAGGGTATAAGGTGGTGCAGGATAATAATACAAGGCCTCAAGAAGTGCCTTGGACAAAAGTACGGATCACACCCATAAAGGTCGATGTGACTGTCCTTCATGAAAATAATGGATGGATGCCCGTCATAGAGATCAAAGACCTGTTCGATCGGTTTGTTGAGACCCTCACAGATCCTAAATCAGCGGGAAATCAGGGCTATTACATACACCGCGGGCAGAATATCGCACGCAATACCTTCGGCCCCGGATATGACGGGAAAATCAGGCAGAAAGCAACTGTTTACAGCGGGGTTGTACTGTTTCGTTTCTGTCCCACGAATAAAAATATCCGCTATGAAGGGCCGCGGTCTTATTTTAAAATCTGTAATTCAAATTATGAACCAATAATCAAAATAGTACCGATGGCATAATATTAAAACGGGTGGGGGCTTGTTCATTAGCTGGATTCCAGGCTTGCCTGGGAGAAAAGGTTTAGGTTTTACTCCTATGGGGGATTCTCATTAGTCATCCTCTACCCGTTTTTTCAAAGATTCAACGCCAAAATTATGCGCCTGCTCGGGGGGGGGCATATGTGACAGGCAAATAATACCCCAAGTTACTACAATTATAAACAGAGGTGGGGGACAATCCAAATTTAACGGGCGTTTAAAGAATCTCTAAACGCCCGTTAAATTTTATATTTTTGTCGAAATTTCAAGGCTGCACCTTGAAAGCCGATTATTTGGGAGTGGAATTTTGGAAATGCCGATTATAGCGTTATCCCGAGGGGTTACCCCGCGCACTGCGGAAGGCCCCCGAAGACGGCCCCGTTCCCGAACCGATACTCGCGGTGGGGACGACCACCGTGAACGTCCGCCTGCTGGGGTACCGCAGGGGAATGGTGAAGGAGGTCGCCATGTATGTCAATTCGCTGCTGAACGGTCAGGAAGAGCATACGGCGGCCATCGACCCCGAAAGCGGCACGGCAACCCTGCGATTCGAACAGTACGGTACGGTCATGGCCTATGTTTCGTGCGGCCCGGTATTCGGGATGTGCTGGATTGCCCCCGGTGAAACGCTGGACATGTATATCGCTATGGAGGCAGGCGGCCGGGCCGTCGTGCAGCGCCGCGACAAGGAATGCGAGCCTGCGCCCGGGCGCAGGCTCTATACGACCGGGGCGTATGCGGATCTCAATGCGCTGGTGGATGCGAGCGGCGGCAGCAGTATCCGCATGAACCTCTATTCGGGCGATTTCGCGGATTACCGCATGAGTGCCGACGAGTATACGCAGATGGTCGTGTCGAAATACGAAAGCCTGGCGGACAGCATCGCGCGCAGCCCGGTGTCCGGGATGATGAAGGAATTGTCCCTGCTCACGTTGCAGCAGGAGGCGCTCGGGGCCATGTCCAACGGGCCCGGACTGTTGAAACACAATTACCGGAGCCGGCACGAGGATTGGGATTACGGCAAGAAGGCCGACTACGAATTCGCCGTTTTCGCACCGGAGCATTATGCGGTGCTGGCCGGGCTTTTCGACCTGAATAACCCGAAACTGCTGATGGGCATGTCCTCCTCGGACTATTGCTACTCCATCATCGCCCCGCATATCGGCTGGGCGAATATCGCACACGCTACCGAGGGCATCCTGGCCGACCTTCCCAAGGTATATCAGCTTCCGTCCAAGGCCGAAAACAACGCCCTTACGCAGGAAGACCTCGACCTGTTGCATTCGCTCAAGGAGCCGTTCTACGCCGAGGCCTGCGAGGCGATGCAGGCGCGTGTGCGCAAGGAGCTGGAGTCGGTGAAGGACGTCCGTATCGAAACGACGCCCGAGGTTGCCGTCGACAAGCTGTTCGATGCGATTGTAGCGCCCTACAAGGGCAAGGTGGTGTTCGTCGATTTCTGGAACACGTGGTGCGGCCCCTGCCGGGCTTCGATCAAAGCGAACGAGCCGCTCAAGAGCGGGGAACTGAAGAGCGACGACCTGGTGTGGATATACATCGCCAACGAGACCTCGCCGCTGGTCGCCTACAAGACCAGCATCGCCAAGATCGCGGGCAAGCATTACCGGCTCGACGACGCGCAGTGGAAATACCTTTGCGAGAAATTCCGGATCGACGGCATTCCGTCCTATGTGCTGGTCGACCGCGACGGCAGCTATGAGCTGCGTAACGACTTCCGCGACCACGACCTGATGAAAAAGACGCTCAAGGGGATGCTCGAATGATTTGCGGGAGCCGGTCGGCCGTCGGGATCAGTTTTTCCTGCCACGAGTCGGCCCCGCTCCCCGGAAAGCCGGAATTCCGGATCGACGCTTCCGGATCGACGAAAATGCAGAAGGCCGTTCGCAGAACCGGCCTTCTGTATTTTCCGGGTGGCAGCCCGGTTTCACAGGCTCCGCCATCGGGCTGCGTCCGCTTCGGCGGGATGGAACCCGGCCCTTTGCAGGACGCGATGCGAGGCGCGGTTATCCGGTTCGGTCTCGGCAGTGATGTGCCGGACACCGGGCTGTTGCTTCGCCCAGGCGCACAATGCCCGGACGGTTTCGGTCATGTAACCCTGTTTTTCAAAGGCTTTTCCAGTCCGTAGCCGATCTCTACCCTTCCGTCGGCATCCGCCGCCCCTTTGAAGCAGGCCGATCCCGCAACGGCACCGCCATCCCGTAAGATCAGGAACCAGAAGGTGTGGAAGAGGTGATTGCCGGGGTCGGCGGCGGCAAGTGCATGCTGCACGCTGCACGCGACGATCCGGCGGAAGTCGCCGCGCGGGCTTCCGGCTGTGCAGCGGCAATCCAACTCCTTTTCCAGTGCCGGAATGTCATGCAGCCAGAGCCCCAGCTGCCGGGGTGTCAGCGGAACGATCCGGAGCCTTTCCGTCGTGAGAAGCATCGGAGTGCCGCGGCGGCCTCTACTCTTCCGTCCATTTGTCGGCGACCAGTTTCAGGAACCAGTCGGGGACGCGGCACGGGCGGCGTGTGTCGCTGTGGATGAAGCCCAGTTGCGTCATGCCCGTGTTGAGCAGCTCGCCCTTCTCGTTGTAGATTTCGTAGAAAAAGTTGATGCGCGCCGTGGGCAGTTCGCGGAGCATGATGCGCACGGTGAGCAGCTCGTCGTAGTAGGCCGGGCGATGGTATTTGGACTGCACCTCGAGGATGGGCATCATGATGCCCCGCTTCTCGACTTCGGCAAAGGACATGCCCAGATAGCGGAGCAGTTCGCTGCGCGCGGCTTCGTAGTAACAGATGTAGTTCGAATGGTGGCAGATGGCCATCTGGTCGGTGTGTTTGTACCACACGCGGATTTGGCAATCGTAACTCAGCATGGTGCTTAAAAGGTTAGGACGGCACGCCCGTCGGGGCAGCCGTCGCGGATTATCAGGTTTTGCGATGCGTCGACCGTCAGCCTTGCCGGCCGGCCGCCGATGCGGACTTGGTACGACCCTGCGGGCGGCAGGAGCTTGAGGGGGTCGTCGGTGCGGATGCGGCCGGCCGCCGCCGTCCCGATGACGAGGTAGGGATGCGACAACAGGCGGGCTGCACAGGCCATGTCGCCCTGTGCCACCAGGCGGCGGATGACGGTGGAGCTGACCTTTTCGGCGTCCACGTCGCATTCGCCGACTTCCACGACCTCCAGTCCAAAGCCGTGGCTGCCCAGATAGTCGTAACTGCCCTGCTTGTCGCGCCCGAAGCGGTGGTTGAAGCCCACGACCAGCGTTTCGGCGCCGATGCGCCCCACGAGGTAGTCGCGGATGAACGTGTCGGGCGCGAGGGCGCTGAATGCCTTGTCGAACGGGATGACGATCAGGTTGTCGATGCCCTGCTGTCCGAGCAGGTATATCTTCTCTTCGAGCGAGGTCAGCAGCCGCAGGCCGTCGGCCCGGCCGAGCGTCACGCGGGGATGGGGTTCGAACGTGAGTACGACGCTCTCGCCGCCCTGTGCGCGGGCCCTCCCGGCAACGGTGCGCAACAGGGCCAGGTGTCCGCTGTGCACGCCGTCGTACGATCCGACGGTGACCGTCGGACGGACGAAATGCGGGAGTGCATCGAACCCGTAAAAAACCCGCATGTCCGCTTGCCCGGCAGCCGGCCGGTGTTCCGTAAGGTCGCCGTGTATGTCGAGGTTGCCTGTTTCTCCGCCCTCCGCTGCGTTTTTTCCTTCGAGTCGCATCATGCGTTGCTGCTGTTGCTTTCTTCGTTCTCCTTGACGAAATAGGCCACCTTTTCGAGCAGCGTGGTGATGTCGTAGTTCTCGACGACGATGCCCTGCGGGAAATTCAGCGGCGTGGAAGTGAAATTGAGCACGCCCTTGATGCCGGCGTTGATGATCGGCACCACGAGCCCCGGGGCGACCTTCGTCGGCGAAGAGACGATGACGATGCTGATGTCCTGGTTTTCGACCATGTCTTCGAAGGTGTCCATGTGGTAGCACGGGATGCCGTCGATGGTCTTGCCGACCTTCTCGGGGTCGACGTCGAAGGCGGCCGTGATTCTCAGCTTGAGCCCCTTGCCGTTGAAGTATTTGGTGATGGCCTGTCCCAGGTGTCCCATGCCCAGCACGGCGATGTTCATCTGCGAGGGGCTGTCGAGTATCTTGCTGATGTACTCGATGAGCACCTGTACGTCGTATCCCTTTTTCGTATCGCTCGAAAAGCCGATGAGCATCAGGTCGCGGCGCACCTGCACGGCCGTGATGCCGTGGATGCCCGCCAATACGTGCGAGAAAATATGCGTAATGCCCTGCTTGTGGCTGGCCAGGAGCGTACGGCGATATTCGCTCAGCCGCTCGATGGTTTTTTCGGGGATCGAATTGGTCAATGCTGCCATAGAGGTCGCTTTATTCGATGGTTATCGTAAAGTCGCTGTTGTAGTTCACCCGCGTCCAGTTGCGGTTGACGTGGTTGTCGCGCTGCTCGCCCTGGCCGAAGAGATAGGTGGTTTGCAGCGGCGTATAGCTGCGCCCTTCCAGGTCGTATTCGATGTCGTTGTACATCGCGGGGCAGAAGATCAGCGCGGCGTCGTAACCGCGGTAGGAGTAGAGCGAAGGCAATGCGCCGAAGGCGCGGATATAGGCACGGTCGAAATCGAGGATCGCCTGCGAGTCGCGCTTGGCGTGGTAGGTGGAGATGAACACCACGCGGTCTTTGAAGAATACCGTGCGGTCGAGGTTGCCGTAGCGGTTCCAGCGGGTGTTGCCCAGCACGACGAAGCGCGGAGCCGTGCGCCCGCGGCCCGTGATGCTCGTATCGGCCGAGGCGATAGCCGCGAGGATGCGCTCGACCTCGACCTCATCGTCGGTCATGACGACGAAAACATTGTCCTGGCCGTTATCCAGCAGCGGCGTCAGGTCGCCCGGATTGTTGGAGGAACGGTTCGACGGGTGCACATAAGTATAGGTATACTTCCGGTAGTCGGAATCGCCCAGCAGGGCGAGGATCTCGGATTCGAAGTCCTTGTCCGTGCTGTCGCTGTAAATCAGCGTCACCTGTTTGTCCCCGTTCACCAAGTCGGCGACCTTGTCCCATTTGTGCGACGGGTCGGGTGCCATTTGGAACAGGGCGTCGCTGTTCATCCCCGTGATGCTGGCCAGCGGCGAGACGACGGGGACGTCGTGCTCCTCGGCATAGAGGATGACGGGATGGAGCCCCTCCTCGTATACGGGGCCGACGATCAGCCCGGTGCCGGCGAAGGCGTCGCTTTTGACGAATTCGCGGATCGCATCCACATTGCGGGCCGTGTTGTAAAGCGTGAGGTCTATCGAGTGGCCGTATTTCGTCCGCACGCTGTCCAGCCCCAGCAGGAAGCCCTGGTAGAATTCGAGGTAGTTGCCGTTGGGCTCGTTGCCGACGGCCATCGGCAGCATCAGTGCCACCTTGAGCGGTGCGCTGCGGCGCAGGGCGCGGAATTCGACCTGCTTCGGCCTGCTGCCGGCAAAGATCCCCGGGAGTGAGTCCTGCACTTGCAGGCTGTCGGCCTGCGGGCCGTTTTCGGCGGCTGCGAGCTGTTCCGCAGAGCCCGGCACCTTGATGATCGCCCCGGCTTTCAGGTCGGCGGGTTTCAGCCCTCCGTTGAGCGTCCCGAGCCGATCCTCGGTGATGCCGAAGCGGCGCGAAAGCGAATAGAAGGTTTCGCCCGGTTTCACGATGTGGTAGGCGAAACCCTCCTCGGCTACGCTGTTGAGCGAATTGCGGTAGGCCTCCCACTGCTCCCTCGTGCCGGCCTCGTCTTCGGAGCCGATCTCCTTCTTGCGGATCAGGATGCGCTCCCCGAGGCGCAGGTGCACCGGGTCGAGGTTGGGGTTGTCCTCGATGACGGTCTGGATCGGGATCTCGTATTTGCGCGAGATGCCGTAGAGCGTTTCGCCCTGCGTCACGGTATGGATGTCGAAGGTCTTGCGCAGTTTGCGCTCCGACTTGGGCTGGGGGACGTCCGATACGAAGGGGATCTTGATGCTCTCCCCTGCGCGCAACCCCTGCGCTGCCGCGGGGTTATGTTGCAGGATGACCTTCTCCCCCACCTCGTAGGCCTTCGAAAGCCCGTAGAGCGTTTCGCCGGGCTGCACCGTGTGGACGTAGAATTTCGAGCCGTTGATATACACGATCGTCCCGGATTTCTGCACCGCAAGGGCGCACAGGCTCCACAGGAGCAGCAGGGCTGTCGCACAGAATCGCTTCATCGTCATTTCGTTTTTTCGCGCATACGGATCTCCGTGATGACCTTCTTGGTGTAGAGCGGGAAGTCCCCGTTCATCATCCATGCGTAGTAGCTCGGCTCCGCGCGGAAGACCTCGGCGACGGGGCGCCCCTTGTACTTGCCGAACCCGAAGACCTCCTCGCCCTTTTCGTTGAAAAGGATGCGCCCGGCGTAGTCAGCCGCCTCGCCGCGGGTCGAGAACTCGGCCAGTTTGTCGATGTCGTTCTCCAGGTCGGGGTAGCGTTCCAATTGCGCCATGAGCACTTCGTAGGTCGCCAGCGTATCGGCCTCTGCCGAATGGGCGTCCTCCAGATCCTTGTCGCAATAGAATTTATAGGCCGCCACCAGCGTGCGCTGTTCCTTCTTGTGGAAGATGTTCTGCACGTCGACGAAACGGCGGCGTTTGAAATCCACGTCGACGCCCGCCCGCAGGAACTCCTCGACCAGCACCGGCAGGTCGAAGCGGTTGGAGTTGAAGCCGCCGAAGTCGCAGCCGCGGATGAACTGTTCGAGCGATTTGGCGACCTGCGCGAAGGTCGGGCAATCCCTGACGTCTTCGTCCGTGATGCCGTGGATGGCCGTGGCTTCCGCCGGGATATGTATCCCGGGGTTGAGCTTGCGGGTCTTGACGATCTGCTCGCCGTCGGGCATCACTTTGACCATCGAGATCTCGACGATGCGGTCTTTGGCCGTGTCCACGCCGGTGGTTTCGAGGTCGAAGAAGACGATCGGGCGCTTGAGGTTTAACTTCATCTGCCGGGCGTTATGCGTTGATCATCATCGGCATGAGCAGCATGAGCGTCGCGCTGGTCTGCTTGTCGTCGTAGACGGGTTTGAATACGCCCGCGCGGGTCGAGTCGGCCAGTTCGACCACCACGGTCGGGGTGTCCATGTTCGAGAGTATCTCGACCAGGAACGTCGATTTGAAACCGATCGAGATCGGCTCGCCGTCGTAGCTGCACGTGATGGTCTCGTTGGCCGAAACCGAGAAGTCGATGTCCTGCGCCGTGAGGTTGATCCGGTTGTCGCCGATGTCCATGCGGATCAGGTTGGTGGTCGGGTTCGAGCAGACGGCCACGCGCTTGATGCCGTTCACCAGCTCGATGCGGTCGACGAGCACCTTGTTGGGGTTGTTGGCCGGGATCACGGCGTTGTAGTTCGGGTAGTTGCCCTCGATCAGGCGGCATACGAGCGTGTGGCTCTTGAGCTTGAACATGGCGTTCTTCGAGTCGAAGCTGACCTCGATGGCGTCGTCCTCCTTCAGGAGCACCGATTTGAGCAGGTTGGCCGGTTTCTTGGGCAGGATGAACGATGCGCCGACCTCGTTTTCGGCCTCGGACTCGTATTTCACGAGTTTGTGCGCGTCGGTTCCCACGAACGTCAGTGCCCCGGGTGCGAGGTTGATGTAGATGCCGTTCATCACGGGGCGCAACTCGTCGTCAGCCGTGGCGAAGATGGTCTTGTTGATGCCGTTCACGAGCATGTCCACATCCAGCCGGAGCTCCTTCTTCTCGGCGCTCAGCTGCGGCACGGCGGGATAGCTCACGGCGCTGGCGCCGGGGATCGAGAGCGAACCGCTCTTCCAGTTGATCGTTATCTCCCAGTTCTTGTCGTTGACGTCGATGGTCAGCGGCAGCTCGGAAAACTCCTTCAGCGAGTCGAGCATCAGTTTGGCGGGAGCCGCGATGGTGCCCTCGCTTTCCACACTGTCGACCGTGATAGAGCCTATGAGCGTCGTTTCGAGGTCGGAAGTGGTGACCTTCAGCTCGTTGCCATTGAGCTCCATGAGGAAGTAATCCAGGATGGGCAGCGTGTTTTTATTGCTGATAACCTTGCCGGTTGTAGCCAGGAGCGAAAGCAGGGCCGAGCTTGATACTGAAAATTTCATACGTTGTTTCCTTTCTTTTATTTTCTGTTATATGGATTGCTTATTTCAATACTGCCAATTTGTCGAGCGCCGTCGAGATCATTTTGCGCACGAAGGGCTTGTAATCGGTGTCGACATTCTGGGCGATACGCTGTGCGATGATCGTGCAGATGGTCGCGGCGCGGTGTCCCATCAGGGCTGCCAGGCCGGCCAGCGCCGAGCCCTCCATCTCGAAATTGGTGATGCGGCGGCCGTGGTAGCCGAACGATTCGATCTTCGCGTTGAGTTCGGCGTCCTGCGGTTCGAGGCGAACCCAGCGGCCCTGCGGCGCATAGAAGCCCGGGGCGGCGATGGTGATGCCCTCGCGCGTCACGTCGCTGAAATGCTCGAAGAGCGTCTTGTCGGCGTCGATGAAATAGGGTTTGGGCAGCAGCTCGTTCCAGCCGACATGCTCCATGAAAGCCTTTTCGATCTCCAGGTCGCAGACCTCGTTGCGCCCCTTGTAGTAGTTGAGCAGGCCGTCGAAGCCTACCGACGTGCGCGAGAAGACGAACTCCCCCACCTTGATATCGGGCTGGATGGCCCCCGACGTGCCGAGCCTGACCAGCGTGAGCTGCCTTTTGTGGGCCTTCTCCTGCCGGGTGGCGAAATCGACGTTGGCCAGCGCATCGAGCTCCGTGACCGAGATGTCGATGTTGCCGATGCCGATGCCCGTCGAGAGCACCGTCATGCGTTTGCCTTTGTAGGTGCCGGTCACCGTTTTGAATTCACGGTTTGCGACTTCGCACTCTTTCGTATCGAAATGTTCCGCCACGAGGGCCACGCGGCCCGGATCCCCGACGAGGATCACCGTATCGGCCAACTGCTCCGGAAGCAGGTGCAGATGGAAAATGGAACCGTCGTCGTTGATAATCAATTCGGAAGCTGGAATCGTTCTCATAATAGTCGTTTTTAAATTTTCATAATTGGCATAAAAGTAATATATTTACCTCGAATATCAAAACTTCGAAGGGAATTTTTCATAAATATATGTATAGCGGAAACTCCGCATCAAAGCCTTGAAATATGACATTGATTAAATCCATTTCCGGCATCCGGGGCACCGTGGGAGGGGCCCAGGCCGGGAACCTGACGCCGCCCGACGTGGTGAAGTTCACCACGGCCTACGCCCGTCTGGCCGCCCGCCGTAACCCGGGCAAAAAACTTACCATAGTCGTCGGCCGCGACGCCCGGATTTCGGGCGAGATGGTCGCCGACCTGGTCGAAGGCACCCTGCTGGCGTGCGGTGCGGATGTGATAAACGTCGGCCTGTGCACCACGCCGGGGGTCGAGATGGCCGTCATCACGCACAAGGCCGACGGCGGCATCATCATCACCGCCTCGCACAACCCCCGCCAGTGGAACGCCCTGAAGCTGCTCAACGCCGACGGGGAATTCCTCAGCGACGCCGAGGGGAAACAGGTGCTGGCGATGGCGGAAGAGGAGGATTACGAATACCCCACCGTCGACGGCATCGGGCGCGTCCTTTCTCGCGAGCCGTTCAACGAACGGCACATCGCGCAGGTGCTGGCGCTCCCGCTGGTCGATGCCCAGGCCATCCGTGCGCGCCGCTACAAGGTCGTCGTGGACGCCGTGAATTCGGTGGGCGGCATCGTGATGCCCGAATTGCTGCGACGACTGGGGTGCGAGGTCGTGGAGCTGAACTGCGACCCCACGGGCGAATTCGCCCACAACCCCGAGCCGCTGCCGGAGAACCTGACCGAAATAGCCGGGGTGATCCGCCGCGAGAAGGCCGACCTGGGGATCGTCGTGGATCCCGACGTCGACCGGCTGGCACTGGTCAGCGAGGACGGCTCGATGTTCGTCGAGGAGTACACGCTGGTGGCTGTGGCCGACTACATCCTCACGAAGCACCCGGGCGGGAACACCGTTTCCAACCTGAGCTCGTCGCGGGCGCTGCGCGACGTGACGGAGCGGCACGGCGGCAAATATTATGCTTCGGCCGTCGGCGAGGTGAACGTCGTGGCCAGGATGAAGGAGGTAGGCGCCGTGATCGGCGGAGAAGGCAACGGGGGCGTGATCTACCCGGGGCTGCACTACGGGCGCGATGCGCTGGTGGGAACGGCACTCTTTTTGACATGGCTCGCACAGACGGGGATGACCATGACGCAGTTGCGTGCGACCTATCCGGCATACTATGCGTCGAAGAATAAAATCGAGCTGACACCGGCGATCGACGTGGATAAAGTACTACGTGAGATAAAGGAACGTTATGCCGATGAGAACGTGAACGATACGGACGGGGTGAAAATCGACTTCCCGGAGAACTGGGTGCACCTGCGCAAGTCGAATACCGAACCCATTATCCGGGTCTATACCGAGGCGAAGTCGATGGCTGCGGCCGAGGCGCTGGCACAGCGGTTCATCGGAGAAATCAAGGAAATCTGTAAAATATAAACAGTTTAAACGAAACGACTATGAAGAATAAAGTCATGATCCTCGCGGCTGCGATAACGCTTGTCGCCTGCGGGGGCAACCAACAGAAAAAGGCGGTATCTGAAAAGGTCAAAGCGGATGCCGTGAAGGTCGACATGCACGATGCAGAGAGCTCGCTCGACTACCAGGGGACATACACCGGGGTTTTCCCGGCGGCGGACTGCCCGGGGATCGACATGCGCCTCACGCTGAAGAAGGACGGCACGTACAGCCTGCACATGAAATACCTGGATCGCGACTCGGAATTCGACGAGAAGGGCGCCTACAAGGTGAAGGGGAACCTGCTGACGCTGACCCCGATGGACGGGCAGCCGGAGTACTACAAGGTGGAGGAGAACCAGGTGCGCAAGCTCAATGCCGACAAACAACCTGTCACGGGGGCGCTGGCCGAAAATTACGTATTGAAGAAAACCGAATAAAACCCTTGCCGGATGGATAAAGTAAAAAGTTATATAGAAGCCAATAAAGAACGGTTTATCAGCGAGTTGTTCGACTTGCTCCGCATTCCTTCGATCAGCGCCCAGAGCGAGCATAAGCCCGACATGACGCGGTGCGCTGAATGGCTGGCCGCGGCGCTCGCAAAGGCGGGCGCCGACCGCACCGAGGTCTTCCCGACGGAGGGCAACCCGGTCGTTTACGCCGAGAAGATTGTCGATCCCAAGGCCAAGACCGTATTGGTTTACGGCCACTACGACGTGATGCCCGTAGACCCGCGCGGGGAGTGGCGCACGGAGCCTTTCGAGCCGGTCATAAAGGACGGCCGTATCTGGGGGCGCGGTGCCGACGACGATAAGGGGCAGCTGTGGATGCACGCCAAGGCATTCGAGGCGATGTGCGCCACGGAGAGCCTGCCCTGCAACGTGAAATTCATGCTCGAAGGCGAGGAGGAGATCGGCTCGCCGAGCCTCTACAAGTTCTGCGAACAGAACAAAAAAATGCTCAAGGCGGATATAATATTGGTGTCGGACACCTCGATGATCTCGATGCAGACCCCGTCGATCACCTGCGGCCTGCGCGGGCTGGCCTATATGGAGGTCGAGGTGACGGGCCCCGACAAAGACCTCCACTCGGGGCTGTTCGGCGGCGCCGTGGCCAACCCGGCCAACGTATTGACGCGCCTCGTGGCGCAGCTCGTGGACAAGGACGGCCGCGTGACGATCCCCGGGTTCTACGACGACGTGCGCGAGCTGACGCCCGCCGAGCGCAAGGCGTTCAACAAGGCCCCGTTCAGCCTCGCGGGCTATAAGAAATCGTTGTCGATCGGCGATGTGGAGGGTGAAGCGGGCTATACGACGCTGGAACGCACCGGCGTACGCCCGTCGCTCGACGTCAACGGCATCTGGGGCGGCTACACCGAGGAGGGAACCAAGACGGTGATCCCGTCGAAGGCCTCGGCCAAGATTTCGATGCGCCTGGTGCCGAACCAGGACTATCGCAAGATCAGCAGGCTGTTCGAAAAATATTTCAGGTCGATAGCGCCCAAGAGCGTGAAGGTCAAAGTGAAATCGCTGCACGGCGGCATGCCCTACGTGGCACCGACCGACATGCCGGCCTACAAGGCTGCCCAGAAGGCCATCGCCGAGACCTTCGGCAAGAAACCCCTGCCCTTCTATTCGGGCGGTTCGATCCCGATCATCAGCGGGTTCGAGTCGATCCTGGGCATCAAGTCGCTGCTCATCGGCTTCGGGCTCGCGGAGGATGCGATCCACTCGCCCAACGAGAGCTACGGGCTGGAGCAGTTCGACCGGGGCGTGGAGACCATCCCGCTGTTTTACAAGTATTTCGCAGCGGAGAAATAGCGCCATGTACGACGAATTCCTGAATTTCATCTTCCCGCTCGCAAAGGGGGCCGGGGAGATACAACTCGCCTATTTCCGGGGCGACGACCTGGGGATAGAGACCAAATCGAACGCGTACGACGTGGTGACGCGGGCCGACAAGGAGAGCGAAGCCTACATCGTGCAGGCGATCCTCGGGCGCTATCCCGGTCACGGGATACTGGGCGAAGAAGGCGGCGTAATGGGCACGGCGGGGAGCGATTACCGCTGGGTGATAGACCCGCTCGACGGCACGACCAATTACAGCCAGGGGCTGCCGATCTTCTCGGTGTCGATCGCACTCCAGCACAACGGGGAAACCGTCGTCGGGGTGGTCTATGCACCCTACCTGGGGGAGCTGTTCTGGGCGTCGAAAGGCGGCGGGGCTTACATGAAGAGCCGTTCAGGCGAGGTGAAGCGGCTGCAAGTCTCCGCCAAGCAGACCCTCGCCACGTCGGTGCTCGCCACGGGTTTCCCTTACGACAAGGATGTCAATCCGGACAACAACAGCGACAACGTCGCGCGGATCGTACCCTATGTGCGCGACATACGGCGGCTGGGATCGGCGGCCTATGACCTGAGCTGCATCGCGGCGGGGCTGCTGGACGGCTATTGGGAGCTGGATTTGCACGAGTGGGATGTCTGTGCCGCGAACCTGATCGTGCGGGAAGCCGGGGGCGTCGTCTGCGATTTCAGGCGCAACCGTGGCGTCTCGCAGGCCGCGGGCAACGAGGTGCTCGTCGGGGAGATGCTCAAATATATCCGATAGGCCGGGCAGCACGGCGCTGCGACGGCAGGCAACCGGTATTACGGGGTGCGGACATTCGATCCGCATCCCGTTTTTTGCGCTCCGGTGTCAGTTGCCCGTTTGCGGCAAATGACGCAAAGTTATGCCTGAATGTCCTTTTTTATTCCCGCAGGGAATATGTTTTTAAAATTTTTTCTTATTTTTGGCCGGATAAAAATTTTGAGAACGAATGTGTGGGATTGTAGGATATGTCGGGGGGCGCGAGGCCTGCCCGGTTCTGTTGAAGGGTTTGCACCGGCTCGAATACCGCGGATACGACAGCGCGGGGGTCGCCATGGTCGGCAAGGACGGTGCGCTCAACGTATACAAGTGTAAGGGCAAGGTCTCCGACCTGGAGCATTTCCTCGAGGGCAAGGAACTGGGCGGTAGCATCGGCATCGCGCATACGCGCTGGGCGACGCACGGCGTGCCGAACGACGTGAACGCCCATCCGCACTACTCCGAATCGGAGAACATCGCACTGATACACAACGGCATCATCGAGAATTACCGGGTGCTCAAGGACGCGCTCGAAGAGAACGGCTACACGTTCCGCAGCAGCACCGATTCCGAGGTGCTCGTGAACCTGATCGAGTACATCCGCACCACGGGCGGCTGCACGCTGCTCGAAGCCGTGCAGCAGGCCCTGCGGCAGGTCGTGGGCGCCTATGCCATCGCCGTGATCGAGAAGGGCAACCGTGACGAGATCATCGCCGCACGCCAGAGCAGCCCGATGGCCATCGGCATCGGCGAGGGGGAATTTTTCCTCAGCTCGGACGCCGCTTCGGTCATCGAATACACGCAGGATTTCGTCTATGTGAACGACGGCGAGATTGCCGTCATCAACCGCCACAAGCCCCTCAAGATCGTCACGCTCGACAACCACGAGGGCCGAGTCGATATCAAGAAGCTGCAGATGAGCATCTCGCAGCTGGAAAAGGGCGGCTATCCGCATTTCATGCTCAAGGAGATATACGAGCAGCCCAAGACCATCGTAGACTGTATCCGCGGGCGCATAAGCCCCGACACGTACGAGGTGAAGCTGTCGGGCGTGATCGACAACCGCGGGAAATTCCTCGCGGCCCGCCGCATCGTATTCGTGGCGTGCGGGACATCGTGGCATGCGGCGCTGATCGGCGAGCACCTGATCGAAAATATATGCCGGATCCCCGTGGAGGTAGAGTATGCTTCGGAATTCCGCTACCGCAACCCGATCATCAATGCCGACGACATCGTGATCGCCGTGTCGCAGTCGGGCGAGACGGCCGACACGCTGGCCGCCGTGGAGCTGGCCCGCAAGGCCGGAGCATTCGTCTTCGGCATCTGCAACGTCGTGGGATCGTCCATCGCCCGGGCGACCGACTCGGGGGCATACATCCATGTAGGGCCCGAGATCGGCGTGGCTTCGACCAAGGCCTTCACGGGGCAGGTGACCGTCATGGCGATGCTGGCGCTGGCCGTAGGCCGCGAAAAGGGCACCGTGACGGAAGAATATTACCGCGAAGTGGCGAAGGGACTGCTGGAGCTGCCCGCCGTGCTGGAGGACGTGCTCGGGCTGGGCGACCGGATCGCCGACCTCTCGAAGATATTTACCTATGCGCACAACTTTATCTACCTGGGGCGCGGCTACAACTACCCCACGGCGCTCGAGGGGGCGCTCAAATTGAAGGAGATCTCCTATATCCACGCCGAGGGCTACCCCGCCGCCGAGATGAAACACGGCGCCATCGCGCTTATCGACAACGAGATGCCGACCGTGGCGATCGCAACGCCGGACAACACCTACGAGAAAACGGCCAGCAACATCGAGGAGATCCGCGCCCGGGGCGGCAAGATCATCGCCGTGATCGCCCGCGACGACACGCATGTGCGCCGCAGTGCCGACTATACGATCGAGGTGCCGGTGGTCACCGACTGCCTGATGCCGATCGTCGTGTCGGTGCCGTTGCAGCTGCTGGCATATTACATCGCCGTCAACAAGGGCCGCAACGTCGACCAGCCGCGCAACCTGGCCAAGTCGGTGACGGTGGAATAACCTCCCGGCGCGGCCTGCCGGAAAAGAGCTGTCTGGACGGCTGTGCGAACTGACCCGCCCGAGAGATCCAACCAACGGAAACCCCCGCAGTCAAGGAAGTCTGCGGGGGTTTCTCTACACACAATTATCATTAACCTAAAACTGCGTCAGTCGTCGTAGCCGTTCGGCTTGGCCTTCCATGCGGCGGCGAAGACCGCCGTGCCGACAAGCGCCATGCCGACCAGCGTGTAGAGCGCTACGCTCCAGTCGGTGTACTGCACCAGCATACCCATCCCCCAGCCCGAGACGATCGTACTGCCGTAGCCGAACAGGCCGCAGAAACCGCCTGCCGTGGCGGCGGCGCGCTTGGTGGCGATGTTCGCCGCGGCGATGCCGACGAGGGCCTGCGGGCCGTAGATGAAGAATCCGGCCGACATCAGGATGGCGATGGCAACGGCCAGAGGCGTATGTTCATTGAGGGTATAGAGCCCCACGAGGCAGAGCGCGGTCATCAGCATGCAGATCACGCAGGTGCGGGGCGCGCGGCCGCCGAAGAAACGGTCGGTGGCCCAGCCTGCGGCGAGCATACCCGCGATGCCGGCGATTTCGAATGCCGCGACCGTCCATCCGGCGTGGCTGATGTCCATGTGGAGGTGCTCCTTGAGCATCGTGGGCCCCCAGTCCAGCACGGCGAAGCGCACGATGTAGACGAAGAAATTGCCCACGGCGATGATCCAGATCGTCGGGTTCAGGAAGACCTTGCGGCGCAGGAACGCCTTGTGTTCGGCTTTTTCCTCGGCCTTGGTATGCGGTTTGGCGTCGGCCGGGGTCGCCTTGCCGGTCTTCAGTTCGGGCAGCCCTACCGACGAGGGGGTGTCGCGCACGAAAGCCCAGACGACGGCGGCGCCCAGGATGGCGATCGTCGCCGGGAGCAGGAAACACCAGCGCCAGTGCTGCGAGAGGATCGACGAGGCGTCGAACCATGCGCCCCAGTTCAGGCTGACGACGTATCCGCAGAAGATGATGGCCAGGCCGGCGCCGATCGAGTGGGAGGTGTTCCAGACCGACATCTTGGTGGCGAGCCGCTCGGGGACGATCCAGTGGGTCATCAGCCGCGTGCAAGGCGGGACGCCCATGCCCTGGAACCAGCCGTTGAGTACCCAGAAGATACCCAGCGCCAGCACCGACGAACTGAACCCGAAAAGCAGGTTGCAGATGCCGCAGAAGACGAGCCCCGTCACCAGGAAATAGCGTGCGTTGCTGCGGTCGCCCCAGATGCCGTTGAAGAATTTGGAGAGCCCGTAGATCAGCCCGTGGAGCGTGAGGAACAGACCGAGGTCGGATTTCGAGATGCCCATCTCCTCGTTGAGATAAGGCATGGCGATGCTCAGGTTCTTGCGCACGAAATAGAAGAGCGCATAGCCGAAGATGCACATCGCCATGGTGCGGAATTCCCAGTATTTAAAACGCTTGACCTGTTGGTCGGTCATGCCGTCATAGGCCGGATTGAGTTGTTTTGCAGACATTTATTCAGGTTGGTTCGGGTTTTACTTCAGGTTGGTGCGGTGGCTGCGCATCGCAGCTTCCTGCAGGGCGTGGATCGCATCGCGCGACCACGGCAGGCCGATGAATTCCGACGGGTAGTCGGTCTCGATGATGTCGGGTTCGGCGACCAGCTCGCGCAGGTAGGCCACACGGCGGTCGTAGGGGTTTTTCACCTTGTCGGACGAGCCGGTGATCGAGGTCATCGTCATGACGCCCTCGGCGTGCAGCAGGTCGTAAACCGGTTGCAGGTCGGGGTTTACGGCCAGGCGGATATAGGCCATGATGTATTTCCAGGGGATGGGCGATGCGTCGTAAGCCCTGAAATGTTCCATCGAGCTGATCTCGACGCAGAACATGACGTTGCGGATGCCGTGCTCCCAGTAGTAGAGCGCCTCTTCGACGGAGCGGACGCTCAGCATGATGTTGTGGTACATCGACCAGTCGCCGCCCGGCTGCAACTGCTTGATATAGTAGTCGAGGCTGGCGCGGCGCACCTCGTCGCTCACGCCTCGGGTGTTGATGTACTTGTTGTCGAAATTGAAGACGACCTTGTCCTTGCCCCATTCCAGCAGGTCTTTCAGGCGCGGGATCTTGTAGGGGGTGACGTTGCGGTCACGGTCTACGAGGCAGAATTGTTGCAGCTCTGCGTAGGTATAGTCGGCCACGCGCCCCTTGCCGGTGGTCGTGCGGTCGATCGTCAGGTCGTGCATCAGTACCATGACGCTGTCGCGGGTGAAGCTGAAGTCGACCTCGAAGAAGGTCGGCATCATCGATAGCGTCTTTTCGCACGATTCGATGCAGTTTTCGGGATAGCCGGGCATCATGCCCCCGCGGTGTCCGCTGACGATGATGTCACGGCCGGGGTCATAGGTGAAATAGGCTTGCAGTTCTTCGATCGACCCGATCCGCACGGCGTGCGGTATCGGGGCCTGGGCGCACGCGGGCAGCACGGCGGCGCAGCATACGGTCAGGAGCAGGAGAAGGGGGCTCGGTCTTTTCATTGTGCTTCGGGGATTTTGGCGATGATACGTTCCACTTCCTCGTAGGCCTGTGCGGCGAGCGGCAGCAGCGGGTCGGTGTCGGGAAGGGAGGCGATGCGGGCCAGGGCGGCCTTGACACCTTCTTTTATGACCAGACGGCGCATTTCCACGCTCTGCACGTCCTCGGGGTTGTCGTAATGCAGCGCGGCGCCGACGCCCAGCAGCAGGTCGGGCGTGGCGATGCCGTAGCGGCGGGCCGTGAGGATGGGCTTGACGAGGCGGTCGCCTGCCGAAAGCTTGCGCAGCGGCTCGCGTCCCACGCGGGTCACGTCGTCGCAGAGGTAGGGGTTGCGGAAGCGCCCGATGATCTTGTCGATATAGGCGAAGTGGGCGTCGCGGTCGAAGCCGTAGAGCGCCACCAGCCCCCGCCCGCTTTCGCGCATGGCGGCTTTCACGATGGTATGGATATGTTCGTCGGAGATGCTCTGGCAGATGGTCATGTAGCCTTTCATCCGTCCCAGGTAAGCCGTGATGGCGTGGCCGGTATTGAGCGTGAAGAGCTTGCGCTCGATATAGGCGATCAGGTTGTCGGCCGGATTCATGCCGGGGATTTCGGGCACGGCGCCCTTGAAGGCCGCGCGCTCGACGTTCCATTCGAAGAAGCGTTCGACGACCACGTCGATCGGGTTCTCGCTCTTGACCGGCGGCACGATGCGGTCGACCGAGCAGTCGGGGAAGCCGACGTACTGCTCGCACCAGTCACGCTGGGCCTCGTCGAGGTGCTTGAGGACAGCCTCCCGGAGCTGTGTGGTGGCGCGGACGCCGTTTTCGCAGGCGATGACATTGAGCGGCTCGGTGACGCCTGCATCCCTGCGTGCGGCGATACCCGCCGCGATGGCCCCGGCGATGCGGGGCAGCACGGTCAGCCCCACCGCCGTGGTGACGAGTTCCGCCCCGGCGATCTGGGCGGCAAGTTCCGGGCTCCGGGAGTCCATTGCCGAAATGTCGGTAATGCGCATCTGCTCGCAGACCGTGTCCATGATCTGAACCGTATAGGCCCTGTCCGAGTTGATCCTCGCGACGACCTGTTCGTTCACATCGGCGAATACCACATGGTAGCCCGCCTGTTCCAGCACGGCGCCGATAAATCCGCGGCCGATGTTCCCGGCTCCGAATTGAATAGCTTTCTTCATTGCATTCGTGGTTTAAATATAGCTTCTGTAACAAAATACCGTATCGGTTGCCGCGGCCCGTCGCAGCGCTGAGCCCCGGCGGCGTATGCCCTGCGCCCTATTCCCAGAATATGCGGGTGTAATACCTGCCCTTGCCGAGGATGCAGTTCGTGAATTCGACCTGCTCGCCCTGCCTGATGTCGATGCGCAGCACCTGCCCCGCATAGACGGGCATGGGATAGTCGTAGGAGGCCGGACGGACGGCGAAACGCAGGTCGGACTTGTTGACGATCTCGAACGTGCGTTTGGTCTTGCTGACCTGGCGGATCTCGCGGATTTCGAGCGCAGCGTCTATCATCTGGCCGATGTACTCCCCGCGCCCCATCAGGTTGCCGTCGAAGCAGGCCAGGGCCCGCCCGGCGAGGAGTGCTTCGCGGATCGCCCCGGCCGTGCGGGCGGTGGCGAAGACCAGGGTCATCGGACGGCTGCCGCGCACGGGATAGATGCTTCCGCTCATATAATGTATGTCGCTGTTGGCGAACGGCACGAGGCCGTACTGAACCGCGTAGTCGAATGCGCGGGGATAGGATTCGGTCTTGTTGAACACCTCGACGCCGCGGAGTTTGCCCTGGGCGATCAGGTGTTCGTGGACGGGATAGATGTCGCTTTTCCGGTCGGGGTAGCCGGGATGGTTCCACAGCAGGAAGGCGCCCTGGCGGCAGGCCTCCTCGACGGCCTGCATCTCGTCCTCGACGTCGAGTTTGTCGGCATCCCGGATAAAGAGCGTGCAGATGTGCCCCAACGGCTTCTTGCGGGTGATTTCCGCACCGGGGATCACGATCATCCCGATCATGTCGCCGCGTGCCTTGGCAAGTTCGTAGGGTTTATTGAGGCCGCAACGGATGATGTCGGCGTTCTTGTGCACCTCGATGTGGTCGGTCATGGCGATCGCGTCCAGTCCGTCGTTCCACGCTTCGTTGACCCGGCCGACGGGCCACACCTGTCCGTCGGAGATGTCGGAATGGACGTGGAAATCGCATTTGAGCGTGATATAGCCGCCGATGTCGGGTATGCGGAGGTATTGGCGGTAGTTCTGGCGGCTGACGGCCTCATGGACGTGGACATCGTCGTTATGCAGTTGTGCGGCGGCGGTCAGGGCACAGAAAAGGGCAAAAAATGCGAGGGTAAGGTTTTTTCTCATCGGTCGTGTAGTTTGGTCGTGTCATATTAAATACAACCGATCGCGGGAAACCACCTAACCGGATTACAAAAAAATTAAAAAAGGTACCGGACATTGTTTCGTTCGGCGAGAATGTTTATTTTTGTACCGAATCTGATTATCCGATGGAGAAAATCTCGCTAATATCACGGGTTCGCGCGGGCGACCGCAAGGCGTTCGACGAACTGTGCCGGAAATATTACGCCATGCTGGTTTCCTACGCCCGTCTGTTCCTCAGAGACGACTGGGCCGAGGACGTGGTGCAGGACGTGTTCTACAACGTATGGCAGCGGCGGGAGACGCTCGACGATTCGAACTCGCTGTACAAGTACCTGCTGCGTTCGGTCTACAACCGCTCGCTCAACTACCTGGACAAGAACAGGCGCGCCGGCGAATACGGCGCCTACTACCGGGAGCGCATCGCCGCGCTGGGCAGTTCGTACTATGCACCCGACAACAGCCCCGTCGTGCAGAAACTCTACAACGACGACCTGCGCGCCAGCCTCGATGCGGCCATCGAGTCGCTGCCGCCCAAATGCCGCGAAGTGTTCCGTCTGAGCTACATCGAAGACCTTTCGAACCGCGAGATCGGAGAGCAGCTGGGCATTTCGCCGCGCACGGTGGAAAACCACATGTATGCGGCGCTCAAGCAACTGCGCCGGAAACTCTCCAAGGAACAACTGTTGCTGCTGCTTTCGCTGCTCTTCATGCGGGGCGTATAGGCCGGAGCGGCACAGACCCCAAGGCGTCGGGATACATAGTATCCCGGCGCTTTTTCGTTTGATCCTGCTCCCGATTTTTTCAATTTCCGGTAAGTGGTTTGAGCGGGTCGGCTGTATGTATCTATGAACACCGCCTAAACTACACGACCGATGGAAACGACATTCCCGAAGGCGCCTTCAGCCGCCGATAGCACCCGCATTCGCAGAGGTGCCATGAATTTGATATATAAACATATCGTATGATTTACCTGCACGATGGCTTTAAGTATGTTTTTCTGCCGTCAGAGCCGGTACGCGACAGCCGTACGAAAGGTTTGCCCGACACGGGCAAACCCTGCAACCCGTATTTCCACCAACCAAATATTTCTTAACCAACAAAACAAAACCATGCGAAAAATTTTTCTTTTCACAGCAGCAATGCTGGCGATCGCAGGCTGTTCGGAGGACAACACGCATCCGAAGGTATCCCCCGTGGACGAACCTTCGGCGGATGCCGTGACGATCCTTGCGACGATCGATGCGATCCCGTCCGCTACCGGGGACGGCGAGGCGTATGCTCCCCTATGGCAGGAAGGCGACCAGATCATCGTCGGCTACAAGGGGATCTCTTATGTGTACGAAACCTACGATGCCGGCAACGGTGTCGAGTTCCATCCGATGGCCCTCTCGCTGCCCGCGGACGCTCGCGGCGAAGTGACGGCCTATTTCAAGGCCGTCGACGGCGTATTTGCGGTCGGTGCCGACCAGACGGGCGCTACCCTGCCGATGTATGCCTATGCGGCCGATGCCGCACCCGCCCAGGGCAGCCTCGGCCTGCACTTCAAGCCGCTGGCTTCGGTGCTGTCGCTCACGATCGGCGAGGAGGCTTCGAAGACCATTTCGAAAATCACGCTCGAACCGGTCGACCCCGACGGTGTGGAGGGGCACCTGGCCGTATCGGAGGCCGTGGTCGATCCCCGGACGGGTGCGGTGACCGTCGGCGAGGATGCCGCGGTGTCGGACATCCTTACGATGGAGATCGGCGAAATGTCGCTGGTGCAGGCCCAGACGGTGAATTTCCTGATCGCCAGCGGTACGAAGGTGGACGGCGGGCTGAAGGCGACGATCTCCTGTACGGACGGGAGCATCTTCGTCAAAAACCTGTTCGAAGGGCAGGAAGTGGCCTTTGCGGGGAACTGCGTCGGAGCTGCGACCGAGCTTTTCTTCCGGCTGAGGATCGCCACCTATGAAGACATGGTGAACTTCGCGCAGGAGTGCGCCGACGACAACGGCGGTGCCATCGTCGACCTCCAGGCCGACATCGACATGCGGAATGTCCCGTGGACGCCGGTCGAGAATTTCACGGGGACGTTCAACGGCAACGGCCACCGTATCTACAATATCAACGTATCGGCCGACGGGCGTTATGCCGGGTTCTTCGCCTATGCCAAGGGAGCGATCTCGGATGTGGTTTTCGGGTCGAAGGACGGCACGTCCTATGACGGGACGAGCCGTATCGAGCTCAAATACAGCGCCGACACCGATACGTGGTGTTATGCGGGCATCGTCGCACAATCGAACAATACGCTCACCGGCGTGACCAGCTTCGTACCCGTGACCGTCACGGCGGATTCCCGATGCAAGTCGCGCACGGGCGGCATCGTCGGCAGCCTGTATAACGGGAAGATGAGCGGCTGCAGGAACTACGGCGCGGTGAGCAACGTGGCGACGGCGGGTGTGGCGAGCTATGTGGCCGGTATCGCGGGCATCGTCGACGGCTCGGGCGACGCGGCCGGGGCGATCACGCTGGACGGATGCCACAACCACGGCCCGGTGATGACTTCGCTCGGGCTGGGCAACGCCGTGGCGGGAATTACGGCCTCGGTGATGAAGACCGCGGTCAATACGACCATCAGCAACTGCACCAATGCGGGCGAGATCCGGTTCAACAACGCGGGCGCGTCGGCAGCCCACCGCATCGGCGGCATCGTCGCCTATATCGTGGACAGCTGCCCGACGCTGGTGATCGACAACTGCACCAACAAAGGCACCGTTGTCTCGAACATGAACGGCAACTGCTTCATCGGCGGGATCGCGGGCGTGAACTATGCGGCGGCGATCCGGGATTGCACGAACGAAGCCGAGGTGAAATTCGTGCAGGCCAATGCCGCAGGCGCGGGTTACCTCTGCATCGGCGGCATCGCGGGGCAGACGTACAGTGGGGCGAAGGTCACGGGGTGTGCCAACAGGGCGGCCGTCAGCTCCGACAAGCTGCAGGTGACCCGCATCGGCGGTATCGTCGGTACGCACAACGCCAGTACGATAGACGACTGCTCGAACAGCGGCGACATCACCCTGGCCTATACGGCGACGGCCAACAACTGGGAGGCCGCAGGCGGCATCGTGGGTTTCTACGACGGCACGGACGGCACGGCGGTGACCAACGGCTGCACGAACAGCGGCAAGGTCTCGGCGACGGTAAATTCCAGCAACGCCAATATCGGCGCCGGAGGCATCGCGGGCATCATCAAGTCGGGCCATGCGACCAACAACACCAACGACGGTGCGGTCTGGATGCACAATGCCCAGGCGGGCAAGAGCTCCTATGCGGGCGGCATCGTCGGCTACGACTACAATACCAAGGACAAGTCGGCCGTCACGGGCAATGTCAACAACGGTGCGGTACAGGCCACCGTCGAGGGCACTTCGGCGCTGCTGGCGGCCGGGGGCATCATCGGACGCAACGACGTGGGCGCCGTGTCCGGATGCAGGAACTTCGGCGCGGTGGCATGCGCGCTGCATGCGGGGGCACTCGTGGGCTGGAACAAGCACAGCGTGGAGGACAGCGCCGCAGGCGGTTCGGTGAACGGTACAGCACTCACCGGGACGAACTATGCGGAACTGGCGGTCGGCTTCCAGGACGGGGGCTCGTCGTCGGGCATCACCTTCGGGGAGAAATAGCCCGGCAAATCATTAATTACTTAACTGAAAGAAACCTATTATGAAAAGAGTCCTTACGACACTTTTGAAAAGTGTATGTATAATTGCTCTGGTGCTGTGCGGGATGGACGCGCAGGCGCAGGGCAACCTCGTAACGGGTGCGGTCAGGGATGCGAAGGGCGAACCGGTGATCGGCGCCACCGTCATCGTGAAGGGAACCGCAACCGGCGCGACATCCGGGGCCGACGGCCGCTATTCGATCCAAGCGGGCCCCGATGCGACCCTCGAATTCAGCTTCATAGGCTACAAGAAACAGGAGGTGCCCGTAGGCACCCGCTCGGTGATCGACGTTAGGCTCGAAGAGGATGCGCTGATGGTGGACGACGTGGTGGTGATCGGTTACGGCACGCAGTCGCGCCGCACGATCACGGCCGCAGTTTCGAAGGTGGACGGCGAGAAACTCGCCGGCGCCCCGGTCAACTCCATCGGCGATGCCCTGAAGGGACGTGTCGGCGGCGTGCGCGTATCGTCGGCCGACAACCAGCCGGGTTCCGACCCCGTGTTCCTGATTCGCGGCGGTTCGTCGATCAACCAGTCGAACGCTCCGATCATTATCATCGATGGCGTGAACCGTGAAATGACCGGCCTGAACCCCAATGACATCGAGTCGATCGAGGTGCTGAAGGACGCCGCTTCGGCGGGTATCTACGGCGCCCGCGCCTCGAACGGCGTAATCCTCATCACGACCAAGAAGGGCAGCATGGCACGGGGCCCGCAGGTGACATTCGAGGCGCAGGCCGCATGGACTTCGCCCGCCGTGAGGTTCGACCTGATGGACGGCGGCGACTACCTGCGCACGATGCGCACGATGCTGAACGAATACCCTTCGACCTACGCCTACGGCTCGGGCATCCTGACGGGCGCCAACTCCGCCGGTATCGGCAACGGCGACAATTCGGTGTGGACGCCCAAATTCGTGGATACGCCGGCCGATGTCCCCGCAGGCTGGAAGGTGATGGTCGACCCCATCGACCACTCGAAACTGATCGCCTACCAGGACAACGACCAGCAGAAGCAATGGTTCGACGACTCGTACTGGATGAACTACTACGTCGGCGTGAACGGCGGCAACGACAAGGTGCAGTATGCCGCGTCGGCCGGCTACACGAAGGACGGCGGCATCGGCATCAACACCGATTTCTCGCGTTTCACCTTCCACGGCAACACCTCGTTCAAGATACTCAGGAACCTGAAGGCGACGACCGTGTTCGACTACTCGGAAACGAAGGGCAACACGCTCCCCTCGTCGGGTATCGCCACCTACTGGACGACCGTGGGCCGCGGCATGTTCATGCCCGCCACGCACCGCGACTACCTGGACGACGGCACGCCCGCCCAGGGAACCAACAACACGACCATCTCGGCCGCATGGTTCGACCGTTACTATACGAGCAACTACACGGCACGCCGCATGACGGCCAATTTCAACCTCGAATGGGAAATCGTCGACGGGCTGCGCGCCGTGATGCAGGTTGCCAATCACAACTATTACAGGATCGACAACCAGCGCCTGGCGGGCAACGCAATCTCCAACCAGCGCCGCACCTACGAGAAGTGGGGGCAAACCAACCGCTTCAGCACGCAGGGCTACCTGAACTACCGCAAGACCTTCGCGCAGGATCATACGATCGAGGGCACGGTCGGGTTCGACTACATGAAAAACACGGTCAACGGCCTTTCGCTGACGGTCACGGGCGCCGATTCGGACAAGGTGCCGACGCTGGCCGCAGGGACGGACGCCACGGGCTGGGCGGACACCAACACCAACGAGGCGCTCTCCTCCTATTTCGGGCGTCTGAACTATGACTACAAGAAGAAGTACCTCTTCATGTTCACGTTCCGCGCCGACGGCTCGTCGAAATTCGCCGAGGGAAACCGCTGGGGATATTTCCCTGCGGCGTCGGCCGGTTGGGTGGTCTCGGAGGAGAAATTCTGGAACGTGCGCAATTTCAACAGCTTCAAGATACGCGCCTCGTACGGCCTGACTGGTAACAACTACATCGGCCTTTACGATGCCTACGGAGGGTTCGGCGCAACGTCGATCTACAACGGCGCGAGCGCCATCCTGCCCACGGCGCTGCCCAACATGAGGCTCAAATGGGAGACCACCCACCAGCTGGACATCGGCGTCGACATGGGATTCTTCAACGACCGCATCCGCCTGATGGCCGACTATTACAACAAGAAGACCACCGACCTGCTCTTCAGCGTCACGCTGCCCGATACGTCGGGTTACGGCTCGGCCCGGCAGAACGTCGGTTCGGTACGCTTCTACGGCGCCGAGGTGGAACTCTCGACGGTGAACATCCAGAGCAAGAACTTCACCTGGACGACCGACTTCACCTACTCGTTCAACATGAACAAGGTGTTGTCGCTCCCCGACGAGTACAGGTACAAGGACGTCGACGGCAAGGATGCATGGCGTATCGGCGGGTACACGATGTCGGAGACGGGATTCCGTTTCGGCGGCACGGCCGTCGGCGAACGCATGGGGCGCATCTACGGCTACAAGACCGCCTACATCATCGAAACCGAGGCGCAGGCCGACGCGGCGCTGTACGACGTCAATTCGCACGGCATCCGCCGTTCGGACGGCCGTTCGATCGCCGGCCGCAAGGACATCGGCGACTACGAATGGCTCAACCGCGCCGGGTCGGCGCGTACGGCGGACGGCAGCGAGCAGATCAACGACGAGGACATGTTCCTGCTGGGGTACGTGACGCCCCACTCCACCGGCGGTATGAACAATACCTTCAAGTACAGGAACCTCTCGCTGTCGGTCTACGTCGACTATGCGCTGGGGCACTCGGTCTACAACTACATGTATACGCGCGGCCTGCAAACCTCGATGGGCAACTGCAACTGGAACCTCATCTACGATGCGAACGACTGCTGGCAGAAGCCGGGCGACAACACCAAGCTGGCGCGCCTGTCGGCCAACGACGCCGACGGCGGCAACAAGAACTATTCGCGCATCTCGGACATCAACGTGCAGAAGGGCGATTACCTCTGCCTGCGCGACGTGACGCTGTCGTACAGCTTTCCCAAGCGGTGGATCGGCAAGCTCGGGCTGGGCAACCTGACGGTCTCGGTATCGGGCAACACGCTGGTATACTGGACGAAGGTCAAGGGCGTGTCGCCCGAGTCGGCGGTGGCCTCCTCGGGATCGAGCACGGGCATGTACAGCGTGGTGAACACCAGTTCGGCCGATTATAACATATACCCGCCCACGCGCAAGGTGATGTTCAGCCTGAAGGCCACGTTCTGAACGGGATGATTCTCAACAACTAAATCGAATATACGAATATGAAATTCCATAAGCTATATATTGCAGCGATAGGCGCCGCCTCGATGGCGATGGCGGGGTGCGAGCTCGATATCGTCAACTCTGACCAGCTCAACACGACGAACATGTGGGTGGACGAAAGCGATGTCACGGGCGCGACGACGGGTATCTATTTCGAATTGCGCAACGCCTTCCGGCAGAATTACACGAACCAGTTCTTCTGGGGCGAACTGCGCGTCGGGCCCGCCATGTGGGACCGCGGTACGAACCGTTCGCTGATGGACTCGGACATGCTGGAGGTATTGCACAGCCTGCTCAACGGGGGCACGTCGTCGGTAAGCTGGACGAACCTCTACACCTGTATCAACCAGTGCAACTCGGTGATAAAGTACGCGCCGTCGGTCGAAATGTCTGACGAGACGCGCAGCTACTGCCTCGGGAACGCCTATTTCGTCCGGGCATACGTCTACTACTGGATCGCCCGCGTATGGGGCGACGCGCCCGTCATCCTGACGCCCACCGAGAGCACCGGGCGGGAGATTTACCCTTCGCGTTCGCCCCGGGCCGAGGTATACGCCCAGGTGGCGCAGGACATCGAAAGCGCGCTCACGCACATCACTTCCAACGCCAAGGGCTGCTATTACGCCACGGTGGACAACATCAACATGCTGAAGGCCGACTTCGCGCTGTGGATGTACGCCGCACAGAAAGGCGGCGATTCCTACCTGACGATGGCCGGGGAGGCGCTCGACGCCGTTACGCGCACGCCGCTGCTCGGCAAGTTCGCCGACGTGTTCGACGTGAAGAACAAAGCCAACAAGGAGATCGCCTTCGCGCTGCATGTCGATGCGACGAACGAGGTGCATTCGGCCAGCTACATCCAGCGCTTCATCTGGGGCTCGACGCAGGTCAAGGCCTCGTACCGCAACGTCGAGGGCGGCGTGCCGGTATCGAGCAACCAGTGGTTCTGTTATGCGGACGAATTCATCGGCGAGCTGAAGCGGAACAAGGAGCAGAACAACGACCAGCGCAGCGACGTGACCTATATGGAGCGCACGGGCGTGAGCGACATGTACGAAAAGGTCGGATGGCCCAACAAGTTCACGGGCGACTGGTCTTCGGGAACGCTGCTCTACGACGACGACCTGATCCTCTACCGGTATGCGCAGTACTATATGTTCCGTGCCGAGCTGTACTATTACAGGAAACAGTACAAGGAGGCGCTCGGGGAGCTGAACGTGGTCGCCCAGCGCGCCTACGGGAAGGCCGACTTCTACACCTCGGCCACGCAGCAGGACGTGCTCGAAGCGCTGGCTGCGGAGAACCGCTGGGAATTCGCCGAGGAGGGCAACCTGTGGTTCACCTACATCCGCCTGGGTTACATCGACACCTACTGCCCGCTCAAATACTGGCCCAATACGGGTGTCGAGGGCGGCGTGGGCGGTTCGACGAACCCCAACATCTACCTCTTCCCGATCTCGACCTCGGCGATCAACAAGAACAGCAACCTCAGGCAGACCGAAGGCTGGTCTTAATCCATTTACCCAACAGAAAACTATTCAGCTATGAGAAAATTCATATCCGGCCTGCTCGCCATCGCCGCCGCGGCATTCACAGGCTGTTACGAGTCGGGCACCGATGCGGACAACACGAGCCGGGAGGCGCGCATCTCGATTTCGCCCGCCGCGATCGGGTTCGATGCCGACGGGCGGACGACGGATAGATGTGCAGCGTGGCCTTGATGCCGTGTTCCTTGAGCTTCTGGTAGAACAGCGCGCTGTTCACGGCTGGTACCACCTTGTCGTCGTCGCAATGGAACAACAGCGTGGGCGGCGTGGCGGCATCGACCTTCTTTTCGAGCGAGAACTCCTGTGCAAGGGGCTTGTCGGCATCTTCGGCGCCGAGCAGCTGTACGAAAGTCCCCTTATGGCGTTTGTCCGGGTCGGCCGAGATCACCGGGTAGAAGAGGATCATGAAGCCCGGCTTCACGTCCGAAAGCGTCCCGACGCTCCCGGCGAGGTAACCCCCGGCCGAAGTCCCCGACACCCCCACTTTCGCGGGGTCGATGTTCAGTTCCGCAGCCATCGAACGCATCACGCGCAGCGCCTCGTCGGCATCGTTGCGCGGAACCTCGCTGTGGCCGTTGGGCAGGCGGTATTTCACCACCGCGGCCGTGATGCCGTTCCGGGCGAACCACTGGGCCTCCTTATGTCCGTTGCCGACCGAGAGCGACGAATAGCCGCCCCCGGGGAAAAACACGAGCGCCTGTCCCGTGGCATTGTCCCCGGCCTTGTAAATCCACATTTCGGCCGTCTGCGTGTTTTTCCACTGTCCGGGCTTGGATTCGACCTCGTCGCCCGAAAGCCCGTTCGAGGTGGGTGCCGTCGTGTTGTCCCACAGGACAACGTGGTAATCCTGCGCACAAATCGCCGACGACAGCATGAGGGCGAAGAGCAGGAGCATTGTTTTCTTCATAATTCGAGTTTTAGACGTTGGGATAAAGATAAAAATTATTTGTCAGTCCGTATACGGTGTTTCAACGGGGCGATGGCCGGGGGGCCGACGCTGAATTCCCCGAGACCGAGCGCCACGAGGCGCTGCGTGGCGCGCGGGTCGGCAGCCAGTTCGCCGCACATCCCGGCTTCGATACCCGCCCGGTGCGCGGCGTCGAGCACCATGCCGATGCTGCGTTGCACGGCCGGGTCGAATGCGTCGCAAAGGTAGGCTACGCGGGGGTTTCCACGGTCGGCGGCCATCACGTACTGCGTCAGGTCGTTGGTGCCGATGCTGAAAAACCGCGCCCGGGCAGCCAGTTCGTCGGCGATGAATACGGCGGCCGGGGTCTCGATCATCACCCCCAGCGCTATGTCGCGGTCGTAGGCAACCCCTTCTGCGTCGAGTTCCGCCATGCAGGTCTCGACAACCGCTTTGGCGGCGCGGAACTCCCCGACCGAAGCTATCATCGGGAACATCACCCGCACGTTGCCGAATGCGCTCGCGCGTAGCAATGCCCGCAGCTGGGTGCGGAACAGCTCCGGCATGGCCAGCGAAACCCGGATCGCACGCCATCCCAGAAACGGGTTTTCCTCCGGCTCGAAATGCATGTAGGGCAATGCTTTGTCCCCGCCTATGTCAAGTGTCCGTACAGTCAGCGGACGTGCCCCGCAAAGCTCCGCCGCGGCACGGTATGCCGCAAACTGCGTCTCTTCGTCGGGGAGCGCCGGGCCCTGCATGTAGAGGAACTCGCTCCGGAAAAGTCCGATGCCCTCGGCGCCTGCATCGAGCGCGCGTCGCACTTCGTCGACGTTCGCGGCATTGCCCAGCACCGTGATCCGCCGCCCGGCGGGCGTGACGGCGGGCGCTTGTGCATCCGCCGCGCAGCGGAACGCATCCTGGCGCAGCGATTCGAGCCGCGCGGCGTATTTGCGTCCGGTAGCCGGATCGGGATCGACGATCAGTTCGCCCCGCTCCCCGTCGATTATCAGCCGGTCGCCGGTTCTGACCTGCCGCATGCACCCGGCAACGCCGACCAGCGCCGCGATGCCCTTGTTCCGGGCGATGATCGCGACATGGCTCGTCACGCTTCCGTGCGCCGTCACCAATCCGGCGACCCTGCTGAAATCCATCTGTGCCGTATCCGAAGGCGCCAGCTCGTCGGCCACCACGATCGTCCCCGGAGCCAGCCCGGCAAAGGGATCGTGGGCGGTTTCGCCCGACAGGATGCGGCCGATACGCGCACATACGTCCCGCACATCGTCGGTACGTCCGCGCAGGTAGTCGTCGTCGAGCGCCGCGAACATGCCGCACACCTCTTCGCAGGCTTCTCCGAGCGCCTGCTCGGCGGACAGGTGCTTTTCCGCAATCCTCCCCTCGACCAGCCCGGCGAGCATCGGGTCGCCGGCCATCTCCAGATGGGCGGCGAAAACAGCCTCCCCTTCCGCCAGTGCGGACAGCTCCGCCTTCGCACGCTCCAGCGCCGCATGGAACCGCCCGGCCTCGGCCACGGGGTCGCCTGCCGCGGCCGTAGCAGCGGCGGATGCGCGGCGTTGCAGCACGAACGCCGTCCCGACGGCGATCCCCGCCGTCGGGATTCCTCGGATCGTGAACATCATTCGCGGATGCCGGCGATGAAATCCGTTACGGCCCGCACGGCGGCGGCTTCGTCGCCGCCCTCGGCGCAGACTTCCACTTCGGTGCCGTGTTTGAGCCCCAATGCCAGGAGCGAAAGAATGCTCACGGCACTGGCCTCCCGGGCCGCGGTGCGCAGGGTGATCCTGGCGGGCGCAAGCCCCCTGATTAACTTTACAAGTTCGCCCGCAGGCCGCGCATGCATGCCGTTCGGGGCGGTGATCGTTACTTTTCCGGTTGTCATATAGGTAGTTATTTCAGTGCTTCGTATATCACCTGCGGATCGCCTTCGGTCGTCAGCCTCCGCAACAGTTCTTCGTCCCCGAATACCTCGCCCAGCCGGGCCAGGATATCGAGGTGAGCGTCCCCCACGCCGGCAATGCCCACTACGAGGTATGCCTTTTCGTTGCCGAACGCAACCCCGCCGGGGTATTGCAGCACCACGATGCCCGAGTGCAGGACGCACTTCTTGGCGTCGGACGTCCCGTGCGGAATGGCGATGCCCATGCCCATATAGGTCGTTGCCGACTCCTCGCGGCGCAGCATGGCATCCGCATATCCGGGTTCGACATATCCGCCCGCTGCGAGCAGTTCCCCAGCCCGCCGGATCGCGGCTTCCTTGGGTTCGGAGGGAAGCCCCGTCCGGATATTCCCGGGGCGCAAAACCTCGCCGGAAGACCGCCCCGCGGCATCGTCCGGCTGCGGGGCGGCCATGCGATCCGGGGCATCCCCCACCCTTCGCAGGCCGGCGTCGGAGGGCTGTGCATCCGCCGTCCCGGCAGGCAGACCGCCGGCTCGGGGAATGGCGTCCGCACCGTCCTGCTGCGCCAACCGGGCGAACAGGGCGTCGAGGGCCGGGTCTGCCAGGAAATTGTCGATCACGACCAGCGCAGCGCCATGTCCCGCTCCGGCGATCCGCCCGGCCAGCACGGACTGGCAGACAACGACGTCGGCATCGGCGGGAATGCCGTCCGCGGCACAGTTGCCGACCACCATGCCGATGCCCGCATCGGAGAGCCTTTTTCGAAACCGCGTGGCACCCAGCGCACTCGACCCCATGCCCGCATCGCAGGCGAAAACCACCTTGCGGATATGTGCCGGGAAGTACTGCGCGGCCTTTACGGCGGGCGCCCCGCCCTGCGTGGCGGGGATTGCGCCTGTCGGCATATCCTCCGCGGTGGCGGCACGCCGGACGAAGGGCGCCGCCATGAGCAGCGACACCGCCGTGGAGATCAGCACTCCGGCCAGCACGACGAGGGTCTGGCCTTTGGGAGCCATGGCCAGCACCGAAATGATGCTGCCGGGCGAAGCCGGCGCCACCAGTCCGGCCCCGGCAAGCGAAAAGAACAGCAGCCCGGCGGCACTGCCCGCAACAGGGGCGAGGATCAGCGCCGGGCGCGCCAGGATATAGGGAAAATAGATTTCGTGGATACCGCCGCAGAACTGGATGATTACGGCGCCGGGCGCCGACTGGCGCATATTGCCGCGGCCGAAAAACCAGCAGGCCAGCAGTACGCCCAGCCCGGGGCCTGGATTCGTTTCCAGCAGGAACATGATCGACTGCCCGGTTTCGCGGGCCTGCTCGATGCCGATCGGCGAGAAGATGCCGTGGTTCAGGGCATTATTGAGGAACAGCACCTTGGACGGCTCGACCAGAAGCGACACGAGCGGCAGCAGTCCGTGGCGGATCACGACCTCCACGCCGTTGCTGACCAGCAGCGTCAGCCCCGTCACCGCACCGCCGATGACCCAATAGCCCAGTATGGCCAGCAGCATACCGAGGATGCCTATCGAGAAATTGCTCACGAGCATCTCGAAGCCCGCCTTTATGCGTCCCTGCGTAAGTTTGTCGAACCACCGGATCGTATACCCGCCCAGCGGGCCCATGACCATGGCTCCGATGAACATCGGGATATCGCTGCCGACGATGACGCCCATGGCGGCAATGGCCCCGATTACCCCGCCGCGTTCGCCGGCGACGTTGCGCCCGGCCGTATAGGCGATCAGCAACGGCAGCAGGTAGGTCAGCATCGGGTCGACCAGGCGTGCCATCTGGGTGTTGGGCCACCATCCCGAGGGGATGAAGAGCGCCGTGACGAATCCCCACGCGATGAACGCGCCGATGTTGGGCATGACCATGCCGCTCAGGGCCCTGCCGAATTTCTGTATTTGTTGTCGCATAGCTTTCTTTCTTGTATATAATACAAGGAAAGCGCGCGAATCACCTATTCCGCAGGCAAAGAATCGCCCTGTTTTTTTTCGGGCGGCGGCGGATTTTGCCTTTTATTGCCCCCGTACGGTGCCGCGCCGGAGGCTCCCGCCAACAAAAAACCGCCTCCCCGGTCAGGGAAGGCGGTTGCATTATTGCACGGGCAGGTTACATCATCTCTTCGTAGGCGAACTGCACGGCACGGTTCAGGATCGCGATGAACGGCTGCGTGCGGCGGAACTCCGCGAGGGTTCGCTCCAGCAGGTCGTCCGAGAGCAGGAACTCCTCGGTGATCTTCTTGGCAATATAGAAATCCTTGAGTTTCAGCATCTCGGCATACTCGCTGTCGGCAGGGAATCCCGTAGGCACCCGCTTGAGCTTGTTCTCTTCGACGATGGCGAACCCCTTGGCCTTGCGGATGGCCGCCGCGATTTCCGCACCGTTGTCGAGGATCTCCTCGCGCACGCTGCGCAGCACGACCGGCTCGGGGCAGTAGAGCCCCGCCGAAAGCAGGTTGCTCCATACGAGGCTGTCGCAGCAGGGTTCGATGTGGAAATAGTAGCCTGCAAACCCCGACTTCTTGCCCTTGGGCGCGATATACGCACCTATATATGTTTTATAGGGCGACTTGTCGGGACTGAACCGCGTGTCGCGGGCGATGCGGTAGGTGCAGTCCTGCACCCTGAGGCCGCGCACCGTGGGGTCGAACTCGGCGATCCCGGCGATGAGCTGCTCCGTGAAAGCCGCGAAGCATCCCTTCACGTGCGCCCATTCGGTGCGGTGGGCGTCGAACCATGCACGGTCGTTGTTGTCGTGCAGGCGGCGGAAAAAGTCGATGACCTCTTTCATCCTACCGGAATTTTACCAGGCGAAAAGCGGATAGTCGGCCATCAGGGCGTTCACGTCCTTGCGTACGGCGGCAATATTGGCTTCGTTCTCGGGGTCGTGCAGCACCCGGTCGATCAGGCCGACGATGTAGTCCATCTTGTCCTCTTTCAGGCCGCGGGTGGTGATGGCCGGCGTCCCGAAGCGCAGCCCCGAGGTCTGGAACGGCGAGCGGCTGTCGAAGGGCACCATGTTCTTGTTGGTGGTGATGTCGGCCGCCACGAGGCACTTCTCGGCCAGCTTGCCCGTCAGCTCGGGGAATTTCGTGCGCAGGTCGACCAGCATCAGGTGGTTGTCCGTGCCGCCCGAAACGATCTTGTAACCGCGTTTAACGAACGCTTCGGCCATCGCCCGGGCGTTCTTCTGCACCTGCGCCTGATACTCCTTGTACGAGGGCTCGAGCGCCTCGCCGAACGCCACGGCCTTGGCGGCGATGACGTGTTCCAGCGGGCCGCCCTGGATGCCGGGGAATACGGCCGAATTGAGGATTTGCGACATCATCTTCACGGCACCCTTGGGCGTGGTGAGCCCCCAGGGGTTCTCGAAATCCTTGCCCATCAGGATAATACCGCCGCGCGGGCCGCGCAGGGTCTTGTGCGTCGTCGAGGTGACGATATGCGCGTATTTCACGGGGTTGTCCAGCAGCCCGGCGGCGATCAGGCCGGCCGTGTGCGCCATGTCCACGAGCAGCAACGCCCCCACCTTGTCGGCGATGGCGCGCATACGTTTGTAATCCCATTCGCGCGAATAGGCCGAGGCGCCTCCGACGATCACCTTGGGCTTGCACTCCAGCGCCTTGCGCTCCATGGCGTCGTAGTCGATGACGCCCGTAGCCTCGTCGAGCTGGTAACCCACGGCGTTGAAATACTTACCCGACATGTTGACCGGCGAACCGTGCGAAAGGTGGCCTCCGTGCGCCAGGTCGAGCCCCATGAAGGTATCGCCCGGCTGCATGCAGGCGAAGAATACCGCCATGTTGGCCTGTGCGCCCGAGTGGGGCTGCACATTGGCGTATTCGGCGCCGTAGAGGCGGCAGATGCGTTCGATGGCGAGTGTCTCGACCTTGTCCACGACCTCGCAGCCGCCGTAATAGCGGGCCCCGGGATAGCCCTCGGCATATTTGTTGGTCAGCACGGAGCCCATGGCTTCCATGACCTGGTCGCTGACGAAATTCTCCGAGGCGATCAATTCGATGCCATGCATCTGACGGCTGCGCTCGGCGGCGATCAGATCGAAAATCTGGGTGTCTCTTTTCATATCGTTAAGGGTTTTACGAAATTCCGTTTACGGACGGTAAAGTTAGTAATATTTGGCGAAAATCCGGCGGCAGCGGGACGTTTCAAAATATTTTTCTTAACTTTGTTCGTCTTTTGGACGAAAAAAGGAAAAACAGAATATTTTACCGAAACTCTTAATACGTTGAAAGTTATGAAATTACTCGAAGGAAAAGTGGCTGTCGTAACGGGTGCAGCCCGCGGCATCGGCAAGGCCATCGCACTTGAATTCGCCAAGGAAGGCGCCGATGTGGCGTTCACCGACCTGGCGATCGACGAGAACGGCAAGGCCACCGAGGCCGAGATCGCAGCGCTGGGCGTCAAGGCCAAAGGCTATGCCTCGAATGCGGCGAATTTCGAAGAGACGCATGAGGTCATCGACCGGATCGTGAAGGACTTCGGCCGCATAGACATCCTGGTGAACAACGCCGGCATCACCAAGGACGGCCTGATGATGCGCATGTCCGAGGCGCAGTGGGACGCCGTGCTGACCGTAAACCTCAAGTCGGCGTTCAACTTCATCCATGCCGTGACGCCCATTATGGCCCGCCAGAAGAGCGGTTCGATCATCAACATGTCGTCGGTGGTGGGTGTCAGCGGCAACGCGGGCCAGTGTAACTATTCGGCCTCGAAGGCCGGCATGATCGGCCTGGCCAAGTCGATCGCCAAGGAGATGGGCCCGCGCGGCATCCGCGCCAACGCCATCGCCCCGGGCTTCATCATGACCGAGATGACCGACAAGCTGCCCGACGAGGTGAAGGAAGGCTGGTACAAGCAGATCCCGCTCCGCCGCGGCGGTACGCCCGAGGATGTGGCCAAGGTCGCGCTGTTCCTCGCGTCGGATCTCTCGTCGTATGTCAGCGGGCAGGTGATCCACTGCTGCGGCGCGATGAACTGCTAAAAGACGGTACAGACCATAGAAATACGAAAAACCGCGCCGCGAGACACCGGCCGAAAAGAAAAAGTGCCCGTCCGGACAAATCCGGCGGGCACTTTTCTTATATGCGTACCCTACCGGGAGTTCCGCACGCTTACGCTCCGTCGGCAGAAGCCTTTTCGCACTTCTTCGAGCCGGTCGCAGCGCTCCTGAAGCGGCTCTCATGCCCGCGGAACGGGCGCAGCCGACGCCCCGGAATACAAGTTGCATCTTTTTTTTTATATTTGATGTAGTCTGAAGGTATTTAATTGACTACAAATAGATTAAAAGAAACTCGCATGAGAATGGGCAACGGATAAGAAATTGGTAAAGTGCTTTGATACACTATATTTCTCATGCTGTCAAACAACTCTTATTTGTTTGCAAATATAATATTATTGCAGGTAATAATCAAAAATAACGAGGTTTATTTTCATTTTTACCTGCTGATATTTGTTCCGGATTATCAGATGCGATATATTTGTAATTAGGATTCGTACCGTGTTCCAAGCGGTTCATAAGTAACGACTTGCGGAGTTTTGGCAACAAGGGGATGCGGCTCCGTTTTATAGAAATGACTTATGCAAACCGACTTATCCATTTACAACAGTCTTCGCCCTTCCTTTATAGAAGGCGTTCACGCCGTGAAGTTCAATGCTTTGTCGGCGGTCATATCGCGTTACCGGGATTATGCCCGCAGTTCCGAACAAATAAAAGCGTACTCGGGAGATTCTCTGCTGATGCGGGACATCGCCTCCTTGCTTGACGAAGCACCCCGTCCCATAACGAGGGAATACCAGGATTTCACCCCGTTCCTGCTTCTTCTGATGCTTTCGGAGGAATTTCATGTCGTCCATTACGTCGAGCGTCTTGTAACGTGGTATTTCGGCTACTGTTGTGTCGATGAACTGCGGACGGTTTGCACCATTCTGTCCGAGTGTTCCTACCCGCATCACGACACGCTGCGGCTGCGGTTCAAGAATTACCTGCGTGAAGCCCGTAAGACATTGGGTATGCCCGTTGAATGTAACGCTGCTGTCATGCTGAAAATGCTCGACGCCTCTTATGAACATCTCACTCCCGCCGATGTCGGGGAGTTCGAGGAGCTGTTGCACCTGGGGGACGATTACGAGTTCATCTCCCGTGTCAAATCGAATTATCTTGCCTCGGATAACGTCACGGAACTCGCCGGGGTTTGCGGGTATTCCAGCACGATTACCTTCCGCCGGCGTTTCCAGCGGGTTTTCGGCTGCTCGGCCTCCTCGTGGTTACGTCAGCGCCGTATCGAACGTATCGGGGAGTTGTTGCGGACGACACACTACACGTTGCAGGAAATAGCCTACATGTGCGGTTTCTCCGCCCAATCCCACTTTACGGACTTTTGCAAGCGGAATATGGGGAGCAATCCCACTTCCATCCGCCAGGAAGGTCGGATCTGACATTAAAATCGGCTCCGTGATAAAAAAACGAAGAGAAAGATAAAAATCGTAATCCGCCGGTTTTTCGATTCGCTAACTTTATACGCGAAAGTAACAAGACGGATTATGATTGCATTTATAGAAAAATTAAACAGCGAAGTCCTGCGGAGTATCGAACGTATCGAATCGCGGGATACCGACGTGTTGAAAAAGTCGCTTGAAGCGTCACGTGTCCTGGGAGAAGCGTTCGACCGTTTGAAACAATATATCATCGGCTACCGTTTTCAAAACGATGACGAGGAAATAAAGTTCTTCAAAGAAATCAAACCCCGTCTTTTTTGCCGTCTGATCTATTACCGCAAGCTCTACAATATCGAGATGAACCGTCCGGTAGGAAGTATCGAGGCACAACGGGAGTACCTGGACGCCCATGTTCGGGCCATCAACGCGTACACGCAGAAACGCCTCGACTTTATCCGCTATTTCCGCAGCGGCGCTACACACCTGGACAGCCTCTATTTCCTGCGCGGGCAGACCGACACGGAGCAATACCTGGAAACCTTCTACTATGAACTCGACCCGCAGTTTTCGACAAACGCGGATTTCAAGGTGGCGAAAATCCTGGCCAACGATATGTTGTCGGTTTATCTTATGGGCGAATTGGAATCACTGGAGAGCACGAACCTCCGGAACATGGTTCTGCCATTGCCTGACGTGCGTCCGACATGGCAGGACTCGAAGACGGATCTGACGGAACTTATTTACCTGCTCGACAGTAAAGGCTGTTTCGGCAATGTGCCACTCACGCAACTTGCCAGCTACATTTCCAACGCTTTCAACGTACACCTCGACATGAACCTTTCGAGGACATTCTGCGATATGAAAATCCGAAACAACCCGACACCGTGGCTTGACAAGGCGAAAGAGGCCCTGCTTAAACGTATGCAGACGTGGAAGCGAAACAAGAAAAACGGCAATTCCGAGTAGAACATGAACCGGTAAAGCACTCTATTTCTTATAGAAGCACTGATAATCAGCGTTGTATATAACAAAAGAACCGAGGTCGGTTTTCCCCCGTAACTCTCGAAAGGAACTTTCCCGAACGCCCGTATTTGCACCCGTATAAGGAGCCGATACGGGTGTTCCGTTGTAGCCCCGTCCGGATTAGAACACCGTTAAGCGTTGAATCACAGTATGCTATCGCATTTCTGCCAATAAAAATACCGAGTACGGGCCGCGGATTTCGGTAAAAAACACTGCCTTCTTCACCGCATGAACCGTTGAGAATCAGTTCACTGCAAATTATCAAAAAAAAGTCGTACCGACCTCGTTTTAAGCTGTCCATATAAGCCCGACCTTTGTAACAGACTAAAAAACAAAGGAGTATGAAAATCATAGTGATCGGTTCGCGAGCCTATAACGAGCTTGTCGGGCGTATAGAGAAAATAGAGGCTGCAATCGCCTCTCTCCCTGAAAAGGGGCGTGCATGGAATAAGGAGTATATAAACGACGAATGGATGGACGGCGAGCAGGTCTGCCGTTACCTGGGCATCAGCGGGCGTACCCTTCAACGCCTCCGCTCGGATCACGTGATCACCTATTCGGCCATCAACCGGAAGCTGTATTATTCCCTCACGGAAATCCGCCGTGTGCTGAAGGAGCGTTCCGTGCGGCGCAAAAACCGACCAAAGGAGTAGGCCATGTTTCTGGATAAGGAATATTTCGACGGATGGATGCAGCGGCTCTCGGAACGGCTGGAACGTATTGAGAAGCTGTGCGCGGGGGATGTGGAGCAACCGCTTTCCATCCTGCCTGACGGGGAGCGTCTTCTGGACAATTACGACCTGTGCCGTATGCTCAATATCAGCAAGCGCACACTCCAGCGTTACCGCACCTCGGGAGAGCTGCCTTACGAGATGATCTATCACAAGACCTTCTACCGGGAATCGGACGTCCTGCGGTTCATCGAGCGTAACTTCAGTAATTTCCGCAAGCTGAAAAAGGATCGTCCTGCCGGTTCCGGTTAGGCCCTGTCCCGAGAGTCCGGCGTCATGGAAAAACGCGGAGATACATGGAATAAGGCACGACAAGGCGGTACAACCGTTCGATATTTGCCGTAAAATCAGTATGTTTGCACTTGGAAGCCTATATAATAATGAACAATGAAAGAAACAGATAAAATATATCCTGCCGACAAAGGGGAGGAAGAGCTACTGCATAACGTGCGCCATATCTTGCAGGAAGCGCGCGCGAAGGTGATACATCATGTCAATTCGACCCTCGTGAGGGCTTACTGGCAGGTAGGGAAATATATAGTGGAGTACGAGCAGCAGGGAACCGGCCGTGCCGGATATGGCAAGGCTGTCATCAACACCCTTTCCAGGCGGCTCGTGGCGGAGTTCGGAAACGGGTTCACGGCCACCAACCTGCGGTACATGAGGCAGTTTTACCAGTGCTACCCGAAATATCACACGCTGTGTGATAAATTGAGCTGGTCGCATTGCCGCACGCTTCTCAAGGTGTCGGGCGATGCCGCCCGTGATTTTTACCTGCACGAGTGCGTCAAGGAAAACTGGAGTGTCCGGCAGCTCGACCGCCAAATCAACACGCTTTTCTATGACCGCCTGCTGGCCAGCCGAGACAAGAAAGCCGTGAAAGAGGAGATTTCCCGTACCGAACCCGGGCGTGTCGAACCCAAAGAGATCATCCGCGACCCGTATATCCTGGAGTTTCTCGGTATCCCCCAGGGAGAGCATTTTCTGGAAACCGATCTGGAGCAACTGCTCATCAGCCGCTTGCAGCGCTTGATGCTCGAACTCGGGAAAGGCTTCGCCTTCGTCGCGCGACAGAAGCGTATCTCCTTCGACGACAAGCATTTCTACATCGACCTGGTCTTTTACAATTACCTGGCCCGCTGTTTCGTTTTAATAGACCTTAAATCCGGGGAGCTGACCCATCAGGATTTGGGGCAGATGCAGATGTATGTCAATTACTACACCCGTGAGTTGATGAATCCCGGGGATAACCCTCCGGTGGGTATCGTCCTCTGCGCGGAGAAAAACGACGCGGTCGTCCGTTATACGCTGCCCGAAGATGAAAAGCAGGTCTTCGCCGCCCAGTACATGACCTATCTTCCCACGCAGGAGGAGCTGCAAACACTCTTGCAGGAAGTGTGACAACAACGCTCATGGGCATATGAAAAAAGCCGACGGAAATCTGTACTTCCGTCGGCTTTTCGCTTACATCTTAATCCCTTTCTTTGCGGGGCCGTTCTCCGGCGGGCTGCCCACGCCCGCGATCACGATGCGCCCCCCGGAGGCGTCGGCAATCTGCCGCAGCCGGGAAGGAATACGGGCCGCCGTGTTGTCTTCCTTCGGGAGCTCTTCCGCCGTGTCATGCCGTTCCCGGCACACGTCGTTATCCTCCTCCGCCTCCTTTCCCTCGCTCTCTTCTATCGGTTTGAGGCTTTGCTGTATCCTGCGGTCTATTTCCGTCAGGTCAGTTTTCAGGGCCGTCAGTTCGGGCTCCTTGCGCCAGGAACTTTCCACCACTTCCCGCAGGACGGGAATATCTTTCTCCAGTTCCTCGTTCTTTTTCCGGAATTTTTCCAGTGTCGGCTCGATGGTCGCGAGCGCGTGGATGAAGTTCATCGCCGCCAGTCGCGGGTCGGAGGCGATATTCCCGTAGTTATACTGGTATAGATAATCCCCTTCACCCCGGACATAAAAACGGTTCTGCACCAGGTCGAGCCCGTCTTTCCCGGTCGTTTCGCTCTGGACGAGCAGTTCGAACCCGTAGAGGCTCCCGATGGGTTCGAGCCTGTCGAGCGTGCGTGCCGTTTCGGCGATACGGTTGAGCTGTTTCCCGATGAGCTTGGGGTCGGAGGTTTCCAGCCCGTTCAGTTTCACGGGATTGCGGTACGAGCCGTCCTCGTTGAACTCGACGCGGGCCTTGAAGTGTTCCAGATCCTTGCCGATACGCCGTATCAGGTCGTTGTTCTTCTCTATCTTCTCCGTGATCTGCTCCAGCTTGTAGCGGCTCGATGATTTGCCGCGCACGAATGCCTGGCGTTCGCTTTCGAGCGTGGCGATCTTCTTCTCCAGGCGGGCCTTGTCCAGCAGGTCTGTATTTCCCGAGAGGACGGCTACATACTCGGAAAAATTCATGCCGCTTTTCTCGTCGATGGCCCCCTCGTCGATGGTACGGCTTCCCATGTTGTTGGTCTTGAGCTGGCGGATGAACAGTTGCTTGTTGTGCAACAGCCCGAACTTGTAGGCGTCGAGCGACTTCTCGACGGCGTATAATATCACGTCCACCTTGTTGTCGGCATGGAGTTTGGCGATCTCGTTCCCGGTGCGTATTCCCCGCCCGTCGCGCTGCTCCAGGTCGCTGGGACGCCAGGGGCAGTCCAGGTGGTGTATCGCCACGCAGCGTTTCTGCGCGTTCACTCCCGTCCCGAGCATCTCGGTCGATCCGAAGAGTACGCGGATTTTTCCGGCGTTCATACCGGCGATCATCTCCTTGCGCGCTTTTTCCGAGGTCGCCTCCTGGATGAACCGCACCTCGCTTTGGGGTATGCCGTAATCCTCCGCGAGTTTACGCCGTATCTCGGAATAGACGTTCCACCCCGCTCCGGGTTTGTAGGTTCCCAGGTCGGAGAATACGAACTGCGTACCTTTGTACGCCTCGAAACGGCGGTAGTAACCGGCAATCATACGGGCGCAGTGGCTCGCCTTGTTGTCCACGTGGTCGCTGTATAGTTCGGGGTCTATCATACGCATATCGAGCGACATCTTGCGGGCGTAGTCTGTGGCAATGAGCATTTTCGCCTTTTCCTCCCGCTCCGAGAGCGGCAGGCGGCCCAGGAGCGTGGCATCGCCCGATTTGGCGAACTGCACCAGCCGTTCTATGAACTCCGTCTGCTGGGGTGTCGGCGGGATATTGTGCAATATCTCGTTCTTTTGCGGTCGGTCGATCCCTATATCCTCCGCCGAGCGGTAATCTGTAATCTCGGAGTAGAACATGGCCAGTTCGGGAACCTTGATGAAATATCGGAACCGTTCTTTCTGCACGACCTCGTTGGTCACGGAAAACTCGTAGTCGATGGTTTTCTTGGCAAATATGGCCGCCCAGGCATCGAAGGTGCGGATATTCTGACGCTCCAGTTCCTTCGGGCGCAGGTACTTGAAAAGCAGGTACAGTTCCGTGAGCGAGTTGGAGATGGTCGTTCCCGAGAGGAACGTCGCCCCCAGGTCGCGGCCCGTGCGCTGCTGTATGGTACGCAGCGCGAAAAGCATGTTGAGCGCCCGCTGCGACCCCTCGGGATTTCCGAGGCCCGCCACCCGGTCATGCCGGGTCGTGAAAGTCAGGTTCTTGAATTTGTGGCTCTCGTCCACGTAGAGGTGGTCGATACCCATGAGGCGGAAGTCCACGGCGTCGTCCTTGCGTGTTTCCAGCGCGTGCGCCACCTTCTGCAACTTGGCTTCCAGGTTGGCCTTGCGTTTCTGACACCCTTTCATCATGGCGCGGGAAACGTCCCTGCCTTGTGCTTTGAGCACTTCGAGGTTCTCCTCCACACAGTCCAGCTCGGCCTGCAATATCTCCTGCTGTATCTCCGGGGACTGGGGTATCATGCCGAACTGTTCGTGCGAGAGGATCACGACGTCCCAGTCGTTGTTGCGTATCTCCCGGAAGATGCGCTCACGCTTCCGGGGCGTGAAATCCTCCTTGCCCGGGTAGAGGACTTTGGCCATCGGGTAAGCGGTGCAGAACGTCCGGGCTATTTCATGGATGTTGGCTTTCAGCCCGATAATCATGGGTTTATTGGCCAGCCCGAGGCGTTTCTTCTCGTAGGCCCCGCAGCACATGATAAGGGTCTTTCCGCCGCCACAGGCTAAGCGCAAAGCGCCTTGCCGTCCTTTCGGACGGTAGGTTTCTAAACGCTCGCCACCGAACCGTACGTACACGTCTCCATGTATACGGCTCTCCATGGTTATTTTCAGTCTATTTCTTTTCATGAATCTTACGATAACAATTTTCACATACTGCTATTGTTTTTCTCTGTCTGGCAATCATGAAGCGTTCCCACTCCTGTTTGCCTTTCAGGTCTTTTAGCTTGCGGACATGCACCATTCTAAGGTTGTCCTCCGCTCCGCAATATTCACATTCACGGGCTTTCAACCGAGCCATAAGGCTGGTACTTTCAGTCCCGCGATAACTGGGCATGATATGCGCATTGTCAATACGCGCGTCTTTTCTCTGCTTGAACCCTCCATGATAAATAGTACGTTCCAACATTTCGCCCTTGTTGTTTTCATACCTTACTGTAAAGACTTTATTCCGGCAATATTTACGGATTATTTTCCTTACGGTTGATTCATACTTGGATGATAATGTTTTATACATACTCTCTTTCATGTAGTAATAGAAACTATTGAGAATGTTGACATTGTTTGCAATACAGTAGTAGTTATAGATTCCCCGAATTTCCGAATTGTATCGGTTGAGTATTTCAAGGTCATCATTACTACGGAGATACGGGCGTGAGGTCGATTCCCATGCTTCCTTGCCATTCTTGATTATTATGCGCATCGCATTATAGTCAAGCAGTTTCTTTCTCATAACCTCATAAGGCAGGAGAAGAACCACTTTATGGTCAAGTGAGCGTATGGGGATTCCTCTGAAATCCTTTCTCGTCTTGTCCGTACTGCGGACTGTAACATCAAAGCCGAGAAATTTGGCTGCGTCGTGTGAGTTGGTGATTAACGTCTTTTCATCCGAAAGTTCGAGTTTCAACGTATCTTGCAGAAAGGTCTTAATGTCCCCCTTTGCTTTTACACAGTCCTCTTTACTTCCGATTACGCAAATCAGAAAATCATCGGCATAGCGTACATACCTCATGCGTTTGAAGTTTTCGTCCATGTCAAGAGTTGCAGGAAGTTGTTGCATCTCACGGTGGAGAATGGCTATCTCCCTGCGCAATGCTTCTTTCTTCTGCTCGTCTGTTTCATTCTTCAGTTTCTTTACACGTTTGTCCTTACGATTTGCAACCCTTTTATATTCGGGGTTGCGTACACGTGCTTTACCTTTATTGAAGACGTTTATGTAGTTCCGCATAAATTTATCGAGTTTGTCAAGATAAATATTCGCCAAAATCGGACTTATTATGCCTCCCTGCGGTGTTCCGATATAGGAATTTTTGTACTCCCATTGTTCCATGTAGCCTGCTTTGAGGAATTTACGTATCAGTCGCAGGAAACGCTCGTCATTGATTCTTTCAGCAAGGATTCCGATTAAAACATCATGGTTGATGTTGTCAAAGAAACCCTTGATGTCTCCCTCGATGAACCAACGTGCTCCCGTACCTCCCTTTTGTAAGGAAGCCATAGCCGTATGACAGCCACGGTGTGGTCTGAATCCATGCGAGCAGTCTTCAAAATGACCTTCGTAGATGGATTCAAGAATCATCCTTACAACTTCCTGTACAAGTTTGTCCTTAAAGGCTGGTATGCCTAAAGGACGTTGCTTGCCATTCTTTTTGGGAATGTAAATTCTCCGTGCAGGGCACGGACGGTAACTTTCGTCTTTCAACTGTCCAATGATAGAGTGAATGTGCTTTATGCTCATTCCGTCTATGGTCTGCCCGTCTGTGCCTTTCGTATAGTTGCCCGCATTCTGCGACAACTTTTGATAGGCAAGTGCGTACAGATTTTCATTGAACAGCAGTCGGTAAAGCCGTTCAAACTTGTAATTAGGGTCTTGGCTGTGCCCAGCCAGACTGTTTAATACATTTGCTGAATCTCTCATAATGTCTCACACATCATTCGTTAAACATATTAAATAATAACTCACTGTCTCCCTTCGCCATGTACAAGGCTTTCCCTTGCTCGGACTACTACGGAGACTCTGTTGTCATATAGGATATTCAGGGGGCAAACCCCATAGCCTTTCGGCATTCCTACTTAGACAATCCCCATTTAGACATATAGTAACATAGCTCAATAGATTGTCGGATGCGATTTTCGTCCTTTTCCGCTTATTGCGGCTGTTCTGCAATCGGTTTTCGGCTCTCGTACTTGAGGTAGGAAAGTAGAAGTATTGCAGCCCGACGTTTGTAACTATCTTCCGTCGGGGTTTACCAACTAACAACTCGGACTGTCGTTCAAACAGTATAGTCTTCATCCTCATATCTATCATTTCATTTAGACATTCAGTAGCAGCATGATAGTTAGCTGACTTATGCCGTTTCCAACATGCGACACTCCCCACCGCCTTTCGGCTAAGTGGATAAGTTGGCTAATGACCGGCGTTGAAAACCCTTGCCGGGTAGGTTGCTAAGCCTACATTTACTATATGCCCTTATGGGCGCAGCACCTCGTGGTCGATTATCCCGCCGCCGAGCAGTTTGTCCATCCATATCGCGTCC